>WNGE01002157.1_pt1 | contig 80747 bp, 80 predicted proteins | sample 5400651 | NCBI WGS metagenome assembly WNGE01 (sample SAMN13153370, study PRJNA577476) | soil metagenome | isolation source: 60 cm soil or saprolite under grassland replicate 2 | place: USA:California | collected 2016-06-15 | reverse complement strand
AAGTGCGGCCCGGGCGATCGCGTCGACGTCCTGATCGAGGAGGTGGACGGCCGCGAAGAGGTGAGCCTGGTGAAGGGTGGGGGATCCGGGGCGGGAACGGGGGGCAAGACATGACGGCCCTGGGCAAGGATCTGATCGGCCTGGAGGCGATGGCACCCGAGCAGATCCGACTCATCCTCGACACCGCCGAGCCGTTCAAGGAGGTGTCGGAGCGGCCCATCAAGAAAGTGCCCGCGTTGCGCGGCAAAACCATCGTCAATCTCTTCTTCGAAGCCTCCACTCGCACCCGCATCTCCTTCGAGTTCGCCGAAAAACGGCTCTCCGCCGACACCGTGAACGTGGCCGCCACGGGCTCCTCCGTGTCGAAGGGCGAGACCCTCGTGGATACGGCGAAGAATCTCGAGGCGATGCGCATCGACATGGTGGTGATCCGCCACGGCGCCTCGGGCGCGGCCCAGTTCCTGGCGCGGCGCATCGCCTCGAACGTGATCAATGCCGGCGACGGCAAGCACGAGCATCCCACCCAGGCGCTGCTCGACCTGCTGACCATCCGCGACAAGCTCGGCCGCATCGACGGCGCCAAGGTCTGCCTCGTCGGTGACATCCTGCACTCGCGCGTCGCGCGCTCGAACCTCTGGGGCCTGACCAAGCTCGGCGCCAAAGTGGCCGTGTGCGGGCCGCGCACGCTGCTGCCGCGCGGCATCGAGGAGCTGGGCGTGACGGTGTTCCGCCGCATCGAGGAAGCGATCGCGTGGGCGGACGTCCTCAACATCCTGCGGCTGCAGCTCGAGCGCATGGAGGCGGGCTTTATCCCGTCGCTGCGCGAGTACTACCGCGTGTTCGGCGTCACGGCGGAGCGCCTGGAGCACGCGCCGAAGGAGCTCCTCATCATGCACCCGGGTCCTATGAACCGCGGCGTGGAGATCGACTCCCGGGTCGCCGACGGCCCCCACAGCGTGATCCTCGACCAGGTCACCAACGGCGTGGCGGTGCGGATGGCCGTGCTCTACCTCCTCGCCGGCGGCAAGCCCGAGCTCGCCGACGCCGCCAAGCGCGGCGGCGGGGGAGGGCCCGACTGATGCGGCCGCTGCTGCTGCGCGGCGGCAGGGTGATCGACCCCGGCCGCGGCACCGACCAGGTCGCCGATCTGCTGATCCAGGACGGGAAGATCGCCGCCGTGGGGCCCGGGCTCGGCACGCCCAACGGGGCGGAGGTGCGAGAGGTCCGCGGCCGCGTGGTCGCGCCGGGCTTCGTGGACGTCCACGTGCACCTGCGCGAGCCGGGGAACGAGGACGAGGAGACGGTGGCCACCGGCGCGCGCGCGGCCGCCGCCGGCGGCTTCACCGCGGTGTGCGCGATGCCGAACACCGATCCCGTCACCGACAATCAGGCGGCCGTGGGCTTCATCGTCCGGCAGTCGGTGCGCGCCGGATTCGCGCGGGTGTACCCGATCGGCGCCGTGTCGGTGGGGCAGCGGGGGGAACAGCTCGCGGAGATGGGTGAGATGGTCGGCGCGGGCGCGGTAGCGGTCTCGGACGACGGCCGGCCCGTCGCGTCCGCCCACCTGATGCGCACCGCCCTCGAGTACGCGCGCACATTCGACATCCCCGTGGCCGACCACTGCGAAGAGCCCACGCTCGCCGCGGGAGGCGCGATGCACGAGGGGCTGGTGGCGACGCGGCTCGGTTTGAAGGGGATCCCCGCGGCCGCCGAGGAGATCATGGTGGCCCGCGACATCCTGCTGGCTGAGCTGACGGGCGGTCACGTGCACCTCTGCCACCTCTCCACGCGCGGCGCCGTGGAGCTGGTGCGCCGCGCCAAGGAGCGGCAGCTGCGCGTGACGGCCGAGGTCACCCCGCACCACCTGGCGCTCACCGACCACGCCTGCGAGGACTACGACACCCACGCCAAAATGAATCCGCCGCTGCGCGAGGCGGCCGACGTCGCGGCGCTGCGGGCGGCACTGCAGGATGGGACCATCGACTGCATCGCGTCGGATCACGCGCCGCACGCCTATGACGAAAAAGAAGCCGCGTTCGACGAGGCGCCGTTCGGCATCGTGGGGCTGGAGACCGCGTTCGGCGTCGTCCACACCGAGCTGGTCAAGGGCGGCGTGCTGTCCCTCCCCGAGCTGCTGCGTCGCATGAGCACCGAGCCCGCGCGCCTCTTCGGTCTCCCCGGGGGCACGCTGGCCGTGGGGGCGCCGGGCGACGTCTGTGTGCTCGACGTAGATGGCGCCTGGACCGTCGACCCGGCGCGGTTCCACTCCAAGAGCCGCAACACGCCGTTCGCCGGGCGTAGCGTGACCGGACGCGCCCTGCTGACCGTGGTGGCGGGCAAGATCGTGCACGAAGCGGAGTTACGGTGACTTACACTGGCGGCGGCGGGGGCGGGGCGCCGATGCTTTTGTCTAGCAAGAGCTTATCTTGCTAGGCGGCGCACGGGAGACGGATGCCTAAGGGAAGCTCGTCCAAGAGCACGGCGGCCATTCAGCGGTTGCTCGAAGAGCGCCGCCAGTACGAGGCCTGGATCGCGCGGCTGGATCAGGCGGCCGACGCGACGCCGGCAGGCGTGCGCTCGCGGGTCAAGTCCGACTACGAGGCCCGCCTGCTCGCCGTCTCGGAAGAGCTCAAGTCCCACGCCGAAGCCGCCCGCCAGCTGATCCTCCAGCGCAAAGAGCACCGCGTCGAGCTGCAGAAGAAGGAAGCGCGCGCCGCGGAGCGGTTGACCGAGACCGAGCTGCGGCACGCGGTCGGCGAGTACGACGAGTCGCAGTGGAGCCAGGTGCACAAGGACGCGCTCGCCGAGCTGTTGTCGATCCGCGAGGAGTTGGCGGCCGCGGAGGCCGACATTTCTCAGCTGGAGGAGCTCGACTCCCTGGTGCGGGCGAGACCGGGCGCGGGGGAGAAACCATCGCTCAAGGTGGGACCGCCGCCGAAGCCAGGTGCCCCCAAGAAGGCGGTCGTCGACGAGCTGGCGTTTCTCAAATCGGTCACCGAGGACGACCACAACGCGCCGTCGCCCAAGCGCGCGAGCGGCGCCCAGTTCCAGCCGGCGATTCCCGCGGATTCGACGCGCGCGGCGCCGTCCTCCGCGTCCGCCACGCCGACGCCCAGTGCCAACGACGACGACGCGGAGCCCGACCGGACCCTCAAGTGCCGGGAGTGCGGCGCGATGAACCTGCCGACGGAATGGTACTGCGAGAATTGTGGGGCGGAGCTCGCGGCGCTGTAGGACTACTTCAGTTTCTTGACCACTGCCGCCAGACGCGCTTTGTGCCGGGCGGCGCTGTTTTTATGGATGAGGCCTCGCCGGGCCGCGCGATCGAGGACCCGGACGGCGGCGCGATAGGCCTCCTGCGCAGCCGCGGCGGACGTCGCGGCGCGCACGCGCTTGACAGCGGTGCGCAGCGCCGAACGCTGCGCCCGGTTGTGAATGGCATGGGCGCGGCCCTGCCGCATCGCTTTCTTCGCGGACTTGATCCTCGGCACGACAAATCCCTCCTGGTGAGGCGCGCAAGTTAGGCGGTAAGTGACGGGGCGGCAAGGCCCTACGACGTTGACCCAGGGTGTGGGCCTTCATTATCTTTGGCAGTCACCGACCCGGGGCGCGCCATCTCCTCGAGCATCCTGATCTTGGCCCCAGTTCTGTCGTTCTCCATGGTGGCCCACGAGTACGCCCACGCCGCTGCCGCCTACCGCCAGGGCGACGACACTGCCTACATGCTGGGGCGGCTGACGTTCAACCCCCTGAAGCACATCGACCCCCTGATGACGGTGATCGTTCCCGTCATGCTCTGGTACGCGTCCCACGGCACGTTCATCTTCGGCGCGGCGAAGCCGGTGCCCGTCAATGCGCGCAACTACCGGAACTATAAGCGCGGCGACATCATCGTCTCGCTCGCTGGGATTGCCACGAACATCGGGCTGTACGTCGCCTGCGCAGTGTTGTTCGTGGTCGCGGGGGTGATCGGGGCGCACGCAGCGGGACTGGCGGCATCGTTCGCCATTTTCCAGCGCATGCTGCTCGCCGGGATGTACGTGAACCTCGTGCTCGCCTTTTTCAACCTGCTCCCGATTCCGCCGTTGGACGGCAGCCACGTGCTGAAGCATCTGCTGCCGCCGCAGGCGGGCCTCCAGTTCCGCGCGCTGTATCGCGGCGGGTTTCTCCTGGTGATCGCCTTCCTGTACCTGTTGCCGGGAGCGCAAAAAGTATTCTTGTGGCCTGCCCAACAGCTGTTCGAGCTGGCCCGCTCGGTCGTCGGCGGCTACCAGTTGTCGACGGGAGTGGTGCCATGAGCGTGCCGGTGCAGGATCAAGGCTTCGTCGTCGAGCTGGAGCAGTTCTCCGGACCGCTCGATCTGCTGCTGCACCTGATCCGCGAGGACGAGGTCGACATCACCGACCTGCCGATCGCGCGGATCGCCGACCAGTTCCTCGCGGTGATCAGCGACCTGGGGTTGAACCAGGCGGCTGACTACCTGGAGATGGCTGCCCGCCTGCTGCGCATCAAGGCGCAGCTGCTCTTGCCGCGGCGCCTGGGCGACGACGAGTGGGAAGACCCACGCTCGGAGCTGGTGCGCCGCCTGCTCGAATACCAGCAGATCCGCGAGCTCGTGGACTGGCTGCACCACGCCGCCGCGCGGCGGGCCGAGCGCTTCGGCCGCGGGTTCGAGCAGCCGGCGCCCGATCTCCCGCCGCCGCCGCTGGAGATCGAATTAAACGATCTGCTCGCCGCCGCCGAGCGCGTCATCGCGCTCATCCCCGAGCCCGTGCTGCACCGGGTGGTGCCGCGGCCGCTCGACGTCGAGGGGGCGACCGCGCGGATCACGGCGCTGCTCGCGGAGCGGCAGGAGTTCGCGTGGGTCGACGTCGTCGGCGCCGGGGCCGGAGTGGTGGAGGTGCTGTCGGCGTTCATCGCACTGCTCGAGCTCGCCAAGCGCGGCAGCTGCCGGCTGGACCAGCCCGAGCCGTTCGCCCCCATGGTGATCCGCCGTGAGCCCGCTCGCGCAGCTGCTTGAAGCGGCGCTGTTCGCCGCGAGCCGCCCGCTCACGCTCGACGAGCTGGCGACGCTGGACGCCGAGGCGGGGGAAGTGGGAACGCGCGCGGCGCTCGCGGAGCTGCGGGCGGCGTGGGCCGGGAAGGGCGATCACGGCGTGGAACTCGTGGAAATCGGCGACGGGTGGCAGTTCCTGACGCGACCCGAGTACGCCGAAGCGCTCGAGCGCGCCCAGTTCGCCTTGCGCCCGCGGCGGCTATCGCCGGCCGCCCTCGAAACGCTCGCCATCATCGCGTATCGCCAGCCGGTGGGCCGCCTGGAAGTGGACGAGATCCGCGGCGTGGACTCCGAGGCCGTGATCGAGAGGCTGCTCGAGCGCGGTCTCGTCGAGGTCGCCTCGCGCGGCGAGGGGCTCGGCCGCCCGCTGTTGTACGGCACCACGCCGCAGTTCCTGGAGATCCTGGGCTTGAAGGGGCTGGAAGAGCTGCCGCGGCTCGACGAGCTGTCGGTCGCGCTGCACCCGCCCGCGCCGGCCGCAGACCAGGAATGACGCTGATGCGCCTGCAGCGCGCCTTGGCGCGCGCGGGCGTGACCTCCCGGCGCAAGGCCGAGGAGCTGATCCGCGCCGGCCGCGTGAAGGTGGACGGCGCGGTCGCCGTTCTGGGCCAGTCGGTCGATCCCGAGGGCCAGCGCGTCACCGTGGACGGCCGTGTCGTTCGCCCCGGGCGGACCGTCTGGCTCGCGCTCAACAAGCCGCTCGGGTACGTGGTGAGCCGCGGGGACCCCGAGGGCCGGCCCACGGTCTTCCACCTCCTCCCCAAGGTGCCCGGCCTCACGTACGTTGGACGTCTGGACGTGATGACGTCGGGCCTGCTGTTGCTGACGACAGACGGGGCGGCGGCGCACCGGCTCATGCACCCCCGCTTCGCCGTGCCCCGCACCTACTGGCTTGGCGCGCACGGGCTGGAGGCGCAGGCGGTGCAGCGCGCCCTTGCCGGCCGCATCGTCATCGACGACCGCCCCGTGCGCATCGTCGCGAGCCGCGTGCGACTGGCCCGTGGTGGCGTCGAGGTAGAGGTGACCCTCGCCGAGGGGCGGCAGCGCATCGTGCGCCGCCTCGCCGAGCAGCTGGGGCTGAAGGTGGAGTGGCTGCACCGCGTCGCCTACGGCCCCGTACGCCTGGGGAAGCTCCCGGAGGGCCGGCACCGCGCGCTCACCGCGCACGAGATCCGCGAGATCGAGCGACTGCATGGACCTGCGTGATCGAACGGTGGTCATCCTCGGCGGCAGCGGGCTGGTGGGTCACGCCGTGGCCCGCCGGGTGCTCGGTGCGGGCCCGAAGCGCCTGGTGCTCGTGGCGCTGTTCGAGGACGAGGTGCGCGCCGCGGCGACCGCGCTCGCGCCGTATCGCGGCCGCACGGCGATCGAGGTCGAGTGGGGCAACGTGTTTCTGCCGGCTCCGGTGGCTCGGCTCGACCGCGCCGCGCTCCTGGCCGACGGAGCCCATCGCCGCCTCGTCATCGAGGACATGCTCGGCGACCTGACCGACGACGTGCTGCGACGCAGCCTCGTGTTCCAGCTCCTCGACCGCTACCGTCCGGACGCCGTGGTCGACAGCATCAACACCGCCACTGCGTTCGCCTACCAGGACCAGTTCCAGAGCGCCCGCGACCTGCTCGAGGCCGCGCACAGCGGCGCCGTCACGCCCGCCAACGTCGAGCAGCACCTCATGACGCTCACCATGCCGCAGCTCATCCGCCACATGCAGATCATGGTCGAGGCGCTGAAGCGCGCGGGGACGCAGGCGTACGTGAAGATCGGAACGAGCGGCACGGGCGGGATGGGCTTCAACATTCCCTATACGCACTCCGAAGAGCGCCCCAGCCGCACCCTGCTGACCAAGTCGGCGGTCGCGGGCGCCCACTCGCTGCTGCTCTTCCTCATGGGACGCACGCCGGGCGCCCCGGCGACGGTGGAGATCAAGCCGACGGCGACGATCGCGTGGCGCGAGATCGCCTACGGCCCGGTGCGCCGCAAGGGCAAGCCGATTCCGCTGGTCGACTGTCCGACGCCGCTGCCGGTCGCCGCGGCGTTCCGGCCGGGAGCGGCCGGCTGGCGGGAGACGGGCGAGGCGCTCGACGGCGCCTACATCGACGTCGGCGAGAACGGCTTGTTCGCCCGCGACGAGTTCGCCACCGTCACCGCTCTGGGACAGATGGAGTTCATCACGCCGGAAGAAGTCGCGGATTACGTGATCAATGAGCTCGAGGGCCGGGCGACCGGCAAGGACACCGTGGCCGCGCTCGACGCCGCGACCGCCGGTCCCACGTACCGCGCCGGCATCCTGCGCGAGTACGCGCTGGGACGGCTCGACGCGCTCGAGCGCGACCGCGGCCCCGCGGTGGCGTACGAGATGCTGGGCCCGCCGCGGCTGACCAAGATGCTCTTCGAGGCGCACCTCTGCGGCCGGCTGCGGGCGTCGGTGCGGGCCCTCGCCGGCAGTGAGCCGGGGCCCCTGGCGAGCGAGGCCCTGGCGCTCGTCGAGCAGAACCCGGCGCTGCGCCGCCGCATTCTGTCGGTGGGGCTTCCGATCGTCACGCCCGACGGCCGCTGCGTCTATCGCGGCAGCCTCGTGGTGGTTCCTCCCGCCCCGGACGGCGGCGATCCCCTGGCCGCCGCGCCGCGCGGCTGGGTGGACCTGCGCCCGGCGCAGTTCGGGCAATGGATCGAGCGCGCCCGGCAGATGGTGCGGCAGGCCGACGCCCACGCCGGAGCGCCGGCCTCGTCCGGCAGCGACGCCGACTGGGTCGCGATCGGCCCCGACGACGCCGTGTCGCCGGCGCGATTCGCGACCTGGGTGTTCCGCCACGAAGACCGCGGCGAGCGCATCAAGCGCTGACATGGCCGTCGACACTACCGCCGTGGACCGCGCTCTGGGCGCGATCGGCACCACGTTCCGCCTGAGCCGGCTCTACCCGCCGACACACCCGGCCGTCCAGGAGTCTCTGCGGCAGCTCACGGCGGCCCTCCCGGGGCTCGCGGCAATTGGCACGCTGGAGTGGAAGATCGGCGCGACGGGCCTGCATTGGCTCGGTCAACACCTGCTGCCGCGCAACTCGCAGGTCGCGGAGCTGTCGGAGCTGCTGTACGCGCGCGGGGTGCGGTCGATCCAGACGAACCCCGGGGTGACCCCCGAGCACATCCTGGCGTTGTTCGCGGTGGCCACGGGCAACCTTCCCCCGGACGATCCCACGCTGGGGAGGATCACGTTGCTGCTCGGCCGCCGCTCGGCGCGCCCTTCGAGCGTCCGGCCCGCGCCGCCGCCCGCTCCGGGCCCCGTGGCGCCGGCGGTGCTGGCCGCCACGACGCCGCCTCCAGTCGCGGCCGCGGCAACGGCGCCGCCACCGCCCTCGCCACCGCCGCCACCTCCGCCGCCCTCGGCGCCTTCTCCCACGCCCCAGCCCGCGGACTCGAGCCGGGGCGGAGCGGTCTTTCGTCCGGACGTCGTCCCAGCGGATGTGGAGGGGCGACGCGCGGTCACGGCGCTGCGCGAGGCCACGACCCCCGAGGCCCAGCAGGCGGCGGTGGAACGGCTCGAGGGTCTCGTCACGGGTTTGCTTGCCGTGCGGGACGTGGCCGCGATCGCCGACGTGATCGGCGCGCTCGACGCGGCCCTGCCCAAGGTGCAGGACAACGAAGTCGCCGAGCGCATCGGGGCCGTCGGCGCCGCGCTGTCGGATCCGGCGATGGTCGAGCGCATGGTGAAGCGGCTGGGGGAGGCGCGAGTGCCGCCCGCTGAGCGGGCGATGCTGGTGAAGGCGGTGGGGGCCTTGGCCGCGGTGGCCAGCAACGTAGTGCTCGACACGTTCCGGACGACACCTGCCGAGCTGCGCGAGCCGTATCGCGCGGCGATCCGGGCCGCCGCGGACCGGGTGCTCGAGCCGCTGCAGGCGCGTCTCGCGGACAAGGATGAAACCGCGGTCGCGGCCGCGGCGGAATTCCTGGGGCTCTCGGGGAGCCCGCAGGCGGTACCCCTACTCGTGGAGCTCGTGCACCACCGGGCGGACGTCGTGCGGGAGGCGGCGCTGTACGCGATGGCGGAGATCGGCGGCCGCGATGTGGCGCGCCCGGCGATGCCGGCCTTGAAGGACGAGAGCGCCCACGTGCGGGCGGCGGCCGCGCGCGTCATCGGGGTCGGCGGCGAGGCGGCGGCGACCATGGTCCTGGCCCGGCGCCTGGAGCAGGAGGCGGACGAAGGGGTATTGGCGGAGATGCTGAAGGCGATCGGCCGGCTCGGTGGCAAGGAGGCGTTGGAGATCCTGGCGCGCCACGCCGACCCCGGTGCCCGGGGCCGGCGGCGGTCGGCGCATGTGCGGGCGGCGGCGGTGGAGGGGCTGGGTCACCTCAAGCGAGGGGAGGCGCGGGCGTTGCTCGAACTCTATAGCAAGGACAAGGAGCCGGGCGTCCAGCGCGCGGCGGAGGCGGCCCTCAGATGACCACACGCGCGGCGAAGACGACCGATGCGGCGCTCACCAAGGCGATCACGCAGGAAGTGAGCAAGCGCGTCGTGGGGCAGGAAGTGATGGTCGAGCGGTTGATGATCGGGCTGCTGACGGGGGGACACATCCTCCTCGAGGGCGTGCCGGGGCTGGCGAAGACGCTGGCGGTGAAGACCGTCGCCGAGTGCCTGCGGGTCACGTTCTCGCGCATCCAGTTCACGCCGGACCTGCTCCCGGCCGACGTCATCGGGACGATGGTGTTCGACCAGCGCAGCCAGGAGTTCTATCCGAAGAAGGGTCCCCTGTTCGCCAATCTCGTGCTCGCCGACGAGATCAACCGCGCGCCCGCGAAGGTGCAGTCGGCGCTGCTCGAGGCGATGCAAGAGAAGCAGGTGACCATCGGGGGCGAGACGTTCTTCCTCGGTGAGCCGTTCCTGGTGCTGGCGACCCAGAATCCCATCGAGCACGAGGGGACGTATCCGCTGCCGGAAGCCCAGCTCGACCGCTTCATGTTGAAGGTGCGGGTGGGATATCCGGGGCGCGACGCCGAGAAGGAGATCGTGGCGCGGATGGCGAGCGGTCGGCCGATCGAGGTCGAGCGGGTGGCGGATGCCGAGGGGGTGCTCGCCGCCCGCAGCGCGATCGCCGAGCTGTTCATGGATCAGAAAGTCGTGGACTACATCGTCGACGTGGTGCGCGCGACGCGGGAGCCGGAAGCGGTGGGCCTGCGCGAGCTGAAGACGCTGATCGCCTTCGGCGCGAGCCCGCGCGCCTCCATCTATCTGGCGCAGGCGGCGCGTGCCCACGCGTATCTGCGCGGCCGCGCGTACGTGGTGCCCGAGGACGTCAAGGCGATGGCGTACGACGTGCTCCGCCACCGGGTGCTGCTGACGTTCGAGGCGGAGGCCGAGGACACCGACGCCGACCGCGTGATCGGGAAGATTCTGGAGGCCGTGGGCGTGCCGTGACGTACGCCGGCGAAGATCGCCGCCGCGTCGTCGCTGCTCCGATCGGTGCCGGTCGGCGGGCGGTCACCCCCGAGGTGCTGCGGCAGGTCAAGGGGATCGAGCTCCGGACCCGCTCGCTGGTCAACACCCTGTTCACCGGCGAGTACCGCTCCGTGTTCCGCGGGCAGGGCATCGAGTTCGCGGAGGTCCGCGGCTACCAGGACGGCGACGAGTTCCGGTCCATCGACTGGAACGTGAGCGCGCGGATGGGCCATCCGTACGTGAAGAGCTTCGTCGAGGAGCGGGAGATCACGCTGCTCCTCGTCGTGGATCAGTCGGGGTCGCAGCATTTCGGCGCGCCCTACACCAAGGCCGGTCTCGCGGTCGAAGTCGCCGCCGTGCTCGCCCTGGCGGCGGCGCGCCACAACGACCGCGTCGGGGCGCTGCTCTTCGCCGACCGCGTCGAGTACGTGGTCCGGCCCGCCAAGGGCCGCCCCCACGCGCTGCGCGTGATCCGCGACCTCGTGGCGTTCCGCCCCCGGGGGCGGGGAACCAACCTCCCCGAGGCGCTGCGCTACGCCATGAAGCTGCTCCGCCACCAGGCGATCGTGGTGGTGCTCTCCGACTTTCGTGCGGATGGTTGGGAGGAGCCGCTGGCGCGGCTCCGGGCGGAGCACGACGTGGTCGCGATCTCCGTGGACGACCCGCGGGAGCTGCAGATGCCGGACGCCGGCTGGGTGGACCTCGAGGACGCGGAAACCGGCCGACGCATCCTGCTCAACTCCAGCGATCCCGCGACGCGCCACCGCGTCCTCGCCGTCGCCACCCAGCAGGTGCAGGAGCGGGAGAAAAGGCTCACGCGCGCGGGCGTGGACCGGGTCTCCCTGCACACCCATATCCCCTACGGCGCTCCGCTGCGGCGCGCCTTCGCCGAGCGGGCCCGGAGACTGCGGAGATGATGGGCGGACGAGTCAGGGTGGTCTGCCTCGTCGTTCTTGGCGTCGTGGCTTCTTGGCGTCTGGCAACGGGGCAGGGGGGTGTGGGGTGGCTGGTCGTGCCACCCGCCCCCACCGTCGGTGACACGGTCTGGCTCACGCGCCTCGTGACGGCCGATCCGGGTTGGCGGGTCCGCGCGGGCCGGCTCGACCCGGCGCAGGATCTCGAGCCGCTCGGGGAGGCGGTGGTGCTCCGCGCCCAGGGCGGCTGGCTGGTCCGCTACCCGGTCGTGCTGTGGACTTCCGGACGCCACGAGCTCGCCCTGCCGCCGGTGTGGCGCCTGGGGCCCGACGGACAGGCGGACTCGGTCCTGGGGGGCGTCGCCGCGGTGCAAGTGCGCAGCGTGCTGCCGTCACCCGACTCCGCGCGCCGCTCTGAGCCCAAGCCAGCCCTCCCCGAGATTGGCCGCAGTGAGAACTCCGCCCTGCCCGTCCTCGGGGCGGGGGTGATCGCCGGGCTGACCCTCACGGCCGGGGTTCTGCTGCGCCGCCGCCGGCCGAAGCGGCTGCCGGCGCCGGCCCCGATCCGCGGCGAGCCGGAAGTGGCCGACGCGCGGTGGCTCGCGGCGGGGGAGCCCAAGGCGGTGGCGGCGCGGGCAGCGGCGCGTCTGCGAGCGGTGGTCGCGGGAGTAGTGCCGGAAGCCCACGCGGCGCTCTCGACGGAGGAGTGTCTGGCCGTCGTGGCCGCCCGCCCACCCAAGGAGGGGGCACCGCTGCGCGAGCTCCGCGAGGTGCTCAGCGCCTTGGATCAGGTGGGCTTCGCGACCGCGCACGGCGCAGATGTCGGCGTGCTGGCGGAGCGGGCCCGCGCGCTGGCGGCGGCCTTGGCGCGGTGAACTTCGCCCGCCCGCTGTTGCTGCTGGGGCTTCTCGCCCTGCCGCTGTGGTGGTGGGCACGGGCGCAGCGGTTGCGACGGCTCGCCGGCGTGCGCTACTCCGACGTGCGGCCGGCCGTCGGGCTGCTGCAGCGCGTGTGGATCGCGCGGCTCCCGGTGGTGCTGCGCAGCGTGTGCTACGGCGCCCTGGTGGTCGCCGCGGCGGGACCGCGGCTCGGCGCGGCGCGCGCCGAGGTGCGCAGCGAGGGGATCTCGATCGTCATCGCGGTGGACATCTCGAGCAGCATGCTGTCGGAGGATTTCTCGCCCTCAAACCGCCTCGACGTCGCCAAGCAGACGGCGATCGACTTCGTGCGCGGCCGCCAATCGGACCGGATCGGGGTGGTGGCGTTCGCCGCGGAGGCGCTGACCCAGGCGCCGATCACGACGGACTACGTGGTGCTCGATCAGGCGATCGCCAACCTGCACGTGGGCGCCCTGGAGGACGGCACCGCCATCGGCACCGGTATCGCGACCGCGGCGAACCGGTTGCGGCGCACGCCTGGACGGAGCAAGGTGATCATCCTCCTCACCGACGGCGAGAATAATCGCGGCACGGTGGACCCGCGCACCGCTGGGCAAGCCGCGGGCGCGTTCGGCATTCGCATCTACACGATCGGCGTCGGCACGCAGGGGGAAGCCCCGGTCCCGACCGGCCGAGGCTTCCTGGGGATGCGGTACCAGACGATGCCGGTGCGCATCGACGAGAAGCTCCTGGGGGACATCGCCACGCAGACCGGGGGCCGCTACTTCCGGGCCACCGACTCCGAGTCCTTGCGCCGCATCTTCGACGAGATCAACCGGCTGGAAAAGAGTACGGTGCAGCGCGTGATCTATCGCCGCTTCGACGAGGCGTATCGTCTGCCCCTGACGCTCGGGCTCCTCGCGCTGGCGCTCGAGATCGTGCTCTCGGCCACGCTGGTGGTGCGGGTGCCGTGATGACGTTCGACGCCCCGTTCGTTCTCCTGTGCGCGCCGATCGTCGGCGGGGCGGTGTGGTTCGCCGCCGCCTGGGCGCGGCGCGTGCGGATCCGGCGGGCGCTGCGGTGGTCGGCGGAAACGGGGCGCACCGCGCGCGCTGCGGGACGGCTCGTCCCCACGGGCCTCTCCGTCGCGGCATTCCTCGGCACCATCGCGCTCTCGGGACCGCGGTGGGGCGAGGAGCGGATCGTCGCCGAGACCCGGGGACTGAACCTCGTCGTCGCGATGGACATCTCGCGCTCGATGCTCGCTGAAGATGCCGCCCCCAACCGCCTGACCCGGGCGCTGCGCGAGGCGCGCCGTCTCGTGCAAGACCTCGAGGGGGACCGCCTCGGCTTGATCGCATTCGCGGGGCAGAGCTACATCCTGTCGCCGCTGTCGGTGGACGCCTCCGCGCTGGAGCTGTACCTCGATGCCATCGACCCCGACGTGGCCTCGGAGGGCGGGACGGCGCTGGCCCCGGTGCTGCAGCAGGGCCGGGAGCTGGTGGAGGCCGGCTCGCCGCTCGCCGACCGCGTCCTCGTCGTGTTCACCGACGGAGAGGCGCACGATTCGCTGCCGGAGGTGATGCTGGCGGCGCGGCGCCTCGCCGACGACGGCGTGCATCTCGTGCTCGTCGCCGAGGGGGGCCGCGCGCCCGCGCGCATCCCCGTGCGCGACGACCGCGGCCAGCTCCAGGGGTGGCAACAGGACGAGGACGGCGCCGTCATCCAGACCGCGCGGCACGACGAGGTGCTCGGCGCGGTCGCCGACGCCGCGCAGGGCACGCTCGTCGCCGCCGACCTCCCCGACCAGGCGGGAGCGGTTCGCGACCTCGTCGCCTCCTACAAGCGCAGTCGCTCCACCGAGTCGCGCGCGGAGCGCGGCCGCCCCCGGGCCTGGATTCCCCTGACGCTGGCGGCGGCGGTGCTGCTGTGGGCATCGGTGGCGGGGCGTACGGCGGCCTTGATCGGACTCGCGCTGGTCGTCGGCGCCGGTACTGCCACGGCGCAGGCCGACGGAGGGAAGCGGCCGTTAGAGCCCGGTGACCGGGCCCGCTATTTCGAGCAGCTCGCCCGCCGCGGCGCGGACGACACGACCTGGTACAACCTCGGCACTGAGGCCCTGGAGGCGGGAGACGCGGCCAACGCGCGCACGGCGCTCGCGAAGGCCGCGACGTCGCTCGACCCCGAGATCCGGTTCCGCGCCCTGTACAATCTTGGCCTGCTCGCCTTGCGCGAGGCGCGGGCCGACAGCGCGGGCCGCGAGGCGCACCTCGCCGACGCGGAGCGGGCGTACCGCGAAGCGCTGCTGCTCAAGCCTCACCACCTCCCCGCCAAGTGGAACCTGGAGCTCACGATTCGTGAGCGCCGTAGCGGCGGGCCGTCGCACCCGCCGCCCCAGGGCGGCGGCCAGGCGAGTGGCGCGGGAGCCCCGAGCCCGGCGACCCCACCGCCGCCCTCGGGCGGAAACGCGGGGCAGGTGTCGCCACAACAGGCGACCGAGATCCTGAACTCCATCGGGGAAGAGGAGCTGCGGACGCGCAAGGATCGCACCGGCCGGGCGCGGCAGGCCGCCGAACGGGGAGTCAAGAACTGGTGATCACGGCGCTCGCGCTCCTGGCGCTCGTGCAGGGACCTCCGGACGTCACCGCCGGCGTGGACCGCACGCGCGTGCGCGTCGGCGAGCCCGTCACGCTCACGGTGCGCACGCGGTCCCGCTCCCCGGACCCGCTCGCCATCGTCCTGCCCTCGCTCGCGGGCTTCACCATCGTCGGGTCTCGCGATTTCACCGAAGTCTCCGTCGGCGGCAGCGGTGGGCCGGTACGGACCACGAGCCGGTCGCTGGAACTGCGCGCCGATCGGGCGGGAGCACTGGTGATCGGCGCCGTCACCGTGCGCCAGGGCGTGCGGGCGGTGCGGACCGATCCGGTCACCATCACGGTGGACAGCGCCGCGGGGTCGCCCAACGATCTCGGGCCGATCGCCCGCGCGCTGCTCGAGGCGGCGCCGCTCCCGCCGCCCGGCCGCACCGACCAGGTGAGTGTCGCGGTCGTGGTGCCCGCGGACACCGTGATCGTCGGACAACAGGTGGACGTCGTGGCCGCGGCGTGGTTCCCCCGCGAGCTCAGTCATCGACTGCGCCAGGGACCCGTGCTCACGTTAGAAGCGCCCACCGGCGTCTGGGCGTACCCGCCGACGGCGCCCGACGGCGTCGGCCTGTCGCGCAAGATCCGCGGGCAGTGGATGGACCTGTTCGTGGTGCACCAGATCGTGTTCCCGCTTGCGGCGGGTCGGATCGTGCTGCCGCCGGCGTCGGTGGCCTACGGCGTTCCGGTGACGTTCTCGTTCTTCAGCCGCGAGGAGCGCTACGAGCTGCGCAGCGACTCGATCGCCGTCATCGCGCTGCCGCCGCCGGCTGTGGGCCGTCCGTCGGGTGATCAGGGAGTCGTGGGCCGGGGGCTCACCCTGGCGCTCACCGTCGAGCCGACCGATACGCGGGTGGGGGAGCCGATCGAGGTCTCGGCGGCAGTGGCGGGCGTGGGCAACGTGGCCCTGTGGGCGGATCCCGCCGTGCGGTGGCCTGCGGGGTTCCGCGTCTATCCCGCGCAGACCACCACGCGCCTCACCCCGCTCGGTGGGTTGGTCGCGGGGACCAAGACGTTTCACTACCTCGTCGTCCCCGACTCGGCCGGCTCCTTCCTGCTGCCGGAGGTGCGGTACCCCTACTACGACCTCGGGACGGGCGGCTACGTGGTGGCGCGGGTCGCGCCCCGGACGCTCGCCGTTGCGCCCCGGAGGCGAGCGGACTCCACGGCGTGCTGGGCGACCTGCCGCCGTGGAGCTGGCTGCTGGCGTGGATGCTCCCGGGGGCGGTGTGGCTCTGGTGGCGCCGCCCGCGCGCCCGCGCGGCCGAGGCCGCAGCACCGGCACTCGTGCTTTCACGCCTCGGTCGTCTGGAGCGGGAGTTTCAGGGTGTGCTGGCGAACCACGTCGTCGATCCCGAGACGCGTGACGGGGAAGGGCTGGCGCGCGCGCTGCGGGCGGCGGGCGTCGAGCCGGCGGTCGCCGAGCACGTCATGCGGCTGCGCGACCGGTTGCGCGCGGCGCGCTATGGCCCACGGGGCGTGGGCGATGCGGCCGAGCTCGCCGCCGAGCTGGAGCAGGTACTCCGCGTCCTGCGCGGCGGTGGGAGACGCAGTCGCAGACTCACTCTGGTGGGACTCGCCGGGCTGCTGCTGTTCCCCGCGGCCGCCCGCGCCCAACGGCCGAGCGCCGAGGCGTTGTACGAAGCCGGCGCGCTGCGGGCCGCGGCGGATTCGTTCGCCGCGCGTGCCGCGGCCGAGCCGCAGATCGCCGCCCACTGGTACGATCTCGGCGCGACGCTGTACCGCGCCGGGGCCGACGGCAAGGCAACAGCCGCTTGGACCCTCGCCGCCCGCCTGGCGCCACGCAACGCGCTTGTGCGCCGCGCCCGCCGCCTGCTGCCGCCGCCGGACGCCGCCAGCGAGTCCCTGCTGGCGGTGGGCCCCGCGACCCCGGCGGAGTGGTGGCTCGCGGCGACCGTGGTGTGGTGGCTCGCCTGGGGGCTCGTGCTGGCCCGGCGGCGTGCGCGCTGGCCGGCCGCGCTCGCCGTGGTGGCGTTGGTGGCGGCCGGGCTGGGTCTCGTGGAGTGGCGGCAGCGTTCGCGCGCGGTGGCGGTCGTGCTCGCCCCGGCGACGCCCGTGCGGGTCGCGCCGTACGGCAGCGCCAGCGCCGGCGCGTCGCTCGAGGTCGGGGCGGCGGTCCTCATCGAGGACCATTACGGCGCGTGGGTGCGCGTCGCGCGCCGCGACGGCGTGCGCGGCTGGGTTCTGGCCCGGGATGTGGCGACGCTGTGAGTCCCACGATCGCCGTCCTGCCGTCCACGGTGGCCGACCAGATCGCCGCGGGCGAGGTGGTCGAGCGGCCGGCATCGGTCGTCAAGGAATTGGTGGAAAACGCGCTCGACGCGGGCGCCCGCGCCATTCGCGTTGAACTCGAGGATGGCGGCAAGACACTGATCCGGGTGAGCGACGACGGGGAGGGCATGAGCGCGGACGACGCGCGCCTCGCCCTGCAACGCCACGCCACCAGCAAGATCCGCAGCGCGGGGGACCTGATCGGCGTCGGCACCTTCGGCTTCCGCGGCGAGGCGCTTCCCGCGATCGCGTCGGTCTCGCGCTTCGAGCTCGAGACGTCGGTCGACGGCCGCGCCGCGACGCGGCTGCGGGTGGTCGGCGGTCGCATCGAAGCGGGGGAGGAGACCGCCCGGCAGCGCGGCACGACCATCGCCGTGCGCGGACTGTTCTTCAATACGCCGGCCCGTCGCAAGTTCCTGCGCGCCACGGCCACGGAAACTCGGGCGGCGAGCGAGGCGCTCTCCCTCCTCGCCCTCGCCCGGCCCGACGTCGCCTTCGCGCTGACCAGCGACGGCCGCGCGCTGTTCGACGCCCCGCCCGCCGAGCGCCTCATCGATCGCGTCCACGCGATGTGGGGGCGTGCTCTCGCGGACACGCTGCTGCCCATCGCATACCGCGAAGGGCCCGTGGAAGTGACGGGGTTCTGCCAGCGGCCGTCGCAGGCCAAGCCGGCCGGCCGCAAGGCGCACGTGTTCGTGCGCGGTCGCCCGATCCGCGACCCGTTCCTCGTCCGCGCCGCCGAAGCCGGGTACCGTTCCACCATTCATCCGGGCGACCGGCCCAGCCTGCTGCTGTTCCTCGACGTGGCTGGCGACGCCGTCGACGTGAACGTCCACCCCGCGAAACTGGAAGTCCGCTTCCGCGACAAGTTCCTCGTCGAGAAGGTGGTCGAGGAAGCCGTGCGGGCGGCGCTGGTGCCCTTGGCCGCCGCGGCGCCCCTGGGGGAGGTGTCGGGTTCCGGGTTCCAGGGGTCGGGGGAGGCTTGGGCTGCGGCGGGAGGGAGCGGGATCGCGGTCCCGATGGAGTTGTTCCCCGAGGGCCCCCCGACACCCGGCACCCGACCCTCGGCACCGCCTTTGCTTCAGGTGTTCGACTCCTACATCCTCTTCCAGACCGGGGACGGCGTCGCGATCGTGGACCAGCACTCGGCCCACGAGCGCGTGCTCTACGAGGACGTGATGCGCCAACTCACCGGCGACGGCGCGTCGGCGCAGCGGCTGCTGCTGCCGCTGACGCTCGACTTCACGCCGGCCGAGCTCGACGCCATCGACGCGCATCGCGAGCTGCTGCGGCGCGTGGGGTTCGAGATCGAGCCGTTCGCCGGACGCAGCGTCATCGTCCATACGGCGCCCAACCCGCACCCGCGCTTCGAGGCCGCGCGGTGCCTGCAAGAGCTGGTCGGCGACTTGGCCGGCGGCCGCTTCGGCGGCTGGCAGAACCGCCTCGAGCGCTTCGGCGCTAGTTTCGCCTGCCGGGCGGCGATCAAGGCTGGCCACCATCTCGACCCGCAGGAAATGCGCGAGCTGGTGCTGCGGCTGCTCACGGCGACCCTGCCCGCCCACGACGTGCACGGCCGGCCCACCATCGTGCAGCTGCCCAAGGACGAGCTGGAGCGGCGGTTCGGCAGGACGTGACGCCCGGCCCACCGCTCACGCCCGTCATGGTCGGGCCGACCGCCGTCGGGAAAACCGCCGTGGTGGCGGCCCTCGCCGCTCTCGTTCCTCTTACCGTCCTGTCCGCCGACGCGCGCCAGGTGTATCGGGGCCTCGACGTGGGGACCGCCAAGCCCGAGGCCGAGCTGCGACGCCGCGTGCCGCACCTCGGGCTCGATCTGATCGCGCCCGGTGAGCGCTACAGCGCGGGCCGGTTCGCGCGGGACGCCGCCGGGTGGTTGGCGGAGACCCGCGCCGCCGGCCGCCTCCCGGTCGTCGTCGGCGGCACGGGCTTTTACATCCGGGCGCTGGCCGAGGGGCTGTTCCGCGAGCCGTCGCTCGAGCCGGAGCGGCGCGAGCGGCTGCGCGCGTGGACAGCCGCGCTCGCGGTGCCGGAGCTCGCGCGCTGGGCGGGACGCCTCGATCGCCGCTACGCGGGCGGTGGACGCCAGCGCGCCGCGCGCGCCGTCGAGGTGGCACTGCTCACGGGCCGGGCGCTCACGTGGTGGCAGCGCGAGGCGCGGGAGACGGGGGCGATGCGGCCGTGGTACATTCACCTCACCGTGCCGCGCGAAACCCTGCACCGTCGCATCGCTGGCCGGGTGGACCGGATGCTCGCATCGGGGCTGGTGGCGGAGGTGGAGCGGGTCCTCGCGGCGGGCGTGGCGGCGGCCGCCCCCGGGCTCGACGGGGTCGGGTATCGCGAAGTCGTCGCGGTGTTGCAGGGACGAGCGCCCGCCGCGGGGCTGCGCGACGCCATCGTGATTGCCACGCGGCAGTACGCGAAGCGGCAGGAGACGTGGTTTCGACATCAACTGCGACATCAGGCGTCAGACGTCAGACATCAGAACCCCGAAGTCTGGACTCTCGACGCGGGGCGCGACCCCGGAGAGCTAGCCGAATTGATCTTCGAGCGCTGGACTGCCTTGAAGGCTGACGTCTGATGTCTGAGCTCTGACGTCTCGCATGAGAATCGGCATCACCTGCTACCCGACCTACGGCGGCTCCGGCGCGGTCGCGACCGAGCTGGGGCTGGAGCTCGCCCGGCGCGGGCACGACGTCCACTTCATCGCCTATGCCAGCCCGTTCCGGCTGCGGGGCGTCGTCGAGCGGGTGACCTTCCATGAAGTCGCGGCGATCGACTACCCACTGTTCGAGCAGAGCCCGCACGCCCTGGCCCTGGCGGTCAAACAACACGAGGTGGCGCAGCGTGAGCGGCTCGAGCTGCTGCACGTGCACTACGCGATCCCCTTCGCCACGACGGCGTGGCTCGCCAAACAGATGATGGCTGACGAGCGTGACCTCAAAGTCGTCACGACGCTCCACGGCACCGACATCACGCTCGTCGGGCAGGACCCGTCCTACTTCACCATCACCAAGTTCTCGATCGAGCGCTCTGACCGGGTGACGGCGGTGTCGCAGTACCTGCGGGAGGAGACCTACCGCGCGTTCGGCTGCCAGGGCTGCGACGTCGCGGTGATCCCGAACTTCATTTCCACCGCCGACTACTATCCCGCCCCGCCCGGCGCCCGCCGCCATCGTTTCGCCCCCGCCGACCACAAGATTCTGGTCCACGTCTCGAACTTCCGGCCCGTCAAACGGATCGCGGACGTGATCCGCGTCTTCGCCGGCGTGCGGCGGGCGGTGCCCGCGACGCTCGTCCTCGTGGGCGACGGGCCCGACCGCGACGGCGCCCAGGCGGACGTCGACCGGCTGGGGCTCGCCAAGGATGTGCGCTTTTTCGGAAAAGTAGACGACGTGGGGGACATCCTGCGCTGCGCGGACCTGTTCCTGTTGCCGTCGCAAAGCGAGTCGTTCGGGCTGGCTGCGCTCGAAGCGATGGCGTGCGGGGTGCCGGTCATCGCCAGCCGGGCCGGCGGCCTGCCGGAGGTCGTCACCGAGGGAGAAAGCGGCTACCTCGCCCCCGTCGGCGCCGTGGACGAGATGACCGAGCGGGCGGTCGCCGTATTGCGCGATGCGGCCCTGCACGAGCGGCTGCGCCGGGGCGCCGCCGAGCGCGCGCTCGAGTTCGCCGCCGACCAGGTCGTGCCCTTGTACGAGCGGCTCTACGAGAGCGTGCTCAAATGACTGATCTGCTGCGGCTGGTCCGGGCCGGCAACCTGCTCGTCGCCACCGCCGGCGTGCTGGCCGGGGGCTGGGTCGCCCTCAGCGCGGTGACGGTGCCGCGGGTGCTCGGCTTCGCCGCCCTCGCGGCGGTCGGCTTCGGCGCCGCCGGCAACGTCCTCAACGATCTGCGCGACGTGGCCGCCGACCGGGTGAACCGTCCGGCGGGCGCGCGTCCCGTGGCGGCCGGGCGCGTGCGCCGCGAGACGGCGCATCTCGTGGTCGCCGCCGGGGTGTTCGTGGGCGTCGTGGCGGCCGCGCTGGTGAGCGGCACCGCGCTGCTCGCCGGCATCGTGGCCCTCGTCGTGCTCGCGCTGTACTCGCCGCTCCTCAAACCCTCGGGATTCCCGGGCAACGTCGCGATCGCCGCCGTGGCGGGGCTGCCGCTCTGGTATGGTGCCCTGGCCGTCGGGCGGCCGGCGGCCGGCATCGTGCCCTGGGTGCTCGCGGGCTGGATCCACCTCGTCCGCGAGATCGTCAAAGACATCGAGGACGAGGCCGGTGACCGCGTCGCGGGACGCCGCACCTTGCCGATCCGCTGGGGCGCCCGCCGCGCCGGCGTCCTCTCGGCGCTACTGGCGATCGCGTTCGTGCCGCTGAGCCTCGCGTTGCCGATCGCCGCGCACTACGGCGGGGCCTACTACGCCGTCGCGGTCGCTCCCCAGCTGGCGGTGCTGGCGGCGGCGCGCCGGCTCATCGTTGGTCGCACCGAGCGGCTCAGCGGGTTGCTCAAGGGCGCGATGGTCGTGGGGCTGGCGGCGCTGGTCCTTGGGAGGGTCGCGTGAATCTGTGGCAAGGACTCGTCTTGGGACTGGTCCAGGGGCTGACGGAGTTCCTCCCGGTCTCCAGCTCGGGGCACCTGGTACTGGTGGAGGCGCTGACCGGCGTCCGCTTCCAGGACGTGACGGTCGAGGTGTCGCTGCATGTGGCCACACTGGGCTCGGTGCTCGTGTTGTACGGACGACGGTTATGGCAAATCGCGCTCGGGGTGCTCCGGCGAGACCCGGCGAGCCTGCGCTACGCCGGCCTCCTGATTCTCGCCAGCATCCCGGCCGGACTGATCGGCGTGCTGTTTCACCGCCAGATCGAAGAGCGATTCCACTCGCTGACCTGGCTGGGCGTGCAGTTCGTGATCACGGGCGGCATCCTGTGGTGGACACGTGGGCCGCGGGGCGAGCGTGAGCTGCCCACGCCGGCGGCGGCGACCGGCATCGGGTTTGCCCAGGCGTTCGCCATCCTGCCGGCGATCTCACGATCGGGCGCGACCGTCGCGGCGGCGCTGTGGAGCGGCCTGACGCCTGTGGCGGCTGCCGAGTTCAGCTTTCTCATGGCCGTCCCGGTGATTGCCGGGGCGGCCATCGTCGAGGCGCGCGAGGCGGTGCTCAACGTGAGCGCGATCGGGTTGCTCCCGTGGGCGGTGAGCTTCATCGTCGCGTTCCTCGCCGGCCTCGTGTCGATCCGGTTTCTCGTCGCCCTGCTGCGCCGGGGACGCTTCCACGCGTTCGCGCCGTACTGCTGGGCGGTGGGCGTGTTCACCATCGTATACGCGATGTGGCGCGCCTAGAGCTGGACGAGGTGCCCGCCGCCGCTCTCGCGCGGCGCTGGGGCGTGCCCCAGTGCGGCTTGTTCCGCCGCCTCGCCTCGACCCTCGACGCGATTCACGAGGTCGCCGCCCAACAGGCGCCGCCGGGAACCGTGGTCATCGCCGAAGAGCAGACCGCCGGGCGCGGTCGGGGCGGCCGCACCTGGCACTCGCCCGTCGGGGGCGTGTGGCTGGGGATGTTGCTGCATCCGGCTCACGGGGAGCTGGGCGTCATGTCCATCCGGGCGGGGCTGGTCCTGGCCGACGTCGTGGACGAGCTCGCGGGCCGGCCCGTCGCCCAGCTCAAGTGGCCCAACGACGTCGTCGTGATGGACCGCAAGGTGGCGGGCATCCTCTGCGAGGGCCGCTGGCAGGGCGAAGTTCTGCAGTGGCTGGGACTGGGGATCGGGGTGAACGTGTGCAACCCGATTCCTCCGGAGGTCGCCGACCACGCGGTCGCGCTGGCGGAGCTCCTCCCCACCGTGCGACGTCTCGACGTGCTCGACCGCCTGGTACCGGCTCTCCTCAGCCTCACGGCCCACGCCGCCCGCCTCACTGAATCGGAGTGCGTCGCCTTCGGGGAGCGCGACTGGCTCCGGGGCCGGCAGCTCAAGTCGCCACTCTCCGGCCGCGCGGCGGGGATCCGCGCCGACGGCACGCTGCTCGTGGACACGGGGTTGGGGACCACCTACGCGCGGGAGGGACATGTCGAGCTCGCTTGATCAGCCGTGGCGCTCCCGTGTGGTGCTCGCGGTGCGCTGGCGCTGGGACTCGGCTGGATGCTGTGGCGGCGTGGCGGTGCCGGAACGCCTTCTCTATCTTAGCGGCCCATGCTGCTCGCCGTGAACATCAACAACACTGAGACCAAGATCGGTCTCTTCCGTGGCGACAGCCTCGAGTGTCACTGGCGACTGACCACTACCGCCCGCACCCCCGACGAGTGGGCCGCGGCGATCACCGCGGCCCTGTCGCAGAGCGGCCGCTCCACCAGCGAAGTGCGGGCGGCGATCGTGGCCTCGGTCGTGCCGCCCGTCACGCAGACCGTGTGTGAAGCCGTCGCGACGGCGACCGGGAAAGCCCCGGTCGTCGTCGATGGGCGGGCCCGCCTGCCCATCACCCTCGACGTCGAGGAGCCCCTCACGGTCGGCGCGGATCGCATCCTCAACACGCTCGCCGCCTCGAAGCTGTTCCATCGCGACACCATCGTCGTGGACTTCGGAACGGCGACGACGTTCGACTGCATCACCGCCGACGCGCGGTTCATCGGCGGCGTCATCATGCCGGGGGTGCGCACCGCCTCCGACGCCCTCATCAGCCGCACCGCGAAGTTGCCTGCGACGGAACTGACGCCGCCGGAGCGCGTCATCGGGCGGCGCACCGAAGACTGCATCCGGGCGGGCGTCCTCTGGGGGAACGCCGATGCGGTGGACGGGATCGTCCGGCGCATCGTGGCCGAGTGGCCGGACAAGCAGGCCCGTCCGCTGGTGATCGCCACCGGCGGACTCGCCAGCCTCGTTGTCCCGCTCACCAAGGAGATCGAGTCGGTCTATCCCGACCTCACGATCACGGGTCTGCAGATCGCGGCGACGGCGCTGGGCCTCGCGTGGTAGTCGACGCCCGGGCGACCAGCGCGTGGCGGCGCCGGGGCTACCGAGTACTGCCCGGCGACCTCTTCTCGTATCTGCTGCATCTGCGGCCCGCCGAGTGGCCGATCATGGCCGCGCATACCGCCCTGGGCTGGGTGCTGGCCGTGGGGGTGCGCGGCGCGCTCCACGGGGATCACGTCGGGGCGGCGCTCACGGCTCTGGTTCTCTGGGTCGTGCTCCTCAACGGCGGCACGCTGGCCTTGAACACCACATTCGACCGGGATGAGGGAGACATCGGGTATCTGCGCGCACCGCCGCCCGTGCCGCGCTACTTGCTGCTGTTCAGCGTCGCCCTGCTCGTCGGGGGACAGCTGCTGGCGCGCGCGTTGCCCCCCGCCTTTCAGATCGACTACGGCATTTGCTTCGCGCTGTCGGTGCTGTATTCCGTGCCGCCGTTCCGGTTCAAGGCCGTGGCGGGGGTGGACTGGGTGATCAACATGTGGGGGTTCGGGACGTTGACGCCCTACGCCGCGTGGGCGGCGACCGGCCGATCGCTCGACACCGGCCACGCGCTGGTGCTGCTCGCCTTCTGCCCGCTGTTCGCGGCACTGTACCCGCTCACCCAGCTGTATCAGTTCGACGAGGACCGGCGGCGCGGCGATCGCACGCTGGCCCTCATTCTGGGAATGCGGCGGAGTCTCCTCGTCGCCATCGTCAGCGCGCTCATCGCGTTCGCGCTGTTCACCGCCGCCGTGCTGGTGTTGGGCATCGGCGTGGGGTGGGGGCTGGTGCTCGCCGTGCCGTTCGCGGCGTGGCTGCTCGTCCTCGTGCCCTGGTACGCGGGGCACGAGTCCTGGAGTCCGGCCGAGCACCAGCGGGGGATGTACCGCGCGCTCACCGCCTGGGCGTTGACCGACCTGGCGGTGCTCGCCGTCTTCGCGCGCTGAACCGTTGGCCCCCGGGCGGCGGCCTGCTACCTTTCCGGTTCGGACTTCCAATTCGGACTCCCAACCCGGGGAGCGACTCTACCATGACGACCAGCGCGGCCCCCGCCGCCAGCGACCGCTCGGACTTCCGGAACGTGATGATCGCCGGCACGAAGACGGGGGCGCTCACCGCCCTCGCGGTGGTGGTGTTCCTCGCCGCGTCGCGGGGGCTCGGGGCGGACGCCGTCCGCGCCGTCGTCCAGTCGCTCGTCGTCCTCGCCGCCGGGACGGCCGCGGCGTTCCTGCCGGCGCAGTGGGCGGCGCCACGCACCACCGAGGGCGTCGCGGGCAGCGCCGCCATCGGGTTGTGGGGGACGATCGTCTTCAGTGTCATCGACATCGCGCTGCTGCGGCCGCTGCGCGCGTATCCGTGGACGTGGCCTGGTGGTACCTGCCGATCTGGTGGATGCTCGGGACCTGCCTCGCCTGGCTGGGCGGGTTGGTGTGGGCGCAGCGGCAAGCGCGCGAAGGGGGGGATCTCTCCATCGGGCGGCTCGCGCTGCCGGTCGTGGGCGGAGCCGTGGGGCTCGCCGCCGTCGCGACGCTCGCCACGCTCGGTGTCCTCCTGCCGGTGGCGGCGGGCGGCGGTTTCGCGATCACCCTCACGGTGCTCGCGGTCGCCGGCATCGCGCGCCAGCGGTAGTGGGGCAGGGGCGGGGAACGCACGGTGCCCCGCTGGCTGGCCCACCTCCTCGTCGTCGTGGGATGGCTCCTCACTCCGGTGGTGGCGTGGGGAGCCTCCTTTTTCGGTCTGTGGCTCGGAGCCCTCGTGGCGATCCGCTTCCACAGCCCGGCCGTGATGCTGGGCGTCGCCGGCGCGCTGGGCCTGCTCTGCGGCTTCGCGACCCTGTGGGCGTGGGTACGCTTGATGCGCCGGCTGCCGCACCTGCTGTCGCACCTGATGGCGCCACGCGCCGCTGAGCAGGACGTCGTCCTCCCCGCCGGCGACTGACATGCGCGTCGCACTGTTGCTCGTCCTCCCCACGGTGCTTTCGGCCCAGGGCCGGGAGTATGAACTCCACCTGGGGCGCTGGGGCGGCGGCAATGGCGCCGCGACCTACGAATTCCGCACCAGCCAACCGCTGGTCGGGTCCGTCACCCACGGGTTCGGGGTCAGCGTGCTCGTCAACGACAGCCTCGGCCGGCGCCGCGCGTTTTACGGAATGGGCTACGAGCTGCAGGCGCTGCGCCGCCGGGCCACCTTGGGTCCGTACGCCCTGCTCGCCGTCGAGCTCGGCCTCTCCACCGATACCGCCCGTCAGGAGCTCGGCGCTCAGTGGAGCGTGGGGGGCGGGCTCGAGTGGCGTCCGTTCTCCCGCCTCGCCCTGGGCGCCGAAGCCCGCTACCGCGTGGAGGATCGCGGCCCGCGCGGATTCTGGCAGCCCGGCGGGGCCCGCAAAGGGGTGAGCGTGGCGCTCGGCGTCGCGCTGGCGCTGGGCGGTGTGGGGGCCCGCGCCGAGGGTGGGGGTGGGGGGGGAGGCGGCGGCAGGATCTGGCCGGCCGCATCCTTGCCCCCTGCGACAGTGCCCACCCAGGTGACCGGCAGCGCCGCCGAGGTGGTGCGCACGGCCCTGGATGCAATCGGCACGCCCTATCAGTGGGGCGGAACCGCCGCCAACGGCTTCGACTGCTCCGGACTGATTCAGTTCGCTTACGGCCAGCATGGGGTCCGCCTCCCCCGCATGAGCCGCGATCAAGCGACTGCGGGCACGGAGGTGACGCCGGTCGTGGAAGCGCTCCAGCCGGGGGACATCCTCCTGTTCTCGGCGCGGCCGGGCGGCGGCGTGACGCACGTGGGGATGTACGTCGGGGAGAGCAAGTTCATCCACAGCTCCAGCACGGGCGTCAAGCTGTCCCGCCTCGACCCCCACGATCCGGAAGGGGCGTACTGGATTCCGCGGTGGGTCGGGGCGCGGCGGGTGATGCCGTGAGGCGGTTCCCGGTTGCCGGACGGCCGGTTGCCGTTCTGCAACTGGCCGTTTTGGCTACCGGCAGCGTGGTTGGCGCCTGTGCCTCGTTGGGCTCCTATCGCGTCGCCGGTCAGCTCAAGGTCTATGAGATCCTGGTGCCCGGCCGCGATTCCGTGAGCGCCCGGGTGGCAGACGCGTTTGGGCGCCGGGGGTTCCGGGTCCGCGCGGCCGTGCGCGGCGGGAGCCGCCCCACCCTCGCCTATGTCGCCTTTTGGTTCAACGAGCCGGGGGAAGGGGGGGGAGGGCGACCCCGCTACTACGCCCGGCTGGCGGACACCCGCACCGGGGGGATCCTCGCCACTGTCGTCGTTGCCTTGGATTCCCTGGGGTCGAACCTCAAGTCCAGGGTCGATTCTCTGGTCACGCTGCTGACCGCACCCCTACCACTGACTCCTTGACATCGGGCCGCAACCTAGCGAGTATACAGGGTCGTTAGCACTTCTCTGCTGAGAGTGCTAACAACGCACGAACGTAAGGATTTATGGGCACTTCCGAAGTGGAGGCAGATCATGGCAACCGCAACCGCGAGCAAGACGAAGACGAAGGTTTTTCCCCTGGCTGACCGGGTGGTGATCAAACCGCTCGAGGAGACGGAGACCATGAAGGGCGGGCTCTACATCCCGGACACGGCGAAGGAGAAGCCGATCCAGGGTGAGGTGACCGCCGTTGGTCCCGGCCGGCGTGAGAAGGGCGAATCGGTGCCGATGGAGCTCAAAGTCGGCGACCGGGTGATCTACGGGAAGTACAGCGGCACCCAGGTCGATCTCGATGGCGAAGAGTTCATCATCATCAAAGAGGCGGACGTTCTGGCCAAGGTCGGCTGAGCGTCGTTTCCGGAGGACGAAGCAATGGCTGCGAAATATCTGGAGTTCAACGTCGAGGCCCGCGCGCGCCTGAAGCGGGGCGTGGACAAGCTGGCCGACGCCGTGAAGGTCACGCTGGGGCCCAAGGGTCGCAACGTGGTCATCGACAAGAAATTCGGTAATCCGACCGTCACCAAGGACGGCGTCACGGTTGCCAAGGAGATCGAGCTCGAAGACGAGATCGAGAACATGGGCGCCCAGATGGTGAAGGAAGTGGCGACCAAGACCTCGGACCTCGCCGGCGACGGCACCACGACCGCCACGGTCCTGGCGCAGGCCATCTTCCGCGAAGGCCTGAAGTCGGTCACCGCCGGGGCGAACCCGATGTCCCTGAAGCGCGGCATCGAGAAGGCCGTCGAGACCGTCGTGCAGGAGCTCAAGAAGCTCTCGATGCCGTCGTCGGGGCGGAAGGAGATCAAGCAGGTCGCCGCGATCTCAGCGAACGGCGATGAGGCCATCGGTGAGAAGATCGCTGACGCGATGGAGAAGGTCGGCAAGGACGGCGTGATCACGGTCGAAGAGGCGAAGGGCCTCGAGACCACGCTGGAGACCGTGGACGGCATGCAGTTCGACCGCGGCTACCTGTCGCCCTACTTCGTCACGGATCCGGAGAAGATGGAGGCGGTGCTGGAAGACGCCTACATCCTGATCCACGACAAGAAGATCTCCTCGATGAAGGACCTGCTCCCCATTCTCGAGAAGGTGGCGCAGGCCGGGCGGCCGCTGCTTATCGTCGCAGAAGATGTCGAAGGCGAGGCGCTGGCGACGCTGGTGGTCAATAAGCTGCGCGGCACCCTCAAGGTGTGCGCGGTCAAGGCCCCGGGCTTCGGGGATCGTCGCAAGGAGATGTTGATCGACATCGAGAAGATCACCGGCGGCAAAGTCATCGCCGAAGAGAAGGGCATGAAGCTCGAGAACACCGTGCTCGGGGACCTCGGGCAGGCGAAGCGTATCGTCGTCGACAAAGACAACACCACGATCGTGGATGGCAAGGGCAAGCAGCAGGACATCCAGGGCCGGATCAGCGAGATCAAGGCCGCGATCGAGAAGTCGACGTCGGACTACGACAAGGAGAAGCTGCAGGAGCGGCTGGCGAAGCTGGCGGGCGGAGTCGCCGTCATCAACGTCGGCGCGGCCACCGAGACCGAAATGAAGGAGAAGAAGGCGCGCGTGGAGGATGCGTTGCATGCGACCCGCGCGGCGGTCGAGGAGGGCATCGTCCCGGGCGGCGGCGTGGCGCTGCTGTGGTGCCAGAAGGCGCTCGATAAGACCAAGGGCTCCGATGACGACGAGAAAATCGGCGTCGAGATCGTGCGGCGCTCGCTGGAGGAGCCGATCCGCATGATCGTCCAGAACGCCGGGGCCGAAGGGGCCGTGGTGGTCGGACGCGTGCGGGAGTCGAAGGACAAGAACTTCGGCTATAACGCTCAGACCGACGCGTTCGAGGACCTGGTCGCGGCCGGCGTCATCGACCCGACCAAAGTCACCCGGACGGCGTTGCAGAACGCCGCGTCCATCGCGGGCCTGCTCCTCACCACGGAGTGCGTGGTCGTGGAGAAGAAGGAGAAGGATAAGGCGCCCGCGATGCCCGGCGGCGGCATGGGCGGGATGTACTAGCAGCTAGTCGCGTAGTCGCGTAGACACAGAGGCGCCAAGGGATTCCCCTTGGCGTTTCTGCGTTTGTGACCTCCGTCCTATCCCCTTGCGATACCTTGGAGCATGACGACCGCTGGTCCTCCTCAGAAGGCGGCCCTTTCCCGGGAGCTGGGCGAGTTCTTGATCGAGCTGTCCATCGCCCTCCACAAGCATGCGATGTACCCCGAGGGCCACCCCTCGCTGGCCCCGGCGGCGGCCGGGGTGGTGCGCCGTGCGACGGGGTAAGAGATCGAGGTATACTTCCTCCCCCATGCCCCGCTGCGGTTTCGTCGTCCTGCTGGCGCTCGTCGCCCCCGCCCGGGCCGGCGCACAGACGGCCCGTCACACCCGGCTCGAGGGTGACTGGCTCGCCCGCGCCGGCGACGAGCTGCGACACATCATGGTGCGGGGCGACAGCTCGGCGCAGTTCGGCGACCAGGTCGCCCGCTGGCGCGTGGTGGGGGACAGCTTGTGGATCACGTTGGGGGACGGCGTGTGGCAGGTGTACGGCATGGCGCTGCGCAGCGATCAGCTCACCCTGTCCGGCGGCGACCTCGAGAAGCCCGTCACCCTGAAGCGGGTGGGCCCGCCGACGCCGCGCCCCGACTCCCTCGTTGTCCCCAAAGCCCCGCCTGCCAGCGAGCGGGCCTGGGAGTGAGCCGCTAGGGCACCTCTCGCATATCCGCGATGCGCCAGCCGTTCGCCGTTTTGGTGAAGCGCGTCGCCAGCTTGGGCCGCAGCTCCCGCTGGGCGCCCCCTTCCGCCGACACGAACTGGTACAGCGCCTGGACGGTCGCCGAGGCCGAGCCGCCGCGTACGGTGATCCGGTCCGCTGTGAACCGCGCGGTGAGCTGCTGGGCGGTGCGGAACAGGGCTTGCCAGCCCCGGGCATCCTTGTCGGTGAGCGGCCCCGCGAACAGCGCGCGGAGGTTCGTGAGGCGCTCGGTCTCGACGGCGCGCCCGAGATCTTCGAGCAACGTGGCCACGGCGGCCTGCGGGTCCGCCGGCTGGAGGCTCGGCGGCGCGAGGCCGGCCGCCACGACGATGTTCTCTGCCTCCTGGGCGGCGAGGCGCGCGAGCGTGTAATCCATGCTCTGCATCAGCGAGTCAGCGCGCGTCAGCGCCGCCGTGGCGCGCGTGCGCTCCGGGCCGGTGGGGAGCGCGACGACCACGGCTTTGGCGCGGTCATAGAGGTGGGTCGCGCTGACGCGCAGCGAATCGACTTCGCGCCGCGCCCGACGGTACTGGTCCAGCGCGACGGAATAGGCCGACGTCGCCCGCGAGAGCGAGCCGCTGCTTACCGCCTGCTCCGCCCCCTGCAGCATCGTTTCCGCCACCAGCCACGACCCCACGTTGTTCTTCATCGCGCCCGCGCCTTCGGCGCGCGTGCGGGCGGCGAACACCGAGTCCCGCATGGACGACAGCGCGGGGTTCAGGATTACGGGCCCCGGCGCGCCGACCGTCACGGGGGCGGACGGCTCATCGGCGCCCGGGCCGGCGTGGGAGGAGAGGGAGAAGTACGCCAGGACGCTCACCACGGCGGCGAGCGCGCCGAGGGTCAGCACCCGCGCGCGCAGCGACGTGGGCCGGGCGAGCCGGAGGATCGCCGCCGGAATCGGCGTCCACCGGCCGACGAGGCGCTGCGTCGTGGTCTCGCCGGCCCCTGAGAGGGCCGCCCGGATGGCGACGAGCGCGGTGCGCATCTCGCGGGCGCTGGCGTAACGGTCCTCGGGCGCCTTGGCCATGGCCTTGAACACGACCCGCTCGAGCGAAGCCGGAATCGAGGGGGCGACGGTGCGCAGCGGCTTGGGGTCGGTGGTGAGGACCTGGTAGAGGACCCCGTGGATGGACTCGCCCTCGAACGGCTTCTGGTACGCGAGCAGCTCGTAGAGCATGCACCCGGCGGCGAACAGGTCGGTCACGGCGGAGATCGGACCGTTGGTGATCTGCTCGGGGGCCATGTAGGTCGGCGTGCCGACGATCGCGCCCGAGCCGGTGACCTCCGCCGACTGCAGGCGCGCGATGCCGAAGTCCATGATCTTGACGCGCCCGTCGTTGGCGATGCGCACGTTGGCGGGTTTGATGTCGCGGTGGATGACCCCGCGGTCGTGCGCGTACGAGAGGCCCTGGAGCACTTCGATCACGATGTCGAGCTTGCGCTCGAGCGCCAGCGGGTCGCGGCCGCCGATCAGCTCGCTCAGGTCCTTGCCCTCGATCAGCTCCATCGCGATGAACAGTTGGCCTTCGGTTGCCCTCGATCAGCTCCATCGCGATGAACAACTGACCTTCGGCTTCGCCGAGGTCGTAGACCGTGATGATGTTGGGGTGCTGCAGCGCGGCGGCGGCGCGCGCCTCGCGGAGGAAGCGCTCCCGCATGTCGAGGGTCTTCCCGAACTTGGAGCCGAGGAGCTTCAAGGCCACATAACGGCGCAGCACCGAGTCGTACGCCTTCCACACGACGCCCATCGCGCCTTCGCCGAGGGGCTCGTGCAGCTCGAACTTGCCGAGCCGGCGATACTGCTGGCCCTGGGTCATCGCGTGCACCAGTCGTACACGCGGCCGAGGCAGCCGCGGGTCGCGTCATCGACGGTCACGTCCCGCCGCGGCAGCACCCGCTCGGCGATCCGCAGGAACCCGTCCTTGGTCATACGCTCGCGCCCGCTCCCGCCCCACGCGAACGGCGGCACGTACTTGGGCGCACGCACCGTGTCGAAGAGGTTCGCCCCGGCGCCCACGATCGTGCCGGTGCCGAGCAGCGTGCCGATGGCCGTCTTCGCGTGATCGCCGAGCAGCGTGCCCAGCTGCTGGTGGCCGGTCTCGATCGTGGTGCCGGCCGCGTCGAGGCGCACGGGGCCGTAGGTGTTCTTCAGGTCGGAAGTGATCGTGCCCGCGCCAAGGTTCACCCACCGCCCGATCACGGAGTGCCCGACGAACCCATCGTGCGACTTGTTGGCGTACCCCAGGAAGACGCAGTGCGAGACCTCGCCGCGGACCTTGCAGTGCGGCCCGATGGCGGAGATGCGAATCGGCCCGCCGAGCAGCTGCGTGTTCGCCCCCGCCCACAGCGGGCCCTCGAGCCGAGTGCCGGCACGCACCTCGACGCCGCTCTCCAGGACGATGGGCCCGGCGTTGGCGTCGAACACTACGCCGGGCTCGACGACCGCCTCGCGCAGCACCACCCCGGCGGGGTCGCCCAGCACCGTCGATCCGCGGGGGATGGGATCACTCTCGCCGACGAGCGCGAGCAGATCGTCGCGCAACAGGACGCCGAGCGCGTGGACGCAATCGTGGACCCCGTGCAGCACCACTCCCTCGACTTCGACTGGCCGGGCCTCGGGGCGGGGGACCTCCCACTCTCCGCCGGCCGGCACGCCCCACCCGACGGTGATGCCGCGGCAGACGAGCCGGAACGGCTCGGACGGCAACGCGGGAGCGAGGCCGCGCGGCGCGAATGTCGACGAGCCGATGACGGCGGGTCCCCGCACGGCGTGCCGCGCCGCCACCGGCGGCACACCGCCTTCGACGAAGCCGGCGAGGTGCGGGAGGGCGAAGATCTCGGTGGTCTCGGTCCCGATGAACGACTCCCAGCGCTCGCGAACGAGATGCGCGCCGGCGCGCAGCTCGGCGAGGGGCCGCACGCCCGCGAAGGGGAGCCAGCCCGGTGCCGGATCGGGATCGAGGAGATAGAGGGCGAGGCTCACAGCCGCTGCACCAGGAGCTTGAGCCGCTCCGCCTGGCCGGTCGGCATGACGAGGGTGTGGCCGTTGGCGCGCACCACGACCATCGCCTTGACGCCGGTCACCGCGAAGTGCTCGTCCTCCGCCCAGATGACACAGTCCTCCACGTCGTCGCCCAGGGTCACGTTGCCGATCACGACGTTGCCGCGCGCATCCGGCCGTCGCACCCGGCGCAGCGCGTCCCACGAGCCGATGTCATCCCAGGCGAAGGCACCCGCCACGACGGCAAGACGCTGGCTGCGCTCCAGCACCGCCACGTCCACGGCGACCGCTTTCGCGGCGGCGAAAAAGCCGGCGGCGTCGCCGGCCGCCAACGCGGGCCACGCGCGCTTGAGCTCCTGCGCGTACGCGCCGGCCTCCCCCAGGAACCGCGGCACCCCCCAGGCGAAGAGGCCCGTGTTCCACAGCGCGCCGCGGCGGCGCAATAACGCCGCGCGCCCCGCCGTCGGCTTCTCGACAAAGCGCCGCACGGCGCGCGCGCTGCCCAGCGGGTTGCCGGGCACGATATAGCCGTAGCCGGTTTCGTTGCGCGTCGGCTTCACGCCGACGGTGACCAGCACGTCGTGCTCGCGGGCCACGCCCAGGGCGTGCGTCGCGGCCGCGCGGAACGCGTGATCGTCGCCGACCGCCCAGTCCGCGTGCAGCGACAGCATCTGGGCGCCGGGGTCCGTCTTGCCGATGCGGTGGGCCGCCCAGACCAGCGCCGGCGCCGTCGATGCGGCGCGCGGCTCGGCGATCACGTTGGCCCGGGGCACCTCCGGCACGAGCGCGACGACCTGGTCCACCAGGAACGGCCCGGTGAGGATCAGGATGCGCTCTGGGGGCACGAGCCCGCGGAGCCGCGTCACGGCTTGTGAGAGCAGCGGCCGGTCGCCGGTGAGCGGCAGCAGCTGCTTGGGGCGCTCCGGCGTGGAGAGCGGCCAGAACCGGGTGCCCGAGCCGCCGGCGAGGATCGCCGCCCACACGCTCACGACGCCGTCTCCGCGGCCCCGGCGTCGCCGAGCAGCTCAGCGAGATGCGCGGTGAGCGCGCGCAGCAGATCCACCCCCGAGCCGTCCGGGAGGTGCAGGTCGAGGAGCAAGGCATCAGGGAGAGCGGCGGCGAGGGCCGCGCGCGCGTCCGCGAGCGTCCGGGCGAGGGTCACGTCGAACCCTACCGCCTCGAGCCGGGGGCGGAGCAGTAGGCCGATGTGGGGCTCATCGTCGACCACCAGCAGCCGTCGGGCCACCTGCGGCCTCCGGCTCAGAACAGGCCGGCGATCGCCGTGCGGTGCCGGCGCAGGTCGAAGAGGAGGCCGCCGACGTTCGTCTCCGGCCGCACCAACACGATGAGCAGGGCATCGGCGTTGAGGATGGTGACCACGGCCAGCCCACGGCCGAATTCGAGCACGCCGGTGCCGAAGTCGCCACGGGCACCCGCTTCACCGAGCTGGCTCATGGCGTTGATGACGGAGGGGAGCAGCGCGGCGACGCCCTCGGGGTCGAGGCCGTTGGCGGCGCGCGCATCGATGGGCAAGCCGTCACGTCCGACGACCACGACCGCTTCGACGCTCGTCGCCATAGTGGCGCCAACGTAGAGTCGGGGTGAGTGGAAGTCAAGCAGTGACCGTGGGTTGACCCACTTGGACGCCGCCCAGTATCTTCACGGGCACACCATGCGCGCCCTTCGCCTCTCCACGCTGCTCCTCGCCGCCGCGCTGATCGCGTTCGCCGCCTGCAGCGACAACTCGTTGGGCCTGCCGACGGCCACCTTCAACAACGTGGTGGACTCGGTCTCGTTGTGGGCCGTGGACGGCACGCCGATCAACACGCCATCGGGATACAGCATGTCGGTACGCCAAGCGGTGCGCACCGACCAGACGACGGGGTACGACTTCGCCTTCAACCTCACGCCGGGAGGCCAGGCCGAGCTGTTGCCCACCGGCGCGCTGGGGCTGGGCAAGGCGTCGGGGATTCTCGTCCAGTCCAAAGCCTTCGACGCAATCACCGAGGCGCCGTCGTCGGGCTACCAGGACAGCCTGGCGGTCGCGGTGGACAGCGGCACGGTGGTGGTGCTGCGCTCGCGGCCCGTCTCGTGCGTCATCGGCGTCGTGTTCTACTACGCCAAGCTCCAGGTGCTGCGGGTCGATGCGCTCGCGCGCCGCGTTGACTACAACATCCTCGTCGACCTGAACTGCGGGTACCGCGGGCTCGAGCCCGGCATTCCCAAGCGGTAGGCTCGTGATCGATCTGAAGCAGCTGCGCACGGCGCCTGACCAGGTGCGGGCGGCGCTCGCGCGCCGCGGCGACCCGGGCGTGCTCGCGTTGCTCGACGAGCTGCGGCAGCTCGACGAGCGTCGCCGCACCCTCGCCACGCAGCTCGACGGTCTCAAGGCCCAGCGCAACGACTACGCCAAGGCGGACGCCCAGTTCGTCAAACAGCACGGCAAGCTCCCCACCGACGTCGCCGACGAACGGCGCCGTCACGGCCAACAGATCGCCACGCTCGAGTCCGAGCTGCGGAACGTCGAGACCGTACTCGAGGCGAAGGCGCTGTTCGTGCCGAACCTGCCGCTGCCGGACGTACCCGCGGGCGGCGCGTCGGCCACGACGGTCGTGCGCACCTGGGGGACCCCGGCGGCGGCGGGCGGCGTCCCGCACTGGGAGATCGCCGAGCGGCTGGGGATCCTCGATCTGAAGCGCGGCGCGAAACTGTCGGGCTCCGGCTTCCCAGTGTTCGTCGGCGCCGGCGCCCGGCTGGTGCGGGCGCTGCTCGGCTTCATGCTCGACCTCCACACCCGCGAGCACGGCTATGTCGAGTGCGAGCCGCCGTTGCTCGTGCGGCGCGAGATCATGCAGGGGACGGGACAGCTCCCCAAGTTCGAAGACGACGCCTACCGCACCGAGCCGGACGATCTGTTTCTCGTCCCGACCGCCGAAGTGCCGCTGACGAACCTGTTGCGCGACGAACTGCTCGAGGGTGCGAGCCTGCCGCGGAGCTTCGTCGCGTATACGCCGTGCTTCCGGCGCGAAGCGGGCGCGGCGGGCAGGGACACGCGCGGCCTGCTGCGCGTGCATCAATTCGACAAGGTCGAGCTGGTGCGGTTCTGTCGCCCCCAGGACTCGGCGGCCGAGCACGAGAAGCTCGTGGGGCATGCCGAGGAGGTGCTGCGGCGCCTCGAGCTCCCCTACCGCGTGGTGCTGATCCCCGCCGGCGAGCTGGGATTCGCCAACGCCAAGCAGTACGACCTTGAGGTGTGGGCGCCGGCGGTCGGCGCGTGGCTCGAGGTCTCCAGCGCCAGCGTGTACAGTGACTACCAGGCGCGTCGCGCCAACATCCGGTTCCGGCCCGGACCGGGGGAGAAGCCCGAGTTCGTGCATACGCTGAACGCGTCAGGGGTCGCGCTGCCGCGGACGATCGCCGCGTTGCTCGAGACGCGGCAGCAGGCGGACGGCTCGGTGAGTATGCCGTCCGTCCTCGTCCCCTATCTCGGCACCGACCGCCTGACGCCCGCCGGTGCCAGCTAGAGACGCGCTCCGTCGCGCGGGTCCGAGCGCCCTCATCGGGCTCGCCCTCCTGTTCGGCGCCTTGTCGGTGGGCTACGCCTGGGGCGTGGCGCGCCACCTCCGGCAGGACGCGCGCGACATGGGCCGTCTCTTCGGGTACGTCTTCCGGGGGCTGTCCGACCCGCGGCCCGATGCCGGCACCGACGCGCTGCTGGAGCTGGCGACCGAGATCCGGGCGCTGGGAATCCCGATCGTCGTGACGGACGCCGCCGGCCGTGTCGCCGCGCTCGACAACGTCCCGCCGGACCTCGCGGGCGACACCGCGGCCGTGCGCCGCTTCGTCGCCCGGCTCGATGCCGTCAACGTGCCGATCGTCCAGCCGGGGGTCGGCACCATCCACTTCGGCTCCGTCCCGATCGCGCGCCGGCTCAGCCGGCTCGCCGCGTTGCAGGGCGGCGTGCTGCTGTGCCTCGTCGCACTGGTCGTGTGGGCCGTGCGCTCCCGCGTCGCCGCGGCGCGCGACCGCCTGTGGGTGGCGATGGCGCGCGAGTCCGCGCACCAGCTCGGCACCCCGCTCATGAGCCTCACGGGCTGGATCGCGTACCTGCGGGAGAACCCGGGCGCGCCCGCCGGCGAGCTCGCCGATCATCTCCAGGCCGACGCCGAACGCCTGGAGCGCGTCGCCAAGCGCTTCGAGCGCATCGGCCGGCCGCCGCGGCACGAGCCGGTGGCGCTCGGCGCCGTGGCCGAGCGGGTGGTGCGCTATTTCCAGCAGCGGCTGCCGACCCTGGCGAATCCGGTGACGCTCACGCTCCAGGCCGCGGGGCCGGGCCCCACGGTGGCCGGCGACCCGGTGCTGGTCGAGTGGGCCCTGGAAGCATTGGTGAAGAACGCCGTCGATGCCTTGAGCGGCCGGGGGGGACGGGTCGAGGTCCGGGTGCAGGGCGATGGGGCGGTGGCGAGCGTCGCGGTGCGCGACGACGGGCCGGGCGTCGCGCCGGCGGTCAAGTCCCAGCTGTTCGAGCCGGGCGTCACCACCAAGCCGGGCGGGTGGGGGATGGGGCTGGCGCTGGCCCGGCGCATCGTGGAGCAGCAGCACGGCGGCCGGCTCGTCTACCATGGGGCGGGACCAGGGGGGGGGACCACCTTTGTGATGGAGTTCCCGACCACGGCGGCATGACCCTCGCGCTCAACGACGCTCAACGGGCCGCGGTCGAGCACCCCGGCGGGCCCCTGCTGGTGCTGGCGGGCGCGGGGTCGGGGAAGACGCGCGTGCTGACGGCGCGCATCGCCCACCTGATCCAGGCGCGCGGCGTGCGCGCCGACCGCATCTTCGCCGTCACCTTCACCAATAAGGCCGCCGAAGAGATGCGCGGGCGCGTGGCGACGCTGCTCGGCGCCGAGCCGCGGGGGCTGTGGATCGGCACCTTCCATTCGCTCGCGGCGCGGCTGCTGCGCCGGGAAGCGCCGCTGCTCGGTTTCGGCCCCAACTATTCGATCTACGACTCGGACGACTCCGAGCAGCTGCTGGGCCGCCTGCTCGACCAGCGCGATCTCTCCGCCAAGACATACCCACCCCGCGCCTTGCACTCGCTCATCTCGGGGGCGAAGAACCGGATGATCCCGCCCGAGGTCTTCGCCCAGGACGCCGATTCGGCCTTGGGCAAGGTGGCCGCCGCGCTGTACGAAGAGCTGGGCCCCGTGCTGCGGCAGGCCAACGCCATGGACTTCGACGACCTGCTGATGCACCCGTTGACGCTGTTCGCCGCGCACCCCGACCGCCTGGCGTGGTGGCAGCAGCGCTTCGATCACGTCCTGGTGGACGAGTTCCAGGACGTGAACGCGGCGCAGTACCAGATCGTGCAGCGGCTCGCGGTGCGGCACCGCAACCTTTGCGTCGTGGGCGACGACGATCAGGCGATCTACGGCTGGCGCGGCGCGGACGTGCGGCACATGCTCGCGTTCCGCGAGGACTTTCCCGAGAGCGTGGTCGTCAAGCTGGAGCAGAATTACCGCTCCACGCAGATCGTCCTGGACGTGGCCAACGCGGTGATCGCGGAAAACGTGGCCCGCCTCGGCAAGACGCTGTTCACCAAGCGCCAGGGCGGCGAGCCGGCGGTCGTGTGCGCCGCCGCCGACGAGCGCGACGAGGCCGAATGGATCGCGGGCGAGTTCGCGCGGCTCGCGGCCGAGAGCGACCTGGCGTACGAAGGCATGGCGGTGCTGTACCGCACCAACGCCCAGTCGCGCCCGCTCGAAGAGGCGTTCCGGTTCCGCGGCATCCCCTACCGGCTGATCGGGGCGGTGAGCTTCTACGAGCGGCGGGAAGTGAAGGACCTGCTCGCCTACCTGCGCCTGATCGCGAACCCCGCCGACGACGGCGCCTGCGCGCGGATCGTGAACGTCCCGCGCCGCGGCGTGGGCGACGCCTCGCTGCGTCTCCTCGGCCAGGCGGCGACGCGCTGGCGCAAGCCGCTCCTCGAGGTGGCGCGCGACGCCGGCCGGGTGGACGGTCTGCGGCCCAACCTCCGCGACGCGTTCCGGGAGTTCGCCGCGCTGATCGACCGACTGCGCGAGTCGGTGGGGCGAGCCGACCCCGCCACCGCCCTGGAAACCGTCCTCGCGGTCACCGGCTACGACCAGTACCTCGCCGAGGAAGGGGTGGAGGGCGCCGAGCGGCTGGACAACGTGCGCGAGCTGGTCGCCGGTGCGGCCGGGTGGGCGGAAGTCGCCCAGGTCGGCGAGGAGGGCGACGGGTCCCCGATCGAGCGCTACCTCACGCAGGCCTCGCTGCTCGGCCCGACCGACGAGGCGACCGGCGACCCGCGCGGCGTGACGCTGCTCACCGCCCACATGGCGAAGGGGCTGGAGTGGCCGGTGGTCGCGATCGCGGGTCTGGAGGAGGGACTGTTCCCGCTCGGCCGCAACGCGGGCGAACCCGGCGGGCTCGAGGAGGAGCGGCGGCTGTGCTACGTGGGACTCACGCGCGCGCGCGAAAGATTGTATCTCTCATGGGCCCGCACGCGGTACCGCTACGGGCGGCTGGAGCTGTCGCAGCCCTCGCGGTTCCTCGACGCGGTGCCGTTTCACGCGGTGCAGGAGCGGACCACGACGCCGGCGTGGCAGCGGACCGGTCGGCCGGCGCCCACGCGCCGGATCGTCACCGAGTTCCTCGACACGGACGAATCGGAGGCGGAGCGCTCGCAGGACGCGCCGCGCTACGTCGCCGGCGAGCGCGTGCGGCACCGCACATTCGGCGCCGGCGTTGTACGCACGGTGTCGGGCGGCGGTCGGCATCTCAAGGTGACGGTCGAGTTCGACGACCCGGACATCGGAACGAAACAGCTGCTCGCGGCCTACGCCGGCCTCGAGCGCGATTGGGAGAGTGCATGAGCGTCAGCCGGGAAGAAGTGCTGCACATCGCGCGCCTCGCGGAGCTCGACGTCGCCGAGGAAGCGCTCCCCGCCCTCGTCGAGCAGCTGTCGCGCATCCTCGAGTACGTGGCCCAGCTCAACCGCCTGCCGACCGGCGAGACGGCGCGGCCTTACCTCGCCGGCCCCGACGCGATCAAGCTGCGCGCCGACGAAGTGAAGCCGTGGCCGCTCGCCTTCGGCCCCAAGCAGCTGGCGCCCGCCTTCCGCGACGGCTTCTTCGTGGTCCCGCGGCTCGAGGCCTTCGACGACGGAGGAGCGGCGTGACCGAAGCGACCGACGCCGTCCAAAGCGCGCGGGCGGCCGCGGACCGGATCGCCAAGGCCAAACGCCTCAACGCGCTGCTCACGCCGATCAAGGAGCTCCGCAAGTCGCTCGTCCAGCAGGCGCAGGCCGTCCACCCCGGCGGCGTGCTCTACGGCATGCCGGTGGCGGTCAAGGACAACATCGGCACCCTGGAGTTCGATACGAGCTGCGGCTCCAAGATCCTCGAGGGCTACCGGTCTCCCTTCGACGCGACCGCGGTGGCGAAGCTGAAGGCGGCGGGCGCGCTCATCGCGGGCAAGACCAACTGCGACGAGTTCGGCATGGGCTCCTCCACCGAGCACTCGGCGTACGGGCGCACCCTGCATCCGACCGAGAAAACCCGCGTCCCCGGGGGCTCTTCGGGGGGCTCGGCCGCCCTGGTGGCGGCGGGGGCGGTGCCGGCCGCCCTGGGCTCGGAGACGGGCGGGTCGGTCCGCCAGCCGGCGTCGTTCTGCGGCATCGTCGGCATCAAGCCGACGTACGGGCGCGTGAGCCGCTACGGCCTGGTGGCGTTCGGCAGCTCGCTCGATCAGATCGGCGTCTTCGGCCGCAGCGTCCACGACGCGGCGCGCGTCCTGTCGGTCATCAGCGGACGGGACCCCAAGGACGCGACGTGCGAAGGCCGCGATCCGCTGCGGCTCCCCACGGTGCCGGAAAACCTCGACGGTTTCGTCATTGGGATCCCCAAGGAGTACTACCCACCGGACCTGGACCCCGGGGTGCGGCGGGCGTGCGAGCGGGCGATACGCGTCCTCAAGGAGCTGGGCGCGGCGGTGCGCGAGGTGTCGCTGCCGCACACCGCGTACGCGGTGCCGACGTATTACATCATCGCGCCGGCGGAAGCGTCGTCGAACCTGGCGCGCTACGACGGCGTGCGCTACGGCCCGCGCTTCGACGGCGCCGCCGACGTCGCCGCGCTCTATCGCTCGACCCGCGGGCAGGGGTTCGGGGCCGAGGTGCGCCGGCGCATCCTGATCGGGACGTACGTGCTGTCGTCGGGCTACTACGACGCCTACTACCGCAAGGCGCAGCAGGTGCGCGCGTTGCTCGCCCAGGACTTCCGGAACGTCTTCGACCGCGGCGTGGATCTGGTCTTCACGCCGACCACCCCGACACCCGCCTTCAAGGCGGGGGAGAAGCTCGCCGACCCGGTGCAGATGTATCTCTCCGACATCTTCGTCTGCACGGCGAACCTCACCGGCCTGCCCGCGATGTCGGTGCCGATCGGGCGGGTGAAGGGCCTGCCGGTCGGGGGCCAGTTCATCGGCCAGACATTCCTCGAGGACGAGATGCTCGAGGCGGCCTACGCCCTGGAGCGCGCGGTGCCGGCGGTGGAGGAGGCCTGATGGCCGTGACGCCGGCCTGGGAGACGGTCATCGGGCTCGAGACCCACGTGCAGCTGCGCACCGTCTCGAAGATGTTCTGCGGCTGCTCGACGGCGTTCGGGGCGCCGCCCAACACGCAGGTCTGCCCGGTGTGCCTGGGCCTGCCCGGCGCGCTCCCGGTACCGAACGAAGCGGCGGTCCGCCTCGCCGTGCGGGCGGCGCTGGCGCTGGGCTGCGAAGTGCACGAGCGCAGCGTCTTCGCGCGCAAGAACTACTTCTATCCCGACCTCCCCAAGGGCTACCAGATCAGCCAGTTCGAGCAGCCGCTCGCCACCGCGGGCTCGCTGTCGTTCCTGTCGCCCGACCGCGGCGTCGTGACCGTGACCATCGGCCGCCTGCACGTGGAGGAGGACGCGGGGAAATCGCTCCACGACCGATTCCCGAAGGCCACCGCGGTCGACCTGAACCGCTCCGGGGTACCGCTGGTCGAGATCGTCACGGGCGCCGACCTGCGCACGCCCGCCGAAGCGCGCGCCTACCTCCTCACGCTCAAGCAGGTGCTCGAGTACGCCGCCGTCTCCGACTGCGACATGGAGAAGGGGAGCCTGCGTGTCGACGCGAACGTCTCGGTGCGGCGTGTCGGAGACGCGGCGCTCGGCGTCAAGACCGAGGTCAAGAACATCAACTCGTTCGCGTTCGTCGAGCGGGCGCTGAGTGTGGAGCGCGACCGGCAGCTCGCGGTGCTCGAGGGCGGCGGCACCGTGGTCCAGCAGACGATGCTGTTCGACAGCAAGACGAACACGGTGCGGCCGCAGCGGGCGAAGGAAGAGAGCCACGACTACCGCTACTTTCCGGACCCCGACCTGCCGCCGCTGGTCGTGGCGGCCGACTTCATCGAAGAGCAGCGGTCGTCCCTGCCCGAGCTGCCGGCCGCGAAGCGGGAGCGCTTTGTCGTGCAGTACGCGCTGAGCCAGCAGGACGCCGCCGTGCTCACGGCCGATCGCGGCGTCGCCGACTATTACGAGGCCGTCGTCCAGGCCGGCGCGGAACCCAAACTCGCGGCGAACTGGGTGATGACGGAAGTGCTGGCGGACGCCAAGGACCACCAGGACCAGCTGCGCGTGCCGCCCGGGCGGCTGGCGGAGTTGATCGCGATGGTGAAGGGCGGCACCGTGAACAACCAGGCGGCGAAGAAAGTGTTCGTCGAGCTGGCGACGCGCGGCGGGGAGCCGCGGACCGTCGCCGAAGCACTCGGGCTCATCCAGGTGGGCGACACCGGCGTCATCGGCCAGTGGGTGGAAGACGTGCTCCAGGCGCACCCCACCGAGGTCACCCGCTTCAAGAACGGCGAGGCGAAGCTCTTGAACTTCTTCCTGGGGCAGGTGATGAAGGCGTCGCGCGGCAAGGCCGATCCCAAGCTGGCGCAGCGCGCCCTGGAGGAGCGACTAACCGCCTGACCGCCACGGCCGCTGCGCCTGCGACGCCCGCCAATAGCTGAGCGCGGGGCTCGGCAACCCGAAGTGCTCTTCCGCCGTCTGCGCGACCCGCTGCGGCTCACGACGCCCGCCCTCGTGCAGCGCCTCGCGCCGCATCCGCTTCGCTAATCCTAGCGCCGACGCGCCGGCGGGATCGAGGCGCCGCGCCGCGGCGTCCCCCCCCCCGGTGCCGAGCGCCTCCATCACATACTCGAACGCCACCGCCATGTGGCGCTCCACGTCCGCGTCCGGCAGGTCCCAGCGGCTGTTCTCGGAGATCAGTTGGAACGCCCACTGCCAGCTTTGACTCTCGGTCAAGTGCACCATGCCCCGGAACAGGCGGCGGCTGGTCCGCACGCTGAACAGTGTGGGGCTGAGGATCTCGTCGAGGTGGGCGTCGCTGCGGCCGTGATCCTGGAGGATCAGGTCGCGGGCCTCGCGCGCGTAGGCGTCCCCCAGGTGCGTCTCGAACCGGCTCTCCCAGTAGGAGTGGCCCAGGGCGGCGGTGGTCGAGGTCAACACCAGCTGCCGCGGCACGAAGAAATTGTGGGCGACCGTATCGGCGGCCAGATGCGAGAGGTAGCCGAGCCCGAAGGCGCGCAACGCGTCGGTGTGGGCGAGGTCGAAGATCTCCTGGCCCACGTGCCACGCGTGGCAGTGGCGGCCCACGGGCGCGTATTTCTTTGCGATCGACGTGTCGGCCGCGATGTTGCCGTACAGGAAGTCGAACGGGAAGGCGCGCAGGTAGTCGGCGACGAGGGCGGGGAGCTGGTGCAGGTTCGCCAGCACCGATTCGCCGAGGTAGATGTGAGTGCCGGGGGTCCAGGCGTGGGCCACGCCGGGAAAGAGCGCGAGGGCGAGGACGGCGGCGGCCGCCGCGACGAGCCAGGACTTCACTTCGCCTTGCGGCCCTTGCCCCGCACGCGTTTCAGCGCCTTCCGCCCCCAGCGCCAGATCGTCATGCCGCGCCGCACGTTGCGGACGGTGGCAACCACGTCCAACGCCGTGTCTTCCGCCTCCTCCCGCAGCACGTCGAATAGGGCGCCGACCTCGACGAGCCGGGCCTCGGCGGCGTCGGCGGCGCGCAGCACCCGCTGGCGCAGGTCGCGCGAAGTGCCGGCCAGGGCTTCGGTTTCGTGCCGGATCGTCGCGACCAGCTGGCGGGCGTCGTCGACCGCTGGCCCGGCGAGCTGACGCAACGCCTGGAGAAAGGCCCGCATGCCGAGCGCGGCGCCCAGCGATGACACCGCGACCACGATGGCGGCCAGCGCGATGATGGCCAGGCTGACCGCCGTCACGACCGCCACCCAGGTCGGAATCACTCAGCTAAGCTCCGCCGCCGGTTGCGGGGCTGTCAACGTCGGCACGCCGAGGCTCTTGGCCAGAAGCGGCGCCGCCGCGAGCTGGGCGAGCAGCACGCCCACCACCACGGTGACGACCAGCGCACCCGCGTCGGGATAGATAAGGAAGAAGCTCATAGCGATCGCCAACGCGGTGCCCCCCTGAGCGGTGGTGGCGAGCCCAAGCTGGGCTGGGAGGCGCACCGCCTTGAGCGGATCGCGCCCGTAGCGCACCACGGCCCAGCGCGCCGCCACGCGCAGCGCCGCAAGCCCGAGGGCCGCCGGCAGGATCCAGGGGGTGGGCAGCACCAGGAGCGCCCCCATCATAATGAAGAGGCCCGTGGTCGCGGGGTGCTCCCAGGCCCCGAGCCGGGCGCGCACGCCGCGTCGCTGTGGGGCGAGGTTCACGATGAGCGCGGCGGCGATCGCGCACACCAGGAGCGGGTTCGATCCCGACGCATACGCCGCGCCCGCGCCGAACAACACCGCGCCGAGCAGGGCGAACCCCAGCTCGTCCGCGACCGGCCGCAGCCGCGTGACGCTGAGGAACGCCATCCCGACGAGCACCCCGCTTCCCAGCGTCATCGCCAGCCACGCCGCCCGGCCCAGCTCGACGCCGGCCGTCGGGTCGCGGGGGCGCGAGACGCCGATGATCACGGCGAACGCCAGCACGCCGAAGATGGCGTCGAGCGTCGCGGCGAGATCGAAGGCGCGCGCCGCGGGGCGACGCGCGCCGGTCGCCTGCGCGGCGCGCGCGACGGCGACGGGGCCGGACACCACCGCGACGGCGCCGAGCGTCAGCCCCAGCGGCAGGATCGGGGACCACGCGCTGCGCAGCGCGGGGACGGCGCGCGTCACGGCCCAGGCGCTCGCCGCGATCGTGGCGAGCACCGCCAGTGCCTGTGCCCCGCAGAGCAGCCACACGCCGCGCGGGATGCGCTTGACGAGCCGCCATTCGAGGCGCGCGCCGAGCGCGGCGCCGAGGCAGCCCACCGCGAGCGCGGTCACGGGAGTGAGCGCGCGCACGGCGGCCCGGTCGAGGAGCCCGATCCCCGGGCCCAGCACGAGCCCCACGAGCAGGAGCGGCAGGCCCGGCGCGAGGGCGGCGTCGCGGCGCAGCCGCGGCGCGAGTCGCGGCCAGGGCACGCGCGTGGCCGCGAGCCCCGCGACCGCCAGCAACGCAAGGGCGAGCAGGGGATGCACGCCGCGAACGTTCGCGAGTGCTTGACGCCGGCGCAAGCCGCGCCGTAGCTTCCCGCATCCCATGGCATCGACGTTCTGCGTCTCCGGCGGACGCCCGCTCCAGGGGACGATACGGCCCGCCGGCAACAAGAACGCCGCCCTCCCCATCCTCGCCGCGACGCTGCTCGCCGACGGTCCCTGCCGGCTGGACAACGTGCCGCGGATCCGCGACGTCGAGACGATGCTGGCTCTCCTCACGCACCTCGGCGCCACGGTTGAGTGGACGGGGAAGAACGCCGTCACCGTCGATGCGCGCCCCGCGACGCCGCGCGAGCTCGATCCGCAGTTGTGCGCGCGCATTCGCGCTTCGATTCTCCTCGCCGGGCCGATGCTGGCCCGCTTCGGCCGCGTGCAGCTGCCGCCGCCCGGCGGCGACGTCATCGGACGCCGCCGCGTCGATACGCACTTTCTCGCGCTCGAGCGCCTGGGCGCGGAGGTCTCGGTCGGGGACAGCTACCGCCTGGAGGCGAGCGCGCTCACCGGCGCCGACATTTTCCTCGACGAACCGAGCGTCACCGGGACCGAGAACGCGCTGATGGCCGCCGTGCGCGCGCGCGGCACCACGGTGCTGCGCAACGCCGCTTCGGAGCCGCACGTCCAGGACCTCGCCCGCTTTCTCGTCGCTTGCGGCGCCGCCATCGAGGGTATCGGCTCCAATGCGCTGACGGTGCAGGGTGGGGCGACGCTCGCCGCGCCGGCGACGCCGTTCACGATCGGTCCCGATCACATCGAGGTGGGCTCCTTCATCGGCCTCGCGGCGGTGACCAACGGCGCGGTGACAATCGACGGCGTGCGCGGCGACGACCTGCGCGCCACGCTGCTCGCCTTCGACCGCATCGGGGTGCGGCCGCGGCTCGACGGCGAGCGGCTCATCGTCGACGCCGACCAGGAGCGCCGTGTCCGCCCGGACCTCGGGGGCCACATCCCCAAGCTCGAGGACGGACCGTGGCCGGCGTTCCCCGCCGACCTCATGTCCATCGCCATCGTAGCGGCGACGCAGTGCGAAGGCTTGTTACTGGTTTTCGAGAAGCTGTTCGAGTCGCGGCTGTTCTTCGTGGACAAGCTGATCGGGATGGGCGCCCGCATCGTCCTGTGCGATCCGCACCGCGCCGTCATCGCCGGGCCGGCGCCGCTGCGCGGCGGCGTGGTCGAGAGCCCCGACATCCGCGCCGGCATGGCGATGCTGCTGGCGGCGCTCGCCGCCCAGGGGGAGTCCACGATCCACAATATCGGCCAGATCGAGCGCGGCTACGAGCGCATCGACGAGCGGCTGCGGGCGCTGGGAGCCCAGATTGAACGAATCGAAGACGGCGGTAAGGCGGCCAGGCGGTAAGGCGGTATGAACGACACCAGAACCGTACCGCCCGACCGCCCTACCGCCTTACCGCCCACGCTCCGCGAGCAGGACGTGGGCGACGGCGCGGTGCCCCGGATGGAGCTCCGCGAGTGGGCCGATCGCTTTGGCCTGGTCGCCGGCATCACCACCCGCGGCCACGGCTTCAGCCTCGGCTTGTGGAGCGCCGAAAGCGTGGGGCAGGTGATGACGCGCTGGCGGGCGTTCCGCGCCGTCCAGCAGGGGCCGTTCCCGTCCGTCATCTTGAGCCATCAGGTCCACGGCACCGAGGTCCGCTGGCACGAGGCGCCGATCGACGGGTGGCTGATCCTGGAGGGCGTGGATGGCCACGCGACGGCGCGGCGCGGTGTGTTGCTCACCGTCACCGTCGCCGACTGCATTCCGATCTACCTCGCCGTGCCTCAGAAGGGCGCGATCGCGCTGCTGCACGCCGGATGGCGCGGCACCGCCGCGGGGATCCTGGAGCGCGGCGTCGGGGTGCTGCGGCGGCAGGGATTTGCCAAGGCAGCAGACATCGTAATGCACTGTGGAGTAGGCATTTGCGGCCGCTGCTATGAAGTAGGTTCTGAAGTCGCAGGGGCGCTCACTGGCGCCGCGGCGTCGGCGTCGGCGCAGGTGGACCTGCGCGAGCTGCTGGTGCACCAGGCGCAGCAGCTGGGGATCGGGGCGGTCACGGTCTCGCCGTGGTGCACGGCGCACGACCACGACCGGTTCTTCTCACACCGCGCGTCGGGCGGTGGCGACGGCCGGCAGGTCGCGTACCTGGGAAGCCCGCTCGCTTGACATAGCAGGAGCACCGTCTACATTCCGTTTTGCAGCGGGCGAAGTCAGGCCCGCGCTTTTTTTTGCATGCTCACCGAAAGCCTCGAGGAAACATTCCGCTCCCAGCTCGACGCGCTGGGGCTGGAGCTGGCCGACCTCCGCATCGGCGGCACCGCGCAGCGGCCGCTGGTCCAAGTGCGCATCGAATGGCCGCCCAGTGACCCGCCGCGGCCGGTGACCGTCGCCGATTGCGCCCGGGCGAGCCGGGCCCTGGAGGCCTGGCTGGACCAGGGAGGACCCTTGGGGCCCCGCTACCTCCTCGAGGTCTCGAGCCCCGGGCTGGAGCGGCCGCTCAAGTGGCACCGCCACTGGGTGCGCTTCGTGGGCCGGACGATCACTGCCCGGCTGGAAGGCTTGGGCCGGGTGCGGGCCCGCATCGTCGCGGTGCCCGATCAGGCCACCGTGGTGCTGCAGCCTGAGGGTGGGGCAGAGCGGACGCTGCCGCTCGCGGCGGTACGCGACGCCCGGCTTGCCGCCGACGGGTGAGCAACAACCGACAACCGAGAACCTGTTTCTTATGGCCAACGCCACCGAAGTCGTTTCCGCAATCCGCGAGCTGACGAGCACCAAGCAGCTCGATCGCGGCGAGCTCATCGACCTGCTCAAGGACGGCCTGCACGCCGCCCTGATCAAGCGCTACGGCCCCAACGTTCGCGCCGAGATCGCCGTGGATGAGATGAAGGGGACGATCCGCATCGTGGTGCTCAAGACGGTGGTCGAGAACGTCGAGGACCCCGGCACGCAGATCGCCCTCGAGGAGGCGCGGTTCGAGGACCCCGAGTTCCAGATCGGCGACGTGTTGGAAGAAGAGGTGCCGTTCGCGGAGTTCGGGCGCACCGCCGTGCAGGCGGCCAAGCAGCGCATCATCCAGCGCGTGCGTGAAGGCGAGCGCACCCGCATCCGCGAGGAGTTCGCCGACAAGGTCGGCGAGCTGCTCATGGGCGAAGTGCAGCAGATCGAGCGCGGCAAGATCGTCGTGATGCTCCAGAAGTTCCGCGAGGCGGAGGCGATCATCCCCTACCGCGAGCAGAACCACCGCGAGCACTTCCACCAGGGCGACACGATCCGGGCCGTCCTGAAGCGGATCGAAGAAACCCCCAAGGGGCCGCGCCTCATCCTGACGCGCGGCGACCCGCTGTTCGTCAAAGCGCTGTTCAAGCTCGAAGTCCCGGAAATCCAGCAGGCCATCGTGGAGATCCGCGCCACGGCGCGCGAGGCGGGGAGCCGCACCAAGATCGCCGTCGCGAGCCGTGACGATGCGATCGATCCGGTGGGGGCCTGCGTGGGGCTCAAGGGCTCCCGCGTCCAGGCCGTCGTCAACGAGCTGGGCGGCGAGCGTATCGACATCGTCCCCTGGTCGCCCGACCCGGAGCGGTTCGCGAAGCTGTCGCTGGCGCCCGCGCGCGTGGCGCGCGTCTTCTCCGACCCCGACTCGCGCACCATTCAGGCGATCGTGGACGAGGACCAGCTCTCCCTCGCGATCGGCCGCAACGGCCAGAACGTGCGGCTCGCCTCGGAGCTCACCGGGTGGAAGATCGACCTCTACTCCAGCCGCGAGTGGCTGGAGCGCGGCGGGGAGGGGCCGCTGTTCGCGCCGCTCCCGCCGGAAGAAGAGAAGGCGGTGAAGGTCGCCCTGACCGAGTTGAAGGGCTTGCCCGCCGAGCTCGTCGCGGTGCTGGAGCGCAATGGCAAGAAGACGCTGCAGGACATCCTCGACCTGGAGCGCGAGGAGGTCGCGGCGATGGCGGGGATGACGCCCGACCTCGCCGACCGGCTGATGGCGTTCTTGAACGAGCTGGTGGACGAGGGGGGTGAGGAGGCGCCGCCCGCGGCGGCCGCAGCCGCGGCGCCGGAGCCGTCCCCTGAGCCCTCCCCCGAGCCCTCCGCCGAGCCCCCGGCGGAGCCGCCGCCCGCGCCACCGGCGGACGCCGAGTGACGGCGCCGGACCGTCGCCTGGGGCTGTTGGGGCTGGGGCGGCGGGCCGGGACGGTGGTGGTGGGGGTGGCGGGTGTCCGGGCGCGACTGCAGGCGGACCAGTTGGCGTGTGTGGTGCTGGCGGCCGACGCGGGGCCGCGCGCCCGGGACAAAGTCGAGCGGCTGGCGGTGGCGCGGGGCGTGCCGGTGCTGGTAGGGCCGGCCGCGGATCGGTTGGGCGCCGCGCTGGGGAGTCCCCCGGTGCAGGCGGTGGGTGTCAGCGACAAGGCGCTGGCGCGCGGATTGTTGACGGCATTCGGAGGAGTGCGTGGGCACGACGCGGATTCATGATTTGGCGGCGGAGTTCGGCATCTCCAGCGAGCAGCTCATGGGCATGCTCAAGGAGCTGGACATCTTCGTGCGCAGCCACCTGACCCCCCTCAAGGAGGAGCAGGTGTCGCTGATGCGCGCGCGCTGGGAGCGCGAGAAGCGGCGGCTGAAGGAGCCGCCGGCGCCGGCGAGCAAGCGGCGCCGGGCGGTGAAAGTCGAGGCCGCCCCGGTCGTCGAGGAAGCGCGGCCCAAGCGGCGCCGCCGCACCGCGGCCGAGGTGGCCGCGGCGGAGGCCGAGGCGCAGGTGGAGGCGGCGCGGGTCGCCGCGGAGGCCGAGCTGAAAGCGCAGCAGGTGCTTGAGGCCGAGCGCGTCAAAGAAGAGGAAAAGGCGGCGCCGAGCCTCGAAGAGCGCGCGGCCGCGCTGTTCAAGGATTTGGCCCCGGCGGCGCCCGCCGAGTCACCGTTCGTGGAGGCGGCCGCCGAGCCGGCGCACGCCGGGGCGCCGGCGGGCCCATCCCTGTCCGCACCTCCTCTCCACGCGCCCAGGTCGGTGATTCCGACGCCGGTGCGACCCCGCCCCGTGGCGAGCGCCGCCCCGACGGGCAACGCGCCGCCGCGGCCGGTCGCCTCGGCGGCGCCGGGCGCGATCCCGCTCGAGGAGCGTCGTCGCGATAAGAAGCGCAAGAAGGGCAAGAAGGCGGTGGACCAGGAGGTCATCGCCCAGAACATCTCGCGCACCCTCACCTCGATGAAGGGCGCGCCGGCCCGCAAGTCGGGCGCCCGCCGTGAGGAGGGCCCCAGCTTCCGTGAGGTACAGGAGGAGCGCCGCCGCGAAGAGCAGGAGCGCGAGAAGACGCGCGTGCGCGTGACGGAGTTCATCACCGTCAGCGAGCTCGCCAACATCCTCAAGGTCCCGCCTACTCAGCTCGTGACGTTCGCGTTCAAGGAGCTGGGCCAGATGGTGACGATCAACCAGCGGCTCGACTTCGACATGATCGAGCTGATCGCGTCGGCGTTCGGCTTCCAGGCGGTACGCGAGCAGGACTACGCCGTCGCTGAGCCGGCGGTCGAATCCGATAAAGCCGAGGACCTGCAGCCCCGGGCCCCCGTCGTCACGGTGATGGGCCACGTGGACCACGGCAAGACGTCGCTCCTGGACTATGTGCGCAAGACGGACGTCGTCGCGGGCGAGGCCGGCGGCATCACCCAGCACATCGGCGCCTACCAGGTGACCCGCAAGGACGGGCGGGCGATCACCTTCCTCGACACGCCGGGCCACGAGGCGTTCACCGCGATGCGCGCTCGCGGCGCACAGGTGACGGACATCGTCGTCCTCGTCGTCGCGGCCGACGACGCCATCATGCCGCAGACGATCGAAGCGATCTCGCACGCCAAGAACGCCGGCGTGCCGCTCGTCGTCGCGATCAACAAGATTGATCTCCCCTCGGCGAACCCGCAGAAGGTCAAACAGGACCTCCTCGCCCACGGTGTCGTGCTCGAGGAGTTCGGCGGCACCGTGCTGTCGACGGCGATCTCCGCCAAGAAGGGCACGAACGTCGAGGAGCTGCTGGACCAGATCCTCCTCCAGGCCGAGCTGCTGGACCTGAAGGCCAATCCGGCCCGCCGCGCGCAGGGTACCGTCCTCGAGGCCACGCTCGATCCGGGCAAGGGAGCCGTGGCGACCATTCTGGTGCGTACCGGCACGCTGCACGTCGGCGACGCGTTCATCTGCGGCCGGTTCTACGGCCGCGTGCGCGCCATGTACGACGAGCGCGGCAAGGCGGTGGAGGCCGCGCCGCCCTCCACGCCGGTGCAGGTGCTTGGCTTCGAGGGCGTCCCCGAGGCCGGCGATTCGTTCCTCGGCATGGCCGACACCAACGAGGCCCGCGACATCGCCCAGAAACGCCAGCGGCTGGAGCGCGAGGCGACGCTGCGGCGCAGCGGGCGCGCCAAGACGCTCGAGGACTTCATGGCCGAGCGCGTCGAGGGCGGCGTCGCGGTGCTACGGCTCATCATCAAGGCCGACCAGGGCGGCCCCGCCGAGGCGCTCGCCGACGCCCTGGCGCAGCTCTCCACGAGTGAGGTCAAGGTCGAGGTCGTGCACCGCGGCGTGGGGGCGATCACCGATTCGGACGTGCTGCTCGCCAAGGCCTCGGGCGCCATCATCATCGGCTTCCACGTCCGGCCCGACTCCAACGCGCGCGCTTCCGCCGACCGCGAGCACGTGGAGATCCGCACCTACCGGATCATTTACGAGGCGGTCGAAGAGGTGCGGTCCGCGATGGCCGGCCTGCTCACCCCGGAGAAGAAAGAAGTAATCCTCGGCGAGGCGGAGGTGCGGCAGACGTTCAAGATCGCGAAAGTGGGGACGATCGCCGGCTGCTATGTCCGCAGCGGCGTGATCCCGCGGACCGCGCGGGTGCGCATCATCCGCGACGGCGTCGAGGTCTACGAGGGGACGATCGCCTCGCTCAAGCGGTTCAAGGACGACGCCCGCGAGGTCCGCGAGGGCTTCGAGTGCGGCATCGGGATCGAGAACTTCAACGACGTCAAGGTGGGCGACTTGATCGAGGCGTATCGCATCGAGGAGGTCGCGCGCTCGCTCGAGACGGGGAGCGGCGCGAAGGGGGCGTGACCGGTGGTCGTTGGTCTGATCACGTGGGAGCTGCATCTGGACGGGTGCCAGTCCCTGAAGGACAAGCGGCAGATCCTGCGCAGCCTCAAGGACCGGCTGCATCAGCGCTTCAACGTCTCGGCGGCCGAAACCGACCACCAGGACCTCTGGCAGCGCGCCGAGCTCTCCGCCTGTATCGTGACGACGGACCGCCGGCATGCCGAAGAGGTGCTGCGCTCGGCCGACCGCCTCGTGGAGGGCGCGAACGGCGCCCGGATCCTCGACACCGCCACCAATTACTACTGAGATGCGACGTACCAGTTTTCGGCCCGAGCGCGTCGGCGAGCTGATCCGCCAGACGATCGCCGCGTTTCTCACGGGGGCCGTCCGCGACCCGCGCATCGGTTTCGTGACGGTGACCGGTGTGGAGGTGTCGGCGGATCTCTCCCACGCCGCCGTGCGCGTGAGCGTGATGGGCAGCGACGAGGAGAAAGCGCGCTCCCTCGAGGGGCTGGCCAGCGCCGCCGGATTCCTGCGCGCCCAGCTCGCCCGCCGGCTGACGCTGCGCACCACGCCGGAGCTCCGGTTCCAGCTCGACCGCGGGCTCGAGCACGCGCAGCAGATCGACCGGGTCCTGAAGGAGCTGAAGGAGCCCGGCGACTGACCGGCGGGGTGGTCCTGGTCGCGAAACCGGCGGGCCCGACCTCGCACGACGTCGTGGATCTCGTGCGCCGGGCCTTGGGCACGCGGCGCGTGGGGCACCTGGGGACGCTCGATCCCTTCGCCGCCGGCCTGCTGGTGGTGGTCGTGGGGCGCGCGACACGGCTGGCGCCCTACGCGGCGGGGTGGGACAAGGCGTACGACGGGGTAATCCGCCTCGGCACCCGGACCGCGACCGACGACTCGACCGGCGCGGTGGTGGAGACGTCGGAGGCGTGGCGAGATTTCGACCGCGACGCGGTCGCGGCCGCGCTGGGGCGGTTTCGCGGACCGCAGCGGCAGCGGCCGCCGGCGCATTCCGCGGTGAAGGTGGGCGGCGAGCGCGCCTACCGGCGCGCCCGGCGCGGGGAACCCGTGGAGCTGCCGGAACGCGACGTCGAGTTCCGCGAGCTGGAGCTGGTCGCATTCGCGCCGCCCGACGCGCGCTTCCGCGCCGTCGTGAGCGGCGGCACGTACCTGCGGAGCCTCGCGCGCGACGTGGGGGAGGCGTTGGGGTGCGGTGCCCACCTCGCGACGCTGCAGCGGACCCGGGTGGGCCCGTTCCGCCTGGAGGACGCGGTGGCGCCCCAGGTCGTGACGGCGGCGGATCTGAGGGACGAAGCCGCGCTGGTCGCCGACCTGCCGCGGCGGGAGCTCGACGACGCGGATCGCGCGGCGGCGCTGCACGGGCGACCGGTGCCCGCGGGGAAAGAGGAAGAGGGAAGGGTCGCCCTGTTCGCGGACGGCCACCTCATCGCCGTCGCCGAGCGGGTCGGCGACCTCCTGAAGCCGCGCGTGGTGGTGGCGGAATGAGCTCGCGCGGTGCGGTGGTCACGGTCGGCACGTTCGACGGCGTGCACCGCGGGCACCAGGCGGTGCTGACGGAGATCGCGCGGCGGGCGAAGGCGCGGGGGCTCGAGAGCGTGCTGGTGACCTTCGAGCCGCACCCGCTCGAGGTGGTGAACCCGCCGGCGGCGCCGAAGCTGCTCACGTTGCCGGAGGAGAAGCGGGAGCTGCTCGCCGGGACGGGCGTGGACCGCGTGGCGGTGCTCCCGTTCACACCCGAGCTGGCGCGACTCGGCCCCGAGGAGTTCGTCCGCGACGTGCTGCGGGCGCGCTTTGCCATGCAGGAGCTGGTGCTGGGCTACGACCACGGCTTCGGGCGCGGGCGCTCCGGCGACGTGGAGGTGCTGCGGCGCCTCGGGGCGGCGGACGGGTTCGCGGTGGAGGTGGTGGACGCGGTCCGCGAAGACGGCCAGCCGATCTCCTCGACGCTGATTCGCGCCGCCGTGGCGCACGGAGAGCTGGACCTCGCCCGGCGCTGGCTGGGGCGGCCGTACAGCGTGACGGGGACGGTCGAGCGCGGGGCGGGACGGGGCAAGACGATCGGCGTGCCGACGGCGAACCTCGCGCCGCCCGATGCGCGGAAGCTGTTGCCGCCGGACGGCGTGTACGCCGTTTGGGTGGAACTGTCGGGGCAGCGGGAAGGGGGAAGGGGCAAGCGGTACGGCGGCATGATGAATCAGGGACCGCGGCCGACGTTCGGGGTCGCGGCACGAGGGTTGGAGATTCATCTGTTCGACTTCGCCGGCGAGTTGCACGGTGAGACGCTGAAGGTCGAGTGGGTGCGCCGGCTGCGCGAAGTGCGGACATTTCCGTCGCGGGACGCCCTGGTCGCGCAGCTCGCGCAGGACCGCGCGGCGGCACAGCGAAGCCTGGACCGGGAAGGGAGCCGATGAGCACGATTCGTGGACGGTTGCTCGTAATCCTGGCGCTCGCGATCGCGAGCGTGATCTCGTTGGTCCCGCGGCACGTGACGCAGCGCGTGCCCGACGCGGTGACCGGCCGGATGAAGGACACGACGGTACGCCGCGTGCCGATCAACCTTGGCCTGGACCTGCGGGGCGGCGTCCACCTGGCACTCGAAGTGGATCAGTCGAAGGGCCCGGTGCCCGATTGCGCCGACGCGATTCAGCGCGCGGAACGGGTGACATGCGCAACGTGTTCCGCGACGTGATCCCGTCGATGGACGTGGCGCTGCGCGCCGCGGGCGTGCGCGGCCCGGCGGCGGGCCCGTCCAACGCGGTCGCGCGCCTGCTGGGCCAGGACACCACGAAGGCGGCCCCCGGGGCCGACACCAGCAACGTGCGGGAGGGCCCGCTGACGTCGTTGTTGTTCCAGGGCAGCGTGGCGGGTGAGTATCTCGTGCCCGAGGAGCAGTGGCAGAAAGCCGACAGCCTGATCAATCGCGTCGAGGTAAAACGGCTGATCCCGCGGGGCGTCGAGCTGTTCTGGGGGGCGCAGGTGGAGTCGCGGGGGGCCCGCTCCTACCGCGCGCTGTACGCGGTCGAGGACCGGCCGATCATCACCGGCGACTGTCTCACCAAAGCGCAGCCGCGGCGCGACCCGCTGACCAACCAATCGGTGGTGGGCTTCACACTGACGCACCGCTGCGGGCGGATCTTCGGCGATGCCACGGCCCGGCACGTGGGCGACTACATGGCGATCATCCTCGACGGCCGGGTGCAGGGGCAGCCGCCGGTGATCAAATCGCAAATCCGCAACGAGGGCCAGATCGAGCTCGGCTCCCGGCCGTTCGCCGACGCGCAGGATCTGGCCCTGGTGCTCCGGGCGGGCGCGCTGCCGGCGCCGCTCACGATCGTCGACGAGCAGACGATCGGGGCGTCGCTCGGCGCCGACTCGATCAATGCGGGGATCAAGGCCGGTGTGGTCGGCATCATCCTCGTGGTGCTGATCATGGTGGTGTACTACCGGGTCTCCGGCCTCCTCGCGGTCGGCGCCCTCGGGCTCTACGTGCTGTTCACGCTCGCCGGGCTCGCGGCCTTCGGGTTCACGCTCACGCTGCCCGGGCTCGCCGGGTTCGTGCTGTCGGTCGGCATCGCGGTGGACGCCAACGTGCTGATCTTCGAGCGCATCCGCGAGGAGCTGCGGCACGGCAAGCTGGTGCGCACGGCGGTGGATGAGGGCTTCAAGCACGCGATGAGTGCCATCATCGACTCCAACGTGTCGACGGCGCTCACGGCGTTCATCCTGTACCTCGTCGGCACCGGGCCGGTGCAGGGTTTCGCCATCACGCTGCTCATCGGCATCGCGGCCTCGATGGTGACGGCCATCTACGTCGTGCGGACCTTCTACATGATCTGGCTGCAGCGGCGGCCGGACCTCATCACCCTGAGCGTCTGATGATCCGACTCTTCGCCAACGCGAACTACGACTTCATCAAGTGGCGCCGTTGGGCCTACACGCTTACGGCGGTGATGATCGTGCCCGGTCTCATCCTGCTGCTCTCGACCCGGCTGAACTACAGCATCGAGTTCACCGGCGGGACGCTGATCCAGATCGCCACCCCCACGGCCGGGCACGTCCGCACCGCCGAGCTGCGCGCGGCGCTCGACGCGGGAGGCCTGCACGGCGCCGAGATCCAGCAGTACGGCGCCGATACCGCGTTCGTGATCCGGGCGCGGCTCGGCGCGGAGGCCGCAACGGCGGAAGGCGGCACCCAGGAGACGCTGCAGGCGGTGACGCGCGCGCTCGACGCCGGCTTGGGCGCGGGCCGGTACCATGTGGGCCGCTACGAAGCGGTGGGACCCAAGGTGGGCAAGGAGCTCCAGGGGAAGGCGTTCCTCGCGATCTTCTTCTCGTTCATCGTCACCCTGATCTACCTCGCCGTCCGCTTCGAGTGGCGCTTCGGGCTCGCGGCGGTGCTGGCGACGTTCCACGACATCCTCGCGACCATCGCCTTCATTAGATATACGAACCTCGAGGTGAGCCTCGAGGTGGTGGGCGCCGTGCTGCTGATGATCGGCTACTCGCTGAACGACACGATCATCATCTTCGACCGCGTGCGTGAGAACCTGCGCAAGTACCGGCGGCAGAACCTCTACGAGATCCTGAACCTCTCGATCAACGAAACGCTGCCGCGCTCGATCCTGACGCACGGCACCACCATGGCGGCGACGCTGGCGCTCGTGTTCATCGGCGGCGAGGTGATCCGGCCGTTCGCGCTCGTGATGACGTTCGCGATCTTTACCGGCACGTTCTCCTCGATCTACATCGCGGCCCCTGTGCTGATGTTCATCGAGAAGCGCTGGCCGGGGCAGGACGCGCGCGGCGCCCGGTCGTTCACGGGACGCGCCCCCGAGCCGGCCGCCCCGATGCTGCCGCGGACACCGGCCAAGGTGTGACGTGCTCGTCGACGCCCATTGTCACCTGGGAGACGGGGCGTTCGACGCGGACCGGGACGCGGTGCTGGCGCGGGCGCGCGCGGCGGGCGTGGGGCACGTCATCGTGATCGGCGAGTCGGTGGCGGGGAGCGCGCGCGCGGTGGATCTGGCGCGCGAGGCGCCGGGCCTGTCGGCCACTGCGGGGGTGCATCCCCACGAGGCGAAGACGTGGTCGCCCGAGGCGGAAGCGCGCGTGCGCGCGCTGTGCCGCGAGCCCGCGGTCGTCGCCGTGGGAGAGACGGGTCTCGATTACCACTACGACCACTCGCCCCGCGACGCGCAGCGGCGCGCCTTCGACGCCCAGCTGGCCCTGGCGGCGGAGCTCGGGAAACCGGTCGTGGTGCACGCGCGGGAGGCGGACGCGGACGTCGCGACCATGCTGCGGGCGTGGGGCCGGAACATCCCGGTGCTCATCCTCCACTCGTTCAGCGGCAACCGCGTGGTCTTCGAAGCGGGAATGGACGTGGGCGCCTATTTCTCGTTCAGCGGCATGATCACGTTCAAAAACTGGAACCCCATGGTCCGCCCGTCCGCCTGTCCGCCCGACCGCCTGCTTGTCGAGACCGACGCGCCGTTCCTCGCGCCCGTGCCGCACCGCGGCCGGCGCAACGAGCCGGCGTACGTCCGCGAGGTCGCGGCCGCGCTGGCGCAGGCGCTGGGGGCGTCCCTGGACGACGTCGGACAACAGACGACCGAGAACGCCCGACGCGCGTTCGGCGCCCGTCTCGCCTCCGCGCCCCAGGAGCACACCGTCCCGTGACGACCGCCGTCAAAGTCCCCACCGACATCGAGATCGCCCAGGCGGCGAAGCTCCGGCCCATCGCCGAGGTCGCCGCGGAGCTGGGGCTGTCCGACGACGAGATCGAGCTGTACGGTCGGTACAAGGCGAAAATCCGGCTCGCCGCCCTGGAGCGCCGCCCGCCCAAAGGGCGCCTCGTGCTCGTCACCGGCATCAACCCCACTCCGGCCGGGGAGGGGAAGTCGACGGTGACGGTCGGTCTGACTCAAGCTTTGAAGCGCCTCGGCAAGAACGCGATCCTTTGCATCCGCGAGCCGAGTCTCGGGCCGGTGTTCGGCGTCAAGGGTGGCGCCGCGGGCGGCGGGTATGCCCAGGTGGTGCCGATGGAGGACATCAACCTCCACTTCACCGGCGACTTCCACGCGATCGCGAGCGCGCACAATCTGCTGTCGGCGATGCTCGACGCGCATCTGCACCACGGCAACGCGCTGGGCGTGGACGTGCGGCGCATCACCTGGCCGCGCACCATCGACATGAACGACCGCGCCCTGCGCAACATCGTCGTGGGGCTGGGCGGCGTGAACGCCGGGCCGACGCGCGAGGAGCGGTTCGTGATCATCCCCGGCTCCGAGGTGATGGCGATTCTGGCCCTTGCCGCGGGGATCCAGGATCTCGAGAGCCGCCTCGCGCGCATCATCGTGGGCCTGACCGCCGAGAAGAAGCCGGTGCGCGCCAGCGATCTGAAAGCGCAGGGGGCCATGACGCTGCTCCTCAAGGACGCCCTGAATCCCAATCTCGTGCAGACGCTCGAAGGGGGGCCGGCCCTGGTCCATTGCGGGCCCTTCGGCAACATCGCGCACGGGTGCAACTCGGTCGCCGCGACCCGCATGGGGCTCGCGCTCGCGGACCTCGTCGTCACCGAGGCTGGGTTCGGCGCCGACCTCGGCGCCGAGAAATTCTTCGACATCAAGTGCCGGATGGCGGGGTTGAAGCCCGAGGCGGCGGTCATCGTGGCCACGGTACGGGCGCTGAAGATGCACGGCGGCGTGAAGAAGGAAGACTTGGGAAAACCGGACGCCGAGGCGGTCAAGCGCGGCGCCGTGAACCTCCAGCGCCACATCCGCAACGTGAAGAAGTTCGGTCTGCCGTGCCTCGTGGCGGTGAACCGGTTCCTCACTGACACGGATGCCGAGGTCGAGGCGGTGACCGCCGCCTGCGCCGCGGAGGCGGCCCAGGCCGTCCGCAGCGACGTGTGGGAGCGGGGTGGGGAAGGCGGGCTCGCGCTCGCCGAGGCGTTGCTTCGCCTGCTCGACACCTCGAAGGCGGCGTTTCAGCCGCTGTACGACGAGAAGCGGCCGGTCAAGGAGAAGATCGAGACGATCGCCAAGGAGATCTACGGCGCCGATGGCGTGCAATTCAGCCACGCGGCGGAGCGGGCGCTGGAGCTGCTGCCCAAGCTGGGATTGGGAGAGACGCCGGTGTGCATGGCGAAGACGCAGTACTCCTTCTCCGACGACGCGTCGAAGCTCGGCGCGCCGGCCGGATACACCCTGCACGTCCGGGACATTGTACCTGCGGCGGGCGCGGGGTTCGTCGTGGCGCTTGCGGGCGACATCATGACGATGCCGGGCCTCGGCAAGAGTCCGGCGGCGGAGCGGATCCGCATCCATCCGGATGGGACGATCGAGGGGTTGTTCTGATGAAGAAGCCGAAAGGCGTGGGGGTGGTCGCAACCGACCAGGCGCCCAAGGCCATCGGGCCCTACAGCCAGGCCGTGGAGGTGAATGGGGTGATCTACACGGCGGGGCAGGTCGCCTTGGACCCCGCGAGTGGCCAGCTGGTGGGGACGAGCGCTGCCGAGCAGACCGAGCAGGTCCTGAAGAACCTCGCGGCGGTGCTGGGGGCGGCCGGGGCGAGCCTGCAGGACGTCGTGAAGACGACTGTATACCTCGCCGATATGGGTGACTTCGCGTCGATGAACGAGGTGTACGCGAAGCACTTCGGCAAGCACAAACCGGCGCGTTCGACGGTGCAGGCCGCCCGGCTGCCCCGTGACGCGCGCGTGGAGATCGACGCGATCGCGGTCAAGGCGTAACGCGGGGGCGGATCGGGCCTGGTGGCCTGACTGGTCTTCAAAACCAGCTGGGGTTCGAATGAGCCTCGGTAGGTTCGATTCCTACACGCTCCCGCCACGCCCGCCGCACCTGCCGCAAATGCGGCGTCCGGTGCCGCAAAAACGCCCTATCACTCACCGCCCCGCGGCCCCATCATAGAAGGATATGCGCCTCCCGCCGCTCTCCATCCGGGTCAAGCTCCCCCTCCTCATCGGCGCCTTGGTGCTCGCGGTGGCCGCCTCGTTCTCGTTGTCGGCCTACCGCGGCGTGAGCCAGGCGTCCGTGCTCACGGCGAGCGACCGCTTGGGGAGCGTCACCACGCAGATCGCCCGCCTGCTGGAAACGTCCGCGACCCAGCTCCTCACCAACGCGCGCGCCGTGGCCGACAGCCCTTCCATCAGGGCGTTCCTGCAGTCCCCCACGCCGCGGATGCGCGCCGCCGCGCTCGCGGCGATGCGGCCCGTCGGCCCTGCGGCTCAGCAAATCGGCGACGTCGAGCTCGTGAGCCCCGGCGGCGCGCACCTCCTGTCGCTCGGCGACAGCGCGGCCTCCCATCCCCGCATGCCGCCCGTGAACCCCGAGATGGTGCAGGCCGGAAGTCGCTCGGACTCGGGGGTGATCCGGCCCTTCGAGGTCGCGCACGATTCGGTGCGATACGCGGTGGCGGCGCCGGTCAAACAGGGCGGCCGCATCCTAGGGTACCTCGTCCAGTGGCGCCATTTGACGAGCTCGGCGCGCGGTCGGGGGCAGCTCAATCAACTGATCGGTCCCGGCGCCAGGCTCTATCTGACGAACTCGTCGGGAAACCTTTGGACCGACATGGCGGCGCGCGTCCCCCCGCCGTCGCCGCCCCTTGATCTCCAGCGGGCGGCCGCCGGTGTGGTCCAGTACGCCCGTCCGGGCACGGGCGGCGTATTCGCGACCGCGCGGGCCGTGCGTGGAGCCCCCTGGACCGTCGTGGTGGAGTTCCCTCAGAAGGTGGTCTTCGCCCCGGCGCGCCTGTTCCTGCGTGGCCAGGTGCTCAAGGTCGGCGGCGTGCTCCTCGTCGGCCTCCTCGCGGCGTGGGGGCTGAGCGGCACCATCACCCCCCGGTTGCAGCGGCTCACGGGCGCCGCCGAGGCGGTCGCGGCCGGGGATTACTCGCGGCAGGTGCGGGTGGAGCGCCGGGACGAGCTCGGCCGGCTGGCCGAGGCGTTCAACGTCATGTCGCAGCACGTGCGGGAGTCACAGCAGCGGTTGGAAGCCCAGGTGCGCGAGCTGCAGGCCACGCGCTCGCGCCTCGAGCAGCTCGTGAGCGCCAGCGATGCCATGATTTACGCCAGTCGCGTCGCCGGGGACGCCACCGTTCCCGAGTACGTGAGCGAGAACATCAGCCGGATCACCGGCTACGAGGCGCCGGAGGTGCTGCGCCCGGACTGGTGGAGCGGCAACGTCCACCCCGAGGACCGGGAGCGCATCCGCGGCGAGATGGCCGAGCAGTTCGGCGCCGGGCAATTCACGATCGAGTACCGCTTCCGCCACAAGGACGGATCGTACCGCTGGATCCTCGACGAGGGGCGCGTGCGGCACGACACCCCGGGGCACCCGGTGGAAGTGGTCGGCGCCTGGATCGACATCACCGAGCGCAAGCAGCTCGAGACGCAGCTGCGCCAGGCGCAGAAGATGGAGGCGATCGGCCAGCTCGCCGGCGGGGTCGCCCACGATTTCAACAACGTGCTGACCGCCATCGCCGGCAACGCCGAGCTGCTGCAGGAAGCGATCCCCGCCGGCGACCCGAAGCGGGAGAATATCGAAGAGATCCGCTCGGCGGCCGGCCGGGCGGAGTCGCTCACGCGGCAGCTGCTGGCGTTCAGCCGCCAGCAGATCATGCAGCCGCGGGTGCTGGAGCCGAACCGCGTCGTCGCGGGGATGGAGAAGATGCTGCGGCGTCTCATCGGCGAGGACATCGACCTCGTGTGCGTGCTGCCGGCCGAGGTGGGCCGGGTCGTCGCCGACCCCAGCCAGATCGAGCAGGTGATCCTGAACCTCGCCGTGAACGCCCGCGATGCGATGCCCACTGGCGGCAAGCTCACGATCGAGTCGGGGAACGCGGAGTTCGATCCGGCCTACGCCCGCGCACACGCGCCGGCGGTCCCGGGCCGCTTCGTGATGCTCGCCGTCAGCGATTCGGGGGCGGGGATGTCCCCCGAGGTGAAGGCGCGCGTCTTCGAGCCGTTCTTCACCACCAAGGCGCCGGGCAAGGGCACTGGTCTGGGACTCGCCACCGTGTACGGCATCGTGAAACAGAGTGGGGGATTCATCTGGGTGTACAGCGAGCCCGGCGAGGGGACGACGTTCAAGATCTACCTGCCGCGGGCGGGCGACGACCAGCGCCCGGCGGCCGTGCCCACCGCCCAGCAGGACGTCCGCGGCGGCGACGAGGTCCTCCTCCTCGTGGAGGACGAAGCGCCGGTGCGACGCGTCGCGCTGCACGCGCTGCAACGCTACGGCTACACGGTGCTCGAGGCGGCGCTCCCGTCCGAGGCCCTCACGATCTGTCGAGACCACACGGGCCGCATCGATCTCGTCGTGACGGACGTCGTGATGCCGGGCATGAGCGGGCCGGACCTCGTGCAGCAGCTCCTCGTGATGCGGCCGGGGCTCAAGGTGCTTCTCAGCTCCGGTTATCCCGGCGAGGCGATCGCGCACCGCGGGGAGCTGCTCGCCGGCGTGGCGTTCCTGCCCAAACCGTTCACCCCGGTGGGACTCGCGCGAAAGGTTCGCGAGGTGCTCGATGCACCGTCGCCTGAGGCGTAACGCCCCCCGGTGCGTTAAGTTGGCGTCTCCTCCGGGAGGGTCGTCATGGCGGGCATCCGCTGGGCGCGCCTGCAGGTGGATGCCAACATCCGGCTCCGCCGCGGCGCCTGGTACAAGGTCTTGGGTGAGGAGGGCTTCGACCTCATCATCGAGGTGAATAGGAAGCCCGTGCGGGCCCTCCGCGCCCTCTTCGAAGTGCGTGACCGCCCGCTCCCCCGCTGGACGGTCGTCACCTCCGCCCAGAGCAAAAAGTCCCCCATGACCGCGCTCTACGCCGTCTGTCCCAGCTGTAACGAGCGCGCGAACCTCAAGGGAAAACCCAAGCGGTTGATGTGCCCGCACTGCCGCTCCGAGTTCGATATCGCCTGGGACGAGACGTACCTGCGATCGCTCTGATCCATGCGCTCGTGATCTGCAACCCGGCCGCGGGCCGTGGGCTGGCCCGGCGGCACGCGCCCCGCGTCGCCCGCGCGTTTCGCGCGCAGGGCTGGACGGTGGAAGTCGCCGAGACCGAAGGCCCCATGCACGCCACCCGTCTCGCGACGGCGGCGGCCGCGCGCGGGGTCGAGCGGGTGATCGCGCTGGGCGGGGACGGCACCGTCCACGAGGTCGCCAACGGCCTGCTGCAGGCCGGGAGTCGCGCCCTGTTCGCGGTCATCCCGGTCGGGTCGGGGAACGATTTCGCCAAGCTCACGGGGACGCACCCGCACCGACACGACGTCGAGCGGGCCGTGGCCAAGATCGTGACCGCGACGCCGCGCCGCTTCGACGCGGGGCGGGTCTTCGACGAGTACTTCGTCAACAGCATGGGCTTCGGGTTCGGACCGGCCGTGGTCCGCACCCGGAACGCGATGCCCGCGCTGCGGGGCTTTCTCTCGTACCTGATCCCGGTGCTGCGCAGTTTCGCGAGCTACCGCCCTGTGCGCCTGGACGTGCGGGCCGCGGAGCATCGGGAAACCGGGAACTTGATGATGCTCGAGGTGTGCAACGGGACGACGGCGGGAGGGGACTATCGCTTCGCGCCGGAGGCCGACCCCGGCGACGGCTACCTCGACGTCTGCCTGATCCGCGCCGTGTCGTTGCCGCGCTTCCTCCTCGCGATTCCCCGGGTGATGCGCGGCACGCACGCAGCAATGCGGGAGGTCGCGTTGTTCCGCACGCGGACCCTGACAATCCGCGGTGAGGCGCCGCTACTCCTGCACCTCGACGGCGAGCTGCGGGCGCCGGGAGCGACCGCGTGCACCGTGACCGTGGAGCCAGGATGCCTGAACGTGCTGGTGGCGAGATGAGTCGGCGGTCGGGCGGTCGGGCGGTCGGGCGGACAATGTCCCTAAGCTTCGCGCTCCTCGTCTTTCTGTCCGTCAGTCCGCCCGTCCGCCTGTCCGCCCAAGATACGGCCCGCGTCGTCGCGCCCGGCGCGCAGGTCGTCCCCACCGACACGACGCATCGCATCGGCCCGGGGGGCGCCTTCTGGCGCTCGCTGCTGCTCCCCGGCTGGGGCCAGGCCGCCACGGGGCGGCACGTTTCGGGGGCGTTGTTCACCACCTGGGAAGGCATCACCGCGATGATGACGCTGAAGGCGCGCCGCGAAGCGAACTACTTGAGCCGCATCGGCGCATCGGGGCTGAAGCTCAAGCGCCAGGAGGTGCAGGACTGGACGGTGCTGTGGGTGTTTAACCATCTCTTCTCGGGCGCCGAGGCGTACGTCGCCGCCCACCTCCAGGACTTCCCCAGGGATCTGCGGATCCAGGCCGTGCCCGGCGGCATCGGCGTTTCGCTGCCGCTGCCGCGGCCATGAACGCGGCGCCCCTCGGCGTCTTCGACTCCGGCATCGGGGGCCTCACCGTCGCCCGGGCGCTGTTCGAGCGGCTGCCCCACGAGGCGGTGCTCTACTACGGGGATACCGCCCGCGTCCCCTACGGCCCCAAATCGCCCGAGACGGTGCGCCGCTACAGCGCGGAAATCCTCGCCTACCTGCTCGACCGCGGCGTCAAGGCGGTCGTCGTCGCCTGTAACACGAGCACGGCGCACGCGCTCGACTATCTGCGCGCCCGCGCGCTGGTCCCGGTGGTCGGCGTCATCGAGCCCGGCGCCCGCGCCGCGGCGGCCGCGACGCGGTCGGGAACGATCGGGGTCATCGGCACCGCGGGCACCGTGGCGAGCGGCGCCTACGAGCGGGCGATCAAGGCCGTGCGACCCGACGCGAGCGTCGTGTCGCAGGCCTGTCCACTGTTCGTTCCGCTCGTCGAAGAGGGCTGGTTCGATCATCCGGCGGCCGAGCTGATCGCACGCGAGTACCTGCAGCCGCTGAGCCGCGCCGGCGTCGATGTCCTGGTGCTGGGCTGCACGCATTATCCGCTGCTCAAGCCGCTGCTGCAGCGCGTCCTGGGTCCGGGCGTCCGCTTGATCGACAGCGCGGACGAGACCGCCGCCGCGGTGGAGCGCGAGCTCGCGGTGCAGGGCCTCGCCGCGCCCGAGGCGAAGCGCCCCGAGCACGCGTTCGTCGTTTCCGACGACGAGCCGCGGTTCCGGCGCGTGGGGGAGCGCTTCCTCGGCGAGAAACTGAAAACGGTGACGGTCGTACCGCTGGGCTGAGCTACGGGGAAAAAGTCTTGAGCTCGATCGCGTCCGGCGTCACCACCGCGTAGCGGTAGCCGTCCAGCCACGCCCCGGGATTGAGGTACGCGCGCCCGTCGGGCAGGCGCTGCACACACGGGCGATGCGTGTGGGCGAGGACGACCAGCCCCAGTTCGCGGCGCCGCTCCAGCAGCGCGCGCGCGTAGGCGGCCTGCGCGCGGGCCGCGCGGTCCAACACCGCCGGGTCCCGGGTATGGTCCGCGAGCTTGCCGCTCAGTTTGGCGGCGATCCAGAATCCCACGTCGGGGTGTAGCTTGCGAAACGCCCAGATGGTGAGCGGGTGGCGGGTGACGCGGTGGAGCAGGGCGCCGCTCCAGTGTTGCTCGGTCAACCCGTCGCCGTGCGCGACGTACGCGCGCCGGCCGGCCACCTCGAGCTCGGTCTCGCCCGCGTAGAAGGCGATCCCCAGGTCGTGGCGCAGGAAGTCGCCGCCCCACCGGTCGTGGTTGCCGCCGATGAAGGTGATGGTGACGCCGCGGGCGCGGGTCTGCTGCAATCGGGCGACGCTCGTGAAGTGCTTGCGGGGGACCACGGCGCCGTACTCGAACCAGAAATCGAACAGGTCGCCGTTGATCAGCAGGTGGTCGCCCGGTTGCGGCACTCGATCGAGAAACGCGTGGAACGCCGCCTCCGTGGCCTGGGGGACCTGGCCCAGGTGGGCGTCCGCGACCACGAGGCACCGGGCGGCTGGCACGCAGACAAGCTAAGAAATTGGCTTTAGATTGCCTAGCGTCATGCCGACCACACGCGACAAGACCGTCGGCGCTACGCCGATCGCGGCGCCCGCGCCCCGCATGCCCGTCGTCCCCTCTCCGGGTGACCGCGGCGTCGAGGTGCACCGCCGGCCGCCCCGCAATCCCGGCGCCGCCCTGGACCTGGACTGGGCGCTGGCGGTGCGCGTCAACCGCAGTGCGGTCGAGCGCCGCGCGGCGACGCTGCCCACCCGGCGCACCGTGAAGAAGCAGTGGCAGGCGGCGTGGTTGCTCCGCGCCGTGACCTGCATGGATCTCACGACCCTCCAGGGCGACGACACGCCGGGAAACGTCCGGCGGTTGTGCGCCAAGGCGCGGCGCCCCATCCGCGACGACCTGATCGAGGCGCTGGGCGTCGGCCATCTCGGCCTCACCGTCGGCGCGGTGTGCGTGTACCACCAGCTCGTGCCGGCGGCGGTCGAGGCGCTGGCGGGATCCGGGATTCCCGTCGCAGCGGTCTCGACCGGATTCCCCGCCGGGTTGAGCCCGTTCCGCCAGCGCGTGGAAGAGATTCGCGCGTCGCTCGAGGCCGGCGCCCGAGAGATCGACGTCGTGGTCACGCGCGGGCACGTGCTCACCGGCGCCTGGGAAGCGCTCTACGACGAGGTGCGGGCGTTTCGCGAGGCGTGCGGCGACGCCTGCCTCAAGGTGATTCTCGGCACGGGCGAGCTCGCGACGCTCACCAACGTGGCGCGCGCCAGCCGGGTCGCGATGCTGGCGGGCGCTGATTTCATCAAGACGTCGACGGGGAAGGAAGCGGTGAACGCAACCCTGCCGGTCGGCATCGTGATGGTGCGCCAGATCCGCGCGTTCCACGAGCGCAGCGGCATCGCGGTCGGGTTCAAGCCGGCCGGCGGCATCCGCGCCGCCAAGCAGGCGCTCGAGTACCTCTATCTAATGAAGGAAGAGCTGGGCAACCCCTGGCTGCGCCCGGCGCTGCTCCGCCTCGGCGCCAGCGCCCTGCTCACCGACATCGAGCGTCAGCTCGAGCACTTTGCCACCGGACGCTACTCGGCGGCGTACCGCCATCCGATGCCCTGAGCCCCCCCACATGAATGATCCCACGGGCATCAGCGAGATCTTCGAGACGATGGAGTACGGTCCCGCGCCGGAGACCGCCCAGCCGGTGCTGGAGTGGCTCGCCCGTCACGGTGGCGCGTTCGGGCTCTACGTCGGCGGCCGCTGGGTGCCGGGGGAGGACGGCCGCGGCTTCGATGTCATCAACCCGGCGACGCGCGCCACGCTCACGCGCGTCGTCCAGGCCGGCGCCGGGGACGTGAGCGCCGCCGTCGCCGCGGCGCGCGCCGCCCTGCCCGCATGGGCGGGCCTTTCCGGCCACGCGCGGGCGCGCCACCTCTACGCCCTGGCGCGCGCGGTGCAGAAGCATTCCCGGCTGCTCGCCGTGCTCGAGAGCCTCGACAACGGCAAGTCGATCCGCGAGACCCGCGACATCGATATCCCGCTCGTCGCCCGCCACTTCTACCATCACGCCGGCTGGGCGCAGCTGCTCGAGACGGAGTTCGCCGGCTACGGTCCCGCGGGCGTCGTCGGCCAGATCATCCCCTGGAACTTCCCGCTGCTGATGGTGGCGTGGAAAGTCGCCCCGGCGCTCGCCGCGGGCTGCACCATCGTCTTGAAGCCCGCCGAGTTCACCCCGCTCACCGCGCTGGCCTTCGCCGAGCTTGCGGACGCGGCCGGCCTGCCGCCGGGCGTCCTCAATGTGATCACCGGCGACGGGGAGACGGGGAAGCTGCTCGTCGAGCATCCCGACGTGGACAAGATCGCCTTCACCGGCTCGACGGAGGTGGGGCGACACATCCGCCAGGCGACGGCGGGCACCGGCAAGAAGCTGAGCCTCGAGCTGGGCGGGAAGAGTCCATTCATCGTCTTCGAGGACGCCGACCTCGACAGCGTCGTCGAGGGCGTCGTCGACGCGATCTGGTTCAATCAGGGGCAGGTCTGCTGCGCGGGCTCGCGGCTGCTGGTGCAGGAAGGCGTGGCGGCGCCGCTCATCGGCAAGCTGCGGGCGCGGATGGAGAAGCTGCGCGTGGGCTCGCCGCTCGACAAAGCGGTCGACATGGGGGCGATCGTGGCCCCCGTGCAGCTCGAGCGCATCCGCGGGCTCGTGGAAAAGGGGGTCGAGGAGGGCGCGCAGATGTGGCAGCCGTCGTGGGCGTGCCCCACCGACGGCTATTTCTATCCGCCGACCCTGTTCACGGACGTGGCGCCGTCGGCGACGATCGCTCAGGTCGAGATCTTCGGACCGGTGCTGGTGTCGATGACGTTCCGGACGCCGGCCGAAGCCGTCGCCCTCGCCAACAACACGCCGTTCGGGCTGGCCGCGAGCGTGTGGACGGAGAACATCAACCTCGCCCTGGACATCGCGCCCAAGATCAAGGCGGGCGTCGTGTGGGTGAACTGCACCAACCTCTTCGACGCGGCCGCCGGATTCGGCGGCTACCGCGAGTCGGGATTCGGGCGCGAGGGGGGGCGGGAAGGGATGTGGGAATACCTCAAACCGACGTGGGGAAAAGGCGTGGGGAGTGGGGACGTGGGCGTCGCGGTGTCGGTCCAGACCACCCGCGCTTCTGCCAGCAGCGGAGCGCCCACTTCCCCACATCCCACGTCCCCACTCCCCGACATCGATCGGACCCCCAAGCTCTTCATCGGCGGCAAGCAGATCCGGCCCGACCAGGCCTACAGCCGTCAGATCGTTGGACCGGACGGTCGAGTCGTGGGCGAGGTGGGGGAAGGGAACCGCAAGGACGTCCGCAATGCGGTGGAAGCGGCCCACGCCGCGGCGGGCTGGGCGCAGGCGACAGGCCATGTGCGCGCCCAGATCCTTTATTATATCGCCGAAAACCTCGCGCCGCGGCACGCGGAGTTCGCGGCGCGCATCGATGCGATGACCGGTGGGGGCGCGGACGCGGCCCGCCGCGAGGTCGATGCCGCCATCGCCCGGCTGTTCACCTACGCCGCCTGGGCCGACAAATGGGACGGCGCCGTGCACCAGACGCCGGTCCGTGGCGTCACCCTCGCGATGAACGAGCCGATCGGCGTCGTGGGCGTCGCCTGTCCGGACGACCACCCGCTGCTCGGCTTCGTCTCGCTCGTCGCCCCGCTCGCCGCCACCGGGAACACCGTCGTCGTCGTCCCGTCGGCGCCGGCGCCGCTCTCGGCGACCGACCTGTACAGCGTGCTCGAGACATCGGATCTCCCCGCCGGCGTGATCAACATCGTGACCGGCGCGACCGACACGCTCGCGCAGGTGCTCGCCGACCACCTCGACGTGGACGGCGTGTGGTACTTCGGCGCGGCCGGCGGCAAGGCCGTTGAGCTCGCCGCGGCGGGGAACATGAAGCGCACCTGGGTGGAGACGCACCGCCGCGACTGGCTCGACCCCCGCCAGGGGGAGGGCCGCGAGTTCCTGCGCCGCGCGACGCAGGTCAAGAACATCTGGATCCCCTACGGCGAGTGAGCACCGCGGGGGGGGCCAAGGCGACGGCCGAGTCCGTCATCGAGCTGCGCGTCAACTATTCCGAAACCGACCAGATGGGCGTGGTGTACCACGCGAACTATCTCGTCTGGTTCGATCGCGCGCGCACCGAGCACCTGCGCGTCACCGGCTACACCTATCGCGCGATGGAGGAGGCGGGCGTCTTCCTGGCCGTGACCGAGGCGCGCCTGCGCTTCCGCCGGCCGGCGCTCTACGACGATCTCGTGCGCGTGCGCTGCTGGGTGCGCGACCTCGCGTCCCGCCGCGTGACGTTCGGCTACGCGGTGGAGCGCGCCGCCACCGGCGAGCTGCTCGCCACCGGCGAAACGTCGCTCATCGCGCTCGATCGCCAGCGCAACCCCACCCGCATTCCGGAGCACGTGAGTGAGCGTCTTCAGATGGTGCCGGACCCGGTGCGCCTGTAGCGCCGCCTTCCTTCTTATAGGGCTGGGGGCGCCCCGCCGGGCCCTCGCGCAGCAGACTAACGAAGCGCTGGTGGGGGTGCTGGCCCGCCTGCTCGCCGCCGCCGATGCGCGCCGCTTCGACGCCCCGTTGCTGGGCGACGCCCTCCAGCATCCCGACCCGGCCGTGCGCCGCCAGGCCGCGCTCGCCGCGGGGCGGATCGGCGATCCGGCGGCGGTCGACCTCCTCGTGGGGGCGCTCGCCGATTCCAGCCCGGCCGTCCGCGCGGCCGCCGCGTTCGGTCTCGGGCTGCTCCACCAGGCGCGCGCCACCGGCTCGCTCGTGACCCTCGCGCGCGCCGCCACGCCCGACCAGCAGGGTGACCCCGAGATCCAGGCGGTGACGGCCGTGGCGCGCATCGGCGGCGACTCGGGCGCGCGGGCGATCCAGCAGCTGCTCGACCTCGCCGCGCCCGGCCAGCCGGTGTCCCCGGTCGTCGGCCAGGCGATTCTCGAGTCGTGGCGCCTGGGCCGGCGCGCCGCGGTCCCCGCGGTGCTGCGCTTTGCCACCGACGCCAGCGCCGACGTGCGCTGGCGGGTCATCTACACGCTGGGCCGCGTGCGGTCGGTGCCGGGCGCGCCGGTCGTCCTCAACGCGCTGCAGGACGCGGACCCGCGCGTGCGGGCCATCGCCGCGCGCGGCGTCAACGCCGTGCTGATCGACAGCGCCGGCCTCGATCGCCGCGGGGTCGCGGCGCGTCTGGGGGCGCTGCTCGGCGACCGCGACGCCCAGGTGCGGATCAACGCCCTGCGCGCCCTCGCCTCGCTGCGCGACAGCACCGTCGCGTCCGCGGTGGCGGCGCTGGCGTCCGACGCCGACGTCAACGTCGCCGTGCAGGCCGAGACCACCCTTGGCGCGGGTGGTGGCAGCGTCGCGATCGCCGCGTTGCGCGCGCGGATCGCGAGCCCCCTCTTCGCGCTGCGGCGCCAGGCGGTCATCGGGCTCGCCCAGGCCGACACCGCAGCGGGGGCGGAGGCGGCGCGCGGGTTGGCCGCGGACCCCGACTGGCGCTGGCATCTCGTCGCCGCGGAAGCGTTCACCGCGGCGCGCTCCCGTCCCCAGCTGGAGACGCTGCTGGCGGATCCGGATGGCCGCGTCGTGGCGCAGGCGCTCCAGGGGCTGCAGCGGGTCGTCCCCGACAGCGACGCGGCGCTCCGCGCCCGCGCCCGCGAGCTGCTCGCGCATGCCGACCCCGCCGTGCGCAGCGTGGCGGCCGATCTGCTCGCCCGCCATCCCGATCCCGCCGACGTCGACCGGCTGGCGCAGGCGTACGCGCGGGCCGCCGGCGACCCGTTCGACGACGCGGCCCTCTCCGCCGTCTCCGCGCTCGCCGCGATCGCCAGGGCGTCCGCCGCCGGCCGCCTGGCGGTGGCGACGCGCTTCCTGGGCACGGTGCGGCGGCCCGACGACTACCTCGTGCGCCGGCTCGCCGTGGCCGACACCTTCACCGACGCGGCCGCCGCCTGGGGACCCGACGTCCCCATCACCACCGGCCGCAGCGACGCCGACTATCGCGACATCGCGCGGCGCTACTTGGTGCCGGCGCTGACGGGGCAGCCCAACCCCCAGGTCACGATCGAGACCGACCGGGGGAGGCTGACGCTCGAGTTGCTGCCGGCCGAGGCGCCGATCACCGTGGCGGCGTTCCTCGGCCTCGTGGACCGGCGCTACTTCGACGGCGGGCGCTGGCACCGCGTCGTCCCCGACTTTGTGATCCAGGACGGCGACCCGCGCGGCGACGGATGGGGCGGGCCCGGCTTCGTCCTGCGCGACGAGGTGAACCCCGTGCGCTACCAGGCGGGTACCATGGGCATGGCGCTCTCGGGCCCCGACACGGGCGGCAGCCAGTTCTTCATCACCCACTCGCCGCAGCCGCACCTCGACGGGATCTACACCGTGTTCGGGCGCATGACCGCGGATCAGCGCACCCTGCCCCTGGTCGCGATCGGCGACCGCATCCGCAGCATCCACCGGTAATGCGCCCTCTCCACGCGCTTGCCGCCGCGGTCGTCCTGCTGGCGGGGTTCGCCCCGCCGGCCGCGGCGCAGTTCGGGTACTTCGGCCAGAACAAGATCCAGTATCGGCGCTTCGACTGGCGCATGCTGCGCGGCGAACATGTGGATCTGTACTACTATCCCGAAGAAGAGGAGCTGGGACGGGTGGCGCTGGCGTACGCCGAAGCGAGCTACGACTCGCTGGAGCGGCGCTTCGCCCACGCGGTGCGCCGCCGCGTGCCGCTGATCATTTACGCCTCCCACACCGACTTTGAACAGACCAACATCCTGCCCTTCACGCCTCCCGAAGGCCTGCTCGGCGCCACCGAGTTCCTGAAGCGCCGCGTGACGCTGCCGTTTACCGGGAGCTACGCCGACTTCCGCCACACGCTGCGACACGAGCTGGTGCACGTCTTCCAGTTGAGCCTCTACGGGGAAGCGGCGGCCCGCCATACCCGCGCGCGCCTGCCCGGCATGCCGCTGTGGTTCTCAGAGGGGCTGGCGGAGTACTTCTCGGCGGGCGAAGACTCGCGCGACGAAATGATCCTGCGCGACCTGACGATCTCGGGCGACCTGCCGACCCTGGGACAGCTCGCCTGGGCCGGAGGGGGGATCGTGTATCCGCTGGGAGGCGCCATCGTGCGCTTCCTGGGGACCACGTACGGGGACTGGCGCATCGGGGAGCTGTACCGCGAGATGTGGAAATACACGACGTTCGAGGAGGCGGTCGCGGGCGTCTACGGCAAGACCCTCACCCAGCTTTCGGGGGAATGGCTGTACTGGATGCGGCGTCGGTACTACCCGGCCGTGCAGGAAGGGCGCCCCCTCGCGGTCTCTGCGGAGGTGCTCGCGCGTCTCGCGATCAAGCCCACCGCCTATCGCCTCCCCGGGGACAGCGCCGCGGCGGTGCTGTACTTCTCGCCGTCCACCGGCTACACGAACATCTACGCCCGGCCGCTCCGCGGCCGCCACAGCCGCCCGGTCGTCAAGGGGGAGCGTTCACCCCAATTCGAGTCGTTCCACTTCTTCGAGTCGCGGATGGACGTGAGCCGCAAGGGCGTGGTCGTGTTCGGCAGCCGCTATCAGGACCGCGATGCGTTGTTTTTCTGGAACCTCGCGAAGAACAAGGTCGTGGGCCGCTACCAGTTCCCCGAGCTCGTGTCCATCCTGTCGCCGGCGTGGGTGCCGGACGGTGAGAGCGTCGTCTTCAGCGGGCTGGCGGTGTCCGGGTACTCCGATCTGTATCGCCTGTGGCTGGCCGACGGCCGCCTCGAGCGTCTCACCTCCGACCGCTACCAGGACCTCGATCCCACAGTGAGCCCCGATGGGCGCACCGTCGTGTTCAGCTCGGACCGCACGGTGTTCGGCCCCGAGGGCGCGCGCAACCTGTTCGTGCTCGAGCTCGCGACGGGCACGATCCGCTACCTCACTTACGGGCCCTGGCAGGACGACGGGCCGCGCTGGTCAGCGACCACGCAGCGGGTTTACTTCTCGAGCGACCGCGACGGCATCCCGCAGATCTATTCGGTGGATGCGACCGGCGCCGGGCGGCGGGAGACGAGCACGCTGAACGGCGCGTTCGATCCGCAGTATGTGGAGGGGGAGGACGGCCTCGTGTTCGGCGGCTTCGCCGACTTGAGCTGGAACCTCTATTTCGCCCATATCGCGCCGGACAGCGCGGCGAGGGGGGGGGAGCCGGCGTTCACGCTGGCCGCGCACCCGGCGCCGGCGGAGTGGAGCTGGCCCGAACTCGCGAGCTCGCCGTACGCCCGAGCCGACGCGGCGCCGTATGAGAAGAAGTACACGCTCGATTTCGCCGCCGGTGACGCCGTCGTGGCGCCGGGGCTGGGGTCCGCCCAGGGCGCGCTGTTCCTGTTCAGCGACCTGCTCAGCGACCACCAGGTCTACGTCGAAGTGTCATCGTTCCAGGGGAACGGCCTCGGCAACCTGCTCGACAACTTCAACGGCACCGTCTTCTACCTGAACCAGGCCCGGCGGGTCAACTGGGGCGTGGGCGTATTCCGCCTGCGCGGGCTGTTCTTCGAGTCGGATTTCAGCACCCTCTTCCAGGAGCGGTCGGCGGGCGCGTTCGCGCAGGTGCGCTACCCGTTTTCGCGGTTCCGGCGGCTGGAAGCGGAGTATCGCGTGGAGCACTCCGACCGGTTCGACATCACCCGGCCCGACGTGTTGACGGGCGACCCCGGCGACTTCCACCGCGTCGGCTGGCTCGCGTCGAACTACGTGAGCTATGTCAAGGACAACACGCTGTGGCTTTCCACCGGCCCCGTGGACGGCGAGCGCTACAACTTCACCGCCGGTCTGGTCAACGACATCAGCCACGGCCGCTTCGACGCGTGGGTGGTTTCCGCGGACTGGCGCCACTACTACCGCACCTCCCTGCGCAGCGCGTTCGCCGTGCGGCTGCTCGGCTACTTCGCCGGCGGCGAGCGGCCCCGCCGCATCAGCATCGGCGGTTCCTGGGCCCTGCGCGGCTATCCGGGATTCGGCTACGTCACCGGCACGCGCGCCTGGCTCGTCAACACCGAGTGGCGGTTCCCGATCACCGACTTCCTCACCATCGGCTTTCCGTTCGGTGCGCTGCGCCTGCCGGGCGTGCAGGGCGCCCTGTTCGCGGATTACGGGCGCGCGTGGAGCGAGGTCTCGGCCGCGCGCGGCGCGCTGGGGAGCACCGGGCTCGGCCTCCGCATGCCGATCGGCGCGCCGCTCGTGCTGCGGCTCGACTTGGGGTACCGGTTCCATTCTGGCGACTTGCGCCTGTACGGCCTGCCTGATCAGGACCGCCGCAGCCGCTTCGTCGACTTCTTTTTCGGGTTTAACTATTGATCCGGCAACACGTTTCGCTTGACCGGCTCCGCGCGCTTTCCTACATTGGCGCCGTAGTCGGGACCGCGGCGTGTCATCCGCGCCCGGGTCCGCTGATTCCGGTGCCGCTGCCGGCGATGCATCGCGATAGCGCGGTGGCGTGGACGGGCGCGACGCGGCCGCGGCACCCCACCGCGATCCGCTTCCGCTGGAAGTACCGGGACGAGCGGCTCAGCGCCGCCGGAAGGGGACAGGCGCGGATCGCGCCGCCGGATTCGCTGCGCTTGGACTACGCCGCGACGCTCGGCGTGAAATCCGGGGCGGGCGTGGTCGTCGGGGATTCGGTGCAGTGGGCGGACCCCGAGAAGGACTTCCGCTCGCTGGTGCCGGCGATCCCGATGCTGTGGGCCGCGCTCGGGTTCGTGCCCCCGCCGGCGGACACCGCGGCGCTGTTCGGCCGGACCGACGCGGGCCGCGATGCACACGGCTGGACGCTGCGCGTCGTTGCGGGTGCGGACACGCTCGAGTACGTGCTCACGGTGGGACGCGACCGCGTGCTGGCGGCGCAGTGGCGGCGGGCAGGCAAGGTGGTGGCGGCGAGCACCACGCGGTTCGACGCGAGCGCGATGCCCACCACCGCCCGCATCGACTTTCCGGAGGGACCGGCGCGCTTTGAGCTTCGAGTCGTGGCGGTGGACACCGTGGCGGAGTTTCCGCCGGCGCTCTGGCGCAGTCGTCGCTAGTGCCCTGGCCCTGGTCGCGACAGGGTGTCTGTACCATTTCAGCGGCGGCGGGCTGCCCAACGTCCGCACGGTGGCGATTCTGCCGTTCGACAATGACACGCCGGAGCCGGTGCTCACGCAGGAAGTGAACACGGCCGTTCGCGAGGCGATGGAGAGCCGGTTGGGGCTGCGGCTCGCCGGCGAGCAGACGGCGGACGCCCTCGTCCGCGGCCGGATCGCCCGCTACGACCCCGACGTCCCGGTCGTCATCCAGCCCGGCGTCGGCAACGTGAACGTGACCCAGCGGCAAGTGCAGCTCACCGTCGACGTCGAGATCATCGATCAGCGCGACGGCAAGCCGCTGTGGAAGCGGCAGGGCCTCACCGTAACGGGCGAGTACCAGCCGCCCCAGGAAGCGGACGGGCGCAAGAAAGCCCTCGACAAGCTCGTGACCGAGATTGTCGATGGAGCGCAGTCCCAATGGTGACGGGAGAGCGGGAGCGGTGGGCGCGACGCGGCGCGAGCAGCACGGGATGTCTGATTTCGATCCTGGTCTTCGTCGCGTTGCTCTACTACGCGTTTCACATCGTGCCGGTCTACCTGCGCTACTACCAGTTGCTCGACGAGATGCAGCAGCAAGCCCACCTCGCGTCGGCGTTGGACGACGGCACCATCCAGCGGCGCATCGTGGCGGAAGCCCGGGAAATCGGCCTGCCGGACGAGGCGGCGACGAATCTGCGCATCAGCCGCACGGCGGCGCCCCGGGAGATCACCATTGAGACCACCTACGGTGAGGTGGTCCAGCTCCCGCTGTTCCACCACACGTTCAGTTTCCATCCGCGCACCAACGAACCGCTCTGAGCGCCGGGCGGCGCCGTGAACACGGCGGCCAAGATCCGGTCCGCGACGGACGCGGCGCGCTGGCGCGAGTCACAGCGCGCCCCCGTGGTGTTCACGAACGGCGTGTTCGATGTGCTCCACGCCGGCCACGTGCACCTGCTCGAGGCCGCGCGCGCGGAAGGCAGCACGTTGATCGTCGGCGTCAACAGCGACGCGTCGGTGCGCCGGCTCGGCAAGGGCGAGCATCGCCCCGTGGTCGCCGAGGCCGACCGCGCCCGCCTCCTGGCCGCCCTGGCCGCGGTCGACTGCGTCGTCGTGTTCGATGAGGACACCCCGCTTGAGCTGATCCGTCGCCTCCGTCCCGACGTGCTCGTCAAGGGAGCGGACTACGCGACCGGTCAAATCGTCGGAGCGGAAGAGGTGGAGGCCTGGGGCGGTCGCGTCGTGCGCGTCCCGGTGCTCAAGGGGAAGTCCACGACCGACATGCTGCGGCGCCTTCGGGAGCGACCGTCGTGATCCGCATTCCGCATTCCCCACTCCGCACTCCGCACTCGTGAAATTACTGGTCGCGACGCGCAGCCCGGGAAAGACACGGGAGATCCGCGACCTGCTCGCCGGCCTGCCGTTCGAGGTCATGTTCCCCGCCGATGCGCACCTTGAGCGCTTGCCGGAAGAGGACGATCTCGAGCACGGCAGCAGCTACGCCGAGAACGCGGTGGCGAAAGCACGCTACTTCGCGCAGCGCGGCAGCCGGCCCACCATCGCCGACGACTCAGGGCTGGAGGTGGACGCGCTGCAGGGCCGGCCCGGCATCCGTTCGGCGCGCTGGGCCGGGGGCAGCGGGGGTGGCGACCTCGACCGCCGCAACAACGAGAAACTCCTTGCCGCCCTGGAGGGCGTCCCGGAGGAGCGCCGCACGGCGCGCTATCGCTGCGTTGTCGCGTATCTCGAGACGCCCACCGCCGCGCCCGAGATCGTCGAGGCGAGCTGCGAGGGCTACGTCCTGCCGGCGCCGCGCGGCACGGGCGGCTTCGGCTACGACCCGCTGTTTTTCTCGAGCGACCTCCAGATGAGCTTCGGGGAGGCGCCCCCGGGCGCCAAGCACCGCGTCTCCCACCGCGGCCGGGCGTTCCGGGCGCTGATCGAGGTGCTGTTGCGCCGCGTGGGTGGATAGATTCCCGGCAGTCTGATAGCTTGCAGCCACTTGGCGTCTGCCGGCTTGCAACCACTTGGCGTCTGGCAACCGGCAACGGCGAGTCGTGGACTTGCAACTGTTCATCGGGGTGTGGCGCAGCCTGGTAGCGCGCCTGGTTTGGGACCAGGAGGCCGCGGGTTCAAATCCCGCCGCCCCGACTTCGCGCCCGTAGCTCAACCGGACAGAGCGCTGGGTTTCTAACCCAAGGGTTGGAGGTTCGAGTCCTCCCGGGCGCGTTGCGGTTCTCCCTCCTGCTGATCCTGCTGAGCCTCGCGGAGGCCGGCGCGGCGCAGTCCCCGCGCGCCGCCAACCCCGAACGCCCCACCGTCGCCACCCATGCCTATGTCGTCGCTCCCGGGTACGCGGAGCTCGAGCAGGGGATCGCCATCCGCGGCGTGCGCTCGCTCGGGGAAGCGACGAGCTGGGACCTGAACCTGAAGCTCGGTCTGGCGCGGGGCTGGCAGCTCGGCGTGTCGGGAACCGCCTACGGCCGCACGGACAGCGGCACCGGCGTCGGGGATCTGGGCGTGGCCCTCAAGGGTCGGACGGATCTCACCACCACCACGGCGGTCGCGATCGTGCCGAGCGTGACGCTGCCGACGGGGACCCACGGCGCGGGGCTGTCGGCGGGCCGGACTCTCGGCGCGCTCGTCGGGGTCGTGAGCGGGGACGTCGCGCCGGCGTGGCACGTGGATTTGAACCTCGGGCCGACAGGGATTGGGGCGGGGAAGGCACAGTGGTTCGGCTCGACGGGGGTGACGTGGAGCCGCGGCGCGGCGGCGCTGACAACGGAGCTGTTTGGGTTTACGGAGGGTGGGGTCGGGCCGGCGCTGGCGGGCGCGCTTGTCGCGGTGCTCATTACTCCAAACGAATGGGTGGTCGTGGATGCGGGTGGGGTGTGGGGGGCGACGCGGCCGACCCCCGATCAGCTGTTCGTCGGCGTGACGACGAACCTGGGCCGTATCTTCAAGTAGCGCCCCCCCTTGACCGAGGTCGTGAGGCCCGGTTAGCATTCAATTCTGCCCGCGAGAGGTTTTCGCGGGCGTGCTCTTTGAGAACTGATGGTCGAGCGTGAACGAGTGCGGCCCCATTTGGAGCGGCACGCGGTCAGACGCGTGTCGTGAGGGGTTTCGACTCTGACGTGATACGGACGACATCACAGTCGTTTGGTTCGAGCTACTTCGAATTCTCATTGGAGAGTTTGATCCTGGCTCAGGACGAACGCTGGCGGCGTGCCTAACACATGCAAGTCGTACGGGACCGGGGGGCAACTCTCGGTTCAGTGGCAGACGGGTGCGTAACACGTGAGGAACCTGACTATCGGCGGGGGATAGCCGGCCCAACGGCCGGGTAATACCGCGTGGCCCACCAAGGCGACGACGGGTAGCTGGTCTGAGAGGATGGCCAGCCACATTGGGACTGAGACACGGCCCAGACTCCTACGGGAGGCAGCAGTGGGGAATATTGCGCAATGGCCGCAAGGCTGACGCAGCGACGCCGCGTGTGGGATGACGGCCTTCGGGTTGTAAACCACTGTCGGGAGGGACGAATACAGGGCGTCGAATAGGCGACCCTGGGTGACGGTACCTCCAAAGGAAGCACCGGCTAACTCCGTGCCAGCAGCCGCGGTAATACGGAGGGTGCGAGCGTTGTCCGGAATCACTGGGCGTAAAGGGCGCGTAGGTGGCTCGTTAAGTTGCCGGTGAAATCCCGGGGCTCAACTCCGGGGCTGCCGGTAAGACTGGCGGGCTCGAGCACGGTAGAGGCAGATGGAAGAACCTTACCTGGGCTTGACATGCTGGTGTAAGCCGGTGGAAACATCGGCCCCTCTTCGGAGCGCCAGCACAGGTGCTGCATGGCTGTCGTCAGCTCGTGTCGTGAGATGTTGGGTTAAGTCCCGCAACGAGCGCAACCCTCGCTCCCAGTTGCCAGCGAGTCATGTCGGGGACTCTGGGGGGACTGCCGGCGTTAAGCCGGAGGAAGGTGGGGACGACGTCAAGTCATCACGGCCCTTACGTCCAGGGCGACACACGTGCTACAATGCCCGGTACAGCGCGTCGCCAACCCGCGAGGGGGAGCCAATCGCTAAAAGCCGGGCTAAGTTCGGATTGTAGTCTGCAACTCGACTACATGAAGCCGGAATCGCTAGTAATCGCGGATCAGCCACGCCGCGGTGAATACGTTCCCGGGCCTTGTACACACCGCCCGTCACGCCATGGAAGCCGGAGGGACCCGAAACCGGTGGGCC
>WNGE01000350.1_pt1 | contig 81019 bp, 71 predicted proteins | sample 5400651 | NCBI WGS metagenome assembly WNGE01 (sample SAMN13153370, study PRJNA577476) | soil metagenome | isolation source: 60 cm soil or saprolite under grassland replicate 2 | place: USA:California | collected 2016-06-15 | reverse complement strand
CCTGCCTGATCTGGCGGAGCAGCAGCGCGTACGGGCTGCCGCGCGGCGGCACGGGGCGCCGCGGGTACGGTGCGTTCGCGGTGGTCGGATCCGGTTCGGCTAGGGCAGTCGCGTCGGCGGTTCGCATGAATAGGACTCCTGGCGGCAGGTGCGTTGAACGAGGGTTCGCCAGGGTCCGGGGCGAGATCTGTCAGACGTCGCGTCGGGATGCGGGAGATACCTGACGGGCGTGGCCTTCAAGCTACTCCCACTATCGCCGGACCACGACCGGGCGGGATCGAACCGGCATCACAGGTACTGTCCCACCCGGTCGCTGTCGATCGTCGCCACTCGCAGGGAAACCACGTTGGCCAGGTTGATGACGACGACGCTCTCGTTGAGTTCGCGGTTGTACCTCGCATGGCTCAGGACCAGGCTGTGCCGTTCGTCCAGGGCCTGGGCAATCGCCTCCACTGCCTCCGACGGCCCGCCGAAATCAGTGGTCAGCAGCGTGACATCCTCACCGCCCACCGGGTGAATTCGCAGGATCAGTTCGGCATTGTCAGCCACGGCTTCCCCTTTCCGCGCTCAAGTATGCGCGTGTCAGCGCTCGTCGACAGATCTTCACCTGAGCGGCGCCGGTGCGTAGCCGGACCGGGCAGCGGGTACTGCTGCCGCGTGACGGCTGGCGGACTGGCGAGACGAGCCGTGGCGGTGTGGCGTCGGGCTCGGCACCGCTACGGCTCGCTGGATCATCTGATTCGCGCCGTGGTGCGCTACGACCAGGCCGATGCCGGCCGGTTGGCCGCCGCGGTCACCTACTACGCGTTCTTCGCGACGTTCGCGCTGGCGCTGTTGGGCTTCGCGGTCCTCGGGTTCGTCCTGGACGACCCGATCGTGCTGCGTGTGGTGCAGCGCTTCCTTGCACAGAATCTGCCCCGACTGGACGTGCAGTCGCTGCGCGACGCCCGGGGCACGGTCGGGGTGGTCGCGTTCATCGCACTGCCGGTCGCCGGGTGGTTCTGGATCGACGCCCTACGCTCGTCGATCCGTAAAATCTGGGACCTACCCGAGTACCCGGGCACGTTCGTCGTACGCGTGGTGATCGACCTGCTCGTCCTGGCCGGGCTCGGCTTGTTGCTGGCCGCGTCACTCGCGGTCGCGTTCGCGAGCACCGCACTGGCCGGCCGGCTGATCGACGCGTCGGGCGCGGGCGGCACCCCGGCCCGGTGGCTGCTGGCCGCCCTCGGGCTGGTACTGGGCATCGGCGTGAACACGCTGCTCGCCGTCGCGGCGCTCACCGCACTGCCCCGGCTACGGATGCCGATCCGCCGGGTACTCGGACCCGCCGTGCTCGTCGCGATCGGCCTGGAGTTGCTCAAGACCCTCGGCCGGCTCTACATCGAGCGCACCGAGGCCAACCCCGCCTACCAGGTCGTCGCCGGAGCCGTCGGGCTGCTGGTCTTCCTCAATGTCGTCAACCAACTCGTCCTGTTCGCCGCGACGCTCACCGCCACCGGTACCACCGGGCAGGTCATCGACCTCGCCGCCGGCCCCACCCGCGAGCCAGGAGCTGGCGGCGGATAGCGCGGTATCTCCGCCATCCGATCCGAGGGGCAGTACCGGCTCGGACGCAACGCGGCGCTACCCGATTGCCTGGCGGGCCGAGTTGGCCACCTTGCGGACCTCGTCCGTGCGCTCTGCTGGCGCCGTCACCCGGAACACGAACTCCCGGTCCACCGGTCCCTCCGTCTTGCTGCGCCAGAACGTCACGAACACCAGGCCGTACCGGGCGGTCCCGGCCGCGTTGCCGGTCTCCGCCCAGGTCCCGAAGCCGCCGGCCCGTACCCAGCGCAGCCCCCACGCCTCCTCGGCCATCCGGTATTCGGCCCGCCGGGCGCTGTCGCACGGGCTCGGGCAGGTCCGTTCGAGCAGGTCACCGGTGATCCCGCCGGGCTCGGTGCAGGTGTACCGCACGAAGCCGGAGCTCCGCCGCTGCACCGTGCACTGCCACGTGGTGGGCAGTTGGAGCGGGAAGCTGATGCCGGCCAGCCGTACCGTCGAGGTCTTGTCGCCGGGGCCGAACTTCGGCCAGCTCCCCGGCCAGCCACCATCCTGCGGCGGCTCGATGCCGGGCTGCGACGGCTGGGGGGTGACCAACGGAGCGGGGCTGGCGGTGGGGGTACCCGACGCGGTCGGTGTCCCGGATGGTGTGGGTACCGGTCCGGGCGGCTGCGCGGTCGCGGCGATGATGGCGGTACCGGCGCCGGGCAGCAGGAGCAGCAGCGTGATCACGCCGAGCCACCGGAAGGGGTTCGGGCGGGTACCTCCGGACGCGCCCGAGGCGGCGACCGGCTCGGAGGGCCACGGGCTGCCCGAGGCGGCGGCCGGCGAACCCGGGTACGGCGGCGACCCGGGGCTGCCCGGATAGGGCGGCGGGCTGGAGTACGGCGGCGACCCGGGGCTGCCCGGATAGGGCGGCGGGCTGGAGTACGGCGGCGAGCCGGGGGAGCCGGAGACAGGTGCGGCGGTAGCGGCCACCGGTTGGTAGTTCTGGCCCAGCGTGATGAACACGGTCTCCGCGCCCGGTACCGCCGTGGCGGGGTACGCGACCCACGGCGGATCGGCGCCGAAGTCGGCGGCGACCGCGGTGAGCCCGCCGGAGCGGGCGAGCGCGTCCACGGTGGCCGCGAAGACCCTCCGCCATTCCGGGTCGGCCGCGACCGCGGCGTCGAGCACCGCGATGGTCACCTGGTTTCCGGCCGCGTCCGCGGCGGCCCACACCCCGCCGGCTGGGCTGGTGCCGAGCGCCTTTGACAGGGCGTACGGACCGGTGCCCGGCATGCCACCAACCTCCCCACAGGTTCGCAGGCGATCCTAGCGAGCCGCGCGGTTGGTCAGACCTTCGGCTCGACGTAGGCGAGCTGGATCAGGGTCGGCCGCCGGTTGCGCCGGACCAGGTACCCGCGCCCGGGCGGCTGTACCGACAGGTAGGTCTGCGGCCAGAGCTGCCCCTCCTGGCGCTCCCCGGACAGCAGCAGGCCGGCGCAGCCCACCTCGCGCATCCGCTGCGGTACCGGCTCGAAGACGGCCCGGCTGGCGCCGCCGCTGCGCCGCACCACGACCAGGTGGAACCCGACGTCCCGGGCCTGCGGCAGAAACTCCAGGAACGGGCCGAGCACGCCGGGCGCGCCGGCGGGCAGCATGTCGTAGTCGTCCACCAGGACGACCACCTCCGGCCCCTGCCACCACGAGCGCTCCCGGAGCTGTCGCGGGGTCACGTCGTCGGGTGGCAGGCGCTTGCGCAGCTCGCTGGCCACCCCGTTGGCCAGCCCGCCGGCCGCACCGGGAGTACCGGCGTAGGCGCCGAGGTAGGGCTCGGGTACCACGTCGAGCAGGCTGCGCCGCACGTCGACGACCGCGAAGACCAGCTGGTCGTCGGTGTACCGCCCGGTCAGGTCGTGTACCAGCAGCCGGAGCAGCGAGGTCTTCCCGCTGCCCGGCTCGCCGAAGGCGAGCAGGTGCTGCTCGGCGCCGAGCAGGTCGAACAGCACCGGCCGTAGCTCGGTCTCGTCCAGCCCGAGCCGGATCCGGTCGTCCCCGGTCACCTGGCCGGCGATCTCGGCGTAGCTGACCATGGTGGGCAGCATCCGGATGACCGGTGCCCGCTCGCCGGACCACGCCGACGACACCTGGAGTACCAGCTGCTCCAGCCCTTCCTGGAGGGTCACCGGGTCGTCCTTGCCGTCGACGCGCGGCAGGGCGATGTGCGCGAAGAGACCGTCCATGGTCAGGCAGCGGCCCGGTGTGTCCGCGCGCAGGTTCTCCGCGGCCTTGCGGTTGACGGTCGTGTCGAGGGGGTCGTTGAGCCGCAGTTCGATCCGGGTACCGATGACCGCCTGCAACTGCATGCGCAGGTCGGCCCAGCGCCCCGCGGTGAGTACCAGGTGCACCCCGTACCCGGGCCCCCGCGAGCCGATGTCCTGCACCACGTCCAGCAGGTCCTCGTAGTCGCTCTTCAGCACCGGGTAGTTGTCGATGACCAGGACGATGTCGGCGACCGCGAGCTGCGGCAGCCGACCCTCGCGGTGCATCCGGCGCATCATCTCGGTCGAGTCGATGCCCTGTTCGGCGAAGAGCCGTTCGCGCTCGGCCATCAGGACGCTGACCTCGGCGATCGTGCGGCGTACCCGGTCCGCGTCCAGCCGGCTGGCCACCCCGCCGACGTGTGGCAGGCCGGCCAGCGAGCTCAACGCGCCGCCGCCGAAGTCGACGCAGTAGAAGGCGATGTCCTGCGGGGTGTGGGTCAGGGCGGCGCCGGCGATCAGGGTACGGATCAGGGTCGACTTGCCGGTCTGCGGCGCGCCGAGGACGCACAGGTGCCCGCCGCTGCCGGACAGGTCCAGGACGAACGGCTCCTGCTTCTGCTCGGTCGGCTTGTCCAACAGGCCGAGCGGGACCCGGAGCTGGCCGCGCCGCGGCACGTCGGCGACCACCAGCCCGTATGCCGGGTCGATGACCGGCTCACCGACGACGGCGTCCAGCGTCAGCGCCGGGGGCAGTGGTGGCAGCCAGATCTGGTGCGCCCGGGCGCCGTGCTCCTGCAACCGGCGTACCACGATGTCCAATGTGGACGGTGCCATCGGGCTGTCCTCGGCCGGCTCGGCCGGACCGGGGCGCTGCGCGTCGAGCTGGGCCAGCCAGGCCTGCACCTCGTTGTACAGCCAGAACGGCGCGGCCCGGGGCGGCGCCTCGCTGACCTCCGCGCCGGCCGGCGGGCGGTAGGCGCCCGACACGTACGCGGCCTTGAAGCGCATGAAGAGGGTGGTGTCCACCTTGAGGTAGCCGGAGCCGGGCAGCGGCGGCAGCGTGTACGCGTCCGGTACGCCGAGGACGGTGCGGCTCTCCTGCTCGTTGAAGGTACGCAGCCCGATCCGGTATGACAGGAACGATTCCAGCCCGCGCAGCCGGCCCTCCTCCAGCCGCTGGGAGGCGAGGAGCTGGTGTACCCCGATGGAGCGGCCGATCCGCCCGATCGCCAGGAACAGGTCGATGAAGTCCGGCTTGGCCTCCAGCAGCTCGCTGAACTCGTCGATGACCACCAGCATGTTGGGCAGCGGCGGCAACGGCTGGCCACTGTCCCGCCGCCGGTTGTACTCGGTGACGTTGGCGAGCTTGCCGGCGTCGAGCAGGATCTCCTGCCGGCGCTTCATCTCACCCTGCAGGGCGTCGTGCAGCCGGTCGACCAGTCCGGTGTCGTCCTGCAGGTTGGAGATCATCGCGGAGGCGTGCGGCAGGTGCTCCAGCCCGGCGAAGGTGGCACCGCCCTTGTAGTCGACCAGCACCAGGCTCAGCCGCTCCGGCGGGTGGGTCATCGCGAGAGTGAGCACGAGGGTGCGCAGCACCTCGGACTTGCCCGACCCGGTCGCGCCCACGCACAGCCCGTGTGGGCCCATGCCACCGAGCGCGGCTTCCTTGACGTCCAGGTATACCGGCTGGCCGTCCGAGCCGACCCCGAACGGTGCCCGCAGAAAGTCGGGTAGCCTGCGCGGCTTCCACAGCTCCGCCACGTCGTAGCTGGCCTCGTCCGCGATGTGCAGCAGCCCCCGCAGGTCGACGGTGGTCTCCAGCGGAGCGTCACTTACCAGGTCCGGGACCAGGCGCAGCGGGGAGAGCTGGCGGGCCAGCGCGGTCAGCTGGGCGAGACTGACCGGGTCGGGCCGGCCGCTCGGGGCGCCCTGGATCCGGCGCCGGGTGGCCTGTTCCTGCGCGGCCCGGCCGTTCCGGACCGGCCGCAGGTCCGCCACGGTGACCGTACCGCCCTCGATCGTCACCCGGACGTCCACGTGGGACGGCTCGTAGCGGCGGTCCGGCGTCAGCACCACCGTGGTCAGACCCAACTCGGCCGGGCTGACCTTGTCCCCGACCCCGGCGAGCGGGTCGACCGCACCCGCCGACACCTGATCCACCACCACCAGCAGCCGGTCACCCCGGTACCGGTGATCCACCACGCCCAGCCGGTGGGCGTGCTTGACCTGGGTGAGCCGCTCCTCCAGCGGCCCCTTGAGCAGCGCCGCGAGTCCCGCCTGGTCGGCGGCGATCAGCCGCTTGGGCGCCGGGCCGTCCGACTCCGTCGGGTGCAGGCAGTGCGGCAGCCACTTCACCCAGTCGAACTCGGGTCCCGCGCTCCCGCCCAGGCAGAACGCCAACCGGAGGTCGTCCGGCGCGTGCAGGGACACGAGCTGGGCGACCATCGCCCGGACCAGGTTGCGGGTGTCGCCGGGCGCGCCGACGACCGACACCACCCCGGACAGCGGTACCGCCACCGGCATGTGGTCCAGCAGGCGGTCCCGGTCCACGATCAGCCGGGCCGCGGCGAGGGTGACCGGATCCAGCTCCACCATCGGATTGGCGCCCTGGGTCTGCAGGTTGACCGGGCGCCACAGCCGGTCCTGACCGAGGCCCACCCGTACGGTGAGGAAGTCGTCGTCGGTCAGGCGCCGCTCCCAGAGCCGCTGCGGATCGCGTACCAGATCGGGCAGGGCGGCCGGGTCGGGGTGCCGGTGGTAGGCCGCGGCCCGCTGCGCGGCGGCGTTCTCCCGGATCTCGTCGCGCACCCGGTCCACGTATTCCAGGTAGCGGCGCCGCTGCTCGGCGAAGCGCCGGGCGCGGCCGGTGCGCTGCATGACGAAGGCGGCGCCGCCACCCACCACGGTCGCCGCGACCATGCCCACCCCGGCGAGCATCATCAGCGGGTTGCTGTTGGCGAGCATCATCAGCACCATCCCGCCGCCGCCCATCAGCGGCATGAGGAGCTGCATGATGCCGCCGGCACCGCCGCCGTCCGGCTGCGTCGGCGGCGACACCACATCGAGCGCGGCGAGGTCAGGATCAGGCGGGGGTACCCGGGCGGGGCGGTGTACGACCCGCTGGGTCATCGGGACCTCCACTGCCGGCTTGTCCGGATCCGCGGTGCGCTGGGACCGCTCCAGATTAGTACCCTTCCCGCATGGCGACGCGGTTCGCGCGGGTGACGGTACGCGCCGATGAGCACACGGTCGATGTGAGCCTGCCCGCTGACCAGCCGATCAGCGATCTGCTGCCGCAGCTTCGCGACCTGCTCTCGCTCGCCCCCCGGACCGCGGGGCCCTGGGCGCTGTCCACGGTGGCGTCGGGGGTGCTCGACCCCCGGCGCACGCTCGCCGAGGCCGGCGTGCTCGACGCCGACGTGCTCTACCTGAGCCCGCCCGAGGAGGCGCCGGTACCGCCGGTGGTCGACGACGTGATCGGTGCCGTCGAGGCGACTCTCGACAACGACGGCAGTGCGTGGAACGACGACGCGCGGCGGTACGTGTGCGTCGCACTGGCCGCGGCCGTGGCGCTCACCCTCACCCTCGCCGTCCCGTTCCTGACCCTGAGTCCGGTCGGTGCGCTCGGACTCCTCGTCGACCTCGGCGTGTGCTCGGTCATCGCCGGCTGGCTGCTGCGCGGCCACGGCGCCGGGTTCGTCCTCGTCGCCGGCGTACCCATCTGGACGCTCGCCGCGGTCGAGGCGACCCTGCTGCTGCCCCGGTTGGCCGGGGGCGACGCGGTGACGGCGGCGATCGCGGCCGGCGTCGCGGGCGCCGGCCTCGGCTGCTCCGCGCTGGCGCTGGCCGGCGAGCGCTGGCACGGTATCGCCGCGGCCGGGGCGGCGGTCGTCCCGTTCGGGCTGCTCGCCGTCGGTCTGCTGGTGGCCGGCCTGAGTGCGGCCGCCACCGCGGCCGTCCTGGCCGTCCTGGTCGCGTTCGCGGCCGGACTGGCACCGCAGCTCGCCCTGGCCCGGTCGCGGCTGGTGCACCTGCTGCGGCTGGAGGAGAACGGCGAACACGCCGCCCGGGCCGAGGTCGCCACCGCGGTACGCCGGGGCCAGCTCGCCCTGACCGGTGCGATCGGCGGCGTCGCGGTGGTCGCCGCGCTGTGCGTGGTGGTCCTGGTGACCAGTGATACCTGGTTCGCGGTCGGGCTGGGCTGGATGCTGGGTACGGTGTTCGTCCTGCGGTCACGTACCTTCACCCGCACGTGGCAGGTCTGGCCGATGCTGGTACCGGCCGTGGTCGGTGCGGCGGTGACGCTCGTCGCGGTGGCGCCCGGTTGGCTGGGCGGCTCGGTCACGGTGGCCACCTGGGCGGCGTTCACCGGTCCGCTGGTGCTGATCGCGGTCCTCGCGCTCGCCGCCCGGCCCCGCCTCGGCGAGGTGGGTGCCGCCCGGCTGCGCCAGGTCTACGACCTGGTCGAGCTGGTCGCCGTGCTGTCGCTGGTGCCGCTGGCCATCGCCGTCGTCGGCGGTTTCCACTGGGTGTCGGGGTAACCGACCGGCCGTCCGGCATGGATCGCCGTCACCGCGTGTGCCGGCCGGCCCGGCTGCGGTTGGCGGTGCAACAACGCCCCGATGCGGTGCGCCGCCCACACGCCCAGCAGCAGGAGCCCGCCGAGGAGCACGCTCACCACCAGCGTCGCGTACGGGCGTCGGAGCTCCCGTGGCCCGCGCTTCGACCCGTGCAGCAGGGCCGCGAGCGCGGTGCTGCGGCGCAGGACGTGCGCCTCGACAACCACCCGGGCCGCAGCGTCAGGCACCGGCCGGGTCCGGTTCCTCGTCGAGGTCCGGCGCGACCTCGACCCGCGCGATGCTCTGCGCGACCGCGACGATCGCCTCCTCCAGTACCCGCTCCAGCTCCGCATGCGGGGTCGCCGCGCTCAGCACGGCCGTCCAGGTGGTGTCGGTCAGCGGGACGAACAGTTGCAGGACGGTGGAGCGGACCCGGGTGAGGCTGCCCGGCGGTGTGCTCGACGCGGTGTCCCGATGCAGCAGGGCGGGACCGGACGGGGTGTCCACCTCCGTGACGGTACCGGTGCGCGGCAGTACCTCCCGGACCAGCGCGAGGCCGGCGGGGTCGGGTGCGGAGTCGAACCAGCCCAGGTGCAGCCCGGCACTGCCTACGCTGCCGGTGGACATCCGGCCGAGCTGCAACAGGCTCAGCGCCGCACCGCTGCGCTGGCAGTCCGCGACGAGCTGCTCGACGAAGTCGAGGACCTCGCGCCGCTCGCCGGCCCGGATCCGCCGGCCCTGGAACCGGTCGTCCACCATCCGCTCGGCGCTGCGCTGCCACGACTGCGGGTGGGTGTCCAGCAGGATCCAGTCGGACGGGATCCCGATGATCCACGGGAACGGCGGGTGCGCGACGTTGGCGTTGAGCTTGAGGTCGCTGGACGGGAGCGGGTTGAGCTGGGAGAGGTCGGCCACGGTCAGCCGCCCGCCCCGTCATCCGATGGCCGCAGCGCGGCGGCGGTCTGCGCGTCGAAGTCGGCGACCATCTTGCCGATCGCCTCGGACAGGCCGCCCCAGCTGTTGATGTTGGTCATCAGATCGAGCAGGCTGGTCTTCCACTCGCCGCGGAAGTCGGAGATGGCGTGCTGGATGTCGTCGTGGTCTCCGGAGAGACCGTCGCAGTCCTCCGCGCCACGGTGGTGGCCCTGCAGCCGGTCGCTGAGGGTCTTCATGTTCTGCCCTAGGCTCACCAAGGTGTCATAGGGAAACTGTGTATAGGTCACCGTCCACCTCCCCGGTCCGCCTGCTGCACAGCGTACCAACGGATGCCGATCCGGAAGGCAGGTCCATGACGCCGGAGGAACCCACGAAGGTGAGTCCGCTGCCGCCGAAGCCGGGCGCCTGGCGGCCGGTACCGGGGGCCACGTGGGGGCGGGACGGCCCGGTGTTCGGCGGGGCGTACGGGCAGGACGAGCCGGGGCCACCGACCGTAGCCGATGTCCCGTCGTGGGCGGCGCTGCTCGGTGGACGGGCGGTGTTGCGAGCCCTGGACCCCCGGCTCACCGCGCGGTTGCGGGCCGAACGGAGCTGGGACGGTACCCTGTCCGCCCGGCTGCGCCCGGGTAGCTCGATCGCGGTGGTGAGCCTCGCCCCGGGCAGCGGCCGGACGACCGTCGCCGCGCTGCTCGCGGTCACGCTCGCCCGGTACCAGGGGCGGCGGATCCTGGCGGTGGACGCGAGCGACTCCGGCGGCCTATACCGGCGGCTCGCGGTACGGTCCGGAGCTTCACTGCACGCGGTACTCGTCGGCCTGGGCATCCGGGGCGGGGACCGGGCGATACCCCAGCCCGCGGTGGGCCAGCAGTGGCTGCGCCGGACGCTGGCCGGTGCCGAGGACGTCCTGTTGCTCGCCCGCGATCCGGCGGTCGCCGAGCCGCCGCTCGCCGAGGAGGAGTACACCGCCGCCACGCGCGCTCTCGGCCGGTACGTGTCGGTGCTGGTCAGCGATACCCCGCCGCTGTCCGCCGGATCGGTCGTACCGGCGGTGGTGGCCGCGGCCGACCGGGTGGTCGTGGTGGCGCCCGACGACCAGCGCGAGTCCGAGTGGGTGGGCCGGTGCCTGCCCTGGCTCGGTTCGATGCTGCGCGATCCGGTCGAGGACGCGGTCGTGGGGCTGGTCGTCCAGCGGTCACGCAAGCGGGGCGCGGGCTCCGGCGCCGTACCGGCCGACCTCGGAGTGCCAATGTTCACTTTGGCTTACGATCCGGCGCTGACCAGCGGCCTGAGCGTGGTGCACTGGCGTGACCTGGGCATTCGTACCCGGGAATCAATGCTCGCCCTCGCCGCCCACCTGGTTGCGGGCCTCGCGGCCGGTTCCCCGGCCTGACTCTGTCGGAGGGATTTGCTTCAATAGAAGGACCTTTCGGGAGCAGTTGGAGGATCTGTGAGCACGAAGTTCTCGATCACCGACGACGCGGTCAACCAACACGCATCCAATCTGGACACGGCAGTGTCCGCCCTGAACAGCCAGGCCAGTGCGTTCCTCGCCGCGATCGAGCCACTGCCCAGCGTCTGGAAGGGCTCGGCGTTCCAGAGCTGGAGCCAGCTCACCACCCGGTGGAACGAGGCGATGGCCGGCCTGAACAAGGCGCTGGCCGACATCAAGGGTCGGGTGGGCAGCGCGGGCCACCTCTACGACACCTACCACTCCGAGCAGACCAGCCAGCTCCAGTCCACAACCAACGCCGCCAACTGGGACGGCACCAAGTTCCGCGGCTGAATTGGGGGATGACAACCGATGAGTGGTGGCGGCGTTTTCAGCTACGACGAGTCCACGGCGACCTCGGCCCACGGCGACATCGCCGCGGTGGCCAACGGCATCCAGGCCAGCCTGGATGACCTGAGCAACTTCGTCGCCCGGGTCCGGGCCAACTGGGAGGGCGACGAGCAGGAGTCCTACAACGGGATCCAGCAGCAGTGGAACACCTCGGCCGACACGGTGAAACAGATCCTCGACTCGGTGAAGTCGGCGCTCGGCCAGACGACTTCATCCGTCCAGGAGATGCGCGGCCAGGTCCGGTCCGCGCTGCAGCAGTAGCGGTCGAGACGGGAGGTTGCGGGGATGGCCGATTTTCCCGCGCACCTGTTCCGGATGGACGGCGACCCTGGCGCGATCCGCGCCTCGGCCGGGAAGTGGTCGAGCTTCGGCTCCGCCGCCACCGAAGCGAGTGCGGACATCACCCGGATCGATACCGGCGAATTCATCGGACCGGAGGGGGACCTCTTCCGGCACGGGCTGAACAAGGACATGCCGGGCCATCTCCAGATCACCGGCGAAGCGTTCGGCAAGGTCGCCACCGGGTTGACCACGTTCGCCTCGACGCTGGAGTCGCTGCAGGACCAGATGCGCCCGATCGCCCAGCGCGCGCCCGGGCTCTGGGCCGCGTTGCAGGCCGCCCAGGGTCGGGTGGACCGGGCGCACACCGCCGATCAGACGCACCAGCAGCAGGTCGCGCAGCAGCCGCCGGACGCCACCCAGCCGGACACCTACCACTCCGACTCGACCGCCGCCGCCGCCGGCGTGTTCTCCCAGGCGCAACGGGAGTGGCAGGACTGCGTCGACCAGGCCAACGGGCTGCGCGGGCAGTTGGGCACCGCGATACACGCGGCGGCCCAGGTCATCGTCGAGGCCAAGGGCATGCGGTTCAAGGAGAACCCGAAGTGGTGGGACATCGGTGGCCAGTTCACCAACTTCGTCCGGGACAACAAGGACCTGTTGAAGAAGCTGTCCGGCGCCCTGAAGATCGTCTCCCTGGTGTCCGGGCTGCTCTCCTTCATCCCGGTCCTGGCGCCGGTCATGGGCCCGATCGCCCTCGCCACCGGTCTGGCCGCGTCAGCCATCGACCTGTCCGTCTACGCCGCGACCGGTGAGGGCAGCCTCAAGACGATACTCATCGACGTCGGCCTGAATCTCATCCCCTTCGCGGGGAAGGGACTGCGCGCGATCATCGGCGAGGTCAAGGTGACCAAGCTCGGCGCCGTCATACGTGACCAGAACTTCGGGTTCGCCCGGCGGATCGTCATCACCACCGAGGACAGCCGGTTCTCCCAGCTCCTGCCCCGGGGCACGAAGTGGAGCGGGGGCACGGGTACCACCGCGGGTCCCTCGCTCGGCGCGGCGCCGCGTGCCCTGAATCCGCTCCGCTCCACCAGCTCGTCCGCCTACCGCGGCATGCGGGTGAGCCTCAGTGAGGCACAGAACAAGCTGGCGCACGGCACGCTCACCCGGCTGGAGGAGGCGGGTGCCCGGGACATCCGGGTCGACCAGGCCCAGCTGGACACCGCCCTGAACAAGGTCGGCACCAACCGCCCGGACATCCAGGGCAGCCTGGACAACCAGCGGGTGCACTTCGAGTACGACCGGCCGCCGGGCGACCGGGTACAGGGGCATGTCGACACCATCACGAACAACGACCCGAGCAGTATCGTGATCACTGTTCCCCACGAGTAGGGCGAGGGGGTACGGGGTGTTCGGGTGCCTCGGTGGCTTGCGGTACTGGCCGTTGACCGGCGCTGTCGGCGCCTTCCGGGTGCCGCTGGATACGGTCGTCGCGAGGGCGGCGCCGTGGAACCGGCCCGGCAGGACGGTCCGGTACGGCTCGCTCGACGAGGCGCTCGCGGCGCAGGCGCCGTACAAGTTCGGGTTGCACCAGGCCGCCTTCGCGCTCCCGGCCGGCGGGGGCGGGTGGACGGTGGTCTTCGAGTCGGCCTTCCCCAACGGCGACATCCGCGGGTTCATGCAGGCCCGGGCGCGATACGACCTGCGCTGCGAGTTCGTGGCCGCGGAGTGGATACCGAACAACAGCCGCAGCCTGGCCGGAGCGGCGTTCGGGCACTACCGCCCGGCCCGGCGCCGGCTGCCGTTCGGGCGGCCGGAAGGCGACCAGCGGTCGGTCGAGGCCAGCGACCAGGACGGGCGGTGGGAGTTCGACGCCGTCGGGGAGCCGCGGGAGTTCGAGGAACCCGAGCACTACCAGGCGCGCCGCAAGGCGGATCGGCTGGACCTCGCGCTGCTGGGCCGCTACCTTGCCGGGGTCGGCGTGCCGGTGGCCGACCCGGCCTGGCTGGACGGTCCGGTGGCGGTGGCCGACTTCGGGCCGTCCCCCGACACGGACGTCACCTGGTCCACCGTGGAAGAGTTGCGGAAGCTGTGCGGGTACCCGGCCGACCGGATCCCGACCGACCTGGTGAGGTTCTGATGATCGTCGAGGGTGCCGTGGGTATCGGGGACGGCTGGTGGCTGATGCTGCCCGAGCCGTACACCGGCGAGGTGACCGACGACGGGGCGATCGCGCTGGTGCGGGACCTCATCGCGATCATGCCGCAGACCACGTCGTACGACCCGGACAGCCTGACGGTCAGCCCGGACGAGGTACTCGCCGGGATCGTCGCGGACATCACCGCCGACGGGGAGGTCACCGACCTCGGCCCGATCGACGGCACCGGCTGGTCCGGACATCTCTTCCGGGAGCCGATCGACCCGGCGGGTGCCGAATACCAGCTGCTGGCCGCCATGAGCGCCGTCGGCACCCTGCTCAACCTCGCGGTCCGGTTCGTCGGACCGGACACTGAGGCCGACGCGCGCCAGATCATCGAGCAGGTGATCCACGACCCGGACTCGGCCGAGGCGATGAACGCGCAGCTGCGTGCGCAGATGGGCATCGAGTAGCGGCGCCGGCGCGGCTATTCGGCGTCGGTAGCGACCCTCTCCGGCTCAGGTTCCCGCTGCCCCTCCGGCTCGGGTACGACCTGGTCGGCTGGCGGCTCGGTGACTTCGTCGGGGGTCCGGGCGGCCGGCGGCCGGGCCACCACCTTCGGGTACTCGCCGGTGTCGGCCCCGCCCGCGGCGGCCGCCATCACCGCGGCCGCGGCCAGATCGGCGACCCGCTTCGCCTCGCGCTGCACCCGGGCCCTTACCTCCTTGGCGTGCCGTTCAGCCGAGTCGGCCGACTGCCGGGCATCGTCCAGCCGCTTGAGCTCGCCGGTCAGGTCCTCGCGTACCTCGGTGAGGCGCTGCTGGAGCTGGGCGACCTCCCGCTCCGCCGTGGTCCCCTCCTGGCGCAGCTTGGCGGACCGCTGCTGGGCGCTGTCCAGGTCGGTCACCAACTGGGCCAGTGCCTGCCGCCGAGCCTGGATCTCCTGCTGTACCACGGTGAGCTGCTGCTGGTGGGCCGCGGTCTGCTCGTCCGTGCGCCGGCGTACCTCCGCCGAGTGTTGCTGTGCCTCGGCGTGCAGCGCCGCGCTCTTCTGGTCGGCGGCGGCCCGCCGCTCGCTGATCTCCTTCTCCATGTTGGCCCGCCACTGGGCCAGCTCCTGTTGAGTCTGCGTGCGGGCCGCCTCGACCTCCTGCTGGATCTGCGTGCGGGCCGCCTCCAACATCGCCTCGGACTCGGCCCGGGCCTGCTCGACCTGCTGGGCGGTCTGCTCGTTGATCCGCTTGGCTTCCTGTTGGGCGTGTTCGTGGGCGGCCACCCCCTCCGCCCGCAGCGTCTCCGCCGCCGCACGGATCTCGGCGAGTTCGGCCTCGGCGGCGGCCAGCCGCTCCTCGACGGCCTTCTCCTCCGCGGCGCGCCGCGCGGCCAGCTCAGCTTCGAGGTCGCGTAGCCGCTGGGCGGCCTGCTCCCGGGCTTCGGCGACCAGCTTCTCCCCCTGCTTCTCGCTCAGCGCCAGGATCTGGTCGACCATCGGACCCAGGTGCCGGAACGACGCCCGGTCCACCCTCGTCGGCCGCTGGCGCAGCTCGGTCAGCTCCGCCTGGAACTGCTGGAGCTGCGCGCTCATGTCGTGGATCTGGCGGAACGCCCGCTCGCGCTCGGCCGCCAGCATCGAGATCTCGCCGTCGGTGTGCGAGACGTACCGGTCCACCTGTCGTTTGTCGTAGCCGCGCAGCGTGAGTTCGAATCTCGGCCGCGTGGTCTGGTCGTCGCCGACTGCGAGCAGCTCCCCGCCCTGGGACATGCGCCATCCTCCATACGATCGTGAGCATTACCGGCGGATGAGCCACGCCGAGGGGGTGAGTGCGGCGCGGCCGACGGACCGGGCCGCCCGCCTGCATCGGCAAACGCTACCGCCGTCGTTGTGCCGGCCATCACCCCGTCCGCGTACCACTTGGGTGGCCGTTCGGGCCGGGTCGACCTCGGGTGTTCGGACAGGTGGCAGCATCGGCTGGGTGCGATGGCTGCCGGGACTCGCGCAACTGCGCGGGTACCAACGCTCGTGGCTGCCCGGTGACCTGGTGGCCGGACTGACCGTGGCGGCGTACCTGGTACCCCAGGTGATGGCCTACAGCACGCTGGCCGGGCTGCCGCCGGTCGCCGGTCTCTGGGCGATCCTCGCGCCGCTGGCGCTGTATGCGGTGATCGGCTCCTCCCGCCAGCTGTCGGTCGGGCCGGAGTCGACCACCGCGCTGATGACCGCCACCGTCGTGGCGCCGCTGGCCGCCGGGGACCCGGCGCGGTACGCCGGGCTGGCCGCGGCCCTGGCCATCGCGGTGGGACTGCTCTTCCTGCTCGCGTTCGCGGCCCGGCTCGGGTTCGCGGCGGACCTGCTGTCCAAGCCGATCCTGGTCGGCTACCTGGCTGGGGTGGCCTGCATCATGATCGTCAGCCAGCTCGGCAAGCTCACCGGTGTACCGGTCGGCGGGGACAGCTTCGTGGGCCACCTGGTCTCGTTCGTGCGGCACCTGCCTGAGCTGCACCCGGCGACGCTGCTGTTCGGCACCGCCGTGCTCGCCTTCCTGCTGGTCGGGCAGTGGCGCTTCCCGGCCCTGCCGGTACCCCTACTGGCCGTGTTGCTGGCCACCGCCGCCGTGGTCGTGTTCGACCTGGAGCGCTACGGCATCAGCGTGGTCGGGCCGATCCCGCGCGGCCTGCCCACCCCGACCCTGCCCGGGCTGGGTGACCTGCCGCAGCTCCTGCTCCCGGCGGCCGGCGTACTGGTGGTCGGGTACACCGACACCGTGCTGACCGCGCGGTCCTTCGCCGCGCGAGCGGAGCGAGCGCCAACATCTCAGCGCGGCGGCCAGGTCGACAACAACCAGGAGCTGCTGGCGCTCGGCGCGGGGAACCTGGGTGCCGGCGTACTGCACGGCTTCCCGATCAGCAGCAGTGGCAGCCGGACCGCGCTCGCCGTCGCGGCCGGGAGCCGTACCCAGCTGTACTCCCTGGTCGCCCTCGGCGCCGTCGTCATGGTGCTGCTGTTGGCCGGCCCGCTGCTGGCGAAGTTCCCCACCGCCGCGCTCGGCGCGATCGTGGTGTACGCCGCCCTGCGGCTGATCGACGTGGCCGGGTTCCGGCGGCTGGCCAGCTTCCGGCGGAACGAGTTCCTCCTCGCCGTCGCGGCGCTCCTCGGGGTACTGGTCTTCGACATCCTGTACGGGGTGCTGCTGGCCGTCGGTCTGTCGGTAGCCGAGATGCTCCACCGGGTCGCGCGCCCGCACGATGCGATCCAGGGCCTGGTGCCGGATCTGGCCGGCATGCACGACATCGACGACTATCCGGAGGCGGAGACGATTCCCGGGCTGGTCGTGTACCGGTACGACTCGCCGCTGTTTTTCGCCAACGCGCAGGACTTCCACCGCCGTGCGCTGGCCGCCGTCGACGCGCAGCCCGATCCGGTCGCCTGGTTCGTCCTCAACGTCGAGGCCAACGTGGAGGTCGACATCACCGCGCTGGACGCGGTCGACGAACTCCGGGTCGAGTTGGACCGCCGGGGGATCGTCCTCGCGCTGGCCCGGGTCAAACGGGACCTGCTCGACGACCTGGATGCGTTCGGCCTCACCGGGTCCATTGGCGCGGACCGGCTCTTCCCGACCCTGCCCACCGCCGTCGAGGCATACCGGGAATGGCGCCGGCACCCACCGGCCTGAGGCTGCGTTACGCACAGTGCCGCTGCCGACCCGTTTCCATCTCTTGACAGGGAGGTTGCGAAGGAGTGTCATGTGACGCACTTGTGAGAGCGCTCTCTCGGCCAGACCGAGACTCCGGCAGACCGGATCCCGGTACCGTCCCGTCCCTGGAGGCACGCCCATGACTGCGTTGCGAACTGGTTCTCCACGATGGCGCCTGGTCGCCAAACGTCGCCTGGGCAGGCCGCGGGTCGCCCTGGCGGTCGGTGCGACGGTTGCCATATTGGGTGCTTCGGTCGCCGCGGCGATGACCGCCAATGCCGCGGTTCCGCCCACTCCGGCCGGCTGGAACCTGGCGTTCAGCGACGACTTCAACGGTCCGGCCAACACCGGCCTCAACACCGCCAACTGGCTGTACGACCTGGGTACCAGCTATCCGGGTGGCGCCGGGAACTGGGGTACCGGCGAGGTCGAGACGATGACCAACAGCACCGCCAACGTGTTCCAGGACGGCCAGGGTCACCTGGTCATCAAGCCGATCCGGGATGCCGGCGGCAACTGGACCTCGGGTCGCGTGGAGACCCAGCGCACCGACTTCGCCGCCCCGGTGGGCGGGAAGCTGCGCATCGAGGCGTCGTTGCAGCAGCCCGACGTGAGCGGCGCGCAGGCGGCCGGGTACTGGCCGGCGTTCTGGACGCTGGGTGCGGACGCCCGCCCGGTGGGCGCCACGAACTGGCCGGGCATCGGCGAGATCGACATCATGGAGGACATCAACGGGCGCAGCTCGGAGTTCGCCACGTTGCACTGCGGTACGGTCTCCGGCGGCCCGTGCAACGAGACCACCGGGCTGGGCAGCGGGGAGCGCGCGTGTGCCGGCTGCCAGACCGGGTTCCACACCTATGCCATGGAGTACGACCGGAGCATCTCGCCCGAGCAGATCCGCTGGTACCTCGACGGTGTCAACTTCTTCACCCTCAACTCCACCGCGGTCGACGCGACCACCTGGAACAACGCGACGCACCACGGGTTCTTCGTGATCCTCAACGTGGCGATCGGCGGGGCGTTCCCGGCCGCGTTCGGTGGCGGGCCCACCGCCTCGACCGTCTCCGGCATGCCGATGACCGTCGACTACGTGGCCGTGTACACCAGCGGTGGCGGTAGCACGCCGTCACCCACCGCCACGCCGTCACCGACCCCGACCGGGGTACCCGGTCCGGCGACGCGGTATCTGCTCAACGGCGGGACGCTGGGCGCGGCCGGCGCCACGGGCAGCAACACGGTGCCCTCGGCCGGCGGCGGCAACCACGACGGCACCCCGGCCGACCAGCTCACCTACACCGCCTCCGGGCTCAACATGACCTACACCGGCGGCCCGACCAACTTCGATCTCTTCCTCGACTCCGGTACCTCGGTGGGCAACGGCGTACAGGCACGGGTGTCGTACGACCTCACCGGGGACGGCACGTTCGACCGGGTCGAGACGTACAACTACTTCGCGACCGATCCGGTGGCCGGGTACGAGCACTACACCCAGGCCAAGGGCGTGAAGTCCAGCTCCGGCACGCTCGGTAACCTGGTCGACGGCAAGGTGAAGGTCGAGGTGTGGAGTGCCATCGGGTCCGGGACGAGCACACTCGGCGTGGGCAACCAGTCGGTGCTGACCCTGCCGTTCAACGGGACGGCGCCGTCGCCCACCGCGTCCCCGTCCCCGTCGGTGACCAGCAGCCCGCCGCCGTCCGGTACCCGGGACGCGTACTCGACCCTGCAGGCGGAGAGCTACAACGCCCAGGCCGGTACGGCCACCGAGACCACCACCGACACCGGCGGCGGCCAGAACCTGGCCAACCTCGGCAACGGTGACTGGGCCCGGTACGACAGCGTCGACTTCGGTGCCACCGCGGCGCACCAGTTCCTCGCGCGGGTCGCCTCCGGCGCGGCCGGCGGGGTCAGCGGTCTCGTCGAGGTGCGGCTGGACTCCCTGACCAACGCGCCGATCGGCAGCTTCGGCATCGCGAACACCGGCGGCTGGCAGAGCTGGCGGACGGTACCGGCGAACATCTCGGCGGTAACCGGGGTGCACACCGTCTACCTCACCTTCACCAGCGGACAGCCGGCCGATTTCGTGAACCTCAACTGGTTCACCTTCGGCCACTAAGCTAAGTGCGGTTACCGGTGGCCGACGGCGAACCGCTGCCGGCCACCGGAACGTTCGCATGCACAGGGCCAAACGTATCGATAGCGTTCAAGACGTCGATATGAACCCCTCAACGAGGAGGCAGTCATGCGTATCCGTGGTCGCACGATTCTCAAGCTCATCCCCGTCGCGGTACTCCTCGCCGGTGGTGCCTGGGCGGTGACCACGCCCGCCCAGGCCGCTGACGGTGGCCGCCCGCTCTCGGCCGCCATGACCGGGAAGGTGGAGGTACCACCGGGTGACCCGGACGGCTCGGGCACCGCCAAGTTCGAGGTCAACGTCGGGCAGGGACAGATCTGCTACTCGCTGTCCGTGCAGAAGCTGGACGGCACGATCACCGCCGCGCACATCCACGTCGCACCGGCGGGCAAGGCCGGCCCGGTGGTCGTACCGCTGAAGGCTCCGGTGACCGGTACCAGCTCCGGCTGCGCCAAGGTCACCAAGGCCCTGGCCAAGAACATCCTGCTGCACCCCTCGGCGTACTACGTCAACGTGCACACGACGGTCTTCCCGGCCGGTGCGGTACGGGGCCAGCTGCACAAGTGATCGGGTGCGGGCCGGTGGGCGACCGGCCACTCGCGCAGAACCGGCTGACCCGGGTTGGTCCGGGTCAGCCGGCGCGACCGGTACCGGTCAGGGATTGGTCTTGACGAGCTTGCCGTCGCCGCCGACGACGAACCAGGTGCCGTCCACGCCCTGCCCGTCGACGTCACCGGGCCCGACGTCACCGACGTAGTAGTAGAGCGGCCAGTTGCCGTAGGTGGCCTGGGCGGTACCTTCGGCGCGGGTGGTCTGGGACAGCAGCGCCCGGTCGGCGCCGGTACCGGCGGTCGGGGTCTGCCGGCTGGCCAGTGCCGGCCAGGTGGCGATGCAGTCGCCGGTACAGGTACTGGTGCCGTTCTTGTCGTTGACGAAGGCGTACAGGGTCCGTCCGTTCTGGTCGGTCAGGATGGGGCCGAGGCTGGACTGGGCGACCTCCACCCGTACCACCGGCTGGTCTTTGCTGTTGTCCTGGTGCGCGGCGGGAGCGGCGGCCTTGGTGCAGCCGGCGACGCCGGTGACCAGAGCGGCGGCCGCGAGCAGGATCGGCATCGTACGCATGAGGGGCTCCTTCAGCAGTTCGGGATGGCGGATTTCGCCAGCCACACGGGCTGGACCCCCCGCCGGTTCAATCTGGAGTAATTCCATTTTTGGCTGAACCGCATCGATGGTCGTCCCGTGTCTGCGGTGAACGTGCCGGGCAGACCCGCGCGGCACCCATGTCGGGAAGGACATGAAAGATGCGAGCTCCCCGCTTGGCAATGGCGACCCTGACCCTCGGTCTCGGGCTGGTCGGCGCCGCCGCACTCGTCGTGGCGCCGGCCACACCGGCGCTGGCCCACCCCGCCCACTCCTCGCCGTCCCCGATGCCGGGCATGCCCGGGATGGACATGCCCGGCATGGACCACCCGGCGGCCGCCACAACCGCCCCGCCGAAGCCGGATCGCGCCGCCGGCATCCAGCGCGCCCGGCTCAAGCCGGTCTTCCTGGAGGCGAAGCTGGACGGCCGGCAGGAGGTACCGGTACCGGGCAAGCCGCCCGTCGTTCGGGTTCTCCTGGAACGTCATCAGCGCCCCGACGCTGGGCCACATCCACCAGGGCGTGGCCGGGGTCAACGGGGACGTCAAGGTACCGCTGTTCGGCACCGCGATGCCGGACACGGTCACCGCGGCTGCCGGGGTACTCACCGTCAGCGACCCGGCCATCGCGGACGCGCTGCGCGCCAACCCGTCCGGCTTCTACCTGAACCTGCACACCAAGGAGTTCCCCGGCGGTGCGGTACGCGGGCAGCTGACCCGGCTCAACCACCCCGCCAACGTGCTCGGCCTGCTGCACGGCGGGCTGGAGAAGGCGTTCCTCTCCGGCGACCAGGAGGTACCGGTGGCCGGTGGCCCCGCCGTGGGTGACCCCACCGGCCGGGCGGTCGCGTTCATCACCGCCCGCGACACCCAGGTCAGCTACTCCCTCGCCTGGCTGGGCATCTCACCGACCCTCGGCCACATCCACAAGGCGCCGTTCGGGGTCAACGGCCCGGTGGTCGTACCGCTGTTCAGCTCGCCGATCCCGGCCACGATCGTCGCCGTCTCCGGTACCGTCTCCGGCCTGGATGCCGCACTGGTGCACGACATCAGCGCGCACCCGTCGGCCTTCTACGCCAACCTGCACACCGCGCAGTTCCCCGGTGGAGCGGTCCGCGGCCAGCTCTTCACCCGGCGCTGACGCGGTCGCCGAACCGGACCGGGGCGGATACTCGCGTATCCGCCCCGGTCCACGTCTCTGCCCAGGTCAGCCTAGGAGACCATGGCGATGATCCCCGGCCGGATCCGCTCCGCCTCGGCGAGGGTCAAGGCCCGGCCGTGGCCGCTGAGCGGTCCGCCGACACCCTGCAGGCGACCGCCGCCGACCAGGCTCCCGGTGTCCGCCGGTATCCCGCCGAGGTCGCGGATCAGCCCGGCCACGACCGCCTTGGCGGCCGCGTCGTCGCCGGCCAGGAACATCGCCCGGGTACCCGGATGGTCGGCCAGCGCACCGGTAGCGGAGATCGGCAGGTGGCTGAACGCCTTGACCACCTTGGCTCCGGGCAGCATCTCGGCGATCACCTCGCTGGAGGTACGGCCACCGATATCGATGACGTCCCGGGGACCGGGGCCGCGCCGGTTGTTGACGGTGTCGATGACGATCCGGCCGTCGACCGGTCCGAGCGCGGCGATCGCGGCTGGTGCCTGCCACCACCACAGGGCCAGGACGATCACCTCGCATTCGGCGGCGAGATCGGCGGTAGCCGCCGCGCCCGCCCCGGGACCCAGGCGGCGTACCACCCCGGTCAGGGTGTCCGGCCCCCGGGAGTTCGCCAGCCGCACCTGGTGCCCGGCGGCCAACCAGCCCCGCGCCAGCGTCTGTGCCATGTATCCCGCGCCGACAAACCCGATGATCACGGCGTCCCCCTCCACGTCGTTGGTCGGCGCCAGACTAGACGCCTGGAGGCGGACGGGTGGTCCCGTCACTCCTCGGCGGGTACCGGTTCCTGTAGCAAGCCGTCGCGAATCTCGTTACGCAGAGCGGCTTCCAGTGTCCGAATCATGGGATAGCTGACGTCGGTCCGCCAGGCCGCGCCGAACCGGGCGGTCAACGGCGCAGCTGCCAGCGGGCGCCACACCACCTCGGGCGGGGTGGCGGCGCGTACCGAGCTGAGGCTGATCGCGCCCGCCAGCCGGGGCAGCACCGAGCGGAGCTGCGCGTGGCCGACCGTGGTGTCGCTGAGCCGGACGTCGCCACCCAGCTCACGCAACCGGGCGATGGTCGCGTCGTGGAAGCGCGGGGCCAGCCGTCGGGAGAACCAGACCAGCTCGTGACCGCTGAGGTCGGCCGGGTCCAGCTCGTCGTGCTTGGCCAGCGGGTGTTCCCCGGACATCAGGATGCCCAGCTCCTCCTCCGCGATGGGCAGCACCGCCACGCTGTCCACCTCGTCGGCCGGGATGCGGATCACCGCGAGGTCGATCTCGCCGCGCTCCAGGAGGGTGAACTGGTCGGCGGAGGACCCGCCGACGAAGACGGTGCGGCGCTCGGGGAGGGCGCGGGCGGCCAGACCCTCCAGCCAGCTGGTGAGCCAGTCGGGTGCGCCGTTGAGCAGTCCGAGGCGTACCACCGGGTCGGCGACGCCGCCCGCGTGCTGCGTCTCGCGGACCGCGGTGTCCGCCGCCCGCAGCGTGGTCTGCGCCTTGATCAGCAGCACCCGCCCGGCGTTGGTCAGGGTCACGCCCCGGCCGGTCCGCTCGAACAGGGTGGTGCCGATCTCCCGTTCCAGAGCCTGGATCTGCTGGCTGAGCGTCGGCGTCGACAGGTGCAGCCGCTGCGCCGCCCGCCCGAAGTGCAGTTCCTCGGCAACCGCGACGAAATAGCGAAGATGCCGTAGCTCCATAGCCGTCAATCCTAGGTCATCGTTAGGTCCGGCCTATTAATCGTTCGTCACAACGACGTGGACGTAGCGCCGGCGCGCCTGTCGAATGGAAATGTCGCAGCAGGTTTGCCATTCGCGAGGAGTGGTCGCGTGTCCGAAGCCGATGTCCGCCAACTACCGCCGCCGCCGGCGGCTGACCAGAAGCCACCTGGTGGCCAGCCGTCGGACGGTCTCAACCCGCGCCGGTGGTGGGCCCTCCCGGTAGCCCTCACCGCGACCTTCCTGTCGCTCTTCGACCTGTTCGTGGTCAACGTGGCGGCGCCTTCGGTGGAGCGCGAGCTGCACACGAACGCGGCCGCCATCCAGCTGATCATCGCCGGCTACAGCTTCACCTACGCCATCGGGCTGATCACCGCCGGGCGGCTCGGTGACATCTTCGGGCCACGCGCGATGTTCCTGACGGGCATGGCGGTGTTCACCGCCGCGTCGTTCGTCTGCGGTATCGCGCCGACCGCGCTCGTGCTGATTCTCGCCCGGCTCGCCCAGGGGCTCGGCGCCTCGATCATGGTGCCGCAGGTGCTCGCCCTGATCCAGGTGCTGTTCCCGCTGCCGGAGCGACCCCGGGCGTTCGCGTTCTTCGGCGCGACCGCCGGCCTGGGCTCGATCGCCGGGCAGGTGCTCGGTGGTGTCCTGCTGGTGGCCAACCTGTTCGACCTGAGCTGGCGACCGGTGTTCCTGATCCAGCTGCCGATCGGGCTGGCCAGCATCATCGCCGGTGCGGTGCTGCTGCCGCGCCCGGCGGCCAAGGCCGCGGGCGCCCCGGCGCGGATCGGCAGCCGGATCGACCCGGCCGGTACGGTGCTGTTCACCGTCGCGCTGGGCGCGGTACTGCTGCCGCTGATCGTGGGCCGGGAGAGCGACTGGCCGCTCTGGTCGATCGTCTGCCTGATCGCGTCGGTACCACTGTTCGTGCTCTTCGCCGTCCAGCAGCGGGCCCGGGTGGGCGGCGGTGCCGTACCGCTGATCGCGCCCGGACTCTTCCGGGACCGGGCCTTCACCCTCGGCCTGCTGATCAACCTGGCCTTCTACGCCAACCTGGCCAGCTTCTTCCTGGTCGTCACGCTGTTCCTGCAGAACGGCCTGGGGATGAGCGCGCTGCGCGCCGGCCTGACCTTCGGCTGGCTCGGGGTCGGCTTCGTGATCGGCTCGTTCTTCCTGGCCCGGCGGCTGGCCGCCAAGTACGGCCAGCGGCTGCTGGTGCTCGGTGTCGCGCTGGTGGTGGTCACGCTCGCGGCCGGTATCGCGCTGGTCGCGGTGAAGGGCACGGATATCAACACGTTCGAGTTCGCGCCGGTGATGTTCTTCGTCGGGCTGGGCAACGGACTGGTCCTGCCGACCGTACTCAACGTGGTGCTCGCCGGAGTGTCCAAGGAGCTGGCCGGCTCGGCTTCCGGGGTGCTGGTGACCATGCAGCAGGTGGGTAGCGCGCTCGGTATCGCCGCGGTCGGCTCGCTGTTCTTCGCCCGGCTCGGCGACGGGGGGGCGTACCGGTCGGCGACGGTCGCCGGCCTGGTCGCCGACGGCCTGCTCGTGGTGCTCGTGTGGGTACTGATCGGGGTGCTGACCCGGACGAGGGCGCAGAAGACCTGACGGAACCTTCCCCCGGTACGCACTCCGCCGCCGGCCCCTACCCCCGTGGGCCGGTGGCGGAGTGTCGCCGTGTTCAGTGTGTCGCCGCCTTCAGTCCCCGGCCGGCAAGCCCATCGCGGCCAGCCCGGCACCCCGGGCCGCGGCCTCCTCGGCGAGCAGCGCGATGAGTACGGCCAGGTGGTCCCGGGCGGTCCGGGCGGCTTCGAGTGCGGCCGCGGCAGCCAGCGCGGGGGGCAGCGCCGGCGGCGTGCCGCCGGACGGTGCCGGATCGAGCAGTCCTTGTACCGCCGCCATGGCCTCGACCACCGCGGCGAGCCGGCCCTCGACGCCGTTCACGGACCCTCCTGTCGCCAGCGGAGGGGGGTGCGCGACACCCCCCTCCGCACCTTCGGCTAGGCCTCGGCCGACGCCGGCTGAACGGGCTGAACCGGCTGCGCCGGCTTGAGCCCGGCCAGCGCGTCGTGGGCCGCCTCGCGCAGCAGTTCCTCGTCGCTCTGCCGGATCCGGGCGGTGGCCAGGCGCAGCAGCGGCGGCGCCATCAGCGAGGTCACGATCGCGACGAGCACGATGATCGTGTACGTCGAGGTGTCCAGTACGCCGAGCCGCAGCCCGGTCATCGCGACGATCACCTCGACCACGCCCCGGGCGTTCATCCCCGCCCCGAGTGCCAGGCCCTCCCAGTTGGTCAGCCGGCTGAGCCGGGCCCCGAGGTACGCGCCGGCGAACTTGCCCAGGATCGCGATGGCGAGTACCACCACCGCGGCCACCGCGACCGTCGGGTGGCGCAGCCCGGTCAGGTCCATCCGCAGCCCGGCGGTGGCCAGGAACAGCGGAGCGAGCACGGAGAGCACCACGGTCCGCAATGGCGCCAGCCGGGCCTGGTCCTGCCGGCGGGCGGTACCGACCAGGATGCCGCAGACGAACGCGCCGAACACCGGCTCCATGCCGAGCGACTGGGTGGTGGCGGCGCCGAGCAGCACCACGACGACCGCGACCGCGATCGACGGGCCGGGCTCCTGGGCGCGGCTGGCGAAGCGCATCGCGGCGCGTACCAGTGGCCCGCCGAGCACCGTCGCGACCAGGACGAAGCCGATCAGGTACAGCACCGACCGGGTCACCCGGAAGCCGCTGATGCCGACCGTGGCCGCCGCGGACACCACGGAGAGCAGGAACCAGCCGACCGCGTCGTCGACCATCCCGGCGGCCAGTGTCAGCTGACCGACGTCGCGGTGCAGCAGGCGCATGTCGGACAGCGTCTTGGCGATGACCGGGATAGCGGAGACGCACATCGCCACGCCGAGGAACAGGGCGAAGACGCCGCGCGGGGTGTGGCCGGGGATGAGGGTACGGGGGAGCAGGCTGCCGGCCAGGATGCCCAGCCCGAGCGGGAGGAGCAGGCCGGCCAGGCTGACCCCGACCGCGGTACCGCCGCGCCGCCGGATCGCGCCGATATCCAGATGGGCACCGGTGACCCCGACCAGCAGCAGCACGCCGAGCTGGCCGACCGCGTCGAGCAGGTTCATCTGCGTTGGCACCGGTGGTAGCAGCCAGTGCGCGAACCCCGGTGCCAGCTGCCCGAGCAGGGACGGCCCGAGCAGTACCCCGGTGAGCAGCTCGCCGACGATCGCCGGCATGCCCAGCCGCTCGGCCACCCGGCCCAGGCAGAGGGCGACCAGCAGCAGCGTGGCCAGCTGCAGGAGCAGGACGAGCAGTTGGTGCGCGGCCAGCGGAGCTGGCGGCGCGGCTAACACGGTCATGTGTGGCTCCTTCCGGAAGAAGTTGGGAAGCAGCGGCGGGCGGCGCCGAGATCAGCGCCGCCCGCCGGGAATCGGTGGGGTGTTCCGGTCAAGCCGCGCTGACCGCCGCCGGCTCGTCCTCGTCTTCCTTGACATGTCCGTAGAAGGGGCAGCCCCAGACCGGCTCGAACGGCGCGAAGGTGTCCCACTGGGACTGCTTGAGCATGATCTGGTGCAGCTCGTTGTTCTCGCTCCAGAAGTCGCCGGAGAGCAGGCGTACCACCCATTTGTTCAAGGTCCACTCACCGCGCCCCTGGTCCCAGCCGATCGAGGTCATGTACGGCCGGATGTTGTACCCGTGCTCGTAGTACGCGTAGATGATGCGGGCGTACCCGTCGTAGCCGGTCTTGTAGAACCGCGAGTACCAGTCCTGCAACTCCTCGGTACGCTCCGGCTCGTTGATCACCTTGTCGATCGTCTCGGCCGCGGTGATCCCGGTGGCCATCGCCAGGAACACCCCGCCGGAGAAGATCGGGTCGAAGAAGCAGGCCGCGTCGCCGGCCATGAACCAGCCGGGCCCGGCGATGGTGTCGGAGTAGTAGCAGTAGTCGGTCTCGACGTGTACGTCGCTGATCGGGTGGGCGCCGGTCAGCCGCCGGTCGATCCGGCCGATCCGCTCGACGTGCTCCTGGAACAGCGCCTCCGGCTCGCCGCTGCGCAGCAGGTCCCGGGGCATCACCGCGCCGACGCTGATGGTGTCGGCCCAGATCGGGATGGCCCAGATCCAGCCGTCCTTGTGCCCACCGATCTGGATGTCCCCGGGCTGGCCCGGGTTGTACTTCTCGTCGATGCCCTTGAAGTGCCGGAACACCGCGACCATCCGCATCCGGTCGATGTACTTGCGCAGGCCGAGCGACTGGGACACCTTGCTGGCCCGGCCACCGGCGTCGAGCACGTACCGGGCCCGCACGTCGTACGAGGTGCCGTCCTGCTCGTACCGCACGCCGACCACCCGGCCGTCCTCCTGGAGCAGTTCCAGGACGGTGGCCTCCTGCAGCAGCGTGGCCCCGGACTGTACGGCGAAGTCGGCCAGCGTCTTGTCGAAGTGCGCCCGCTCCACCTGGAACGTCTGGTGGTGCCGGCCCGTCCCCTGGGCGGTGAACGGGACCCGGCCGTGCTTCTCGGAGCCGGCCTTGGCGAACTCGGCACCCAGCTTGTCCGGGAAGCCCTGCTGCTTGAGGATGTCCATCACGCCGAGCTTCTCGGCCACCGCGTTCATGCCCGGAAGCATCGACTCGCCGATGTGGAACCGGGGTAGCTTGCGCCGCTCCAGCATGAGCACCGACCGCCCGAGCTGGGCCAGCCGGGCGGCCGCGGTGGAGCCACCAGGTCCGGCCCCGATGACGATGACGTCAACGGTGTCCGGATGCTGTTCGGTCATTTCTTCTCTCCTCTGCTAGTGCCATGCGGCAGCGGGACTTGCCATACCGGCGTCACGCGGCGGAGCCTTCGAGCAGGCGCCATCCGCCCGCCGGCCGATCCAGGGACGGGTCGCCGGCCAGCACCGCGTGGTGCAGCCGCTGGATCCCCGACGACGGGTCGAGGCCCAGCTCGTCGGCGAGCCGGTTGCGTAGCCGGTGGAACACCTCGAGCGCCTGGGGGCGGCGGGCCGCCCGGTAGAGCGCGGTCATCAGCTGGGCGTGCAGGTTTTCGTGGTACGGGTACTGCGCGGTCAGCTCGGTCAGCTCGCCGAGGATGTCCAGGTGCCGGCCGAGCCGCAGCTCGGACTCCATCAGCTGCTCCAGGACGGTGAGCCGGGCCTCGGCGAGGCGGGCGGCGTGGATGGCCAGCAGCGGCCCGAGTTCGACGTCGACCAGCGGCGGGCCACGCCAGACGTCGAGTGCCGAGCGCATCAGGTGGGCGGCCCGCTCGTCGTCACCGGCCAGGCGGGCCTGCCGGCCCCGTCGCGCGTACTCCTCGAACCGGTGCGTGTCCAAGGCGCCCCGCTCCACCCCCAGCCGGTATCCGCCGTACCCGGTGGAAACCGCGTTCGAGCCGTCGTCGAGCAGTTTCCGCAGCCGGACCAGGTAACTTTGCAGCGTCCCCTTCACGCTCGGCGGCGGGTCGTCGTTCCAGACCTCCGAAATGAGGTCGGAGACCGGGACGAACTGATTCCCGCGAATTGCCAGCAGCGCCAGTATCTTGCGCGGCTTGGCTGCGGAAGGAGTAACATTTCGGCTGTCGACATGAAACGTCAACGAACCCAGAACACCTATCTCCATTTGTCCCTCCAGATGAAGGGATAGATCCCCGTGTGCGATTTCCCAACTTAAGCGCGGCCAGCGGAGAGCGACAAGGGAAGGATCCGAAGGTTCGCCGCGAATATCGTAAGTTGTAGTTCGAATACCACCTCGGAGCCCCGGACCGGGTCCGTTTGTTTCAGCCCGGCAAAGGCGCGGTGACGAAATGCGGCACCGCCGCCAGCAGGATCAGCAGATGCGCCACCACCTGGGTGGCCATGAATGCGTGGTAGGGCAGGCGCAGCCGGGCCCGGCTGCCGCGGGCGATCGGGCTGACCGCGAGCACGCCGACCAGCACCCCGCCGACCAGGGTGACCATGGCCGGCCCGGACAGCTCGACGGCCCAGTGCCGGGCCGAGAGCAGGAACCCGATGCCCAGCCCGGGTGCCGCGAGCGCGACGAACCAGCGCATCGGCTGCTCGCCGTACACCGCCAGCAGGGTGCGCCGACCGGCCACCCGGTCGCCGGCCGCGTCCCCGAAGTCCTTGGTCACCGCACCGACCACGCCCATCCAGAGCGACATCGACATGGCCAGCACGAGCAGCGGCGCGACCGGGGTGGAGCCGCGTTGGTGCAGGTAGCCGGCCGAGTAGGTGAGCAGCCCGCCGAGGGTCGCGACGGCGTTCGCCCCGAACAGCCGCTTGCGCAGGTCGAACGGGGGAGCGGAGTAGAGGTATCCGAGGACGAGCAGGCCCAGCAGGAAGAGGGCGAGCGGGCCACCGGCCAGCAGGGCCACGGCGAGCGCGGTGGCCGCGGCCCAGATCGCCACCCGGACCGCCCGATCGGCGGGCAGCCGTCGCTGCGCGATCGGTCGCCGGGATCCGTTGATCTGATCCTCGACCACGTCCCTCGCGCCATTGAACAGATAAATGGCGACAACCGCGCATTCCCACGCGAGTAGGCCACCGAGCAGCCGGAGGCAGCCGCTGGGAGTCAACTGGAAGTTAGCTGACACCGCGGCCGAGGCAAATCGCAGGAGGAACGCGACCTGGACCACCGGTCGGGCCTCGACCAGAGATAGCAGAAGGGTCGACCGGATAGTGGGCGAATCGCACGGACTGGTACCGGAACGGGAGGCGAGGTGGCCCATCATGGTCACGATGATAATGACCTGATCCGTCAAGAACAGCGAAGAATCTGACGTTCCCGACCCGGATACCTCCTTCGATATGCGCGGTGATTCTTTCGAATACCGTTGGATCCGTTCACCTCCCGGCGGGCGGCCGCCGATGCGAGCCTGTCCCTGCGCCAATTTCGGGGATGGTGGTGGGTGCGGTGGAGTCGCTCAAGGTCATCGTCATCGGCGGCGGGCCCGCCGGTCTCTTCCTGGCCCGGCTGCTGCGCCTGCGCGACCCGGGTGGCGAGGTGGAGGTGTACGAGCGCAACCCGGCCGACGCCACCTTCGGCTTCGGCGTGGTCTTCTCCGAGCGGACGCTGTCCGCGCTCCGGCAGGCCGACCCGCCCACCTGGCAGCTCATGCGGCAGGCCAGCGTCGGCTGGACGGACATGGAGCTGCGGCACGGGCCGACCACGCTGCGATACGCGGGGCACGGGCTCACCGCGATCGCCCGCCGTACCCTGCTGGGGATCCTGCAGGACCAGGCGGCGCAGGCCGGGGCCCGGCTGCACTTCGGCGCCGAGGTGTCCGCCGCCGAGCTGCGCGACGAGGCGCACGTGGTCGCCCTGGCCAGTGGGGCGAACTGCGCCGACCGGGACGGGTACGCCGAGCGGTTCGGTACCGACATCGAGACCGCGCAGGGCAAGTACATCTGGTTCGGTACCCACGCCCCGTTCACCCGGGTCACCTTCGCGTTCGCCAGCACCGAGCACGGCACGTTCGCCGCGCACGCGTACCCCTACGAGGACGGCGCCAGCACGTTCATCGTCACCACCGACCGGGCGGCGTGGCAGGCGGCCGGGCTGGACGCCGCCACCCGGACCTGCCAGGGCCCGGGGGAGAGCGACCACTACTCGCAGAAGCTGATGGCCGACGTGTTCCGGGACCTGCTCGGCGGCGGCCCGCTGCTGGTGAACAACACGAAGTGGACCAGCTTCCGGGTGGTACGCAACCGCACCTGGTCGTACCGGAACCTGGTGCTGCTGGGCGACGCCGCGCACACCGCGCACCCGTCCATCGGCTCCGGCACCAAGATGGCCATGGAGGACTCGATCGCGCTCGCGGCCGCGCTCTCCGAGGCGGATACCGTGCCCGGTGCGCTCGGCGCGTACGAGCGGGCCCGCCGGCCGGTCATCGAACGCACCCAGCGGATGGCGGCGCCGAGCATGCGCTGGTGGGAGACGTTCGGCCGGCGGATGCGGCTGGAGCCCAGGCAGCTCGGGTTCAACTACCTCACCCGTACCAACGCGATCACGTACGCCGGGCTGCGTCGACGGGATCCGGAAAGCATCGCCGACCTGGAGTCGTGGTTCGGCGGCTCGGCCGGTGGGGCGCTGGGCACGCCGGTTCGACTCGCCGGTGCCGTGCTCCGCAACCGGATCGCCGTCGAGGCGGACACCCCGGAGGCGCTCGCCTGCTATGCCGGTGCGGGTGCCGGGCTGGTGTTCGCCGACTGGCGTGGGCCCGGGGCGATCACCGGGACCAGGGCGGCCTGGCGTACCGCGGCCGGGCAGGCGCGCTCCGCCGGTGCGGTGGTCGCCGCACTGCTCGACCCGGACGATCCAGCCGCTCACGCGCTGGCCCGAACCGCCGGCCTGCCACTGGTCGCGGTCACCCGGCCCGGCCGCGCCCTGCCGCCGGCGATCCTCCGGCTCACCGTGCCAGCCGAGTCGGCCTGGACGCCGGCCGCCGACGGGTGGCTGGCCCGGCTCAGGGATACCGGCGTGGTCGGCATCCACCTCGACAACGGCATACCGGTCACCAGCCCGGCGCACTGGTACCACCTGCTCGGGTACGCCGACCGGGTGCGTACCGAGGTGGGGCTGCCGGTAGTCGTGGACGGGCCGGACGGCTGGGCGCTGGACGGTCCGGTCGAGCCGGACGCGGATGACTGGCGTACCCGGATGCACGTGGCCCTGCTGTCCGGTCGGGTGGACCTGGTGGCGACCTGGCCGTTGCCCCGGACCGTGCGGCGCTCTGCCTGATCGTGCGGCGTCATGTCTGATGTGCGGCGCTTTGCTCCAGCGCCGTACGGCCGTGCAAGGCCCGCGCAAGCGGCAGACAAGGTGCCCGATCCAGCATCGGACCAGACCTCCAGGGAAAGGACGGACTGCCGTGGCCGACCCGATACGCCCACTCGTACCCGCAAGCCAACTCGAACCGATCGCGGTGATCGGCCTGGGCTGCCGGTTCGCCGGTGGAGTCGACTCGCCGGAGCGGTTCTGGCACCTCCTGATGGACGGCCGGGACGCGGTGGGGGAGGTACTGGCGCAGCGGTGGGCGCCGTATGCCGTAGCCACCGCGGAGAACGCGGCGTTGCTGCGCCGGGCCACCAGGTGGGGCGCGTTCCTGGAGGACATCGAGGGCTTCGACGCCGACTTCTTCGGCATCACCCCACGCGAGGCCGCCCTGATGGACCCGCAGCAGCGGATCCTGCTGGAGGTGACCTGGGAGGCGCTGGAGCACGCCCGGATCACGCCGCGCGACCTGGCCGGTACGGACACCGGGGTGTTCATGGGGGTCGGCTCCGACGACTACGGGCGCCGCCTGCTGGAGGACCTGCCGCGGATCGAGGCGTGGACCGGCATCGGCGGCGCCTTCTGTGCGGTGGCCAACCGGATCTCGTACACCCTGGATCTGCGCGGCCCCAGCGTGGCGGTGGACACCGCCTGCTCGGCGTCCCTGGTGGCGCTGCACATGGCCTGCCAGAGCCTGCGGGCCGGGGAGAGTCCGGTGGCGATCGCCGGTGGGGTGCTCGTGATGGCCGGGCCCGGCCTGACCCTGGTGCTCGACGCGGCCGGGGCCACCGCCCCCGACGGGCGGTGCAAGTCGTTCGATGCCTCGGCCGACGGGTACGGCCGCGGCGAGGGCGCCGGAGTGGTGGTGCTCAAAACGTTGAGCGCCGCCCAGCGGGACGGGGACCGGATCCTCGCGCTGATCCGGGGCAGCGCGGTCAACCAGGACGGCAAGACCAACGGCATCATGGCGCCCAGCCGGGAGGCGCAGGAGCATCTGCTGCGGGTGGCGTACCAGCGTGCCGGTATCCCGCCGGAGACCGTCGACTACGTCGAGGCGCACGGCACGGGTACCCGGATGGGCGACCCGATCGAGGCCGGCGCGATGGCGGCGGTGTTCGGCGCGGCCCGCGCCGGAGGCCCGCCCTGCCTGATCGGCTCGGTGAAGCCGAACATCGGGCACCTGGAGGCGGCCGCCGGGGTGGCCGGTGTGATCAAGACCGTGCTCGCCCTCAACCACGGGGCGATCCCGCCCACCGCGAACTTCACCGAGCCGAACCCGGGTATCGACTGGGCGCGCTCCGGGCTGTCCGTGGTGAGCAGCGTGACGCCCTGGCCGGTCAACGGCCAGCCGCGCCGGGCCGGGGTCTCCGGCTTCGGGTACGGCGGGACGATCGCGCACATCATCCTGGAGGAGGCGCCCCCGTCGGCGGCCGGGCCGGTGCAGCCGGCCGATGACGGCGGCGTCCACGTGTACCCGCTCGACGGCACGAGCGAAGCCCGGGTACGCGACTACGCCGGGCGGCTCGCCGACTGGCTCACCGGGGAGGGCTCCGGCGTCCCGCTCGCCTCGGTCGGGCGCTCGCTGCACCGGCAGCGGTCCCGCCAGCCGAGCCGGGCGGCCGTGGTGGCCAGGGACCGGGCCGAGCTGTTCGGGCGGCTGCGCAGCCTGGCCGCGCAGGAGTCGGTACCCGGCCTGGTGACCGGGTCGGTGCTGCCCGGCGCGGATACCGGGCTGGTCTGGGTGTTCTCCGGGCACGGCTCCCAGTGGACCGGCATGGGTCAGGAGCTGCTGGCCACCGAGCCGGCGTTCGCGGCGGTCTTCGACGAGCTGGACCCGATCTTCCAGGCGGAGATGGGGTTCTCGCCCCGGGACGCGATCCTCGGCGGCGACCTCGGTGGCGTGGACCGGATCCAGCCGTTGATCTTCGCGATGCAGGTCGGGCTGGCCGCGGTCTGGCGGTCCCGTGGGGTACGCCCGGCAGCTGTCATCGGCCACTCGGTGGGTGAGATCGCCGCGGCGGTCACCGCCGGGGTCTTCGACCTGGCGGACGGGGCGCGGCTGATCTGCCGGCGCTCCGCGCTGCTGCGCCGGGCGGCCGGCAAGGGTGGTATGGCCATGGTCAACCTCGGGTTCGAGGAGACCGCGCGCCGGCTCGCCGACGTACCCGACGTGGCGGCCGCCATCGCGGCGTCACCGATCTCGACGGTCATCTCCGGTGGTACCGCCGCCGTCGCGGCGATCAGCGAGCGGTGGGCGGCCGACGGGCTGGCGGTCCGCAAGGTGGACTCCGACGTCGCGTTCCACACCGATCACATGGAGCCCTTGCTGGCCGACCTCGTCGCGGCCGTCGCCGACCTGCACCCGGCCACGCCGCACACCCCGGTCTACTCCACCGCCCTCACCGATCCCCGGGACCCGGTGGTACGCGACGGGACGTACTGGGCGGCGAACCTGCGCAACCCGGTACGCCTGGCCGCGGCGGTCGCCGCGGCCGCCGCCGACGGGTACCGGCTGTTCCTGGAGGTGTCGCCGCATCCGGTACTGGTGCACTCGGTCGGCGAGACGCTGGGCGAGCTGGACATCGAGGACGGCTACGTGGCGCACAGCCTGCGCCGGGCCAAGCCGGAGCGGGAGACGCTGGTGACCAACCTCGGCGCGCTGTACTGCGCCGGGGTCCCGGTGGACTGGTCCGCGCTGCGGCCGGCCGGCGGGCAGCTGGTCGACCTGCCGGTGATGGGCTGGCAGCACCGGCCGTACTGGGCGGCGTCCCGGCCGCTCGGCGGGATGGCCGCCAGCCAGCACGACGTGGACAGCCACACGCTGCTCGGCACCCGGATCGCGGTCAACGGGACCACGCCGGTACAGCTGTGGCAGACCTACCTGGACCACTCGTGCCGGCCGTACCCGGGTGACCACCCGGTACACGACATCGAGATCATCCCGGCGGCGGTACTGCTGAACACGTTCTTCGCCGCGGCCACGACCGGGTCGGTCCGGCCGGCCCTGGGTGACGTGGCGCTGCGTACGCCGGTGACGGTCAGCTCGCCCCGGGAACTGCAGGTCGTCCTCCAGGACGGCGCGCTGCGGCTGGCCTCGCGCCTGATGGACGGACAGGACCTGGACGAGGCCGAGCGGTCCTGGATGACCCACACCACCGCGACCATCGCCCCGACCGCCACCCTCGGCGCGCGCAGCCTGCCCATCGCGGCGTTGCGGCAGCGCTGCGACGAGCGGCTCGATCCGGGCTTCGTGGTGGACCGGCTCGCCGGGATCGGGGTGGCCGCGATGGGCTTCCCGTGGGTCATCGAGGAGCTGTACCGGGGCGAGGGCGAACTATTCGCCGTGGTCTCCACGACCGAGCCGGGTACCGACCCGACGAGTTGGGGATCGGCACTGGACGCCGCGCTGTCCACCGCGTCGGTGGTCTTCTCCGGACCGCCCCAGCTGCGGATGCCGGCCGCGATCCGGGAGGTGGTACTGGACGGCGGCGCGCCGGCCCGGGTGCTGATCGCGGCTCGGGTGGTGGACGGTCCGGGCGCGGTCGACACGGTCGACGTACGGCTGGCCGACGAGCACGGGCGGGTGGTCGCGCGGCTGACCGGGCTGCGGTACGGGGTCCTCGACGGCGATCCCGGGGCCACCGCCAGCCCCCGGCGGCTCGTGCACGAGCTGACCTGGCGGCCGCTGGAGCTGACCGGTGGGACAGCTCCGGACCAGGTGGTGTTCGTCGGCGACGGGGTGGAGCTGATCAGCACGGTACAGCAGCACCTGCTGACCAAGGGGATATCGAGCGTGGCGGTCCGGACGCCGGAGGAGCTGGCTGAACTGGGCGAGCTGCCCGGGCGTACCGAGGTCCTGGTGGTACCGGCGGCGACCGGAGAAGACGAGTCGGTCACCGACGCCACCGTCCGTACCACCTGGTTGTTGACCCGTACCGCGCAGCTGCTGGCCGGCCGCTCGGACCTCCGGGCGTGGTGCCTGACCCAGGGGGTGCGGGAGAGCACCGCCGAACGGACGCTGGCGCACGCCCCGCTGTGGGGCCTGGGCCGGGTCATCGCCGGGGAGCATCCGGAGATCTGGGGCGCCGTGCTGAATCTCGACCCGCAGCACCCGGCGGCGTCGGCGGCCGCATTGGTGGCCACGATCTCCTCGGCACCCGGCGAGGACGTGGTGGTACTGCGCGACGGCGTCCCGCACGCCGGGCGGCTCACCAGCGTGGAGCGCGAACCGGTGCGCGCCGAGCTGAGCTGCCGGGCGGACGGCACGTACCTGATCACCGGTGGTCTGGGCGTGCTCGGTCTGGAGGTGGCCCGCTGGCTGGTCGGCCGCGGTGCCCGCCGGCTGGTCCTGGCCGGGCGGCGCGGCCTGGTCGCGCGCGAGGAATGGGACGCGGTCACCGACCCGGACACCCGGCGGCAGATCGAGGCGGTACGGGCACTGGAGGCGCTCGGCGTGACGGTGCGCACCCTGGCGCTGGACATCGCCGACGAGGAACAGGCGGCCAAGCTGCTGTCCAGCACCGAGCTGGGCCTGCCGCCGATCCGGGGCGTGGTACACGCGGCGGGCGTACTGGACAACCGGATGGTGCGGGACGTGGACGAGGAGTCGCTGCGCCGGGTACTGGTGCCCAAGGCCGAGGGTGCCCGGGTGCTGCACGAGCTGTTCCCGCCCGGGACACTCGACTTCCTGGTGCTCTTCTCCTCATGCGGCCAGCTCCTGGAGCTGACCGGCCAGGCGAGCTACGCCTCCGGCAACGCCTTCCTGGACGCGCTCGCCGCGCACCGGGGTGGCGACACCGTCAGCTTCGGCTGGACCTCCTGGCGTGGCCTGGGCATGTCCACCTCGTCGGCGGTGATCGACATCGAGCTGGCCGCGCGGGGTACCGCCGACATCTCCGTGGTCGAGGCGCTGCGCTGCTGGGAGTTCGCGTCCCGGTACGACACCGGGTACTTCGCGGTGCTGCGGACCATCCCGCTGGAGCCCGGCGCGTCCCGGCTGCCGCTGCTGAGTGAGCTGGCGGTACCGGACGTCGAGGACACCGGTACCGACGCGACCGGGGCCGGTTGGCTCGGGCTGACCGGCGACGAGCTGCGGGGGTACCTCCTCGGTGAGGTCTGCCGCGAGGTCGGCGCCGAGATCAAGCTGCCCGCCGGTGACCTGGATGTCCGGCGCCCGCTGCTGGAGCTGGGCCTCGACTCGGTGATGACGGTGATCATCCGGCGGCGGCTGGAGAAGCAGTTCCGGATCAGCCTGCCGGCGACGCTGCTCTGGGATTGTCCGACGGCGTCGGCGGTCGCCGAATACCTGGCGCAGCGGCTGACCGTCCTCGACGCACCGGAGCCCCGGGTTGATCTCGTCGAGCCGGTGGTCGGGTAGGTGTGACGATGGAGCGCAGTCGCATCGACATCGTGCCCTGGCCGGCCGACCGGATCGACGAGTACGTCGCCCACGGCTACTGGCGCAACCGCCCGCTCGGCTCGTACCTGGGCGAGTGGGCCGACCGGTACGGCTCCCGGGTGGCCCTGACCGACGGGGACCGCAAGATCAGCTACCGGGAACTGGCCGAGCTGGCGGACGCGCTCGCCGAGCGCCTTGCCGGGCGCGGACTCCGGCACGGTGACCGGATCCTGGTACAGCTGCCCAACTCCTGGGAGCTGGTCGTGCTGCTCTTCGCCTGCCTCCGGCTGGGCGTGGCGCCGGTACTCGCGCTGATGCCGCACCGCGAGCACGAACTGGCGTACCTGGCCGAGCTGGCCGAGGTGGCCGCGATCGCGGTACCGGACCGGTGGCGCGACTTCGACCACCAGGCCCTGGCCGCCCGGGTGGCCGCCCGGTTCGAGGGCCGGTGCGCCGTACTGGTGGCCGCGCGAGCGAAGGCGAGCGCCGGAGACACGGCCCCAGGGCCGGCGGCGTCTGGACTGAGGAGCGAAGCGACGAGGGAAGGCGTCGCCCTGGAGGCTCTGGGGCCCGCGCGAGCGAAGGCGAGCGCCGGAGACACAGGGGATTGGGACCTGCGCCGCATGTCCACTGTGGACGGTGACCCGGTGCTGCGCCGGGCCCAGCTGGACCAGGTGGCGCCGGCCGGCGACGACGTCGCGTTGTTCCTGCTGTCCGGCGGTACCACCGGGTTGCCGAAGATCATCAACCGGACGCACAACGACTACGAGTACAACGCCCGGGGCAGTGGCGAGGTGTGCGGCTTCACCGCGTCGACGGTGTACCTCGCGGTGCTCCCGGTCGCGCACAACTTCGCGCTGGGCAGCCCGGGAGTGCTCGGTACTCTGATGGTCGGCGGTCACGTGGTGCTGCTGCCGTCTCCCGAGCCCACGGCGGCGTTCGCCGCGATCGAGCGCGAACGGGTCACCATCACCTCGGTGGTACCCGCGGTGGCGCATCGCTGGGTGTCTGCGGTGGACCACGCGGCGTACGACCTGTCCAGCCTCAAGGTGATCCAGGTCGGTGGCTCGCCGCTGGCGCCGGAGGAGGCCGAGAAGATCCCCCGGGCGCTGCGTTGCCAGCTCCAGCAGGTCTTCGGGATGGCCGAGGGTCTGCTCAACTACACCCGGCTGGACGACCCGCCGGACGTGGTGCTGACCACCCAGGGCCGGCCGATCTGCCCGCACGACGAGATCCTCATCGTCGACGAGGACGGGCTGCCGGTCCCCGACGGGGAGCCGGGCGAGCTGCTGACCCGGGGTCCGTACACGCCTCGCGGGTACTTCCGGGCGCCGGAGCACAATGCCCGGGCGTTCACCGACGGCTGGTACCGGACCGGGGACATCGTGCGCCGGCACCCCAGCGGCAACTTCGTCGTCGAGGGCCGGTTCAAGGATCTGATCAACCGGGGCGGCGAGAAGATCAGCGCGGAGGAGATCGAGTCGATCGTCCGTACCCTGCCCGAGGTGGCCGAGGTGGCCGCGGTGGCGGCCCCGGACCCCGAGTTCGGCGAGTCGGTCTGCGTCTGCGTGGTACCCCACTCCGGCCGGACGGTGACCCTGGACCAGATCCGGGCCACGTTCGGCGAGCTGGGTGTGGCCCGGTTCAAGGTGCCCCAGCGGCTCGAACTGCTGACCCGGCTGCCGGTGACGCCGGTCGGCAAGATCGACAAGAAGGCGCTCCGGCAGCGGGTGGCGGCCGTGCCACCGCTGGCCGCGGAGACCGGTACCCGAGGTAGAGGGAGTGCAGTGTCGAAGCAACCGCCTGCCCTGGACGGTGTCCACCACATCGCGCACGTGACCTGGAAACCGAGGGAGACGCTCGAGTTCTACCGGGACGCGCTCGGGCTGCCGCTCGTGCACACGGTCTCCGCGACCGGTTGGCTCTCCGAGAACTTCCCCGACTTCCTGCATTTCTTCTTCGACCTGGGCAAGGGCAACCACCTGGCGTTCTTCTACTACTTCGGGCTGCCCGAGGACCGGGTACCGGACGAGCTGATGCGGGTGTCCCGGCACCTGGCGTTCGACGTACAGACCGAGGAGGAGCTGCTGCTGTGGCGGGACCGGCTGAAGTCGTACGGCATCCCGGTCACTCCGCCGTTGACGCACGAGCTGGTCGAGTCGATCTACTTCGATGACCCGAACGGGCTCCAGCTGGAGATTGCCCGGCCACTGCGGCCGTTCGTCGACATCGATGCCCGCGATGCGGCGCTGACCCTGGAGGCGTTGCTCGACGTGGTCGCGAAGGGGGCGCCGTCGGTACACGCGGTGTGGCAACGCAAGGGGGAGCTTCTGCGGGAACGGCTGGAGACGGAGGGGTCCTGACCATGCCCAGCTTCTACGTCATGAACGTGGCCGAGTTCGCGCCGCTGGCCGGGGCGGCGGACGGGCCGGGAGTCACGATCCGCCCGGTCGGGGACTACCTGGAGGTCAGCGCGACGGATCGGCTGATGCTCAAGCGCAGCCGGGTGAACGTACGTCCGGCCATCTGGTTCGCCGCGTTGACCGGCGGATTCATCGGATCTGTCACCCGCTTCGACGAAGAGGAGCTGTGGCTGGATCCGGCCGGCTGACAAAGTGTATGCAATGGCTCCCGCTTCTATCTTGTGGTGATATAGTTTCCCCGCGGAAGGGACGCTGGCGGTTCCCTGTCCGGTTCGCGCCCCCGGCCGGCAGTTGCCTTGCACCTCGCGTCCCAACCGTGAATACTTGCGTTGTGACCAACGCGGCGTCGGGGGAACTGCATGTGGGTCTCATTCGGGGGGGATACCGATAAAGAAGGCAGCGAAGGGCATAACGGTACCGCGATTATCGCGGCCCGTATTGCTGTTGAGTTATGGTGGCAGCGCGGCCGAATTCTTGCCACGTATGAATTGACGCTGCGCCGAGCCGGCAGCCCGTTGGTCAACGATCCGGTCAGCCGCCGACAGTGTCTGGACCATGCTGAGCGGATCCTGGCCGACGCGGTGGCCAGCCTGGCCCGGGAACATCCGCTGGCGGTGGCGGACAGCGAAGGACTGGCCCGGGGCATCGGCGTTGCCCGGGCCACCAACCGGGTCCACCCCAGCGAGTCGTTGCGGGCGGCGGGCGAGCTTTTCACGGTCATAATGGACGCGGCGCGCGGGCTGTTCGAGATGCACGGGGCGCCCCCCGGAATTGTCGTCACCTTTTCGGTCGCGCTCAATGCGAGCATCGGGCGTCGAATTCGGGAGGCATCCAGCGCGTATGCCGGTTTTCTGCTGCAGAAGATTCAGGAGGCCTATGTCGACGAGCGGCGGCGGATCGCCCGGGAAATTCACGACCGGGTTGCCCAGAATGTCGCTGTAGCGCAGCAGAGTCTGGAACTTTACAGCGTCTATGTGGAAGGCGACCCGGTTCGCGCCGAAATGCGGATAAATACCGCCCAGCAAGCGCTGAGTCAGACGATCAACAGCATCCGGGGGGTCACCTCCGACCTCCGGCTGACCAGTCCGGTGGAGGGCCTGCACAAGGCGCTGGAGGACTACCTGGAGTCGGTGCGCACCGGCAACATCCAGGTCGGCGTGACGGTGAACGGGGAGGAGTCCTGGGCCTCCGCGGACGTACGCGACCAGGCCTTCCTGGTGGTACGCGAGGCGCTGCGCAACGCCATCGCGCATGCGAACCCGCGTGCCGTGATGGTGCAGGTGGACATCGCCCCGCACGAGCTGCGCGCCACCATCGAGGACGATGGCGTCGGCATGGACTCGGAGCCGATCAGGCGCAGCGCCGTCGGTGGTGGACTGGCCTCGATGCGGGAACGGGCGGCACTGCTCGGCGGCGGGGTCACCATGGTCAGCCGGCCACGCTTCGGTACCCGCATCGAGCTGCTGGTACCACTGGAGAGGCGGGTCGATGGCCACGACGGCTGATCCGGTCAGAATCCTGCTGGTCGACGATCACACCCTGTTCCGGGACGGGCTCAAGGAGATCCTGACGACCGTCGAGGACTTCGACGTGGTCGGTGAGGCCGGCGATGCGGGCGAGGCGGTCAGCGGCGCGGCGGAGATCATCCCCGACGTGGTGCTGCTCGACGTGCAGCTGCCCGGCGGCGACGTGACCAGCACGGTACGCCGGATCCGTCAGGTGTCCCCACACTCCCAGGTGATCATCCTGAGCATGTACGACAGCGCCGAGCTGCTGCACGGCCTGCTCGCCCTGGGCATCAGCGGGTACCTCGTCAAGAACGCCACCCGGCACGAGCTGGTCTCGGCGATCCGGTCCAGCCTGGAGCGCGACGGCCGGGTCGTGCTCTCGGTCTCCCGTCACGCCATCGCGCCGAACGGCACACCGCCGGCCGCTCCGCTGTCTCCCCGGGAGCTGGAGGTGCTCGCACTGGCCGGGCAGGCGATGAGCAACGCGCAGATCGCCCGGCAGCTGTTCCTCACCGAGGCGACGGTCAAGCGGCACCTGCGCAACATCTTCGGCAAGCTGGAGGCGGTGTCCCGGATCGACGCGGTCAACAAGGCCATCGAGGCCGGGCTGCTGCCCGCGCCGCAACCGCGCTCGCTGCCCGCCGGGGCCGGCTGACCGGTCCGGTCACCGGCCAGCTCCGCGTGGTCGGCGGCCTGCTCGCAGCCAGCTTCCGGTCCGCTGACGTGGCCTGGCGCGCCCGGTGTGAAGCCGGCCGATCCGGGTATGCGACAGGCTTCCGTCGGGAACGGATACCCGGTTTGTCCCGCATCCATGGTGGCGAGGGTGAGCACAGATGCCGCGGTACGCCCAGGAGATCTCCTCGCCCGAGGAGGAGGTGCGGGAGGACGCCTGACCGGGGTACGGGCGGGGTTGGTGGGTCTGCTACGGCTGCCCGGGCAGGTCGTCAGCAGCCTGGTGTCGCAAGCCGTCCCCGCTGAGGTGACCGTGGCGGCCGGTGTACGCCGGCTACCCGACGATCGGCTGACCTCGGCGGCGACGGTCCTCGCGGCCGACATCGCGGCGTTCACCGTAGGCAGGGTCGGTCGGATGGCCGGCCGGCTACCCGGGGTAGCCGAACTCGGCTCCCTGGTCACCGTGGTCGACACCCAGCCGGGACTGCGCGCCCTGGTGGAGCGGGCACTGGGCAAGCCGCGGGCGGACACCGCGATCGGGGTCGCCAACGCCGCGGCGTATGCCGTATCCGGGGCCACCGCCGGCCTGGTCGTGGACATGGCGATGCGGACCGCCCAGCTGGCCGAGGGCTGGCAGCAGCGGACCGTCCAGGAGTCGCGTTTCCCGGACGGGTCGCCGCCACCGGTACCCGAGCCCCGACCCCTCCCGTTGCCGGAGGGCCCGGTGGAGCGGTACGCCCCCAGGAGCGCGGCGATCGCGGCGGCCGGCGCCGGCGTGGCGCTTGCCACCGGCGCTGGTGCCCGGCGGGCGGTCGGCATCGCGCTGGCCACGCTGCCCAAAGCGGCCGGCGCCGGTCGCGAGGTCTTCGCGGCCGTGCTGGGGATGCTGCTGGCCCGGCGGAGCGTCGTGGTACCGGACCCGGACGTGCTGCGCCAGCTGGACCGGATGGACACGGTGGTGCTCGACGTCGATGCGATCACCACCGGACGGCTGGTGGTCAGCGACGTGGTCGCCCTGCCCGGTACCGACGACGACGCGGCTCAGCTGGCCGCGCACACGCTCTTCGACGACGGTGTCTTCGACACCCCGACCTCGGTCGACGGGTGGACGCTCGGCCCGGTCGACCAGTTGCCGGTACCCGGCGGCACGGGTGCCCAGGTGCAGCGCCAACTGCGCGAGGCCGGGGCGGTACAGGTGCTGGGGCTGGTCCATGAGGCCCGGCTGGTCGCACTGGTGGGGGTACGGGCGGAGCCGGCCCAGGCAGCCGACGCGGTGGTGGCCGCGGCCCGGCGGGCCGGCCTCGACCTCGTGTACGCCGGCGACGGGCCACCGGACGGGCGGCCGGTCGGTGCGCAGCGGATACCGGACGGGGACGGGCTGGGCAAGGCGATCCGGCAGATGCAGGCGGACGGGCACGGTGTCCTGCTGGTCTCCCGGTACCCCGGCGCCCTCGCGTACGCCGACTGCGGGATCGGCGTGGACGGCCGGGACGGCAGCGCACCCCGGGGCGCGCACGTCCTCGTCGGGAACGACCTGGACAACGCCGCGCTGCTGGTCGAGGCGGCCGGTACCGCCAACCAGGTGAGCCGGCGTGGCGTGCGGCTCGCCGAGGCGGGTGCGGCGATCGGCGCGGTCAGCACGCTGACCGGCCCGCCGGGCCTGGCCAGCCGCCGGGCCCTACTCGCGGTCGCCGGTGCCACCGGGCTGTCCGTACTGCAGGGCGGCTGGGCGGCCAGCGAGCTGACCCGCCGGCCGATGTCCGCGCCGGTCTCCACGACTGCCTGGCATCTGCTGCCCGTCGACAAGGTGTTGAGCACCCTCGGGGTCGGCACCGAAGGGCTGACCGAACGGCAGGCCCGGCGCCGGTACCGCCCGGACGCGCAGACCGGCCCACCCCGTACCGGACTGGTGCGGGCCTTCATCGAGGAGTTGGCCAACCCGCTGACGCCGATCCTGGCCGGTGGGGCCGCGCTGTCCGCCGCGGTGGGATCGGCGGTGGACGCGGGTGTGGTGGTCGGCGCGACCGGGCTCGGGGCACTCGTCGGGAGCGTGCAACGCACCTTGACCGACCGGTCCGTGGCCGAGCTGCTCGCCCGGTCGGCGGTGACCGCGACGGTCCGCCGCGACGGTCGGCAGGTCCGGCGCACCGCCGATGAGCTGGTGGTCGGCGACGTGGTGGTGCTGGCGCCGGGGGATGTGGTCCCCGCCGACTGCCGGCTGATCGAGGCCACCGACCTGGAGATGGACGAGTCGTCGCTGACCGGCGAGTCGTTTCCGGTCGGCAAGGACGTCGCACCGGTGGTCGCCGCGACGGTGGCCGAGCGGTCCAGCATGGCGTACGAGGGCACCACCGTCGCGGCCGGCCGGGGCATCGCGGTGGTGGTCGCCACCGGAGCCGGTACCGAGGCGGGGCGGGGCATGGCGACCGCCGAGCGGGCCGGCGGGGTGTCCGGGGTGGAGGAGCGGCTGGCCCAGATCACCCGTACCACGTTGCCGATCGCGCTCGGTTCGGCCGCGGCGGTCATCGGTGCCGGACTGGTACACGGCCGCGCGGTCCGGCAGACCGTCGGTTCGGCCGTCGGGCTCGCCGTGGCCAGCGTGCCCGAGGGGTTGCCGTTCCTGGTCAGCGCCGCCGAGCTGGCTGCCGCCCGGCGGCTGTCCCACGAGGGTGCCCTGGTGCGCAACGCCCGTACCATCGAGGCGCTCGGCCGGGTGGACGTGCTCTGCTTCGACAAGACCGGCACGCTCACCCAGGGCCGGATCCGGCTGGCCGTGGTCAGCGACGGTGGCCGGCACCGGGACATCGACAAGGTCAAGGTGGACGGCAGGCTGGGTACCGTCATCCGGGCCGCGGTACGGGCGACGCCCGAGCCGCCGGCGGACGAGCCGCTGGCGCACCTCACCGACCGGGCCGTGGTCGACGGCGCCGCCGACCTCGGGGTGGTCCACGCCGACCTGCCGCGGACGGTCGCGGCGCTGCCGTTCGAGCCGAGCCGGGGATACCACGCCACGCTGACCGCCGCCGCCGACGGCGGGCTGCTCAGCGTGAAGGGCGCGCCGGAGACGGTACTGCCGCGCTGCCGGTTCGAGGCGCGAGGCCAGCGGCTCGGCGAGGGCGGACACCGCCGGTTGCGCGCCGAGCTGGATCGGCTCACCGGACGGGGGTACCGCGTGCTGGCCGTGGCCGGACGGGACACCGGCCGGGACGAGCTGACCGACGACGACGTGACGGACCTGCGGTTCCTGGGTTTCCTCGCGCTCGCCGACCCGGTGCGTACCACCGCCGGAGCATCGCTGCGCTCGGTGTACGACGCCGGTGCCCAGGTCATGATGATCACCGGGGACCACCCGAACACGGCCACGGCCATCGCCGAAGAGCTGAACATCCTCAACGGCAACCGGGTGATCACCGGCGCCGACATCGACGCGCTCGACGACGACGCGCTCGACGAGCTGCTCCCGAGGGTGGCTGTGGTGGCCCGCGGTACCCCCGCACACAAGGTCCGTGTGGTGCGAGCCTTCCAGCGCCTGGGCAAGCTGGTGGCGATGACCGGCGACGGCGCCAACGACGCGCCCGCCATCCGGCTCGCCGACGTCGGCATCGCGCTCGGCCGCCGGGGTACCCCCGCCGCTCGGGCGGCGGCGGACCTGGTGGTCACCGACGACCGGCTGGAGACCATCATCTCCGCGCTCATCGAGGGCCGGGCCATGTGGCGCTCGGTCCGTGAGGCGCTGGCCATCCTGGTCGGCGGCAACCTCGGCGAGATCGGCTTCACCGTGTTCGGCGCCACCCTGTCCGGCACCTCCCCGCTCAACGCCCGGCAGCTACTGCTGGTCAACCTGCTGACCGACCTGGCGCCGGCCCTCGCCATCGCGCTGCGGCGGCCCGACACCAGCCCGGCCGACCTGCTCGCCGAGGGCCCGCAGACCTCCCTCGGCAGCGCGCTCACCCGTGCGGTCGCCCTGCGGGCGGTGGCCACCGGCGCGGGTGCCAGCGGCGGATGGCTGCTGGCCCGGGCGAGCGGCCGGGCTGCCCGCGCGCAGACCGTCGGGCTCGCCGCACTGGTCGGTACCCAGCTCGGTCAGACCCTGCTCCTCGGCGGGCGCAGCCCGGCGGTCATCGCCGCCAGCCTCGGCTCCGCCGCGATGCTCGCCGCGGTCGTCCAGACCCCGGGCGTGAGCCAGTTCTTCGGCTGTACCCCGCTGGGCCCGGTCGGCTGGAGCATCGCGATCGGCTCGGCGACGGCTGCCAGTCTCGGTACCCTCGCGCTGCCGCCGCTGCTTGACCGGTTCGCGCCGGACCTGGCCGGCCGGCTGGACCGGTACCTGGATCCTGAGCGGCTCACCGCACTCGTCGATCGCCTGCCAGGGCTGCCTGGATAGAGCCGGCCCGGGTAGTGGGGCGGCGGCGGGCCGCCGCCCCACTACCCGGCTAGTTCGCCGTGCCGTACACCTGCATCTCGTACAGCGAATACCCGTACGCCGTCCCGCGGGCCGTACCGTCCATCCGCACGTACCGCCCGGTACCGGACAGGCCGATCAGGTCGTCTGTCCCGCCGTTACCGGCCGTTGTCGAGTAGATCGTCGTCCAGGTCGTACCGTCGACCGACACCTGGATCTTGTACGCCTTGGCGTACGCCGCCTCCCAGGTCAGCTTGACCTGGCTGATGTGCGCCGGGGCGCCGAGATCCACCTGCAACCACTGCGGGTCGACGCCCTCCTTGCTGGCCCACCGGGTACCGGTCAGGTTGCCGTCGAACGCCGCGCCCGCCGGCAGTGAGCTGGACTCCACCGAGGACGCCTTGGCCGCCCGGCCCTGAGACAGCAGCACCGGTCCACCACCGACCCCGACCACGGTCAGCTTGAAGCTGGCGGTGTGGCTGGCCGAGGCCGAGGCGCCCGTCACCTTGATGGTGTATGTACCGGACGCGGCCGACGAGGCGGTCCCGATGGTCAGCGTCGCGCTCCCCCCGGCAGTCACCGAGCTGGCGCTGAGGCTCACCGTCACCCCGGCCGGAGCACCGCTCGCCGTCAACCTCACCGCTTCGGCGGTACCGGCGACGACCGCGGTGGACACCGTCGAGGTCGTCGACGAGCCGGCGTTCACGGTGTGCGAGGTCGGGCTGAGCGACACCGAGAAGTCGTTGCCGGGCTTGGTCGAGGAGGTGAACTTCCACTGGCTCGCGCTGCCCGAGCAGCTGCCCGCCACCACGCTGGTACCGGACTGCCGGACGCACTTCTGTCCGGTCTGGATGTCCGAGATCGTGCCGTTCGGGTTGACCGACCACTGCTGCGACGGGCCACCGGTGCACTTGGCGAGCACCACCTTGCCGCTGGACATCGCGGCGCAGAGCTTGTTGATGATCAGGAACGCGCCCTCGAAGGTGAACCGCTGGCTGGCCGAGCCGTCGCAGGCGGCGGTCTTGAGCTGGGTACCTGTGGTGGAGCTGTTGTTCGGGTCGGTCAGGCACTGGCCGGAACCGCCGTTCTTGTACTGGCCGACGGTGATGTTCGGCTTGGCACCGCCGTAACAGTCCCCGGTCTTGGTGTTGAACAGCGGCGTGGCGTCGAACGGCTCGGTTGACGGCGGGTTGACGATGACCGGCTCCAGGATCGGGCCGGTCGCCGTGTAGTGGGTCAGCGCGTCCTCGCAGTTGATCGCGTCGAACGGGTTGCCGCCCTTGCCGCCCAGCCACAGGTCGATGTGCCGCAGACCCGGGCCGCCGTTGGGACCGTGCCCGCTCCAGTCGGCGCCGCACTCCTGGCAGCTGTCCTCCATGATGAAGTACTTCCGGACCCGGGGTACCCACACCTTGGTGCCGGGCGCCAGCTCGGCCTTGGCGGTGGCGAAGGTGATCGGGTCGGCGAACGTGCCCTTGCCGCCCGCACCACTGTGGATCTTCGGGTACGAGATGTCGTTGCCGGGCGGCGTGTTGTCGTACCACCCGTAGAAGGTCAGGAACGTCTGCTGGGTCGTGGCCGCCTCGGCCGGCAGCGCGGCCAGCACGGCGCCGATTGCCGAAACCACGACGAGGCAGCCGGCCGCCACAGTTGCGGCAAGCGTGTGCCGCTTCATAGCGCCTCCGTAAATATTGACAGCGGTATCTATGAAGCGTCCGGGTCGCCGGCCGGCTGAGTCAAGAGCTGATAGGAAGGCTTCCTGATAAATCTTGCTCAGATCGCCGGACGCCAGTCCAGAATCGACCGGTACGCCGACTCCAGGCCGGCGTTGCCGGTGATGCTGGCCGGGATCTGGCCCGGATCGGTGATCGCGTGGTTGTTGCTGATCGTCACCCCGTCACCGGTCGTCTCCGGCGGCACCCTCATCCAGTAGTTGCCGTCGATCAGGTACGGGTCGTAGTGCGTGGTGGCGTTCGGCCGGTAGTCGACGTGCCGGCGGGTCCAGTCGATCGGGTTGTGGTACAGGGCGTTCCCGCTGATCGTCACGTTCGTCGCGCCGTTGTCGGTGTAGATGCCCTTCGAGTTGGCCTGGCCCTTCTCGTCGTGGATGACGTTGCCGGCGATGGTCAACCCGTGGGCCAGGTCGCCGCCCTGGATGCCGTTGACGTAGATCCCGCCGCCGTCGTTGAGCACCAGCATGTGGTCGAAGATCAGGTTGTTGGTGATCCGGTTGAGGTTCGAGAAGTTCGCCTGCGCCGGCTTCTGGATCTTGTCCATCCAGCCACCCCAGCCGATCGAGACGCCGGTGTAGGCGAGCGCGTTGAGCTGGTTGTGCGCGATGGTGGTCCGCTCGGCGTACCCGACGTCGATCGCCACCCCACCGTGGAACTCGACCGGCAGGCCGAAGAGGTGGTTGTCCGCGATGGTGTTGCGGCTGGTCCGGTTGGCGCTGCTGGCCGTGGGCAGGTTGAGGCCGCCGAGCTGGATGCCGTTGCCGGAGATGTCGGTGAACACGCTGCCCTTGACGGTCGTGTTCTGGGTCCCGTTGCCCAGGTCGAGCCCGGTCGCACCGAGGTGTACGAAGCCGTCGCCGAGGAATTGCAGGTTGCGTGCGTACGAGAAGGACACGTTGCCCGGAGTCACCGTCCACGCGCCGTACGGGCAGGTGCCGCCGTCGACGTTGGTGCACAGTCCCTGGGTGTTACCGGCTCCCGTACCGGTCAACGACACGGTCGCCTGCACCTCGGACAGCCCGTCCCCGCCCGCCGGGCGCAGCCAGGTGGCGTACGAGAACTGAAGGCCGCTGAACGTGATGTCGTGGATCGGTGCCGAGGCGGATCCCCGGCCGGAGACCAGGGTCTCCAGCACCGGTGCGGTCACCTTGGCGGTGGTCAGGTCCTCGCCGGTGCGCGGGAGGTAGTAGACGACGCCGGCGGTCCGGTCCAGGTACCACTCGCCGGGCGCGTCCAGCAGCTCGAAGGCGTTCTCCACCAACGTCGGCAGGGTGTGCAACTTCGGCCGGCCGACCAGGTTCCACGCCTGGCTGGTGGTACGGGCCAGCCGGAAGTTGGTGTTGGCCCAGCACGGCTGCGCCATCGTGATGGCGGTCGGGGCGATGGCCGAGACCGGGCAGCGCGGCTCGGTCCAGCCGCCCAGCCCGGCGGTGTACACGAACTCGATGTCCTTGGGGTTGCGCCAGTTGTCCATCGTCGCGTCGCCGGTGGTGTACCCCTTGGACGTGGTCGAGGTGATCTTCGTGGGCAGCGGCCCGCTGGCCCGGGTGGCGCGGACCCCGTTGACGTACAGCTGCCGGGTGCGCAGGCCGGCCGGAGCGGGCGCGGACCACAGGTTGCCGCTGCCCTTGTGCCAGCCGGTGATCGGTATCCCGCCGCTGATCACCGGTCGGGCGCCGGACGCCGCTGTCCAGATCACCCGGTGCCCGTTCGTACCGGAGTCGCGCGCGTCCAGCGTCAACGGCTGGGACAGCCGGTAGGTGCCGTTCGCCAGGCTCACCACCAGGTCACCGGTCATGCTCCCGTCGAGGGTACGGACCAGGTCGCGGGCCCGCTGGAGCGTGCGGACCGGTTGGCTCGGTGCGGTACCGGCGTTCGCGTCGTTGCCCGAGGGGGAGACGTAGATGGTGGCCTGAGTGGCGGCGCCGGCCGGATGCGCGATGAGCGCCGCGGTCGCGGCGACCGTCACCGCGCCGAGCGCGGCTGCCAGAGCGAGTCGGGCGGGTGACATGGACGGGCTCCTTCGCACCGATACTTATCGATGGACCGGGAGCACCGTAGGGGGAAATACATCCGATGTCAATGGGATCTGACTCGACGAGCTAGGCGGGGGGTGCGGGGATCGCCGTCCAGGTCGTACCGCCGTCGGCGGACACCGAAACCACGGACCCGAGATCCGGATCGTCGCGTTGATCCCATGTCTGGGCCGCCACGACCACGCCGCCACTCAGATAGAGCGTGCTCGGATGGGCCGGCGCGTCGGTGAGCTTCTGCAGCGCTGAGGCACCTGCCTTGAGCCGGTAGACGCCGCCCTCCTCGCTCGCCTGCGACAAGATCAGGTCCCCGTTCGGAAGGGCCAGTCCAATGGCCCCCGGCTGCGCCAGGCCGAGCAGGTCGGTCCAGGTGGCACCGCCGTCGGTCGAGCGCACCAGCCGCGATCCGCTGCCGGTGCGTACCGATGCGTAGACGGTGTGGCCGTCGGAGGTGGCCACCCACTGCACGGCGGTCGCTGAATCGACGGTGGGCAGCGTCTGCCAGGTCGAGCCGTGGTCGCGGGTCACGTGTACGCACGGACCGGTGGTGCAGCGCACCCAGAAGCTGCCGTCCGTCGCGGGGATGATCGGGTTCTTCTCGCCCACGGCGTCGGGCGGCGACGTGATGAGGAAGGTGAGCCTGTCGTCCGCCCCGAACGTGCCCAGGGAACCCGCCGGCCCGATGTCCCGTGGCGAGGGCGACTCCTGCCAGGTGGACCCGCCGTCAGCCGTCGTCCAGTACCGCCGGTTCCAGCCGCCGAACGCCAGCCCGCCGGTACCGTCGACCCAGAGCATGAGCGAGTGCCCGCGGACCAGGTCGACGCCCGCGTCCTTGGTGGCGGGCTCGCCGGGCAGCGTACGCGCCTGCCAGGTGTGCCCCGCATCGGCCGTGACGAGCAGCTGCGAGCTGCACTCCCGGTGCACATCGGGGGTCGGGGCGCCGTTGGGTACCTCGACCGGCATATCCATCGAGCAGCGCTGCTGCACAACGTATCCGTGCTGATGGTCGGTGAACACCGTGTTGATCAGCTCGGCCGAGTACTGCCGCTGCGGGAGGCCGCCGCCGGCCTGCGTACCGGCGGGGTTGGGCTGGATGCTGACCACCGACACCGCCACGCCGGCCAGGACCACACCACATCCGGCGGCCGCGCCAGCCACCACCCGGCGCCGGCGCGCCCTCGCCACCCTCGCCAGCATCGCGTCACGCCCGGGCAGGGCCGGCTGATCGGCGCGCCGGAACTCCTCGCGCAGCATGTCTTCAATCCGTGCCACGATGAGCCTCCACTTCGGCGGTGTCGTCCACGAGGAGCCGGTCGCGCAGCGCCTGCAGGCCACGCCAACGCAGCGACCGGATGGTGGCGGGACGGCGGTTCAACAGCTCGGAGATGTCCTGGTCGGCCAGGTCGTCGAGGTAGCTCAGGACCAGCACCGCGCGCTGCATGCGGGGCAACTCCGCGAGGCCACGGCGTAGCAGGTCGCGCGCGTCGACATTCGCGTACGCGTCGCCCGGGGCGGCGGTCTCGACGAGCGGTTGCAGCGCCGGCCGGCGGCCAAGGCTGCGCCACCAGCTCAGGTAGGTGCGGAACATGACCATCCGGGCGTACCCGAGCGGGTTGCCGTCCTTGTCGATCCGCCGCCAGACGCCCGCCAACCGGACCAGCGTGTCCTGCACCAGATCCTCCGCGGCGTGGACGTTGCCGGTCAGCGCGTACGCATGTCGCATGAGCGCCGGCAGGCTCTCGCCGACGAACTGCTCGAACGCCGACTCCGCCATCCGGCTCTCCTTCGGGTATCTCGCTCCATCCTTCGGCTATCTCGACACCACATACGCCGCCCGCCGGCATTCTGTTGCACCCGCCGGCAGAACGGCGGGCCAGTCCGGCGAGAAGTCGCACATTTGTTCTAGGCTGGCAGCATGACCAGCGTATTTCAGGCTTCGCTGCTGGATATCGGGGACGAGATCGGGCCCGGTCCGCTGGCGGACGGACTGCGCCGGACCGAGCTGAGCCGGGGCGCGTGGCTGGATGTCCGGCCGGGTTGGCTGCACGGTGCCGACGCGCTGTTCCAGCGGCTGGTCGAGGACTGCCCGTGGCACGCCGAGCGGCGGCAGATGTACGACCGGGTGGTCGACGTACCCCGGCTGCTCTGTTTCTACGACGAGGGTGAGCCGCTGCCGCACCCGGCCCTCGACGAGGCCCGGCGGGCCCTGGACGCGCACTACGCCGAGGAGTTGGGCGAGCCGTTCCGCACCGCGGGGCTGTGCCTCTACCGCGACGGCCGGGACAGTGTCGCCTGGCACGGCGACACCATCGGGCGGGGCGCGACCCACGACACGATGGTGGCGATCCTCTCGGTCGGCTCGCCGCGTGCCCTGCTGCTGCGCCCGCGCGGAGGTGGCGGTGGGACGTTGCGTCACGACCTCGGCCACGGCGACCTGGTCGTGATGGGTGGCAGCTGTCAGCGCACCTGGGAGCACGCGGTACCGAAGACGGCCCGGGCGGGCGGGCCGCGGATCAGCATCCAGTTCCGGCCACGCGGAGTCCGCTGACTCCTCCGTCCACTGTGGACGGAAGGCTTGTCCGGCCGGCGGTGGGTGGCGAGAATGGGCCTGCGCTCTCCGCGCGGGAAAGTCACCACCGATCCGGAGGTAACCGTGAACGTACCGGCGAGCGACGTCCTCAAGGTGCCGGGTGCGAGTCTCTACCACGAGGTCAGCGGCGAGGGTCCGGTGCTGGTGTTCATCGCCGGTGGGAGCACCGACGCGGGTGTCTTCGGTGCGGTGGCGGCGCTGCTCGCCGACGCCTACACCGTGGTGGCGTACGACCCTCGGGGCAACTCGCGCAGCCCGCTCGACGGGCCGGCGGAGGACCAGCGGATCGAGATACACGCCGAGGACGCGCGGCGGCTGATCGAGAAGGTGGCGGTCGGCCCGGTGTACGTCTTCGGCAGCAGTTCGGGTGCGATCGCCGGGCTGGAGCTGGTGACCCGCCATCCCGAACTGGTACATCGGCTCATCGCGCACGAGCCACCGGCGATCCGGCTGCTCGCCGACGCCAGCGCGGAAGAGGCGTTCTTCGCGGAGATCCAGGAGGTATACCGGCGGGACGGCGCGGACGCCGCGATGGAGCGCTTCGCCGTGGGCGCCGGCATGCCGGACGTCGCCCCGCCGCCCGGGGTCGAGCTGCCCGCGCCGGTGGTAGAGATGCTCGACCGGATCGGCCGCAACAGCGGGTTCTTCCTGGAGCACGAGATGCTCCAGTTCACCGGCTTCGGTGGGCTCGACGTACCGGCGCTGAAGGCGCTCGCGGCGCGGATCGTCCTCGCCTGTGGCGCGGACTCCCGCGAGCACCTGCCGGCCCGGCCGGTTCGGGCGCTCGCCGCCGACTTCGGCACCGGGCTCGTCGAGTTCCCCGGCGGGCACCTCGGATACCTGACGCATCCGGTCGAGTTCGCGACCAGGCTGCGCGAGGTCCTCGCCGCCGGCTGACCGGTCAGCCGAGTTCGAGGCTGCCGTTGACCTGAAGCTTGCGCCGGGCGCGCTCGTAGAACGTGGTCTGGCCGAGGCGTATCACCCGGGCGGCGGCCCGTACCGGCGCGACCGCCAGATTGTCGCCGGGGCGGACATAGCCGCGGACGATACCGTCCACCTCGACCGCCAGCCGGCCACTGGTCGGCAGCACCTCCAGCAGCAGTTGCTCGTCCAGGGAGAGCACCAGCGACCGGTTGAAGGTGGAGTGCGCGGCGGCCGCCCCGACGAGCAGCCCCTCCACGTTGGGGGAAACGATCGGGCCGCCGATCGAGTAGCTGTACGCGGTCGAGCCGGTCGGGGTGGACACGATCACCGCGTCGGCGGCGTACCGGACGAACGGCAGCCCCTCGACCGTGATCCCGATCGCGGCGAGCCCTTCGCCGGGGCTGCGTACCAGCGCGATGTCGTTGAATGCGGTGACCGGGGTACCGCCGGGCAGCGTCGTGGTGACCGCGGTCCGCGGCTCGATGACATATTTATGCTCGTCAATTGCGGAGAGTGCGTGCGGGAGGTCGTCCACGTCGATCTCGGCGAGGAACCCGAGTCGGCCGACGTTGACCCCGAGCACCGGGATCTTGCGCCCCTCCACCAGCCGCATGGTCCGCAGCATGGTGCCGTCGCCGCCCAGGCTGACCAGCAGGCCGGCCCGCTCGATCAGCTCGTCGGGCTCGACCGCGACCGCGGTGCAGACGATCCGGGCCACCTCATCGCGCAGCCCCAGTACGGTCACGTCGTGCTGGGCGGCCCAGCCGAGCACGGTCTGCACCGCCGTCCCGCAGTCGCGGCGCGGATGCAGTACCAGGCCGACCGTGTGAACCAGGCCCATTCAGACACTGTACGTGGGGGCGGCGCCCATCGGCGCCGCCCCCCACCTGCTCGACTACTGGAGCCGGGCGGTGTACTGCATGGCGAAGAAGGTGTCGACGGGGACACCTGCATTGGTGAAGCAGAGGATCCGGGCGGTACGCCCACCTACCGCGCCGGACCAGAAGTTGACCTGGCACCGCTCGGTACCCGAGCCGTACGCGGTCACCGCGACGTGGCCGCCGTCCCAGCCCTGGTCCTGGAAGGGCAGGAACACGTCGTAGGTACCGACGGCCGGCCGGGTGATCGTGATCGTGCCGGAGCTGGCGATGGTGGTGTCGTGCTGGTACGCCGTGGACGGCGGGTACGGCCCGGGGTTGGTCGGCTGGTCGGCCCACGCGTACGCGTCCGCGGTCAGGTTGTCCCCGATCAGGTTCATCCGGTCGACGAACACCAGGCTGAACTTCTGGTCCGACGCCGAGCCGCCGCTCGAGTAGCAGGCGACGTTGACCTGCTGGGCGGTGGCACCCGAGTTCGGCGTCCAGAAGACCACCTTGCACCAGCCGCTACCGGAGCCGACCGCGGTCACCTTGACCCCGCCGGCCACCGGCGCACCGAAGTTGTCCGGGATGGTCACCGTGTACCTGCCGGTGCTGGTGCGCTTGACCGTCGCCCGGCCGCCCCGGTTGTTGTACTGGAAGGTCGTGCTCGGCGTGTAGCTGGAGGTGTTGGTCGGCTGGTCGGCCAGCAGGAACGCGATGTTGTTGGCCGCCCCGCCGCCCTTGGCGAACGAAGCGGTGAAGAACGAATCGGTGGCGGTACCGGAGAACGAGTAGCAGTTCACCTTCACCAGTTCCTCGGTCCTGCTCGCGCTCCACGAGGACGCCTTGCAGCTGACCGGACCGGAGCCGTACGCGCTCACCTGGGCGTTGCCGCCCTTGCTCGCCAGGCCGGCGAAGTGCACGGTGTACGCGCCGGTACCGGTACGGCAGACAGTGTTCGTGCTCGGGGTGGCCCGGCTGCTGTACGAGTAGAACGTCGACGGCACGTGGCAGCCGGTCCCGCTGGGCGAGTCGTTCCATAGGTACCCGACGGTGAACGGGTCCGCGCCGACGATCGGGTGGGTCATCACGCAGCCGCCGGTCCCGCCGTTGAAGTCGTTGGACCAGGTGGACTGCATGGCGAAGGTACCGGTCGAGAAGGTGACGTTGGCCGAGGCGCCCTGGTTCGGCGGGCGGATCCAGGCGCACTTGTCGCCGTTCTCGCTGCCCGGCCCGGTCCAGCCACCGGGGAAGTTCTGGTCGGTGATGGTTTCGGCGTACTCGTGCCCCTCCACGATCGTCACGCCGTCCAGCGCGCCGGCGGTACCGGCGTTGACGAAGTTCGCGCCGCAGTTGGACCCGGCGTCGGTGAGGTAGGGCAGGTTGGTGAACGCGATGTCGCCGACCGTGGAGGTCGCGCCGACCCGGCCGTTCCACGAGTGCCAGGCGCAGAAGCCGGTGTTGGGGAAGCCGTCCGGGTGGGTGTTGTGCGGGGAGACGATGACGTACTGCGCGTTGCGGTTGATCTGGGGCGTCTTGAGGCCGAAGTGGTTGGCGGCGCGCACCGCCTCCTGGCCGATCTGCAACGCGGTGGCATTGCTCGGCGCGGCCGCTGCGGTGTCCTCCCAGATGCCGGCGTACGCGCCGCCGAACGGGTAGCCGACGTGGTCGGACTGGGCCGGACAGGTCTGCGTGCCGACCGGTACGCCCTCGCAGTACTGGGTCATCACGCCGGACCACAGCTCCGAGTTCTTACCGAGCCCCTTGAGCAGCTGCTGGAGCCGGGGGGCGAGGTGTGCCGAGTCTCCGCTGTAGGTCTTGTTGCCGTTGGCATCGGTGCCCGACGTGCCCCACTGAGTACCCCAGAAGACCAGATACACCTTTGGTGCACCGGTGGTGACGCCGATTCCGTCGACGCCACCGTTGTAATGGAGATTGTTGGGTGAGTCGGCCATGACGGCGTCCGGGTGCGTGGCGTTGTACCCCCGGATCTTCTGGGCCTGGCTCACGGTGGGTACTGCGCCGCCCCGGTACGGGTGCCCGTAGGCCGGCGAGTACGGGTTGACGGCCTGGGCGTGGGCCGGCATCGCGGTGGTGATCACGCCCGCGACGAGCGCGAGACCGGCCGCGACGGGCAGGCCGACGCGAGCCGTCCATCTGCCTGACGGAAGAGGGATCCTGGGTCTGCGCATCTGGTGACCTCCAAGGTCGCCCGGTGGGTGTGGGATGGCGTTAGCATCACGAAGCCGGCGACGGCAAACCTGAAGAGATCCTTGAATCGCCCCCAAGGATCCGAAACTTGTCAATATATGGATTCGTGTTGCCGGACTGGGGGCGTGGTGGATTTCCGGTTGCTCGGACCGGTGGAGCTGTGGCACGACGGCCAGCGGGTGGAGCTGGGTCATGCCCGACAACGCTGCGTCCTGGCCGTACTGCTGGTCGAGGCGGGGCAGGTTGTCCCGGCCGCGACCCTGCTGGACCGGGTGTGGGGTCACGAACCGCCGGACGGCGGGCTCAGCGTGCTCTACGCCTACGTGACGAGGCTGCGCAAGGTGCTCGCTCGGGTGGGTGTCGCGGTGACCCGGCGTTCCCGCGGGTACCTGCTCGACATCGACCCGGAAACCGTTGACCTGCACCGGTTCCAGCGGCTGATCGGGACGGCTGACGCCACCGCTGAACGGCCGTTGCTGGACGCCGCGCTGGAGCTGTGGCGGGGTACCCCGTTCGCCGACCTGACCAGCCCGTGGCTGGGCAAGGTCCGGGAGGCCCTGCTCGATCAGCGGTTGTCCGCACTGCTCGACCGCAACGAGATGGGGTTGCGTGCCGGGCAGGCGGCCGAACTGGTGACTTCGCTACGGGAACTGGTCGCCGAGTATCCGACCGACGAGCGGCCGGTGGGTCAGCTGATGCTCGCGCTGTACCGGTCGGGGCGCAGCGCCGAGGCGTTCGAGCAGTACCATTTCGCCCGGCGGAGACTGGCTTCGCGATGCGGCAGCGAACCCGGTCCGTACCTGCGCGATCTGCACCATCGGATGCTGCGGGACGATCCCACCCTGATGCCCGGCCGGACGGTCACCTTCCCGAACGGCCGGACCGCACTGGAATACACCATCGGCCGGTACCGGCAGGCACTGGCCATCGCCCGGGAACTCGGCGACCGGCAACTTGAGGACAGCGTGCTGCACGGGTTGGTGCAGACCCGCCAGGCGCTGGCCGAGCGGGAGCGCCGGCCACCTCAGTGACCGGCGCTGCGCGGTGACCGGCGCTGCGCGGAAGAACGCGCTCAGTGTTCGAGGATCGCCAGCTGGCTTCCGGCGAGCAGGAAGGCGCCGATCCCGACCGCGCTGGTGTCGGTGGCCTTGACCGGCTGGTTGTCCGACGGTCGCTGGCCGGTGCCCTGGCAGAAGCCGAGCAACCCGCTGTTCTGTACGGCGATGTTCACCATGCCCTTCCACGCCTTCTCCACCACCGGCCGGTAGTCGGCCGACTTCAGGAGACCGTGGTTGATGCCCCAGCTGAGCGCGTACGTGAACATCGCCGTACCGGTGGTCTCCGGCCCCGGGAAGTCCTTGGGGTCACCGAGGTCGACGTTCCAGAACCCGTCGCTGCGCTGGATGCTCTTCAGCTTCGCGGCCATCGCCACGAACACCCGCTTGTACTCCTTGACCCGCGGGTCGGTCGCGGGCAGCGCGGTCATCACCTTGGCCAGCGCCATGATGGCCCAGCCGTTGCCGCGCGACCAGAAGGTCCTGGTGTTGACGTACTTGCTGTCCCGCCACCACAGGCTGTCGGCCTCGCTGTAGAGTCCCTTGCCGCCGGCCACCTTCTCGGTGTAGTGGAACAGCTTCTGCATCGCGGACAGGGTGGCCGCGCTCTTGTCCTTCACCCCGATCCGGGCGAAGGAGGGCATCGCCATGTTGAGTGCGTCGACGTAGTTCCACGTGTCGACGTGCCCGGCCTTGACGTCCGCGACGTTGGCCTTGATCTTCGCGCGCAGCGCCTTGAGCGTGTTCTCGTCGGGGTGGAACGCCAGCAGGTCGAGATACACCTCGCCGGGCGCGATGATGTCCGGGAAGAACTCGCCGCGCTTGTCGGTCGGCAGCGCGAACTTGTTGGCCTGGGCCCACGGCCGGGTGACGTGGTTGCTCACCCCGCCGACCGTGACGAAGGCCAGGTTGCCGACGTGGAAGGTGGCGTTCTTCCAGTTGTTGGCCGCTTCGTCGGTACCGTTCTTGACCCAGTAGTCATCGACGAACTTCAGAACCTTGAGGATCTGGGTCTTGCTCAGCCCCGGACCGGGTTTGGCGGCGCTCGTGCCCGCGTCGGCCCATCCAGCGAGGGCTACGGTACCGGCGAGCACCAGGCTCGCCGCGGTGGCACCGGAGATCAGGATCCGTCGCTGCATGGTTCCTCCCAGCCTCGTCATGCAGAGACACACTTCGATTGCATGAGTGTGTCGGGCTCAGGATCCACAGGCCGCCATATCGATGTCAACGATTTCTTCCACCCGCCAGGTCAGCCGCTTTCTGTTGAATGGCAAGGGAGGTGACGCTGCGTGGCGATGCCGGCTAGCATTGATAGACCATCTTCATTATCGAAGGGTACGAGAATGCTTGGCAAACTCGCCGGGGCCGGTGTCGCCGCCGCCGCGCTCGGTTTCGTCCTCCTGGCCGGGCCCGCGCAGGCCGCGGTCATCTGGACCGGCGACGCGGCCGCCGGCGGGTTCCCGTTCGGCAACAGCAACTGCTCCCGGCCGGGCAGCATCAAGGTGGTCAGCAACCCCGTGCGGGGCAAGGTGTGGCAGTTCAACAAGCCGAAGGGCGATCCGCGCTGCGAGAGCCATGGCATCAGCGTGCGTGGCAAGCGGTACAAGTTCGCCAACAACAACACCTACTACCTCGGCTGGTGGATGAACCTGTCCAACACCGCCGACAACAACGCGAACTTCCAGTGGAAGTCGTACGGACACCACATCCAGAACTTCCCGCTCGTGGTGAAGATGATCAGGGGCAAGGTGACCCTGATGAACCGCCAGCCGAGGGGGCAGACCTTCTACCCGTGGGCGGTACCGTTCGCGGCCAACACCTGGCACCACATCGTGCTCGGCATCCACACCTCGGACCAACTCAAGGGCGGCTGGGTCGAGCTGTACTACGACGGGGTACAGCAGACGTTCACCGACGGTACGAAGCGCTGGGCGTGCCGTACCTGGGACAGCTCCAACGAGCCGAAGTGGGGCGTGTACGGCGCGCAGGGATTCGCCGTGACGAATCTGGTCAGTGGCCTCAAGGTGGGCAGCACGTATGCCGACGTGGCGTAACTCTGTTACTCAACCGTAACAACTTACTTGTGGTAGCGATCACAGCCCGGATCGTCCGGATGGTGCCGGCTCGGCACCTAGACCATCCGGGCTGTCATGACGCTGAGTGATATTTGAACCTTATTCTCGGTTACCGATGAGTAGCTAGAGGACTTGTCCCCGCCGTGCCTTCGGGGCACCATCAGCGACACGCCGATTTCCGTCGACGGTTCGCGGCATAAGCACCGGTTCGTACCCTCGCATCACGTCGCTCAGCGTTACCGCCAGCAGGCCCCGCCTGCGGGTGGCCGGCGCGCTCGCAAGGAGGATCTGTGAAAGCTGCGCAAAGCTCGGTGGTGCGGGGACGCACCAGGTGGCGGCGGTTCGCCGTTGTCACGGTGCCGGCGGTGGCGGCCGTCGGCGCCATCTTGGTCGGCATGGCCAACGGCGCGATCGCCGCCTCGTTCGCGGTCTCCGGCTCGACCTTCAAGGTCTCCGCCGACCTGCTCGACGGCACCGGCTTCGTCCAGTACGGCGGCGTCGTCCACGACAAGGCCGGCCACCTGCATCCGGTGGCGGTCTCCGCGATCAAGAGCGCCAAGCTGACCAAGCTCTGCCAGTCGGTGGTCGCCCCGGGTGGGATCAGCCTGGTCATCCGGGCCGGTGCCGACCCGGACAACCCAGTCACCGCGACCGACCTACTGATCGACATGACCCAGCTGTCCGGCGACGCTTCGTTCACCAACATCAGCATCGGCCAGGACGCGTCCACGCTGGACAAGGTTCCGGGCCTCCCGGTCGGCCAGGATGGCGGGTTCGGCCAGCAGGCGGACCACGTCAAGATCACCGGACTGCGCCAGGTGGCCTGGGCAACCAGCGCCGGTACCTTCAACCTCAACGGTCTGGACCTGCACCTGAGCCTGACCGGCGAGCAATGCTTCACGTGACCGGTGATGAGCCAGGGTCCGCGGGGACGCACCACCCCGCGGACCCGGTCCGGCACCGGCACCGGGCGGCCTTGACCTGGTCGGCCTTCCAGGAATGGCGGCGCGTCCGGCCGTTCTGGGGCGGGCTGTTCCTGGTCGCCTCGGGCATCGAGTTCTATCTCTCCGGCCACCTGGACCTGCTGCCGATGAAGGTGAGCTTCGGTCCGCAGTCGTTCCTGGGCTGGCTGATTCCGTTGGCGCTGCTGCTGTGCGGGCTGTTGACCTGGTACACCCCGGCACAGCGGGTCTTCTACGGCATCCTCGGCGCGGTCATCTCGGTCGCCGCCCTGATCGGGCTCAACCTCGGCGGTTTCTTCGTCGGCATGCTGCTCGGCGTGGTCGGCGGCGCGCTGGCGTTCTCCTGGACGCCGGACGAGTCCGGGGGGCAGCGGCCGGACGAGCCCGAGCCGGTGCTGCCGGACGAGCCCGAGTGGGCCGTCCTGGACCAGGCCGACCCCGCAGCGCCGGACCTGGCCCAGCACCGGGCGCCGGACGAGGCGGAGTCGGCGACGCTTGACCTACCTCAAGGCGCCGGGCCGGACGACCCACCGTCCGGCCCGGCGTCCCGGTTGACCGCCCTGTTCCTGCTCACCGTGGCGGCGACCGCGCTGCTGGCGCTGCCCGCGCGGCCGGCCGCCGCCGCGCCCTGCCCGCCGCCGGTCACCCCGTCGACGGCGCCGAGCGCCACGCCGTCCAGCAGTCCGACGCCGGACCCGGTCAGCGATTTCTTCCGGCAGCTGGGCCGGTTGCTCGGCATCGGGGGTACGGCGACGCCGTCCCCGTCCGGGTCGCCGTCAACGCCCGCGCCCGGCCAGTCCTGTACCCCGCCGTCGGCGCCGGCTCCGGCACCGTCCAAGCGGGTGCGCACCCTGGCCGTACCGCCCGGGCAGCCGCTGGTCAACTCGGTACCGTCGAAGCAGATCACCGCGTTGCTGAGCCAGACCGGCCTGTCCTATGACGGGATCGTCGACCTGCCAACCCACACCGGTACGTTGCGCGCGCTCCAGTTCTCCATCCGATCGTCCACCTCGACGCCGTTCGAGCTGCAGGTTCCGGCGCCGGGCGGGACGATCCTCTTGCGTAGCAGCAAGTTGACGGTATCCGGGCACGTCCGGTTCTACACCACCGAGATCAAGGGCAAGCTGTTCGGCGTACTGCCGGTGACCTTCACCCCGGATTCGCCGCCTCCCCTGGTGGTACCGGACCTGTTCTTCACCGACGCGACCGTCCATCTGGTGTTCGTACACTGCGACCTGCTCACCGCGCCGAGCCTGCGGATCGGGTACCGCTGACCGGCATTTGCCCGTGGTTGCGGCGGCCCCTTACGCTTAGCGCGACGATCTAGCGGACGATCGAGCGGGTAGTGGGCGAGGGCCGATGAGATTCCGGCAAGGCCTCACGTTGGTGCTGGTTGTCTCCCTTACCGGGTGCAAGGTCGGCACCAACGAGCCCCAGTCCGGCTCCGGCTCCGGGGCGGCTTCGCCGGTCTGGAACGCCACCGGTAGCCCGATCCCCGTACCTGGCCTTCAGGTGGTCGACATGGTCGTGCGGGCCGATCCCTTCCAGGTCACCACCACCTGCCCGGCGACGATCACCTTCTCGGGTCGGATCTCGGTAGCCGGCGCCGCGGGCGCGGTGGCCTACCGCTGGGTGCGCAGCGACCGGGTCCAGGGCCCGGTGCAGACCCTCAAGTTCGATCGGGTGACCAAGCAGGACGTCGTCACCACCTGGACCCTCGGCAGCCCCGGGACCACCTACACCGGGTGGCAGGCGATCCAGATCATCCGCCCGAAGAGCCAGATGTCCGAGCGGGCGAGCTTCACGCTGACCTGCCGGTGAGGAGGTGTCCGGGGTGAGCGCCGGGAGTGATGACCGCGACGTGACACCCGAGGCCGCGGCCCCGCCGACGGTAGCGCGGCGCAGACAGGTTCTGTTGACCGCCGTCCTCCCGATGACCAACGCCGTGCTGCTCCTGGTGCTGTTCGCGATGCTGGTCTTCGGGGCGTGGTCGACCGGCTCGGACGTGGTCACCTTCGTGCGCTACGGGCTCGGGGTCACGCTGTTACTTGCGATCTTCGCCGTCCTGGTCGCCTTCCTGCCCCGGTGGCTCGTCGAGCGGCGGATCAGGACACTCGGCGCTACGTTGGCTCCGGCCGAGCGGGTGGAAGCCGAGAACAACGTCCGGATGGCGCTGCTCCAGGCGATCTCCGGCGTGCTGCTCGCGTTGGGGTTCCTGGTGACCTGGTTGCAGCTCGGTCAGGCGCAGAAGCAGTTCACCAGCAGCCAGGAGCAGACGCAGAAACAGCTCGAACAGAACGGTACGCAGCTCAGCATCGCGCGTACCGGACAGCTCGCCGACCGGTTCAGCAGGGCGATGGAACAGCTGGGCAGCACCAGCCCCGACGTACGCATCGGCGGTGTCTACGCGCTCGAAGGTCTGCTCGTCGACCTCGGCGAGGATCCGTCGGCCAACGTGCAGCTCAGCGCCTACCAGAGCGCCGACCGGCAGGCGATCATCGAGATCCTCACCGCCTATGTCCGCAACCATGCCCCGTGGGATCCGGGCACCGCGCCGCAACCCGGCGGCGTGATCCCGGACCTCGGCGCCCGGGCCGCGGACATCCAGGCGGTGATGAGCATCCTCGGGCGGCGCGCCCGGGTGGTCCCCGATACCCCGGTTCTCCTGGTGCGCACCAACCTGAGCGGGCTACGGCTGGCCTGCCCGGCGCCCGATGACAACACCTGCGCCGACCTCGACCGGCTGTACCTCGGTGCCGGGTACGGAGCCGACTTCACCGAGTGCGACCTCGAACGGGCCGACCTCTTCGGGGCCAGCCTCAAGTACGCCACGTTCAACTCCGGCCGGCTGGTCAAGGCGCGGCTGGGCAACGCGTGGCTGTCCTACGCCAGCTTCCTCGGCGCCGACCTGACCGGCGCCGACTTCAACGCCGCCCACCTCGACCACGCCAAGCTGCAGGGAGCCAAGCTGGCCGGTACCACACTGGACCAGACCGACCTCGGCGACGCCCAGCTGCAGGGAGCACAGCTCGGCGGCGTGGACCTGAGCACCGTCAACAACCTCGACAGCGCTGATCTCCACGGCGCCCACGCGAACACGAGCACCAAGTGGCCGGCGGGCTTCGATGTCAACCGGGCCGGGGTGGTCTTCGACTGAGTCGGGGTGGTCTTCGACTGAGCCGGGTCAGATCCGGCTCAGCGCCGCCTGCAACGGGTCGAGGCCGAGCGAGCCGAGGTTGAGCGCGTCGCGGTGGAAGGCACGCAGGTCGAAGTCGCTGCCCTTGCGGGCCATCGCGTCCGCCCGGGCGCGCAGCCAGATCCGCTCGCCCACCTTGTAGGCCGGAGCCTGGCCGGGCCAGCCGAGGTAGCGGTTGAGCTCGAAGCGCAGGCTCTCGTCCGAGATCCGGCAGTGCGCCCGCATGAACTCCCAGCCCAGCTCGGGGGTCCACCGCTCGCCCGGGTGGAACCCGAACGGGTTGTCGCGGGGGATCTCCAGCTCCAGATGGATGCCGATGTCGACGATGACGCGGGCGGCCCGCAGCGCCTGACCGTCCAGCATGCCCAGCTTGTCGCCCGGGTCCTCCAGGTGGCCGAGCTCGTCCATCAGGTTCTCCGCGTACAACGCCCAGCCCTCGCCGTGTCCGGAGCACCAGCACATCAGGCGCTGCCAACGGTTGAGCAGATCCGAACGGTACGCCGTCTGCGCGACCTGGAGGTGGTGTCCCGGTACCCCTTCGTGGTAGACGGTCGTCACCTCGCGCCAGGTGGAGAACCCGTCCACGCCCTGGGGCACCGCCCACCACATCCGACCCGGGCGGGTGAAGTCCTCACTCGGGCCGGTGTAGTAGATCCCGCCGTCGGAGGTCGGGGCGATGCAGCATTCGATGCGCCGGGCCGGCTCGGGGATGTCGAAGTGGGTGTCGGTGAGGTCGGCCACCGCCCGGTCGGCCAGCTCCTGCATCCAGTCGCGGAAGGCTTCCTTGCTGCCGATCGAGCGGCCCGGGTCGGCATCGAGCGCGGCGACCGCGTCGTCGACGGTACCCCCGGAAACAATCTTGTCGGAGACCGCCCGCATCTCGGTCTCCAGCCGGGCCAGCTCGTGGAAGCCCCACGCGTAGGTCTCGTCGAGGTCGATCGTGGCGCCCAGGAAATAGCGGGAGGCGAGCTGGTAGCGCTCGCGACCGGCGGCCTCCTTGTCCGCGCCACGTGGGGCCAGCTCGTCGCGCAGGAACCGGCCGAACTCGGCGGTGGCCGCGGTGGCGGCCCGTGCGCCCCGGTCGAGCTGGGCGCGCAGCGAGTCGGGGAGCATGTCGGCGGCCTGCACCTGGGTGGCGAGGGCCGGGTAGAAGTTGTCGCCGGCCGGGTCGGTCCACACCTCGCACTGCTTGGCTACTTCGACGATCTGGTGCCGGGCGGCGACATGGCCGGCGTCGGCGTCGGCGGTGAGCGTCCGGCGGATCTGCGCCAGCGCCCGCGGGACGGCGTCGAGCCGCGCCGCGATGTCGGCGGCCGCGGGCTCGCCCTGGGTCGGCATCAGGTCGAAGACGCTACGCACGCTGTGCAGCGCACTGGAGATCACGTTGAGCTGGCTGGTGATCTCGCCGGCCTCGTACCGCTCCAGGGAGATGCCGAGCCGTTCCTGCATGGCCTCCTTGGCGACCCGTTCGCGTTCGTTGTCCGGCTCGATGCCGGCGAGCGTGGCGAGGGTATGCCGGTCCAGCTCGGCCATTGCCGCATAGCCCTCGGGGGACAGGTCGGTCAGCTCGTGGTCGTGTCCCGAGACACCGACGAACGTCGCGCCGATCGGATCCAGCGCGGCCGACTCGTCGACGTAGCGGTTGGCGAGGTCATCGATTCGTCCCACGGCACCGACACTACCGGTGCTCCGCGGTCCACTGCACCAGAAATGCGGCCGGCCAGGTGTTGACTACCCGCTCCGCCGGTACCCCGCAGCGCACCGCACGTTCGCACCCGTTGGGCAGCCAGTCGAGCTGTCCGGGCGCGTGCGCGTCGGTGTCGATGGCGAACCGGCAGCCGGCCTCGACGGCCAGCCGGAGCAGGCGCTTGGGTGGGTCGAGCCGGTCCGGCCGGCAGTTGATCTCGACGGCCTTGTCGTACCGGGCGCACGCGGCGAAGACCGCGTCGGCGTCGAAGTCACTCTCTTTCCTGACCATGCCGGGCCGGTGTGCCCGGTCCCCACCGTCCTTTGTGGACAGTTTGCGGCCGGTGCAGTGGCCGAGGATGTCCAGGTGCGGGTTGGCGATGGCGGCGAGCATCCGCTGGGTCATCACCTCCCGTTCGTCGCGCAGCCGGCTGTGCACCGAGCCGACCACCAGGTCCAGCTCGGCCAGCAGCTCCGGCTCCTGGTCCAGCGAACCGTCCAGCAGGATGTCCACCTCGATCCCGGTGAGCAGCCGGAAACCCTCCGGCAGCTCCGCGTTGATCGCCTTGATCAGGTCGAGCTGCCGGCGCAGCCGCTCGGCGGTCAGCCCCCGGGCCACGGTCAGCCGGGGCGAGTGGTCGGTGACGACGAGGTACTCGTGGCCCAGGCGTACCGCCGCGAGTGCCATCTCCGGGATCGATGAGCCGCCGTCGGACCAGTCGGAGTGGCTGTGGCAGTCCCCGCGCAGGGCCTGGCGCAGCGCCGCGGTGGCGTCGTCGATGGCCACGTCCTCGGTGGCGCCCAGCCGGCGCAGGTAGACCGGCTCCTCGCCGGCCAGCGACTCGGCCACGCACCGGGCGGTCACCTCGCCGACGCCGGGCAGCTTGGTGAGGGTACCGTCGGCGACCCGCTGGGCCAGTTCCTCGGCGCCGAGCTTGTCGATGGCGGCGGCGGCCGAGCGGAACGCCCGGACCCGGTAGGTCGCCTCGTTGGCGCGCTCCAACCGGAAGGCGATCTCCCGCAGGTCGGCGGCCGGGTCGCGGCTGGTCATCCGCTCAATCTAACCGGTTACCGTAGGCGGCATGCGGACGATCGACTGGGTGGACGGGGCGGTCGAGATCATCGACCAGACCGCGCTGCCCGACGACTTGCGGGTCCTGCGACTGTCCACTGTGGAGGATCTGGTCGGGGCGGTCCGCCGGCTCGCGGTACGGGGAGCGCCCGCGCTCGGCGTCGCCGGCGCGCTCGGGGTGGCACTGGCCGTGCGGCGGCATCCCGACCCGACCGCCGCGATCGCGGCCGTGCGTGCCGCCCGGCCGACCGCGGTGAACCTGGCCCGCGGCGTGGACCGGGCAGCCGCCCAACTGGTCAACGGCCGGGACGCCGTGCTCGCCGAGGCGCTGCGGCTGCGCGACGAGGAGATCGCCAGCTCGGCGGCGCAGGCCCGGCTCGGTGCGGAGCTGGTCACCGAGCTGTGCGGGACCGCCCCGCGGCTGCTCACCCATTGCAACACCGGCGGGCTCGCCGCGGTCGTCGGCGGGACCGCGCTGGCCGTCGTGGCCGAGCTGCACCGGCGCGGCGCACTCGGCGGGGTGGTGGCCAGCGAGACCCGGCCGCTGTTGCAGGGCGCCCGGCTGACCGCGTGGGAGCTGCGCCGGTTGGGGGTACCGTTCCGGGTCGCCGTGGACTCCGCCGGACCGTTCCTGATGGCGCGTGGCGAGGTCGACGCGGTGATTCTCGGTTCCGACCGGATCTGCGCCAATGGCGACGTGGTCAACAAGGTGGGCAGCTATGCACACGCGTTGGGCGCGCAGCGGGCCGGTATCCCGTTCCTCGTGGTCGCCCCGGAGTCCACTGTGGACAGTGCGGCGCCGGATGGCGGCTCGGTACCCATCGAGGACCGGGGCCCGGACGAGGTGCTGACCTTCCGGGGTGTGCGTACCGCACCGGACGGCGCCGGCGCGGTGAACCCGGCCTTCGACGTGACCCCGCACGACCTGGTGACCGCGATCGTCACCGACCGCCGGGTGGTCCGGCTGGACAAGGGCGAGCGCCTGTGAGCGCGGTCCTTCGTGCGGTCGGCGGATCACACCCGGGTTGACTAGCCTGACGCAATGGAGCGAGTGCTGGGCATCGGTGGATTCTTCTTCCGGGCCAAGGAGCCACAGGCGTTGGCACGTTGGTACGAGGCGAATCTGGGCATCTGCGTTTATCCGGCTACCGACGAGTGGTGGATGCAGCAGGGTGGACCCACCGTGCTGGCCACGTTCGACCAGGACACCGAGCACTTCGGGCGGCCCGATCAGCAGGCGATGGTCAACTTCCGGGTAGCTGACCTGGACGCCATGTTGGCTCAACTCCGCGTGGCCGCGGCGACCGTCGCGGACGAGATCGTCGAGGCCACCTATGGTCGGTTCGCCTGGGCCACCGATCCGGAGGGCAACCGGTTCGAGCTGTGGCAGCCCTCGCCCGACCTTCGGGCAGCCGACTGATCTCCTGCGTCGGTGACGGCAGCACCACAGCAGGAGAGCGTGTCACTGGTCGGCGCCGGCGTGGTACGGTCCGCGCGTTCGTCCGGTCGGTGGAGCGAGAGGTACGGGATGGACGGCGAGTTACGGGTTCCGGTACAGGAACGTCGGTGGCTCGGCCCGGTCCTGTTCCTGCTCGCCTTCGGTATCATCCTGCCGGCGGTTGTCGTGCTGGCCGCGGTCGGCGGCGTGACCACGCTGGCGGGCGGCGAAAAGACCAGTGCCGGAGTCTTCGACCTGATGATCGCGGCGATCTTCGCGCTGCCGGCCTACTTCGGTGCCCGGGCCGCCTGGCGGGGGCTGCGGCCACAGCCGGCCAGCGAGCTGGTCATCGGCCCGTCCGGCATCGTGGCCCGGGGGGTGCGTACCCCGCCGGTGCTGCCCTGGGACCGGATCACCGCGGTCCGCATCGAGCGGTACGGCCTGCTGCGCCGGCAGCGCCTGGTGGTCCGGGGTGCCGCCGAGGTGGACCCGGCCTACCGGGCGGTCGCCGGCATCCGTGCCGGGCAGCCGTTCGCGGTGTACGCGATCCCGATGTCCCGGGTGCAGGTGGACCGGACCCGGCTGGCCGAGGCGGTCCGCCGCTACTCGGGCGGCCGGCTCGTGCTCGGCTGAGTGGCTACCGCTCGCGGGTCCAGTCGCGCAGCGTCTCGTCGCCGCGGGCCAGGAGGCCACCCACGTCGACACCACCGATCTGGAGGCTGGACAGGAACTCCGCCTTGGCTTCGGCGGCGGACTCCTCAGCCCGGGTGACCGCCTCGACGATGACCTCGCCGAGGGTGATGTTGTCCAGCGAGCGCCGGGCCAGTACCGAGATGTCGATACCGCTCAGGCCACCGGCCCCGGTGACCCGCGCGGTGACCTCCGGATCGCCTACCGTGGCGGTGAACTCCCGGGTCGCCCACTCCTGGAATCCGTCCTGCGCCCGATCCAGGAAGGCGGACAGGTTGGCCAGGAACCGGTTGGCCCGGAGGGTGAGCTCCTCGGTCATGAGCCCGCCGCCCGCAGCCGGCCGGGAGCGAAGGAGCGCAGCGACTGAGTCGGACGGTCGGCTACAGGGCGGCCGAGGGGCGGGTGACCCGCGCGAGCGGAGCGAGCGCCAGCTGGTTCGGTCATGAGTTGATCGCCTCCCGCAGCGCGGCTATCGGGTCGCCCACCGGGGCCAGGTCCTCCGGCGGTTGGCTGCCGGTGGACTCCGCCAGCGCCTCCTGGAGCGCCTTGGCGGCGTTGAGCCGGGCGTCCTGGATCGCCTCGCACGCGGCGGTACCGAGCTGCACGTTGTTCAGGTCGCGCATCGCGTACGGGCTGATGGCGACGGTACGCAGCCGGCCCATCCCGGTGACGGTGGCCGTCACCGTCCCCTGCGTACTGGTGCCGGTGACCTCCGCCGCGCTCAGCTCGGCGATCCGGCTCTGCAACCGGCGCATCTGTTCGTTCATCGCGTCGACCTGGTCGGCGATGTCGCGGGCCCGCCCGTCCGACATCGCCATCACGTCGCGGCCGGTGAGTGGCTGCATGACGTCACTAATCCCTTACGGAGTACCGAGCGCGGGGTTGTGCTTCCAGTAGGTGTCGTTGATGTTCGAGCTGTCGGTGACCGCGGAGTCCAGCGTCACCCGGCTCGGGTCGTGCCGCGCGCCGTCCGCCCACACCGCGGCCTTGACGTCGTTCGCCTTGGCCTGCAAGGTGATCAGCTGGGTCTCGAAGGCTTCGAAGATGGACCCGAGGCCCTTGAGCCAGGCGAGCACCGCGACCACATAGCTGATGATCGCCGCGACCAGGGCCGGCGTGAACGTACCCGCGGTGGAGATGTCCAGAGCGAACAGCGAGTTGATCAGAATGGCCGAGGCGACGCCGACGGCGATCGCCTCGAAGTCCGCGGTCATCACCTGGGAGCTGAGCGCGCCCATGGCGGCGGCGAACTGGTCGGAGAGTGACTTGATCGCGTCGCTGGCCGGCTTGATCTGCTTGTTGAGGTAGGTGTCGAGCGCTTTCTGCGCGTCGCCCTGCCAGATCGGCAGGATCTCCGAGTTGTACGCGGCCTGCAGGTCGTTCCACGCCAGGGCCACCTCGTTGGAGACCCGGTTGACCCAGTCCTCGGCCTTCGACGAGAACATGAACGGGTTGCCCAGGTTGGCCAGCGCGAGCAGGTCGATGCCGATGGCGACCCAGCCCATGCCCGCCGCGAACTTCGCCGGCTTGGTGCTTGCCTGGGCCACGTTGAGCACGGTCCGCAGCTTGTTGAAGAAACTCACATCGGTCACCGCGGGTGGCGGGCTGGACAGCGGCTGGCCCTGCGCGTTGACCAGGGTCGGCGGGCTGGCCGGCGGGCCGGACAGCGGCTGGCCGTTGGGGCCGAGGAGCGGGCTGGGGCTTCCCACGGCTACCTCACGGGACCTTCGGGAGCGAGGCCGCGTTCTTCTGCTCGACCGCCAGGTAGGCGGCTGCCGTGGCGGTCAGCCGGTCGCCGGCGTTCTGCAGCGCGGCGCCGAGCGCACCCAGCGCGTCCTTCATCACGTCGGACGTCGTGTTGTAGTCGCCGGCGAACTTCAGCCCGATGACCGGCATCCCGCTGAGCGGCGCGTAGTCCCAGCCGTGGAAGGAGGGTATGTGATCCTTCAGGTTGGCGTACCGGCCGCCGTCCGTGTTGAGGGTGGTGGCGAACTTGCTGAGGTCCTCGGCGGCGACCTGGTAACCGGGTGTGCTCACGGAATCCCTTCCCTCCGGTCGTCGGGCTGTCCGCACGGAGCTTAGACGGAGCGCCCGATTCTCGCGGACCCCCGGGTGAGGTTTCACGCCGGGCGGGCGGCGGTGACCGTACGGTGGTCGGCCGAGACCTCGGTGACCCAGCCGCCGGCGCGGCCCAGGCGCAGGAGCACCTCGGCCCGTGCCGGCAGGGTGGCCGGCTCGCTGGGCCGGGGCGGCCAGCCGGCGCGCGCCCGGGCGGGGGGTTCGAGCCAGTCCGCCAGGGCGCCGATCGGGTCGGCCGAGTCGAGCGCGTCCCTGGCCGTACCCAGTAAGGAAAGGACCGCGTCGAGCGCGTCGCCGGTGGCGGCGTTGCCCCCGCACATCGTGGCGGTCAGCGCGGGCGGGCTGGCGGCCACCCGGGTGCCGTCGCGGAAGGAACCGGCGCCCAGGGTCAGCGCCAGCGGGTCGTCCGCCGAGGCGGCCATGAGGGCCGAGGCCAGCAGATGGGGTACGTGTGACACGGCGGCCACCGCCCGGTCATGCTCCGCCGCCGTGCTGGGGACGACCCGCGCGCCCAGCGAGGTGACCACCCCGGCCAGGGTGAGCCAGTCGGCGAGGTCGGTCTCGCCCGGTTCCAGGCACAGCACCCAGGCGCAGCCGTGGAACAGGGCCGGGTCGGCGGAGGCGAAGCCGGCCGTCTCCCGCCCGGCCATCGGATGCCCGCCGACATAGCCGGCGAGCCGGCCGGCGCGTTGCCGGACCAGGTCGCCTACCGGGCCCTTGACCGAGGTCACGTCGGTGATCAGGCCGGAGTACCCGAGCCCGGCGAGCTCGTCGAGCACGCTGCCCACGGCCGGCAGCGGTACCGCGAGCACCACCAGGTCGGCACCGGCGCTGGCGTCCCGGACCGTACCGGTCACCTGCCAGCGGGTACCGGTCGGTGCCCGGGCCGCGGCGGTACGGGCCATCGCGCGGGTGGCCGGGTCGGCGTCGTACCCGAGCACCGGGTGCCCGTCCGAGGCGAGCGCGCGCAGCAGCGAGCCACCGATCAGGCCCAGTCCGACCACCGCGATACGCACGGGCGTCACTGTCGCACACCGGTACGCCAGCCGTGACGGTTAGGCTGGTGGACGTGACCGAGCGGGGAGATCAGGCGTGGGCCGCACCGGACCGGCCGTCGGCCGGTCCGCCGTCCTACGCCGCCGACTGGCCCCAGGTACCCACCCGGACGCCCCTGCCGGAGCCGCCGGTACGCCGCCCGTCGCCACCCCGGATCACCCTGCCCCCCAACATCGCGCCACCCAACATCGTGCCGTCCAACCTGGTGCCGCCGGCCGGTCCGACCTCGCCGCGGCCGGATCCGGTGCGCTGGCCCGACACCGCGGTACGCGGACCCGGCGGCCTGTTCCCGGCCGGTCCGCCCCGCCCGATCTACCGGGAGCCGGGGCCGGTCCGGCCCGGCCCGGTGACCGCCGGTGCCGGTGCGGCCGCGTTGTGGATGCTGCTGTTCGGCCTGCTCGCCTCGACCGCCCGCGGCTATGTCTGGCTGACCTTCTCGGCCGGGCTGCTCGGCTGGCTCAGCGCACTGGTGCTGGGCCGGATCGGCGATCGCGGGGTCGCGGTCGGGGTGGCGGTCAGCACCGCGGTCGGGGTGGCCATCGCCGGCATCGTCGTCACTGTCCAGTGGTCGTATGGTCACTGGCTGTTGTGGTAAGGCGCGTTGGCTGACGAAGCAACCCGATACCCGCTAACGTTCTGCGTATCGACCATTTCCACCCGGGGGGACCGTGTCGTACTTCGCTGCCGCGGCGGTCCGCGGTTCGCATGGCTGGTCGGCCGCCGAGGTCGACCTGAGCGGAGTCGCGGACATCGACGAGGTTGCCGACCGACTGCGCGACGTGGACGCCGAAGCGCCCGTCTCGCTGCTGTTCGTCGAGTCCGACGACTCCTACCTGGTCATCCTGCGCCTTGACGAGGGTGAGGACCTGCGGGTCTTCGGTTCGGACGGGGCTTTCGCCGAGGAGTCGCGGTTGGGCGCGCTGCTGTTGGGCGACGTCGAGACCGCCGTACCGGACATCGAGGAGGTGGTCGCCGCGGCCACCTCGGGCAACGGGTCGGCGGAGCCGCAGCCGCCGGCCGATCCGGACGTCGAGCCGATCGGGGATCCCGACCTGCTCGCCGACCTCGGCTTGCCAGGGCCCCAGTTGCTCGCCCTGTGCACCCGCGAGGGCCTGCTGCCGGCCGACGTCACCACCGAGGTCTGCGCCGCGATCGGCGCGGGGGACGCCATCGACCAGATCCGTGAGTCGGTTTGACCCGTGGATGCGGCGGGCTCTGGCCATCGCCGCGTCGGCCGGCCCGGACGTGCCGGTGGGCGCGGTCGTCTTCGACCCCTACGGCCGGGAGCTGGGCGCCGGGCGCAATGAACGGGAGGCCACCGGCGACCCGACCGCGCACGCCGAGATAGTCGCGCTGCGCGCCGCGGCGGCCGCGCTCGGCTCGTGGCGGCTGGCCGGCTGCACCCTGGTGGTCACCGTGGAGCCCTGCACGATGTGCGCGGGCGCGCTGGTGCTGGCCAGGATCGACCGGCTCGTCTTCGGGGCGTGGGAGCCGAAGACCGGCGCCGTGGGGTCGCTCTGGGACGTGGTCCGCGACCGGCGGCTCAACCACCGGCCCGAGGTGCATCCGGGGGTACTCGAGGCCGAGTGCGCCGCCCTGTTGCGCGACTTCTTCGACCGGCACCGAGGATAAGCACCGAGGGGGGGCGGGCCTCGGTGCCGCGCGAGCGCGGGCGAGCGCCAATATCACCGGGTCCTGACGATCCGGGTGGCCGTGACCGAGCCGTCGCCGGCGGTCTGGCCGGTGACCGTGACCGTCGCGCCCGCGGTCAGGTCCTTCAGCGAGCCGGGCTGGCTGACCGTGGTGCCGTCGTCGGTGTGCACGATGACCACGTCCCCGTCCGGGGTGGTGACATAGAGCGTCCTGCCGTCGACCAGCTTCACGGTGCCGGTGGTCGCGTTGCCCCCGGTCGGGTTGCCACTGGCCGCGTTGCCGCCGAACCCGCCGTTACGGAAGCTGGTGGGAAATGTCGTGGGGGTAGCGGTACCGGTGGTGGCGCCGAAGTGCTTCTGCACCTGCGCCCCGGCCACGAAGCCGCCGATCAGCAGCAGGATGCCGGCGAGTACCACGGTCGCCCGGTTGGTGTACCGGCGTGGAGCCCGCGCGGCCAGCTGCTCGGCGAGGTCGTCGGCGAACGGGTCGCCAAGGTCATCGGTCGGCTCGAGTTCCCCGGTCGGCTCGACATCCAGGCTCATCTGACTCGACCCCTACTCATACCGCAGTGCCTCGATGGGACGCAGCGCCGCCGCCCGGCTGGCCGGGTAGCTGCCGAAGAAGAGCCCGACCGCGACGGACACCCCGAGGGCGAGCACGATCGAGCTGGGTACGATCGCCGGCCTGATCCCGGCGATGGTGAACTGGGCACCGACCAGCGCGGCGACGACCCCGAGCAACCCACCGATCAGGCTCAGCACGGTCGCCTCGACCAGGAACTGGGTGAGTACGGTGCGTTTGGGCGCGCCGAGCGCCTTACGGATACCGATCTCCCGGGTCCGCTCGGTGACCGTGACGAGCATGATGTTGGTGATCCCGATCCCGCCGACCAGCAGGCTGATCGCGGCCACCGCGCCGAGCAGTACGGTGAACGTCTGCGCGGTGTCCTGCGCCGTGGACAGCAGCTGCGCCGCGCTGCGTACCTGGAACGGTGGGGTACCGGTCACGTGCATCCGCTGGGTGAGGATCTCGGTCACCTCGGCCTGCGCCGCCGGTACCGCCTCGGTGCTGGTCGCCTCGACGACGATCTGGTTCACCGGCCCGTATCCGGTCAGCGACTGCTGCACCGCGCTGATCGGCGCACCGGCGACGTCATTGGGATCGGTGAAGCCGGTCGAGTCCTTGGCACCCAGCACGCCGATCACGGTGAACAGCGTGCCGTTCACGGTGACCTGCTGGTTGAGCGGGTCCACGTCGCCGAACAGATCCTCGGCCACGGTCTGCCCGATCACCAGTACCCGCCGCCCGTCGGCCACGTCCTGGTCGGTGAAGCCGGAACCCCGCGCGATCGGGTAGTTCGACGCGCCGAGGTAGCTCGGCACGGTACCGACGATCTGCGGGATGGTGTGGCTGGTCCCCGCGAAGGTGGCCGGCTGCGAGGTGGTGACCACCGGCGACACGCTCTTCACGTCCGGCGCCAGGTCCTTGTCCCGCAAGGCCTCCGCGAGATCCATGGTGAGCGAGGTGTTCTGCGTGGTGGGGGCGCCGTTGCCGACCGGCCGGCTGCCGGTGCTCACGGTCAGGGTGGTGGTACCCAGCCGGGCGATCCGCGCCTGGATCGCCTTCGCCGAGCCGTTACCGACCGCGACCAGGAGGATCACCGCGGCCACGCCGATCAGCATGCCGAGCACGGTCAGGCCGGAGCGCAGCTTGTTCGCGGTGACCCCGCGCAAGGCGAACCGGACGGTTTCAAACAGGCTCATGTCGCCGCCTCGCTTCGCTCGCCGACGCCATGAGGCACCAAGGCACTGCGCCCATGATTCGCTCGCTGACGCTCGCTCATCCGGTGTCCTCGGTGATCCGGCCGTCGACGAGCCGGATCAGCCGCCGGGCGTGCGCGGCCAAGTCCGCCTCGTGGGTGATCAGGACGATGGTACGGCCGGAGCGGTTGAGCCTGTCGAGTACCGCCAGCACGTCCGCGCTGGACTGGGTGTCCAGGTTGCCGGTCGGTTCGTCGGCGAGGACCAGTGCCGGTGCGGTGACCAGCGCCCGGGCCACCGCCACCCGCTGCTGCTGCCCACCGGAGAGCTCGTTGGGCTCGTGCCGGGCCCGGTCGGCGAGCCCGACCATGGCCAGCGCGGCCGTCGCCCGTCGCCGCCGCTCGGCCGCCTTCATCCCGGCGTACGCCAGCGGCAGCTCGACGTTGGCCAGCGCGCTGGTCCGCGGGATCAGGTTGAACGCCTGGAACACGAAGCCGATCCGCCGGTTGCGCACCAGCGCGAGCTGCCGGTCGTTCAGCCGGCTCACGTCCACGCCGTCGAGCAGGTACCGGCCCGAGGTCGGGATGTCCAGGCAGCCGAGGATGTTCATCAGCGTCGACTTGCCGGAGCCGGACGCGCCCATGATGGCCAGGTACTCGCCCCGCTCGACCACCAGCGAGGTACCGCGCAGCGCGGGTACCGCGGTCTCACCCGCGCCGTAGACCTTGCTGACCTGACGGACGTCGAGGACCGGACTCATCCGCCGCCACCACCCCTACGGTTCCCGCCGCCGAACCCGCCGCCGCCCGGGAAGAGCCCGCCGCCGGGGAAGTTTCCCGAGCCGCCCCCGGTGGTACCGGTCTGCCTGGGTACCACCACCTGCTCCCCTTCGGTCAGCCCGTCGGTGATCTCGTCGAACGTGTCCCCCTGTACGCCCACCTGCACGACCGTGGTACCACCGGCGGCGAGCTGTACGGTGAACCGCCCGCCTGCGTTGCGTACCGCCGCGCTCGGCAGGCGCAGCACGCCATCCGCCTCGCCGACGGTCACCGAGACCGTGGTGGTCTGGCCGAGCCGGATTCCGTCCGGCAGGCGGTCCAGGCTGACCAGCACCTGGTACGAGTTGACGTTGTTCTGGGTCGACGCGGTTGGCGAGATGCCGGCCACCTTGCCGGTGACCCGGGTGCCCACCAGCGCGCTCCACACCACCGTGGCCGCCTGCCCGACCTTCAGCCTGGTCGCGTCCTGCTCGGCGAAGTATCCGGAGATCTGCAACTGGCCGAGGTCGGCGAGCTGGACGAAGCCGGACGAAGACGAAGAGGACGACGACGACGAGGATGACGACGACGAGGATGACGACGACGAGGATGACGACGAAGAGGACGAGGAGGCGCCCACCGTGCCGTTGACGGCGATCACCGTACCGGCCATCGGGGCCTTGAGGACCGTACCGTCCAGGGCCCGCTGCGCACTGTCCACAGTGGACTGATCGGAGGTCACCTGGGCCTGCGCGGACGCGATCGTGGCCGGGTCGGAAGGTGACGCGGACCTGGCCCGGCTCAGCGCCTGCCGTGCCGAGGCCAGGTTGGCCTGCGCGGTGTTCAGCGAGTCCCGCGCGGCGGTGGGGTCGACCTTCGCGAGCACCTGGCCCTTGCTGACCGTGTCGCCCACCTTGACGTGGACCTCGGTCACCGTACCGGCGGTGCTGAAGTCCGCGTTGGCGGTCGACGCGCTCTGCACCGAACCGGTCGCCGACACCGTGGCGATCACGTTGCCCACGCTCACCGAGACGATCCGCTGGCCGTTGGTCGCGGTCGACGTGGCATCGGCCACCGTCACCGTCTGATAGGCCCAGAACGCGCCGGCCAGCGCGAGCACGCCCAGCCCGGCGTTCACCAGCAGGGCCGGCCGCCCCGGCATCCGTACCTTCACAGCACCACCTGCTCGCCCTCAGCCAGCCCGGACTTGATCTCGGTGTACCGGTCGCCGCGCAGCCCGATCGACACCGTTCGCTGCTCGTCCCGCCCGCCGGTCCGGACGGTGACCGTGCCCGTACCGCCCTGGATCGCGTGTACCGCCGAGGACGGGACGGACAGCACCGACGTGGCCCGGGCCGTGGTCACCGCCACGCTCGCGCCCTGCCCGAAAAGCAGATCCGCGGGTACGGCATCGAAAGCGATCAACACGCCGTAACGTACCAACCGCCCCGAGACGGTACCGGCGGGGGAGATCTCGGCCACCTTGCCCGGGTAGGGCTCGGTGCGGTTGGCCACTGTGATGGTGGCCGGCTGACCGATCGCGAGGTGGGCCACATCCGCCTCGGAGAACTCGGCCCGCACCTCGGTGTCGGAGATGTCGCCGAGCACGATGAAACCCGTCCCGCCCGGGCGCTCCTGGCTGCCGAGGGTACCGACGACGGAGATCACCCGGCCGGGGATCGGCGCGGTGAGCACGGTACCGGCCAGCCGCTGCTGTGCCTGGAGCAGCGCCAGCTCGGCATTGTTGAGCTGACGCTGGGCGGATGCGAGGACGTCGCCTCCCCTGCTCGTACCCCCGGTGGTGCACTGGCGCGACGGCGAGCCGGCGCCCGCGCTGCGGCTCGGACCCGGTCGGGTGCTCGCGGTGTGGCTCGGACTGGGGAATGTGCTGTGGCTCGGGCTGGGGAATGCGCTGGCGCTGGCGCCTGGCAGCAGCAGCGCGGCCGGCGCGGCCGCCGCGCAGGTCGGGGTCGGCGCCTGTGCCTTGGCCAGGTTGGTCTGCGCGATGCTGACCTGCTGCTGCGCGGAGCTGACCGCGTTCTGCGCGTCGGTGCCGTCGATGCGGGCCAGTACCTGGCCGGCGCTGACCTGGTCGCCCACCTTGACGTTGAGTTCGGTGACCACCGCACTGGTGGTGAAGCTCAACCCCCGGGTCTGCACGATCGCGACGGTGCCGGCCGCCGACGCGGTGACCGACACGGTGTCTCGGGTGACCGGTGCCGTGGTGGACGCGGCCGCGCCCGGGATGCGCGCGCCGCGCAGCGCGAAGCCGGCCGTGACCGCGATGGCCAGCGCGACCGCTGCGACGACGACCAACATCGGCCCCCGCCGGCGCAATGTCATGGTGCGGCAGTCTGCCGCGTTCCTGTCGTGATTTCCTCAGGAGAACCTCGGAGCTGCCTGGGAGCCGGGCCGGATTCCCAGCGGATTCCGAGCTTGCCCTGACCTGTCGTGGAGGCGCGACCGGTTGGATCGGTCGGATGAGCGGGCGTAGGCGAGCGGATCCTGGACGCAGCCGGGTCGTGCCCCGCACGGCCGGTGAGCGAACGTTCCGGGTCGCCCGGCAACGCTCCGGGAGCCGGAATGTTCGCAGAAGCGAGGCGGCTGCGTGAGGGTGCGTGTGCTGGTTTTCAGCGCCACGGTGGGGCTGGCCATGATGGTCGGCCTGCTCGCCGGCTGCGCCGGAAACAGCGGCGGCGGTACGGCGAATGCCGCGCCGAGCGGTGGCCAGGGCGCGTTCCAGGCCTACGCCGACTGCCTGCGCCAGCACGGCGTCACCGTCACGGCGCCCAGCGGGCGCGCGCGCCCCTCCGGTGGTGTCCGCCCTTCGGGGGTACGGCCGTCCGGGCGCGGCTTCCCGGGTGGGGCCTTCGGCACCGAGGCGCCGCCCGGGGTGGACCAGCGCACATGGGACGCCGCCCAGCAGGCGTGCGCCGGACTGCGGCCGAGCTTCGGGCGCGGCGCCGGCAGCAGCGCGTTCCAGGCGTACCGCAACTGCCTGCGCGAGCACGGCGTGACCGCCTCGGGTGGTCCGGCAGGTTTTGACACGGCCGACCCGAAGGTGGCCAGCGCAATGGCGATCTGCGCCCCGCTGCGGCCGAGCGGGCGGCCGTCCTCCTAGGTTCGCTACTTCTCCTGGGCTCGCCGCTCGCCGGCAGTCGCCGCCGCGAGGGCGATCTCGACCATCTGGCCGAAGGTCTGCTGCCGCTCCTCAGCCGTGGTGTGCTCACCGGTCACCAGGTGGTCGCTGACGGTCAGCACGGTCAGCGCCCGGGCCCGGAACCTGGCCGCCAGCGTGTACAGCGCCGCCGTCTCCATCTCCACCGCGAGTACCCCGTAACGGGCCAGCCGCTCGAACAGGTCCGGCCGGTCGGTGTAGAAGACATCCGAGGCGTACACCTGCCCGACGTGCATCGGGGTCCCGCGCTCCGCCGCGATGTCCACCGCGCTCCGCAGCAACCCGAAATCGGCCACCGGCGCGTAGTCGATCACATTGTCGAAACGCATCCGGTTCATCGCCGAGTCGGTACTCGCCGCGCTCGCCGCGATCACGTCCCGCAACCCGATCTCCTCGGTGAGCGCCCCGCAGGTGCCCACCCGGATCAGCGTCTTCACGTCGTACTCGACGAGCAGCTCGTGGTAGTAGATCGACGCGGATGGCTGCCCCATCCCCGACCCCTGTACCGACACCGGCATCCCCCGATAGGTACCGGTGAACCCGTACATGTTCCGGACGCTGGAGTACAGCTTCGCGTCCTCCAGGAAGGTCTCCGCGATCCACTTGGCCCGCAGCGGGTCCCCGGGCAGCAGTACGCGTGGTGCGATCTCGCCCGGCTGGGCGCCGATGTGGGTACTCATGGGCGATCATCCTGCCAAACGGTGGTACGGATACCTCCGGGACACCGCCGCGTCCGGTCTAGCGATCTTTGGTCGCTAGCGATCTTTGGTCGCTAGGTTCTTCACAGCGATCTTTGGTCGCTAGGTTCTTCACAGTTGAGGCAAGTTCTCACGCGGCGCGAGGAAGACGGGCGCGGGTGGCGTACTGGTCGACATGGTGGGTGATGGTGGTCAGCGCGGCTCGGAGTTCGGGTGGGGCTTGGGGCTGGTTGGCGGCGGTGAGCGGGATGAGCATCCGGTTGTAGATCTTGGTGTAGAACACGGCGATGCGGATGCCGTCGTCGGTGAGCATGTACCGGTTGGAGCGTGGGATTCTGCGGATGAGCCCGTTGAGGCGTAGTCGGCGTAGGTCGTAGGTCATCTGGTTGGGGCGGTAGTCGCTGCCGAGCAGTCCGGCGATCAGGACGCGGAGGTTCTTGTTGGTGAAGCCGGTTGCGGCGAGCAGCGTGTGGCACAGGGCGCCGGTCAGGGCCATGACCCGAGGATCGCCGAACCGTAGGGCTGGGGTCCTGCCACCTGCCGCCGTGACGGTGGGGTGCGCGATCCGCTCGAAGGCTGGACTCGCGAGGACGCAGCCCTGACCGACACGTTCAGCATCCAGGATTCTGCGGTTGCAGGCACGGGCCTTGGTCTGCAGGTCGTCGAGGTTGGGTAGGCGGGCGTTGCAGCCCAGGTCGCGGGTGTGGTTGATGACGGTCTCGATGCGCATGGCGCGGCCGTCTTTGAGGTACTGCTTGATGCGGG
>WNGE01000598.1_pt2 | contig 81144 bp, 71 predicted proteins | sample 5400651 | NCBI WGS metagenome assembly WNGE01 (sample SAMN13153370, study PRJNA577476) | soil metagenome | isolation source: 60 cm soil or saprolite under grassland replicate 2 | place: USA:California | collected 2016-06-15 | reverse complement strand
CCCGTGGCCCTCGACTCCCCGGGCGCCGACCCCCTGGGCGCCAGCTCCTTGCCCCCCGGCCGCCGACGCGGAGTGCTCGTCGCCGCGGCCGTGGCCATCCTGGCGAACCTGCCCTGGCTCGGGTATTCCCAGGCTCACCATCTGCGCAACTGGGTCGCCAACCGGGACACGGTCTCGGCGCGGCACCTGCGCGACGTGCTCCCGTTCACCGGCCACGTGCTGCGCGGCCTGCTGGACCGCTGGCCGGGCGCCGGCGGCGTCGTCGGCCTCCTGCTGGTCGCGTGCGTCGTCCCGGCGGCGGCGCTGGCGATCCGCGGGGGCGGCGGCCGCGCCGTCGCGTTCGTGGCCGTCGTGGTCGGCCTCGACGTGCTGGTCCTGGTCGCCCAGTACGTCCTCAGCGCCCACGGCCCACCGACCGACCCCACCGCCCGTCGGTTGCTGGACGGCCTGCTCCAGGTCACCGTGTACCGGGTCGCCCTGGTACCGGCCGGCTTCCTGATGATCGCCGCGCCGCTGCTTGCCGGCCTCGGCACGCCCGAGACGGCCGACGAGACCAGGCCGGACATCGGGTCGCCGGCTCCCCGTAGGCTTGCCTGGACCGGGAGGCGGACCGGAGGCGGCCGATGACGGCGCAGCAGGGTACCGCCGGCGACGGCGACGCGGAGCGGCCCGGTGCGGGCCGGGACGCCCAGGCTGCCGACGCCTCAGCCGAGCACCCGCGCCGGCCGGGCCTGTTGCAAGCCGCCCGGAGGGTGCTGCGCACGACCGGCATCCTGGTCCTGCCCGCCGCCGCCTACATCACCCTCGGCGTTCTCCGGGTCTGGCCGGCCTGGAGGGCACCCACCCGGCTGGCCCAGTGCGGGTGCGGGGATGCCGCGTTCGTCATGTGGTTCCTGGGCTGGACGCCGTTCGCCGCCGCGCACGGGCACGGCCTGTTCTTCACCGACTGGCTCTTCCACCCGGCCGGGGTGAACACGCTGTGGAACATCTCGTTGCCGTTGCCGGGCCTGCTGGCTGGGCCGATCACCCAGCACTGGGGCGTGGTCGTCACGTACGACATCCTGGTCGTGGTCGGCTTCGCCGGCTCGGCGCTGTCCGCCTACCTCGTGCTGCGCCGGTGGGTGCGCTGGCCGCCCGCGGCGTTCGCCGGCGGCCTGCTCTACGGCTACTCCCCGTACATGATCGGCCAGGGCATCGGCCACCTGCACATGGTGCTGATGCTGCTCGTCCCGCCTGCGCTGCTGCTGCTCGACGACATCCTGGTCCGGCAGCGACTGCCGAGCTGGCTCGCCGGGTTGCTGCTCGGCGGCGTCCTGGCGGCCCAGCTGCTCACCGCCGAGGAGGTGCTGGCCAGCATGACCGTGGTCGGGCTGATCGGCCTGGCGGTGCTGGTGGCGATCTTTCCCCGGCAGATCCTGCCACGGCTGCGGCGCGGCGCGATCGGGCTCGCGGTCGGCGGTGGCACCGCCCTGGCGCTGAGTGCCTGGCCGCTGGCACAGCAGTTCGCCGGCCGGCAGCGGCTGCATGGCCGGGTCAGCGACCCGGACCGGTACCGGGCCGACCTGCTGAGCTGGGTCGTCCCGGCCCGGATCGTGCGGTACGCGCCGGCGTCGGCGCTGCGGGTGAGCCGCGACTTCACCGGGAACCTGGCCGAGAACGGCAGCTACCTGGGCATTCCACTGCTGGCCATCGCACTGGTCACCGCGGTCGTGCTGTGGCGCCGACGCCGAATGGTGCGCTGGGCCGCGGTCACTCTGGTGCTGGTCATGGCGTTCGCATCCGGGCCGTCGCTGCACATCCGGGGCACCGACACCGGGGTCTGGATGCCGCTGGCGACCGTTCGGCACGTGCCACTGCTGCAAAGCATCGTCGGCGTGCGGCTGGCCGTCTACGCCGTGCTGCTCGCCGCGCTGCTGCTCGCGGTCGGAGCCGACGCCCTGCACCAGACGGTTCGGTCCGGCCTGGCCGGTGTGCGCCGGCTGCCACCGGGCGTCGGACCGGCCGTTGCCGTCGTCCCGCCGGCCGTGCTCCTGGCGGTCGCGCTGCTGCCGCTGCTGCCTCGCTCGTACCACTACCCGGTGACGGACACGAAGGTTCCGGCCTGGTTCACCTCGGCATCGGCACTGCAGCGGGTGCCAACCGGCAGCGTGGTGGTGACGGTCCCGTGGCCGTCGGCGCAGAACGCCGCGCCGATGCTGTGGCAGGCCGAGGCCGGATTCCGGTTCAAGACCCCGTTCGGGTACGCGCTGCACCCGCAGCCGGACGGCCGGGGCACGTTCAACCCGCAACCGTCGGCACTGCTGCATGCTCTCGACCGGTTCCGGTGGGGTAGCCCGCCGCGGGTCGACGCAGGCTTGATCAGGCAGATGCGGTCGGATCTGGCCAGCTGGGACGCCCGCAGCGTGGTGGCGGTCGAGCAGACCAACCAGCACCTCGCCGAGCAGGTCGACCTGCTCACCCGGGTGATCGGCCGGCCGCCGGTCCACGACACGGGTGCCTGGGCGTGGTACGACATCGACCCGCGGCGGCTGGCCGGGCTGCCCGTTCACCCCGCGCCGTGGCCGCCACGCCCGGTCGGGCTTCCCACGGGCTGACCGGGTGCCGGGCCACGTCAACGAGATCGAAATCTGCCAGGCTGCGTCCAGCTGCCTCGATATGCGTCGTGATGGCCCGTCGGCCCGTCGTGATATCAACTCGCCCATGGTCAGTCCGCGGAGCATCCCAGCCCCATGACCCGGCGGGTCGTTGTCGTCACCGAGGAGCCACTGGCCGAGCGGCTGGCCGGGCCGGCGATCCGAGCCCTCGAGCTGTCCCGGGCGCTGGCCGGGTCCGGCGAGTGCACGGTCGACCTGGTTTCGCTAACCGGATGCAGCCGGGCGGACGAGCAGGTGGCGTTGCACCGGGCCGGCGAGCCCGCGCTGCGCGCGCTGGTCCGGTCGGCCGACGTGGTGCTCGTGCAGGGCGACGTGCTGGGGCTGCAGCCGTGGCTGGCCGGCGCCGACCCGCCGCTGGTCGTGGACGGGTACGACCCGTTCCACCTCGAGCAGCTCGAGCAGGCCCGGTCGCTCGGCGAGACCCGCCGGCGGGCGGTGGTGCGGGACTGCGTCCAGTCGCTGAACCGGCAGCTGGCCAGGGCCGACCTGGTGCTGGCCGCGTCGGCGCGGCAGCGCGACCTGTGGCTCGGTCACCTCGCCGCGCTGGGCAGGATCAACCCCGTCACCTACGACGACGACCCGGGACTGCGCCGGCTGGTCGCGGTGGTGCCGTTCGGGGTGCCGCCCGGGCGACCGGAGCCGGACGGGCAGCCGCCGCCCGGGATCGAGCCGGGTGACCGGGTGCTGCTGTGGGGAGGCGGCATCTACGACTGGTTCGACCCGGTCACCCTGGTCCGGTCGGTGGGCGCGCTGGCCCCCGCATACCCGGCGCTGCGGCTGCTGTTCCTGGGCACCCGGTACCCGGGCGCCGGCGCGGTGGGCAGCCGCGCCGAGTCGGCCGCCCGGCAGACCGCCGAGCAGCTAGGTCTGGGCCGGCAGGTGCTGTTCGCCGATGGCTGGGTGCCCTACGACGAGCGGTCTCGCTGGCTGGCCGCGGCCGAGATCGGGGTGACCACCCATCTGGCGCACGTGGAGACCGAGTTCTCCTTCCGCACCCGCGTGCTCGACTACCTCTGGGCCGGCCTCCCGGTGGTCAGCACGGCCGGCGACGCGCTGGCCGACCTGGTCGCCGCCCGCGGCCTCGGCGCGGTCGTCCCGCCCGGCGACGTCGACGCGCTCACCGCCGCCCTGGACGGCCTGCTCGCCGACCCGGCCCGGCGTGCGGCCGCCGCCGCGGCGTCGGCCCGGGCCGCCGACGCGTACCGCTGGCCGATCGTCGTCCGCCCGCTGCTGGACTTCTGCCGCGCGCCCCGCCGAGCCCCCGACCTGGTGCTCCCGCCGGCCGACCGGGCCCTGCTCGGCGTCTCCACCCTGAACGGCCGCCCGCCGCTGCGGACCCGGCTGGCCGCCGCCCGCCGCGAGGGCGGGCTCCCCCTCCTCGCCCGCCGCGCCGGCGCCCGCCTGCTCCCCGGGCGCCGGCGCTGACCGACGTCAGTCCACTCGGGAGCGGACGATGAGGTCGGCGAGCAGCGCCATCGCGCCGATGATCAGGCCGGCCATGATGAGCAGCAGGGTGCTGGTGGCGATGTGCCAGCTGAACCGCCACATGTCGACGACCGCCTTCACCACGCCGATGCCGAACAGCCACAGCGCCAGCGGCATCAGCACCTTGATCGGGTTGAAGTACATCACCATCCGCAGCACCTGCAGGATGTAGCGGTAGGCGTCCTTGGTGAAGTGGAACTTCGACCGGCCGGCGCGCTTGGCGTAGTCGATCGGCAGGTAGTCGATGGTGAGCTGGTTGGACAGGAACGACATGGTGATCGTGGTCACGCAGGAGAAGCCGGGCGGCAGCAGCCGCAAGTAGGGCAGCGCCACGTCCCGGCGGAAGGCGCGCAGCCCCGAGTTGAGATCCGGGATCTTGATCGAGGCGAGTCGCTCCGCGATCTTGCGGATCGCCCACTTCGCCGGCACCCGCAGCACCTTGAGGGTGCCCCGCTCGACGGTGCGCGCGCCGACCACCTGGTCCACTTCCGGGTGGTCGAGCAGGTACTGGACGAACTCCGGGATCCGCTCGTTCGGGTAGGTCATGTCGGCGTCGGTCCACACCACGATCCGGCCGCACGCCTCGCCGGTGCCGATCCGCCGGGCGGTGCCGGAGCCGCCGTTGCGGCGGAACGGCATCAGCCGCATCTGCGGGTAGTGCGGCATCGCCTGGTGCAGCACCGCCAGCGTGCTGTCGGTGGACTTGTCGTCGATGACCAGCAGCTCGTAGCTGAACGTGGTCGCGTCCATGGCCTTGCAGATGCGGTCGACCTCGGCGAGCACGTGGTCCTGCTCGTTGTAGCAGGGCAGGACGATCGTCACGTCCAGGGTGTTCGGGCCGCCACGGCGCGGTGACACGCTCTCGGTGGCGTGCGGGTGGTTCGGGACGATGGACGGCTCGAACGGGGCTGTTCCGGTCAGAGGGGACTCGCGCGACGGACGGGGCTGAGCGGCCACGAAACGGTACTCCTGCACTTGACACACCGCACACGGTCGGCGGCGGCCGCCGCCTCGGCCGGAGAGAATACCTTCTCGGCACGTGCGGACCCCGAACGGGCCGGCCGCGGCGCCGGTCAGACCGCCCCGAACTGGCGGTCGCCGGCGTCGCCGAGGCCAGGCACGATGAACGCCCGGTCGTTCAGCCGTTCGTCCACGCTGCCGGTGACGATCCGCAGCGGCAGGCCACTGGCCGACAGCCGGCGCAGCCCTTCCGGCGCGGCCAGCACGCAGATCACCGTGATGTCGGTGGCGCCCCGGTCGGCCAGCAGGGTGCAGCAGTGCTGCAGCGACCCGCCGGTGGCCAGCATCGGGTCCAGCACGTACACCGGACGGCCGTGCAGCGACTCCGGCAGCGACTCCAGGTACGCCCGCGGCGCGAACGTCACCTCGTCCCTGGCCAGCCCGACAAAGCCCATGCTGGCCTCCGGCAGCAGACCGAACGCCGCGTCGGCCATGCCCAGCCCGGCCCGCAGCACCGGCACCAGCAGCGGCGGGTTGACCAGCGCGACCCCGGTCGTCTCGGCGACCGGGGTGCGCACCGGCACCGCCTGCACGGCCACCGACCGGGTGGCCTCGTACACCAGCATCACTGCCAACTCCCGCAACGCCGCCCGGAAGTTGGCCTTGTCGGTGCGCTCGTCCCGCAATGTGGTGAGCCGGGCGGCGGCAAGCGGATGATCGACGATCAGCGTCTGCACCCCCCGGACCTTACGACGTCGCCCGGCACGGCATGACAGGCTGGACCGGTGACCGGCGGTGACGTCTACGACCTGGTCGTGGTCGGGGCCGGCCCGGCCGGCAGTGCCGCGGCGCTGCGGGCCCGGCAGCTCCGGCCGGACGCCCGGGTGCTGCTGCTGGACCGGGCCGACTTCCCGCGGGACAAGTCGTGCGGGGACGGCATCGCCGCGCACGGACGGGACGAGCTGGCCACGCTCGGCCTGCCCGACCTGATCGCCGACTACCGCCCGGTGGACCGGCTGCGGGTGGTGTCGCCGGGTGGGATGGCGGTCGCGGCGAAGGCGAGTCGGCCCAACCATGTGGTGCCCCGGCGGGTGTTCGACGCCCGACTGGTCGCCGCGGCCCGGGACCGCGGGGTGGAGGTGCGCCGGCACAGGGTCCGCGGGCTGGCCAGCCGGAGCGGCCACGTGCTGCTGGACGGCACCGTCGCGGCCCGGGTGGTGGTCGGCGCGGACGGCGCCAACTCGGTGGTCCGCCGGGCCATCGGCGCCCCACCGACCCCGCAGCGGCACGTCGCGATCGCCGTGCGGGGGTACGCCGACGTGCCGCCGGACGACGACCACGCCCAGTTCATCGCGATGCAGTCCTCCGGGTGGCCCGCCTACGCGTGGTCCTTCCCGATCGGCGACGGACGGGCGAACGTCGGCTTCGGCATGCTGCTACCAAGGCTGCAGGCGACCGGGCGACCGGGGCGGCAGGTACTGCACGGCCGGCTCGCCGAGCTGCTGCCGGACCGGCCGGCCCGCGACCTGCTCGCCCACCACCTGCCGCTGTCCCCCGGCCGGCCCCGGCCGCTCGGCGCCGGCCGGGTGCTGCTGGCCGGGGACGCGGCGAGCCTGATCAACCCGCTCACCGGCGAGGGCATCTACTACGCCCTGCTGTCCGGCCGGCTGGCCGCCGAGGCCGCGCTCGGCGCCGCCGACCGGCCGCTGCCGGAGTACCGCCGGCTGCTGCACCGCCAGCTCGGCCGGCACCTGCGCACCACCGACCTGCTGGCCAGGGCGGCCCAGTCGCCCCGGTTCGTCGACGCCGCGGTGACCACGGCCGCCCGCCGCACGGACGTCTTCGACCTGCTCGTCGACGTCGGTCTCGGCGCCGGCGTGGTACCGGCCCGGCTGGCCGCCGCGGTCCTGCTGGCCTGGGCCCGCGGCGGCCACCGCTGATCGCGCCCGCGCCGCCGGAGACCCACCGACACGGCCTACCCTGGGGGCGTGAGCATGACGGCGATGGCGCCGGCCGGGTTCGCCGACGCGGTGCGGGACGAGGCGACGCTGCGCCAGTTCCTGCACGGGCTGCCAGGGGTCGACCAGGTCGGCGCGGAGGCCCGGGCGGCCGGGCTGGCCACCCGCAGCATCAAGAAGGCTGCCAAGGTCTGGGCGCTCGACCTGGCGATCCGGTGCGTGGACCTGACCACGCTGGAGGGCGCCGACACCCCGGGCAAGGTGCGGGCGCTGTGCGCGAAGGCGCGCCGGCCCGATCCGGGCGACCCGTCCACCCCGCAGGTGGCGGCGGTGTGCATCTACCCGGACCTGGTGCCGACCGCGGTCGCCGAGCTGGCTGGGTCGCCGGTCGCGGTGGCCAGCGTGGCCACCGCGTTCCCGTCCGGGCGGGCCAGCCTGCGCACCAAGCTCGCCGACGTCGCCGACGCGGTGCAGGGCGGCGCCACCGAGATCGACATGGTGATCGACCGCGGCGCCTTCCTCAGTGGACGGTACGGCCAGGTGTACGACGAGATCGTCGCGGTCAAGGAGGCCTGCCGCAGCGCCCATCTCAAGGTGATCCTGGAGACGGCCGAGCTGTCCACCCTGGACAACGTCCGGCGGGCCTCCTGGCTGGCGCTGCTGGCCGGCGGCGACTTCATCAAGACCTCGACTGGGAAGGTCAGCCCGGCCGCGACGCCGCCGGTGGCCCTGGTGATGCTGGCGGCCGCCCGCGACTTCGCGCTGGCCACCGGGGACCGCCGCGGGGTCAAGCTGGCCGGCGGGATCCGGGCAGCCAAGGAGGCGGTGCGCTACCTGGTGATGGTGCGCGAGGTCGCCGGGGAGGACTGGCTCGACCCGGCGCTGTTCCGGCTCGGCGCGTCCACGCTGCTGAACGACCTGCTGCTGCAGCGGCAGAAGGAGCGGGACGGCGCCTACTCCGGCCCCGACTACGTCACTCTGGACTGAGGGATCTGGCAATGCCAACGTGGGAGTACGCGCCGGCGCCCGAGGCGCGCGAGACGGGCCGGCTGCGCGAGTCGTACGGCATGTTCGTCGACGGCCGGTTCACCTCCGGCTCCGGCGCCGCCCCGATGAAGACGGTGAACCCGGCCGACGAGGAGGTGCTGGCCGAGGTCGCGGTCGCCGACAAGGCCGATGTGGACAATGCGGTCGCGGTCGCCCGGCGGGCCTACGAAACGGTCTGGGGCCCGATGCCGGGCCGGGAGCGGGCGAAGTACCTGTTCCGGATCGCCCGCATGATCCAGGAGCGGTCCCGCGAGCTGGCCGTGCTGGAGAGCCTGGACAACGGCAAGCCGATCCGGGAGTCCCGGGACGTGGACGTGCCGCTGGCCGCGGCGCACTTCTTCTACTACGCCGGTTGGGCGGACAAGCTGCGCTATGCCGGACTAGGCCCCGACCCGCGACCGCTAGGGGTTGCCGGCCAGGTGATCCCGTGGAACTTCCCGCTGCTGATGGCGGCCTGGAAGCTGGCTCCCGCGTTGGCCGCCGGCAACACCTGCGTGCTCAAGCCGGCCGAGACCACGCCGCTGACCGCGCTGGTGCTGGCCGAGATCTGCCAGCACGCCGAGCTGCCGCCCGGGGTGGTCAACGTGCTGCCCGGGGCCGGCGAGACCGGCGCGGCGGTGGTCGCGCATCCCGGCGTGGACAAGGCCGCGTTCACCGGCTCCACCGAGGTGGGCAAGGAGATCCAGCGGGTGGTCGCCGGCACCGCCAAGCGGCTCACCCTCGAGCTGGGCGGCAAGGCGGCAAACGTCATCTTCGACGATGCGCCGCTGGACCAGGCGGTCGAGGGCATCGTCAACGGGATCTTCTTCAACCAGGGCCACGTCTGCTGCGCCGGCTCCCGGCTGCTGGTGCAGGAGTCGGTGAACGACGAGCTGCTCGACATGCTCAAGCGCCGGCTCGAGACGCTGCGGCTGGGCGACCCGCTGGACAAGAACACGGACATCGGCGCCATCAACTCCGCGGCCCAGCTGGCCCGCATCCGGCAGCTGACCGAGGCCGGCGAGGCCGAGGGCGCGCAGCGGTGGTCGCCGGTCTGCCCGCTGCCGGACCGCGGTTTCTGGTTCCCGCCGACCGTGTTCACCGGCGTGTCGCAAGCGCATCGGATCGCCCGAGAGGAGATCTTCGGACCGGTGCTCTCCGTGCTCACCTTCCGCACCCCGGCGGAGGCGGTCGAGAAGGCCAACAACACTCCGTACGGGCTGTCCGCGGGGATCTGGACCGAGAAGGGCTCGCGCATCCTGTGGATGGCCCAGCGGCTGCGGGCCGGGGTGATCTGGGCGAACACGTTCAACCGGTTCGACCCGGCCTCGCCGTTCGGCGGGTACAAGGAGTCCGGCTTCGGCCGGGAGGGCGGCCGGCACGGCCTGGCGGCCTACCTGGACACCGACGACGCGGGGGCCGCCTGATGACCGAGACGCCGTCCCGGCTGGCCGTGCGCAAGACGTACAAGCTGTACGTCGACGGCGCCTTCCCCCGCTCCGAGTCCGGCCGGTCCTACGAGGTGTCCACACCGGACGGCGAGTTCCTGGCGAACGCCGCGCAGGCGTCCCGAAAGGACGCCCGGGACGCGGTCCGGGCCGCCCGCCGGGCGGTGCCCGGCTGGTCCGGCGCCACCGCGTACAACCGCGGGCAGGTGCTGTATCGAGTGGCCGAGGTGCTGGAGGGTCGGCGCGCGCAGTTCGCGGCCGAGGTGGCCGCCTGCGAGGGCCTGCCGGCCGCGGCCGCCGAGTCGCAGGTCGACGCGGCGATCGACCGGTGGGTGTGGTACGCCGGCTGGACGGACAAGATCGCGTCGGTGTTCGGGGCCACCAACCCGGTGGCCGGGCCGTACTTCGACTTCTCGCTGCCCGAGCCGACCGGCGTGGTCGCGGTCCTCGCCCCGCAGGGCTCCTCGCTGCTCGGCCTGGTCAGCGTCCTGGCGCCGGCGATCGCCGGCGGGAACACCGTCGTGCTGGTGGCCGCCGAGACCCGACCCCTGCCGGCGATCACCCTCGGCGAGGTGCTGGCCACCTCCGACCTGCCGGCCGGGGTGGCGAACCTGCTCACCGGCCGGACCGCCGAGCTCGCGCCGTGGCTGGCCAGCCACCGGGACGTGAACGGGATCGACCTGTGCGGCGCGCCACCGGAGCAAGCCGCCGACCTGGAGCGGGCGGCAGCGGACAGCGTCAAGCGAGTGCTGCGGGCGCCGGCCGGCGGCGAGCCGGACTGGACCGCCGGCCCGGGCACCCGGCGGTTGACCGCGTTCCTGGAGATCAAGACCGTCTGGCACCCGATGGGCATCTGACCACCACGCCGTAGTCTGTGCTACTCAGCGTTCCCAGCCTGCGAGGAGTGTCGTGACCAGGCCGTCCGAGGCTTCTGTGGTACCGATCCGGCTCACCCTCGACGGGCGCTCGGGCGTCTCGCTCTGGGCGACGCCGTGGCTGGAACAGGGCGAGGAGTGGCAGGCGTTCCTCGGCACCGGGCGCCGGGTGCTGCTGTTCGCGAACGCCACCCAGCTCGCCGACTACCTGCAGTCCGGCGAGGAGAACGACCTGACCGACCATCCACAGTGGCCGGCGGTGCGCAAGCTGCCGCCCGCCGAGCTGGAGCCGGAGCAGGGGTACGAGTACGACCTGGACGGCGTGTACGACCTGGCGGCCGGCGACCCGGACCCGTTCACCGTCTCCGAGCTGTCCGACCTGCTCGACATCGTGCAGCGGATCGCCGAATGCTGCGACGACGGCACGCTGCTGCGGCTGCTGGAGGACACCGAGGAGTTCGCCGAGCTGCTCGACGACGAGGTCTCGTTCGCCGGCGGGGAGGGCGAGCAGCGGTGGAGCGCGGTCGGCGAGGCGCTGGAGCGTTCCTGGGAGGGCGTGCTGGACCGGTTCGGCGGCCTGCTCGACTGGCGCGGTGAGACGCCGGCCGAGGAGGTCCTCGCGGCCAAAGCGAGTGCCGCAGCTCCTGCAGGCACCGACGAGCCGGCCGAGTCCGCCGAGGCCGGGCCGTCCGCCGGCTCCGCCGACTCGGCCGAGTCGGTCGACGGCGACGAGGGGGCGGCGGCCGAGCCGAGTGTCTGGGCCGAGGCGGGCATCCTGCCGATCCTGCTGACCGTGCCGACCGGGCGCGGCTACACGCTGCGCACCTACGTCGACGACCAGCCCCGGTTCCTGGGCACCGACCTGTCCGTGGACGTGTTCGCCACCGCGGACGGGCTGGTCGCGTTCTGCCGGACCGAGGACGACCACGACCTCGCCGACCTGGAGACCTGGCCGCTCATCCGGGACGCCGAGAACGTGACGCTGGACCCGCCGGACGAGGAGCGGTACGACCTGGCCGCGCCCGACCCGCTCGCCGTCGACCTGGTCCGCGACCTCGCCGACTACTGCCAGCTCGCCGGGGTCGAGGAGGCACTGGCCCGCCGCGCGGGCGACGCTGGCGTGCCGTTCGACGTCTGGGTCGCCGCGGTGGCCGAGGTCTCCACCTGCCTGCGCTGGCACGACTGACCCGGCGACCGGGCGCCGCGGCGCGATCACGCCCCAGTCGGCGTGCCCTTCGACGTCTGGGTCGCCGCGGTGGCCGAGGTCTCCACCTGCCTGCGCCGGCACGACTGACCCGGCGACCGGGCGCCGCCGGCGCGATCACGCCCCACTCGGCGTGCCCTTCGACGTCTGCGTCGCCGCGGTGGCCGAGGTCTCCACCTGCCTGCGCCGGCACGACTGACCCGGCGACCGGGCGCCGCGGCGCGATCACGCCCCACTCGGCGTGCCCTTCGACGTCTGCGTCGCCGCGGTGGCCGAGGTCTCCACCTGCCTGCGCTGGCACGAGCTGACCGCGCGGGCGGGCGGCGCCGGCGTCCGGCGCTACCACTCGGCCACCACCGGGACCACCTCGCGGCCCAGCGTCTCCAGATGCCGCAGGTCGTGCACGTCCTCCAGCATCAGGATCAGCTCCTGCACGCCGGCGTCGCGTGCCGCGCGGCAGAGCGCGACGAGGTCCGAGGTGGACATCCCGTCCTCCCCCATCCGCAGCCCGAGTAGCGAGGTGCGCCTGATCTCCTGGTACGGCCGGCCGACGTCCTCGCAGTGCCGGCGGAGCACCTGGTACTTCTGCCGGGCCACCGCGGCCCGCTCCTCCGCCGTGCCGGTGAAGCCGAAGAACACGTTGGTCGCGTCGGCGTACCGGGCGGCGAGCCGGAGCGTCTTCCGCTCCCCGCCACCGCCTACCATGATCGGCGGCCGCGGCTTCGACAGCGGCTGCGGGTGGCAGATCGGGTCGGTGGCCTGGTAGTGCCGGCCGGTGAACGGGCTGGCGTCGTCCCGCCACATCTGGTGCGCCAGCTGCAGCGTCTCCTCCAGCCGCTCGAACCGTTCGGACATGGCCGGGACCGGCACCCCGAGCCCGCGCGACTCCTCCTCGTTCCACCCCGCCCCGACCGCGAACAGCGCGCGGCCGCCGGACAGCACGTCCAGCGAGGTCACGATCTTGATGAGCAGGCCGGGATGCCGGTAGTGCACCCCGGTGGCCAGCACCCCGATCCGGATCCGGCTAGTGTGCGCGGCCATATGCGTCGCCGCCACGTACCCCTCCAGCATCGGATCCGCCGGCGGCCCGACCACGCCGATCTGGAAGTAGTGGTCCATCACGGACAGATGACGCAGGCCGGCGTCGTCCGCGGCCTGGGCGATCTCCGCGAGCCGGGGGCCGATGTTGTCGGGTGCGCCGGGCCAGTCAAACCTCACGATGTGGAGACCGAGATCCATACCGGAAAGCTATCCCGCCAGGCTGGAGATGCGCACCGCCATACTGCTGCAGACCGCCCGAAAGCGTCTACCTGCGCTTGCTCCGGGTCGAGTCGAGGAGGTGGTGCATGCGCGCGGTGCTGGTGTCGTTCCGGCTGGGCGCAGCCGACGGGGTGTCCGTGGAAGCCGCCAAGTGGAGTTCGGCGCTGCGGCGCCTCGGCTGGACGGTGCACACCGTCGCCGGGGCGGGCGTGGCCGACCGGCTCGTACCGGGCCTTGACCTGGACGCGCGGCAGCCGCCGGGCGAGGCGGAGCTGGCCGGCGCGCTGGCCGGCGCCGACGTCGTCGTGGTGGAGAACCTGCTCTCGCTGCCGCGCAACCCGGCGGCGGCCGATGTCCTGGCCCGGCTGCTGCGCGGCCGCCCGGCACTGCTGCACCACCACGACCTGCCCTGGCAGCGGCACCGGCGGTTCCCGGTCCTGGGCTGGCCGCCGGACGACCCGGCCTGGCGGCACGTCGCGATCAACGAGCTGAGCCGGCTGCAACTGGCCGAGCGCGGCGTCGCGGCGATGACCATCTACAACACCGTCGACACCGAGCCCGGGCCTGGCCGGCGCCGGCTAGCCCGCCGGCGGCTGCGGCTGGACCGGCGCGCGCTGCTGATCCTGCAGCCCACCCGGGCGATACCGCGCAAGAATGTGCCCGGCGGCATCGCGGTGGCCGAGCAACTGGGCGGGACCTACTGGCTGACCGGGCCGGCGGAGGACGGGTACGGGCCGACGCTGCGCGAGCTGCTGGCGAAGGCCAGCTGCCCGGTGCGCCGCGGTGTACCGGATGGACTGTCCATGTCGGACGCCTACGCGGCCGCCGACGTGGTGGTGTTCCCGTCCACCTGGGAGGGATTCGGCAACCCGGTGCTGGAGGCGGCCGTGCACCGGCGCCCGCTGGTGGTCGCCGGCTACCCGGTGCTGCCCGAGCTGCGCCGGCTCGGGTTCGCCTGGTTCTCCCCGCACCGGCTGGACCCGCTGCAGGCGTTCCTGAGCCGGCCGGACCCGAGCCTGCACGACGTGAACGCCGAGATCGCCCGCACGTTCTTCGGTCCGCAGACCCTCGACGCCCGGCTGGACCTGCTGCTGCACGACCTGCTGTCGGGACCCCGAGCGACTCCCCCCGGACCGCCGCGGGCGTCGACGACGCCGGCGACCTCGGCGACGAACTGGTTCCCGGCTAAGCATCTACGGCCTGGCGGCATCGCCCGAAGTGGACTACTATCGAACGTATGTTCGATAATGCTCGGATCGCGGCGCTCGGACCCGAATTGGCCGGGCTGATCGGCGGGCTGTGCCCCGCCGACTTGGACGAGGACCGTCTGGTCGCGGCGATGGCCGCGGCCGAGCGTCTGGCCCGGTGGGCCGCGGCCGCCCAACTTGCTGCCATCGGTGAGCTGGTCCGCCGGCGGGGCGATCCGCAGTTCGTCGAGGACGAGATAGCGGCCGAGCTGCGGCTGTCCCGCCCTGCCGCCTCGCACCGGCTGGCCCTCGCCCTGCAGCTCGAGCGGCTGCCGGCGGTCGGGGCCGGGCTGGGCGCCGGCGAGCTGGACCTACCCAAGGCCAGAGCCATCAGCGAGGCAGTCGCCGTGCTCCGACAGCCGACCGTGACCACGGTCACCGAGCAAGCCGTGCGGCGCGCCGGCCAGCAGACGGTCGGCCAGTTACGGGCCTGGCTGCGGCGGGCCGTGTTGGCCGCAGACCCGGCCGCCGCCGAGGCCCGGCACGACCAAGCCAAGAGCGAGCGGCGCGTGGTCCTGACTGCGCTGCCAGACGGGATGGCCGAGCTGTGGGCGCTGCTGCCGGTCGATGACGCGGCCCGGGCGTATGCGGCGATCGACGCATGCTCTCGCGACAGCGCCCCAACCGACGATCCCCGCTGTGCCGACGCCCGCCGCGCCGACGCCATGGTCGACCTGCTCACCGGGCAGCGCGCCGCGCCATCCGCGACCGTGCAGGTCACCATCCCGCTGGCGACCCTTCTGGCGCTCGGCGACCAACCGGCGCAGCTAGCTGGGATCGGCCCGATCCCCACTGGGATGGGCCGCCGGCTGGCCGCCGACGGCGTGTGGCGCTGGCTGGCCACCGGCGACCGCGGCGCGGTGGTCGGCGTCGGCGCGAGCACCTACCGGCCGCCGGCAGCGCTCGCCGCCCACATCCGCGGCCGCGACCAGACCTGCCGCTTCCCCGGCTGCCGGCAGCCCGCCCACCGCTGCGACCTCGACCACACCATCCCCTACCCCATCGGCGGTACCGCCGCAGACAACCTGGCCGCGCTTTGCCGACACCATCACCGTTTGAAACACCAAGCCGGCTGGACGGTCGGACAGCACGCGGGCGGCTACCTCACCTGGACCAGCCCTACCGGCCGGAGGTACACCACCAGCCCCGCGGAGGCGGCCTGAGAACGGCGAGCCGCCTTGAACGCCGCTCAGCATTCACCGGCCGATCATCGGGGGCCCGTCGGCGGTGTCGTAGGTCTGGGCGGCGCCACCCGGGTCGCGCCGGTGCTCGTCCATCAGCGAGCCCAGGCTCCGCAGCGCGGCGAACTGCGCCGCGGTCAGCGCGGCGACCGCCGGCGTGGTCAGGAAGCCGGCGTTACCCGACCCGGCGAGCTGGAGGCAGGCGGCGCTGGCCGAGACCACGTTCCCGACCTCGGTGGCCAGGCCGCCCGCCTTCGGCCGACCTCCTGGATCTGCTCCGGGATCGCCTCGATGCCTGCCAGGCCCATCACCGCCTCAGCACACTGTGACGGTCATCCGTTTTACCCGAATAGCACTAATATGGCCGGAGTTTACGAGACCATCAGGCGCAGCGCTAGGCCCCGCCCGAGTACCGTTACGCCATGTCGAGCCCGCTCACCGTCGAGTCGATCCGCACCGCTCCCAAGGTGCTGCTGCACGATCATCTGGACGGCGGGCTGCGCCCGGCCACGATCGTCGAGCTGGCCCAGCAGGCAGGCTACCGACAGCTGCCCACCACCGATCCGGCCGCACTCGCCGCCTGGTTCCACGAGGCGGCGGACTCCGGGTCGCTGGAGCGCTACCTGGAGACGTTCGCGCACACGGTCGGAGTCATGCAGAGCCAGGACGCGCTGGTCCGGGTGGCCGCCGAGTGCGCCGAGGACCTGGCCGACGACGGCGTCGTGTACGCCGAGGTGCGGTTCGCGCCCGAGCTACACGTCGAACACGGGCTGTCGCTGGACCAGGTGGTCGAGGCGGTGCTGGAGGGGTTCCGACAAGGCGCGGCGGCCGCGGCCGGGCGCGGGCACCGGATCCGGATCTACGCGCTGCTGACCGCGATGCGGCACGCCGCCCGGTCGATGGAGATCGCCGAGCTGGCGGTGCACTACCGGGACGTCGGCGTGGTCGGCTTCGACATCGCCGGGGCCGAGGCCGGTTACCCGCCGACCCGGCACCTCGACGCGTTCGAGTACCTGCAGCGGGAAAACTTCCACTTCACCATCCACGCCGGCGAGGCGTTCGGGCTGCCCTCGATCTGGCAGGCGATCCAGTGGTGCGGAGCCGACCGGCTGGGCCACGGCGTGCGCATCATCGACGACATCACACTGCTCGAGGACGGCCGGGTGGAGCTCGGCCGGCTGGCCGCCTACATCCGGGACAAGCGCATCCCGCTGGAGATGTGCCCGACCTCGAACGTGCAGACCGGCGCGGCCAAGTCGATCGCCGGGCACCCGATCGGCCTGCTCCGCCGGCAGTACTTCCGGGTCACCGTCAACACCGACAACCGGCTGATGAGCGACTGCTCGATGACCTCGGAGATGGCCGCCCTGGTCGACGCGTTCGGCTACGGCTGGGCGGACCTGCAGTGGCTGTCCGTGAACGCGATGAAGTCGGCGTTCATCCCCTTCGACCAGCGGCTCGCGCTGATCAACGAGGTGATCAAGCCCGGGTACGCCGCCCTGCTCGGCTGACCCGGTCGAGGTCCTCACCCGATCCCGCTGCCCGGCGAGGTGCCGTCCTGCTGCAGCCGGGCCTCCCGGCCGGCGCCTGCAGCCGGGTCTGCGTCCGGGTCGTCACCTGGCCAGCCGGTACAGCACCGGCATCGCGCCGGTCCGGTTGACCAGCATGTTCGACATGACGTAGGTGAGGAAGCTGGGCTTGGCCTGGTGCAGTACGAAGCGCGGCACGCCGTAGTCCCAGCGGGCGTGGTTGACGAACACGTAGTCCGCGTCGCCGAGCGGCTCGAGCAGGGTCGAGTTGTCCAGCCCGGTCTCCACCACGTACCACCCGGACAGGTGATCCCACAGGCGCAGCGCGACCTCGGCGTCGTCGGCGACGAAGTAGTTGAACAGGAACAGCCCGTCCCGGGTCTTGTCCACGTCGCCGATCCGCTTCACGTTGCGGGCCCGCATCACATGCAGGTCCGTCGCCGCCCCGGTCAGCGCGTCCAGCAACAGCTTGTACGGCTCGGTCGCCTCCACCTCGCCGATCACCTCCGGCGAGGTCGTCTCGACCAGGACGACCACGTCGAACCGGGCGAACCGGGTCGCCTTCACCCGCGCGTACCCGCCGGGCGGCGGCACCACCACGGCCCGGTAGACGGTGGCCTTGACCACCGTGTCCAGCGCCTCCAGCTGCCGCGCCAGCGAGCTCAGTCGGCTCAGCAGCGCGGCCTTGCGGTGGCTGCTGCCCGGCCGCGGGGCCCGGCCGGCGGGTGGCTCGACCGCCGCCCCGAGGTGCAGGTACCCGAGCTGTGCCGGGTCCAGCAGCCGGGGCGGCCGGTACTTCGGCTGGTCGTTGAGGATCGTCAGGTCCATGATGTGCTTCCTGTCCACCGGATGAGCCATCGAGTCCACATCCGGCCTGGCCTGGCCGCCGGTCGGCGGCCTCCCGCGACCGGCGCGGCACCACCCAACGCTTGGCCCTTGCCCTGTCGCCGGTGGGCCGAAACCGGCGGGCCGGCCGCAGTGAGGTTCGCCTCAGCCCGGCGCGGCGCAGGATGCCGCGGGCGGTGGCCGCGGTGACGGCAATTGCCTAGCCGTCCTCGCGGCTCCGCCAGCGGAACGACCGGGTCGCGACGACCAGCCCGACCACGCACCACACCGCGAGCACCAGCGCGATCCGGCCGTGCTCCCAGTTGCCGGCCGGCTCCTGCCGGGCATAGCCGTCGGGCAGGAAGACCGAGCGCATGCCCTGGGTCATCCACTTCAGCGGGAAGATCGCCGCGACCGACTGCATCCACGTCGGCAGCGACGCGAACACGAAGAACACCCCGGAGATGAACTGCAGCACGATGGCGATCGGCGAGATCACCGCCGGTGCGCTCTTCCCGTTCTTGACGAACCCGGTGGCGGCGATGCCGAGCAACGTGCACGCCGCGATGCCGAGCGCCCCCACCCAGAGGTAGGTGACCCAGCGGCCGCCGGACGGCAGCGACAGGTCGTAGAAGACCACGCCGATCGCGAGCAACAGGATGTTCTGCACCAGCGCGACGAACGCGACGATGACCACCTTGCCCAGGAAGTACGCCGACTTCGGCATCGGGGTGCCGGCCAGCCGCTTCAGCGCGCCGGCGTCCCGCTCGATCGGGATCGAGATGGCCAGGTTCTGGAAACTGCTGCCGAACAGGCCGGCCGCGATCATGCCTGCGACGAAGTACTGGGCGAACTTGACCCCGCCCTCGATCTGCTCGCGGCCGAACACCGACCCGAAGATCACCAGCAGCAGCGGCGGGAACGCGAAGGTGAAGACGACCGCCTCGCGCTCCCGGATGAACTCGAGGAACTCCACCCGGGCCCGCACCCAGACGACGGACGGCAGCGACGGCAGCCGGGCGGGCGTTCCGGCGGCGGCCGGGCGGGGCGGCGCAACGGTCGAGGCGGGGGTCGGGGCGGTCACGGCTGGTGTCCGATCATCCGCAGGTACACGTCCTCCAGGCTGGGCCGCTCCACCACGAGCTCGGGGACCTCGCCGCCGAACTGGGCACCGAGCTCGGCCACCAGCCTGGTCGGCTGGTCGGTCTCCACCGACTGGACGCCGTTCGGCGCCATCCAGCGCACCCGGGCCGCGGCGGTGGACCGCCCGCCGAGCGTCTCCGGCGAGCCGATCTCGACGATCCGCCCGGCGTTGATGACGCCGACCCGGTCGGCCAGCCGCTCCGCCTCGTCCAGGTAGTGGGTGGTGAGCAGGATCGTGGTGCCCAGCCGGGCGAGGTCCTCGATCAGCCCCCAGAACTGGCGACGGGCCTCCGGGTCGAAGCCGGTGGTCGGCTCGTCCAGGAACAGCAGCTCGGGGGCACCCACGATGCCCAGCGCCACGTCCAGCCGGCGGCGCTGGCCGCCGGACAGCCGGATGCCCCGGGCGTCCCGCTTCTCGTGCAGCCCCACCAGTCGGATCACCTCGTCCGGGTCGCGCGGAGTCGGGTAGTAGGCGGCCACCGAGTGCACCGCCTCCCGCACGGTCAGCTCGGTCATGTCGTTGACCTTCTGCAGCACGATGCCGACGCGGGACTTCCAGGCCGGGTGCCCGGCGGCCGGGTCCTCGCCCAGCACGCTCACCTCGCCGGCGTCCCGGCGCCGGTACCCCTCCAGGATCTCCACCGTGGTCGTCTTGCCGGCGCCGTTCGGGCCGAGCAGCGAGAACACCTCGCCACGCTCGACCGCAAGGTCGATGCCGTCGACCGCGACGGTGTCCCGGTAGCTCTTGCGCAACCCGGACACCCGGATCGCCACGACGTTGGTCATGAGGTGCCGTCCACCGTGAGCACACCACCGGCTTGGGTCCCCGGCGAAAACGCGAAGCGTCGTCGTTGGGTCCAGCGGAGCGGGCGGCGCCGGGCTGGTGTTGTCATGGCGCCCAGCCTGCCGGGCCGAGCCGGGCCACGCCACCATCCTCGGATCGGTGCCGCCATCCGCCGTCCGGTGGACCCTGCGGGCGTCCCGCTACCCGATCCGGGCGAGCACCAGCGGGGCCGGGGTGACCGGGGTGTCGGCGACCTCGACCGCACCCTCCAGCGCGGCCAGCGCCCGGTCGAACCGGGACGGGTCGTCGGCGTGCAGCTCCAGCAGCGGCGCCCCGGCGGTCACCCGGTCGCCCGGCTTGGCGTGCAGCAGCACCCCGGCGGCGGCCGAGACCGCGTCCTCCTTGCGCGCCCGGCCGGCGCCCAGCCGCCAGGCCGCCACCCCGACGGCGTACGCGTCCAGCCGGCGGAGCACCCCGGTCGCCGGGGCGGGAACGACGTGCACCTCGGCCGCCCTCGGCAGCGGCGCGCGCGGGTCGCCACCCTGGGCGCTGATCATCCGGCGCCAGCTGTCCATCGCCCGGCCGTCCGCCAGCGCGCCGGACGGGTCCACATCGGACAGACCAGCGGCGGCCAGCATCTCGCCGGCCAGCGCCAGGGTCAGCGCGACCACGTCCGGCGGCCCGCCGCCGGCCAGCACCTGCACCGCCTCGGCCACCTCGAGCGCGTTCCCGGCGGTACGCCCGAGCGGGGTGTCCATCGAGGTGAGCAGCGCCACCGTGCGCGTCCCGTGCGCCTGGCCGAGCCGGACCATCGCCTCGGCGAGCTCCCGGGCCGCGGCCGCCTCCTTCATGAACGCCCCGGTGCCGACCTTGACGTCCAGCACCAGCGCCCGAGCCCCCTCGGCGATCTTCTTCGCCATGATCGACGAGGCGATCAGCGGGATCGACTCGACCGTGCCGGTGACGTCGCGCAGCGCGTAGAGCTTGCGGTCGGCCGGCACCAGCGACTGGCTGGCCGCGCAGACCACCGCGCCGACCTCGCGCAGCTGGGCGGCGAACTCGGGCCCGGAAAGCTGGGCCCGCCAGCCCGGTATCGACTCCAGCTTGTCCAGCGTGCCGCCGGTGTGGCCGAGTCCGCGGCCGGACAGCTGCGGCACCGCGGCGCCGCAGGCGGCCACCAGCGGCGCCAGCGGCAGGGTGACCTTGTCGCCGACCCCGCCGGTGGAGTGCTTGTCCACCGTCGGACGGTCCACACCGGACAGATCCATCCGGTCACCGGAGGCGATCATCGCCCGGGTCCACCGGGCCAGCTCGTCGGGCTGCATCCCGCGCAGCAGGATCGCCATCAGCAGCGCGGCCATCTGCTCCTCGGCCACCGCGCCGCGGGTGTAGGCGTCGATCACCCAGTCCACCTGGGGGTCGGACAGCCGCCGACCGTCCCGCTTGGTCCGGATCACGTCGACCGCGTCGAACGGCTCCGTCAACCCGGCCGCCGGTCCAGGTCGTCCGCACCGAATGCTCTGGGCAGCAGCTCGGTCATCGGCACCGGGCCGCTGGACGTGTCGACCAGCAGCGCCGGGCCGCCGTGCTCCCAGAGCAGTTGCCGGCACCGGCCGCAGGGCAGCAGCGCGGCCCCGGCGCCGTCCACGCAGGCCAGCGCGACCAGCCGGCCGCCGCCCCCGGCGACCAGCGCGGAGACCAGGCCGCACTCGGCGCACAGGGACAGGCCGTAGGAGGCGTTCTCCACGTTGCAGCCCGACACCACCCGGCCGTCGTCGACCAGCGCGGCGGCTCCCACCCGGAACCGGGAGTACGGCGCGTACGCCCGGGTCATGACCGACCGGGCCGCCGACCGCAGCGCCTCCCAGTCCACAGTGGACGCGGCGGTCACTCCTCGCCCCGTCGGTACGGGCGGCCGTCGGCGGCGGGCATCCGAAGCCGCTGCGAGGCCAGCGCGAGCACCAGCAGGGTGACCACGTAGGGCGTGGCGCCGACCAGCTCGGACGGCAGCGCGCTGGTCACCGAGAACCACAGGATGAAGATTGCTCCGAGCGCCAGCGCCACCACGGCCAGCACCCGGCGCCCGGCCAGCCACTGCACCACGGCCAGCGCCAGCAGCGCGATGCCGAGCAGCAGCAGCAGCGCGTGCACCGCGGTGGACCCGCGGCTCTGCAGCGCGTCGGTGAACCCGAACAGCCCGGACCCGATGGCCAGCCCGCCCGGCCGCCAGTTGCCGAAGATCATGGCGGCCAGGCCGATGAACCCGCGGCCGCCGGTCTGTCCATCCCGGAACGAGCCGGAGCTGATGCTCAGCACGGCGCCACCGAGACCGGCGACCGCGCCGGAGACCACCACGGCCGCGTACTTGTACCGGTACACGTTCACCCCGAGCGACTCCGCCGCATGCGGTGCCTCGCCGCAGGACCGCAGCCGGAGCCCGAACGAGGTCCGCCACAGCAGGTACCAGCTCAGCACGAACACCACGACGGTCAGCACCACGAACAGGGAAAGCTGGTAGGTCACCCCGCGGACCACGCCGGCCAGGTCGGACAGCAGGAACCAGTGCTTGTCCTCGATCGACTCCAGCCCGCTGGCGATCCCGGGAACGGTGACGTGCTTGACGTCGGTCAGCGGCGGTGACTGCTTCTGGCCGCCGCCCGGGATCTTCGCGAACACCAGCTTGGTCAGGAACAGCGCCAGGCCGGGCGCGATCAGGTTCACCGCGACGCCGCTGATGATCTGGTCCACCCCGAACGTGACGGTGGCCAGCGCGTGGATCAGCCCGCCGGCCGCGCCGAACCCGATCCCGGCCAGCGCGCCCACCCACGGGCCGTGGCTGTAGCCCTGCCACGCCGCGCCCCAGGTGCCGAGCACCATCATGCCCTCGAGGCCGATGTTCACCACGCCGGCCCGCTCGGCCCACAGGCCGCCAAGGCCGGCAAGCGCGATCGGCACCGCGAGCGCCAGCGCGGCGCCGATCGTGCCGGACGAGGTGAGGTCGGTCGCGTGCGTGCCGACCCGGACCAGCGAGACGACCACGAACGCGGCGGCCAGCACGAGCGTCACCCGCGCCGGGGTGAGCCGGCGGCGGCGGGGCGGGCCGGCCTGAATGGCCTCCACCCCGGCGGAGAGTCCGGCGACGGTCATCCCACCACCTCCGCCGGCTGCCTCGGAGGTGCCGCGGGCGGCGGCGGGGTCTCCCCCACGGCCCGACCGACATCCCGCTGCTGGAGCACCAGCCGGTACCGCCGGACCAGCTCGTAGGCAACCACCACCGACAGCACGATGACACCCTGGATGATCAGGACCAGTTCCTTCGGGACGTTCTGGAAGTCCAGCACGTTCGCGGTCTGGTCGAGGAAGCCCCACAGCAGCGCCGCGAACGCCATGCCGGCCGGCGAGTTCCGGCCGAGCAGCGCGATCGCGATGCCGGTGAACCCGATGCCGGTCGGGAAGTCCAGCGAGTAGGAGTACGACGCGCCGAGCAGCTGCGGCATGCCGACCATGCCGGCCACCGCGCCGGACAGCAGCATCGCGTAGAGGACCATGCGCTTCACATCGACACCGCTGGCCACCGCGGCCGACTCGGACAGCCCGGTGGCCCGCAGGTCGAACCCGAAGCGGGTACGGCGCAGCACGAACGAGTACGCGATGCCGGCCGCCGCGGCGAGCAGGATCAGCCCGAAGATCTTGGAGCTGGTGCCGTGGTAGGCGAAACCGGGCACCCGCCCACCGGCGCCGATCGGCCGGGTGCCGATGTTGTTGCTGCCGGCCACCGAGACGGCCAGCTTGGTGAGCAGGAACGAACCGAGGAACGTGGCGATCGCGTTCAGCATGATGGTCGAGATGACCTCGCTGACCCCGCGGGTCACCTTGAGGAACCCGGCGATGCCCGCCCACGCCGCGCCGACCAGCACGGCGACGACGATCGTCGCGGCCACCCGGATCACCGAGGGCACGCCGTCCATGAAGGTGGCGCCGGCGAACCCGGCGGACAGCAGCGCGGCGAGCCGGTACTGGCCGTCCACCCCGATGTTGAACAGGTTCATCCGGAAGCCGATCGCCACCGCGAGCGCGGACAGGTAGTAGGTGGTGGCGTTGTTGACGCTGTTCACGAACGTGCGCGGCTTCTTGGCCTGGTTGAACAGTGCCGTGTAGACAGTGCCCGGGCTGTGGTGGGTGGCGACCAGGATGAGCGTGGTCACCAGCACCGCGAACAGCAGCGCGGCGACCGGGGCGGCCAGCCCCAGGATCACCGAGCGGGCCGAGGTCCTCCGCATCAGGCCGCTCCCTCCGACGCGCCGGTCATCGCCGAGCCGAGCTCCTCCGGGGTGACCGAGCGCGGGTCGGCCTGCGCGACCAGCCGCCCGCGGAAGACGACCCGCAGCGTGTCGGACATGCCGATCAGCTCGTCCAGGTCGGCGGAGATCATCAGCACCGCCAGCCCGGCCGCCCGGGCGACCCGGATCTGCTCCCAGATCGCCGCCTGCGCGCCGACGTCCACGCCGCGGGTGGGGTGCGCGGCGATCAGCAGCACCGGCTGTCCGCTCATCTCCCGGCCGACGATGAACTTCTGCTGGTTGCCGCCGGACAGCGCGCCGGCGGCGGTGTCGATGCTGGGCGTGCGGACGTCGTACTCGGCCACGATCCGGTCGGTGTCCGCGCGGGCGCCGGCCCGGTTGAGCAGGATGCCGCGGGCGCTCGGCGGGCGGGTCTGGTGCCCGAGCATCCGGTTCTCCCAGAGCGCCGCCTCCAGCAGCAGGCCCTGCCGGTGCCGGTCCTCCGGGATGTAGCCCACCCCGCGCTCCAGCCTGGCCCTGGTGGCCTGGTGGGTGATCTCCTGGCCGGCCAGCCGGACCGTGCCGGCGGCCAGCGGGCGGATCCCCATCAGTGCCTCGATCAGCTCCGCCTGCCCGTTGCCCTCGACGCCGGCGATGCCCAGCACCTCGCCGGCGTGGATGGTGAACGACACGTCGTCGACCACCGCGCGCCCGTCCGGAGTACGCACGGTCAGCCCGTCGACCTGCAGCACCGGCCGGTCGGTGACGGTGGACTCGCGCAGCTCCGGCACCGGAAGGGCGCTGCCCACCATCAGCTCGGCGAGCTGGCGGGCGGTCACCTCGCCCGGCTTGACGCTGGCCACCGTGGTGCCGCGCCGGATCACCGTAATCTCGTCCGCGACCCCGAGCACCTCGTCCAGCTTGTGCGAGATGAACAGGATGGTCAGGCCCTCCGCCTTCAGCCCGCGCAGGTTGTCGAAGAGCTCGTCGACCTCCTGCGGGACCAGCACCGCGGTGGGCTCGTCCAGGATGAGCACCCGGGCTCCGCGGTAGAGCACCTTGAGGATCTCCACCCGCTGCCGGTCGCCCACCCCTAGCTCCTCGACCAGCCGGTCCGGCGAGACGGTCATGCCGTAGGTGGAGGAGATCTCCCTGATCCGCCGCCGGCCGGCCCGGGTGTCGAGCACCCCGCCGCGCAGCGTCGGCTCGCTGCCGAGCACCACGTTCTCCAGCACGGTCAGGTTGTCGGCGAGCATGAAGTGCTGGTGCACCATGCCGATGCCGGCCGCGATCGCGTCCGCCGGCGAGGAAAAGGTCACCGGCTTCCCGTCGATCGCGATCGTCCCCTCATCCGGCTTCTGCATCCCGTAGAGGATCTTCATGAGGGTCGACTTGCCGGCCCCGTTCTCCCCCACCAGCGCGTGCACGGTGCCGCGGCGGACGGTGAGGTGCACGTCCGAGGCGGCCACCACGCCCGGGAAGCGCTTGGTGATGCCGTGCAGCTCCACGGCGGGCGGTTCGCCCGCCGGCAGGTCGACGGCGGTGGCTGGGTCGGCGGGCGGACTGGCGATGGCGCACGCTCCGGACGGACGGAGGAACAGAAGCGGCCTGGGCGCACGCTACCGGTCGCGCGCCCAGGCCGTCAGCATTCGAGCTAGGGCTTGGTGGGCACCTTGATCTCGCCGCTGATGATCTTCTGCTTGTATTCGTCGATCTTGGACTTGATGTCGTCCACCTTGCCGCCGGAGGTCGAGTAGTCCACCCCGCCGGCCTTGAGGTCGTACACCTTCTGCCCGGACTGCACGGAGTTGTTCTTGAACGCGGTGATGAAGTCGTACACCGCCACGTCGACCTTCTTGATCATCGATGAGATGACGTACGGCTTCTGGTCGGCCGGCGCGGTCAGGTACTGGTCGGAGTCGACCCCGATCGCGAACTTCTTGTCCGCCGCGGCCGCCTTGAACACGCCGCCGCCGGACCCACCGGCCGCCGCGAACACCACGTCGGCACCGGCGTCGTACATGCCCTGCGAGGTCGTCTGGCCCTTCTGCGGGTCGTTGAACCCGCCGAAGTCCGGCGGCTGGGTCAGGTACTTGCTCTGCACCTTGATCGACGGGTCGACCGCGTGCACGCCGGCGATGTATCCGGCCTCGAACTTCTGCAGCAGCGGCGTGTTGACGCCGCCGATGTAGCCGACGTTCTTGCTCTTGGTCTTGAGCGCCGCCGCGACGCCGACCAGGAACGAGCCCTCGTTCTCGGCGAAGGTCAGGTTGCTGATGTTCGCGCCGGTGTCGGTGCCCGGGGTGTAGTCGTCGATGATGGCGAACTTGATGTCCGGGTAGTCCTTGGCCACCTTGCCCAGCGGGCCGGCGTAGGCGAAGCCGACCGCGATGATCGGGTTGTAGTCCGCCTCGGCGAGCTGACGCAGCCGGTCTTCCTTCTGCGCGTCGGTCTCGCCCTGGGTCGCCTCCAGCTCCTTCGCCTGGATGCCGTAGTCCTTCTTGGCCTTGTCCAGGCCGCGCGCTGCCGCGTCGTTGAACGACTGGTCGCCGCGACCGCCGACGTCGTAGGCCATCCCAGCCTTGATATTGCTCCCGCCACCGCCGCTGCTGGCGCTCGCGGCGGGACTGCCACCGGTGTTGTCGTTGCTGCTTCCGCACGCCGCGAGCGACAAGGCACCGACGAGCGCTGCCGCCACGAGCGCCATCCCACGCACTGGGCGCAAGACGTTCTCCTTTCGTGTGCCGGGCACACCACCCGGGCGTCGGCCGACACGGTAGTCCCGCGGCGACGTGCGCGTGACGGGTACCTGACCGCCGTCATCACATCGTTGCAAGGTCCATCGCTCCGCCGACCGGCTGCCGGCGGGAGGCCCGAGGGTAGTAGCTCGGCTAGCCTGACCCGGTGCGGTCGGCTGGATGTCCGTTTCGGCGGTCCATGCTGCTGGTCGCCCTGCTTGCCGCCCCGCTGGCCGGCCTCGCCGGCCCGGTCGGGGCGGCGGGTGCGGCGGCCGGCACGCCGGGGCCGGCCGGCAGCACGATCGGCGGCCCCGAGCTGGCCAGCCGCGGCGTCGTGGTGCCGACGCACGCCCGCCCGCTGCCCCGGAACCTGACCGCTCGCGGCTGGGTGCTCGCCGACCTGGACACCGGCGGTGTGCTGGCGGCCAGGGATGCGCACGGCAGGTACCCACCGGCCAGCACGCTGAAGACGCTGACCGCGCTCACCCTGCTCCCGCGGCTCACCGACCGGCGCCAACTCGTGACCTGCACCGACGCGGACGCCCGGATCGAGGGATCCCGGGTCGGACTGGTGCCGCATGGCCGGTACACGGTCGACGTGCTGTTCCAGGCGCTGCTGCTGATGTCCGGCAACGACGCGGCGAACGCGCTGGCCCGGGCGGCCGGCGGGGTGCCGCAGACGGTGGCCCTGATGAACGCCGAGGCGGTCCGGCTGCAGGCCTACGACACCCACGCGGCCACCCCGTCCGGGCTGGACGGCCCCGGCCAGGCGACGTCCGCCTACGACCTGGCCCTGATCGCCCGGGCCGGGCTGCACCGGGCGGACTTCAGCCGGTACGTGGCCCAGCGCGCCGGCATGCTGCCCAGGGTGTCGGCGAAGTACCCGGAGTTCCACATCTCCAACCAGAACCGGCTGCTCTACAACTACGCCGGCGCGTTCGGGGTGAAGACCGGGTTCACGGACGCGGCCCGGCACACGTTCGTCGGGGCCGCCGCCCGGCACGGCCGGCGGCTGGTGGTGACGTTCCTGCACGGCGAGCGCCGGCCGATCGACGTCTGGCAGCAGGCCGCCGCGCTGCTGGACTGGGGCTTCGCGCTGCCGCGTGGCACGCCGCCGGTGGGCCGCCTGGTCGCGCCGGCCGACCCGGGTGCGCCGGGAGGAGCGGGAGCCGGATCCGCTGAAGCCACGGCCACCACGGCCACCGCGGCCCCCCGCGCCACCACCATCGGCGCGCCGTCCCGGCTGCCCGTGCTTCCGCTGGTCGGCGGCGTGGGGCTGGTGACCGCCCTGGCGGGCGCCGGCACGGTTGTGCTCCGGCGCCGGCGCCGCACGCCGCGCCTGCCCGGCTTCCGTGAAAGGCGTCGGTGACGCGGCCCGAGCCGCGACCCGGACCGGCCGAACGCCTCGGCGTCCGGCTCAGACCCGGGCAACCGCCTTCTTGGCGAGCTGCTGCGAGGCCGGCTGGTCGAGGCCGGCGACGCAGAAGAAGGTTGGCTCCCGCACCACGCAGATCTCCTTGAGCAGCGGGATGTAGGCCGCGGTCTGGCCGATTCCGGACACCGGGACGATCTGGCCCTGCACCGCGGAGGCGACCTGGCGCACGGTCTGGTCGAACTGGGCCGCGGTCACCGGCGACCGCAGCCTGGTGACCACGACGTCGTCGAACTGGCACACCGAGGCGCCGGCAACGGTGCGCGGCACCGGCTGGCCGACCTGCCGGTTCGCGGCCGCGCTGACGTCGGCCTGGGTGAGCAGGTCGCAGGCGGCACCGGCACCGCCGGCCAGGGTGTCGGTGGGACTCGGGCTGGCGGACCCGCCGGGCGTCGTCGCACCCGAGGTGGCGCCGCCCCCCAGGCCGCCCGACGTGGAGGTGCAACCGGCCAGCGCCAGCACGCACGCGCCGGCCGCGGCCAGAAGCGCCGGGCGGAGGACGGACCGCATCATGTTCGGCACGCCGGCACCGTACCTATCGAGCCCGGTTCGCAACGCGGCAGCGCCGATCGTCACCCGGCCGGGGTCGCCGGAGCGCTGGCATCCTCGGCCGGGTCGGACCCGTCCTGGCAGGCGTCCGACCCGGGCGGCTGCGGCGCGGTCGCGGTCCAGGCGGCGGAGAACAGCATGAACCGGGAGACCAGGTCGATCCAAATCATCAGACCGGCAATGCCGGCGAAGGCCCCGTACGCCCCGTTCGCCCCCACCCTGGCCAGGTAGTACGTGCCGAGCAGCTTGAGCAGCTCGTACCCGACCGCGGCGAACAGCGCGCCGCGCAGCACCGACCGCACCCGCACCGGGCGGCGCGGCAGCCGGACGAACAGCCAGGCGAACACGGCGGTGTCGGCGGCCACCGCGAGCAGGATGCCGACCGTCGCGACCGCGGTGCCCAGCCCCGGGGTGCCCTGCAGGCCGGCCAGCTCGATCAGCTTGCCGGCTACCGCGGTGCCGCCGGCAGTCAGGGTGAGCGAGACGAGGATGCCCAGGCTCAGCCCGACGAGCGCGAGCAGGTCCTCCAGCTTCGCCTTGATCGGGTTCTCGCTCACCGGCTTGCAGTTCCAGACCAGCTGGATGCCGGTGCGCAGGTTCGCGATCCAGCCCAGCCCGGCGTAGCCGATGCCGAGCAGCCCGACCACGCCGAGCGTGCCGCGTCGCTGCAGCGAAACGTTGATCAGATCCTTGACCTGGTCGCCGATCGCGACCGGGACGTTGCGCTCGATCGAGTCGGTCAGCTCGGTGAGCAGCTGCTGATGCCCGACCAGCACGTACCCCCCGATCGAGATGCCCAGCAGGAGCATCGGGAACAGGGCCAGAAAGCTGAAGTAGGTGATCGCGGCGGCCAGCTGGTCGCCGTTGTTCCCCTTGTACCGGCGGTACCCCCTGGCCAGGTGGTCCAGCCACGGCCGCCGGTCCCGCTGCCGCCGCCACCGGCCGCGGGCGCCCTCCTGCACCCGCTCGACCCGGCCGAGCAGGCCGGAGCGGTGCTGGGTGGGCTCCGTGGTCACCCCGTCCCGAGCGGGAACTCCCGTCGCGGTCGCCACACTCCGTCACTACCCTGTTCGAACATCGTGAACCCGTGCACCGGGAAGCGCGCCTCGAAGGTGGTCAGGCCGGCGTAGGCGGCGTCGAGCTGCTCGTCCGGTACGTCGTGCGCGACCGTGACATGCGGGTGGTACGGGAAGCGGGTCCGCCGGGCCAGCGGGCCGGACCGGACTCGAAGCTCAAGCTGCTCGCACTGCGCGATCCCGGCCGCGACCACCACGAAGACGACGTCGGACACCGGCCGGAACGTGCCGGTGCCGGACAGGTGCATCTCGAACGGCTCCCCGTCGGCGGCCACCTTGGCCAGGTGCCGCTCGGCCGCCGGCAGCCGGTCCGTGCGGACCAGGGTGGGTGGCAGCAGCGTCACGTGCGGCGGCACCCGGTGGCCCTCCGGATCGCCGACCCGCTCCCGCCAGGACGCCAGCGTGCTGGCGAACGGCTCCGGCACGGCGATGGCCACACCGACGTTGTCCCTGGGCACTGGCGGGTGTCCTCGGCGTTCCTGGCGGCTGGGTGTCGGGCTGTCGTCGGTCGGCCGGTCAGCCCTTGCGGGCCGGGAGGAAGCCGACCCGGTCGTACGCGGCGCGCAGGGTCTCGGCCGCGACCGGCTGCGCCCGCTCGGCGCCGATGGCCAGGATCCGGTCCAGCTCGACCGGGTCGTCCAGGATCTCCTCGGTGCGCAGCCGGAACGGTCGGACGAACTCCAGCGCCGCCTCGGCGAGGTCGTTCTTCAGCTCGCCGTAGCCCCGCCCCGCGTAGGCGGCCTCCAGCTCCGGGACGCTCCTGCCGGAGAACGCCGAGAAGATCGTCAGCAGGTTGCTCACCCCGGGCTTGCGGTCGGCGTCGTACCGGATCTCCCGCTCGGTGTCGGTGACCGACGACCTGATCTTCTTCCGGATCGACGCCTCGGGCTCGAGCAGCTCGAGCAGCCCCGGACCGGGCAGCGACTTGCTCATCTTCGCGGTCGGGTCCTGCAGGTCGGCGATCCGGGCAGCCTCCCGGACGATGTACGGCTCGGGCACCGTGAACGTCTCGCCGTACCGGGTGTTGAACCGCTGGGCCAGGTCCCGGGTCAGCTCCAGGTGCTGCCGCTGGTCCTCACCGACCGGCACCTGGTTGGCCTGGTAAAGCAGGATGTCCGCGGCCTGCAGGATCGGGTAGGTGAACAGCCCGACGCTGACCCGCTCGGACCGACCGGCCTTGTCCTTGAACTGGGTCATCCGGTTGGCCTCGCCGTACCCGGTCAGGCAGCCGAGCACCCAGGCCAGCTGAGCGTGCTCGGGCACCTGGCTCTGCACGAACAGCGTGCACCGCTCCGGCTCCAGCCCGGCTGCCAGCAGCTGGGCGGCGGCCAGCCGGGTGCGCTGGGCGAGCTGGGCAGCGGGGGGCTGCTCGACGGTGATCGCGTGTAGGTCCACCACGCAGTAGAAGGCGTCGTGGGTGTCCTGCAGAGCGACCCAGTGCCGGAGGGCGCCCAGGTAGTTGCCGAGGTGGAACGAGTCGGCGGTCGGCTGGATGCCGGACAGGACCCTGGGTCGCATGCGCGCATTGTGTCAGTGGCGGCACGCCGGCCGCCGCTCGGATTCGGGGTGCGGGATGGGGTCGCAACGTCAGATAGGGTGCCCCAGTCCGTCCCGGGGGAACACGTCCGGGAGGCAGTCGTGCGAGAGAACGGCCGTCCGAGGGAACAGTCGAATCCGACGGAGAGAGCGACATGCACCGAGGCACTCTGCCTGGGTCCGGGCCGTGGTCGTGGCTCGAGCCCGGTCTGTGGGTCTACCGCTCCCGCGAGCTTGACCTGCTCGGCGACGCCGACCGGCGGCTGGCCGGAGGGGTACCGGCCGCCCGGGCCGGCGGTGCGGCGCTGCTGGCCGAGAAGCGGCGGCTGCACGCGGACGGGATCGGCGCGGCCACCGCGCCGGCGGATGCGGGCGGCGGCGGGCACCGGTACGTCGTGCAGGTCGCGTTGCAGTTCCTGGCCGGCTACCACGAGCTCAACCTGCGGGACGCCGCGTACGTCGGTCACGGCGCGATCCTGTGCCACGACCCGGAGTGGCGGGGGCGCCGCGAGCTGGCCGAGGTGATCGACGGCGCGCTCGTCGGGCTGGCCGCGACCGAGCCGTCGGACGACCCGAGCGTGGCCGGGGTGAGCACGCTGGCCCGGCCGGTGCCCGGCGGGTTCGAGATCACCGGCCGGAAGAAGTGGATCTCCAGGATCGTCGAGGCCAGCGCGTTCGTGGTGTTCGCCCGCAGCCCCGAGCACCTGTCCGCGTTCCACGTGCCGGCCGGCAGCCCCGGCCTGCAGGCAACGCCGGTCACCCCGTCCGGGCTGGCCGGGTGGTCCTGGGGGGAGCTGGCCCTGGACCGGGTGCGGGTGCCGGCGTCCGCCCTCATCGGCGCCGCGATCGGCGGGGTGGCGGTGTTCCGCCGGCACTTCACCGAGTACCGGCCGCTGGTCGCGGCCACCTGCCTGGGCGCGGCCGCGTCCTGCATCGACGCCTGGGTGGAGTACGTGGTCGCCCGCACCGGCGACGGCCGCCAGCTTCCCGGCGGGGTCGCCGAGCGGCTCGGCGACCTGCGCGGCCGGGTGCTGCTGGCGCTCTCCGGCCTGATCACCGGCGCCGGCCACCCGGGCGGGATGGACGGCTCCTGGTCCAAGCTGGTCAAGGCGCAGGCCGTGGAGACCGCGCTGGACGCGGCCCGCACCGCCGCCCGCAACATGGGCTCGGAGTGCTTCGAGGCCGACCACCCGGTCCGCCGCGTCGTCCGCGACCTGGAGGCGTTCGAGTACGCCGACGGCTCGATCGACCCCCTGCTCGGCGCCGCCGGCCGGCGCTTCGTCCAATACTCCGCCGCGATCCTGGACGAGATCTCCGAGCCGACCTCGACCATGGTCCGCCCCCGCCTCCCCGACTAGCAGACGGCTCCCACCGCCCGGGCAAGTTTCGGAAACATCTGACGTCGACGGGCAACCAACGACCCGCCACCCCCATCTGAACAGTCGAGCGGACAGATCCGTGATCCGTGGGCTGGTCGGGTGGCAATCCGGCGCACCGCTCGGGGGTTGGGGGAGGGATCGCTGGCCCCGCCGGGCCGGGGCAGCCCCGAAGACGCATGCGGGCGCCTCGGCCGCGCCCGCCGAGCGGAAGGGGCTCGTCCCATGAGACTCGTACGATGTGCGGCGACCACCGCGCTGGTGCTCGGCACCGTGGTGGTGACCGCGGCGCCCGCCTTCGCGGCGCCGCCGGGCAACGACGCGTACGCCGGCCGGACCGTAGTGGGGTCCGTGCCGTTCAGTCAGACGCTGGACACCAGCGAGGCGACCACCGACGCCGACGACGCGGAGCTCAACGCGCAGTGCGGCGCGCCGGTCACCGACGCGAGCGTGTGGTACCAGGTCACCGCGACCGCGACCGGCATGGTCGCGGACATCTCGCAGTCCAGCTACAGCGCGGGCGCCATCGTCGCGACCGGAAGCCCGGGGAGCTGGACCGTGGTCGCCTGCGCTCCCGGCACGGTCGGCTGGTCGGCGGTGGTCGGCGAGACGTACACGGTCCTCGCGTTCGACGACCAGTCCGACGGCGGCGGCAACGGCGGCACGCTGAACATCACGATCGACGTGATACCCCCGCCACCCACCATCGACGTGACGCTGAACCGGTTCGGTCAGTTCAACGCGCACACCGGGTCGGCGACCGTCGGCGGCACGGTGACCTGCACGGGCCTGGCGCAGTTCGCGTTCCTCGACATCGAGGTGCGGCAGGCCGTCGGCCGGGTGTCGACTGTGGACGGTTTCGGCTCGGTGGATGTCACGTGCGACGGAGTGACCCATCCGTGGACCGCCGAGGTCGTCCCGGACAGCGGCAAGTTCGCCGGCGGCAAGGCCGCGGAGGTGACGTTCGCCGTCGCCTGCGGAGTCTTCGAGTGCGGCACCGACTTCGAGCAGCGCACGATCCAGCTGCGCCGCTGACCGGAAGCGCGGCGCCGCCCGTTCGGGGCGGCGCCGCGCGTGCCCGCTTGCCGGATCAGTGCAGCTTGGCGCCGATGGACAGGAGCTTCTCCCGGAAGTTCTCGTAGCCGCGGTCGAGCAGGGAGGCTCCGCTGATGGTGGAGTTGCCCTCGGCGGCCAGCGCGGCGAGGACGTAGGAGAAGCCGGCGCGCAGGTCGGGGATGTGCAGGTCGGTGCCCTGCAGCTTGGCCGGGCCGACGATGACCGCGGAGTGCCGGTGGTTGCGTGAGCCGAACCGGCAGGCGGACGGGCCCAGGCACTCGGTCAGCACCTGGATCTGGGCGCCCAGCGCCCGCAGCGCCTCGGTGTAGCCGAGCCGGTCCTCGTAGACCGTCTCGTGCAGCACGGTCACCCCGTCGGCCTGGGTCAGCGCGGTGACCAGCGGCGGCTGCCAGTCGGTCATGAACCCGGGGTGCACGTCGGTCTCCACGACCAGCGGGCGGGGCATCGGCCGCTCCCGCCAGAACGTGACCTCGGCGCCGTCGGAGGAGAACTCGAAGTCGCCGCCGGCCCGCCGGAAGACGTTGAGGTAGGTGGACAGGTCGCCTTGGCGCACCCCGGACACGGTGATCCGGCCGTCGGTAGCCAGCGCCAGGCCGGCCCAGGACGCCGCCTCCAGCCGGTCTGGTATCGCGGTGTAGTCCACCCCACGCAGGTGCCGGGCGCCGGTGACCTGGATGACCCGGCCAGGGCGGACGGTGATGAGCGCGCCCATCCGCTGCAGCAGGCCGATCAGGTCGAGGATCTCCGGCTCGGTGGCGGCGTTGCGCAGCTCGGAGTCCCCGGCGGCGACCACCGCGCCGAGCAGGAACTGCTCGGTGGCGCCGACGCTGGGAAACCTCAGCTCGACCACGGCGCCGCGCAGCCCGTTCGGCGCGGACAGCTTGTACCCGGTCTCGGTCCGGTCGGCGGTCGCGCCGAACCCGCGCAGCACCTCCAGGTGGAAGCCGACCGGACGCTCGCCGATGCTGCACCCACCCGGCCGCCAGATCTCCGCGCGCCCGGTGCGGTGCAGCAGCGGAGCGCAGGTCAGCACCGGGATCCGGCTGCGGGCGTGGAAGTCGGCGAGGTCCTGCTCGCTGGCCGCGTGCACGTTGCGGGCCGTGATGGTGACCTCACCGGCCGTCGGGTTGGCCGTGGTGGACGAGCCGAGCGCCTCGACCAGCTCGGACACCACACCGATGTCTCGCACGAAAGAGACGTTCCGGATGGTGACCGGCTGCTCGGTCAACAACGCCGCCACCATCATCTTTGGCACGGCATTCTTCGACCCGCGAACGGTGACCGCGCCGAACAGCGGTGAACCACCGGTGATGTGCAGCGCGTCATCGGCTGGCATCGGCAGCTCTGCTCCACTTCGTCGTTTCGGGATTATTCCCTGTGCAACTCGTCCTGAACGCGCTCCGTGTCCAGGCGCCGGGTAAGGCACATTTCCTCCGGCAGTCGATGAAAGGGCTTCGTTGGGTAACCGGCCGCGGCAGGACCCGATTCCGGTCTCCCCGAGTGGACGCTCTGCGGGCATCCGAGGTTGCACACTACCGGCGGGACACCCGGGCCCGATCAGGCGACACGTCCGTCCCGGCGTCGGCGTCGACCTGCCGGTCGGCCGCCGTGCCGGACTGCTGTGGCGGGGTGACCCGCAGCCGTGCCGCCCGCCGGCCGTCCAGCTCGGCGACGGTGAGCGTCCAGCCGTCCACGTCGACCGTGTCGCCCAGGGTGGGCAGCCGGCCGAGCGCCGCCATCAGGTAGCCGGCGGCCGTCTCGTACGGCCCCTCCGGCAGCCGGAGACCCGTCTTCTCGGCGAAGTCGTCCAGGTTGAGCAGCCCGTCCACCTCGGCCTCGGCGCCGGGCCAGCTCGGCGCGTCGGCGGGCCCCACGTCGTACTCGTCCCGGATGTCCCCGATGACCTCCTCGATGAGGTCCTCCAGGGTGACGATGCCGTCGGTGCCGCCGTACTCGTCGACCACGATCGCCAGGTGGTGCCCCTCCCGCCGCATCTCGGACAGCGCGGCCAGCACCTTCTTGGTGCCGGGTAGCTGCTTGACCTCCCGGGCCAGGTCGCCCACCGTCGCGGCCCGCCCACCGGGGATGTCCGGGTCCAGCAGGTCGCGGATGTGCACGAAGCCGACCACGTCGTCGGAGTGCCGGCCGACCACCGGGTAGCGCGAGTGCGGCGCCTCCATGGCGATCTTCGCGGCCCGGCTGACCGTGGTCGACGCCTCCAGGAAGTCGACCTCGGTGCGGGGCACCATGACCTCGCGTACCTGGCGCTCGCCGGCCGAGAACACGTCGTCGATGAGCTTGCGCTCGTCCCGGGACAGCGACTCGTGCGCCGCCACCAGCCCGCGCAGCTCCTCCTCGGTGATCGCCTCCCGGTTCGCCCGCGGGTCCCCCCCGAACAGCCGGACCACCCCGTTCGTGGTCCGGGACAGCAGCCAGATCACCGGGCGGAAGGCGCTCGCGATCCAGTCCAGCGGGCCGGCGGCCACCAGCGCCACCCGCTCGGCCCGCTGCAGCCCCAGCCGCTTCGGGGCGAGCTCGCCGAGCACCAGCGAGACGTAGCTCACCCCGACGGTCACCAGGACGAACGCGAGCGGGGACGCCCAGCTCTCGCTCAGCCCCGCCCGGTGCAGCTGCCGGGCCAGCGGGTCGCGCAGGGTGGCGGCGCCGAACGCCGCGGAGAAGAGTGCACCCAACGTCACGCCGACCTGCACCGCGGCCAGGAACCGGTTCGGGTCGCTGACCAGCTTGGCCAGCTTCTGGCCTCGCCGGCCCCGCCCGGACAGCGTCCTGACCTGGCTTTCCCGCAGCGACACCAGCGCGATCTCGGCCGCGGCGAACGTCCCGCCGACGAGTGAGAAGAGCGCTACCAGCAGGATGTCGCGGACAATCGCGCCCACCACGCCAGTCTACGGTGGAGCCGGGCGCGGGCCCGCGGCGGCGGGCACGGAGGAGGGAACGTGCGGCTGTTGGTGACCGGAGGCGCCGGGTATATCGGCTCGGTGGTGGCGCTGCGGCTGCAGCAGGCCGGGCACCACGTGACCGTGCTGGACGACCTGTCCACCGGGCACGAGGACGCGGTGCCGGACGGCGTCCGGCTCGTCCGCGCCGGTCTCACCGAGGCGGCCGGGGTGCTCACCGACGGCGAGCAGTACGACGGTGTCCTGCACTTCGCCGCGAAGGCGCTGGTGGGAGAGTCGGTCGAGCACCCGGAGCGGTACTGGCACGGCAACGTCGGCGGCACCCTGGCGCTGCTGGACGCGATGCGCGGCAGCGCGGTCCCCCGGCTGGTGTTCTCCTCCACCGCGGCGACCTACGGCGAGCCCACCGAGATCCCGATCACCGAGCGGTCGCCGACCGCGCCGACCAACCCGTACGGGGCGACCAAGCTGGCCGTCGACCTGATGATCGGCTCCGAGGCCCGGGCGCACGGCCTGGGCGCGGTCAGCCTGCGGTACTTCAACGTGGTCGGCGCGGTCGACCGGTTCGGCGAGCGGCACGGGGTGGAGACGCACCTGGTGCCGCTGGCGCTGCAGGTGGCCGCTGGGCGGAGGGAGGCCCTGTCGGTGTACGGCACCGACTGGCCGACCCCGGACGGCACCTGCATTCGGGACTACGTGCACGTCGACGACCTGGCCAGGGCCCATCTGCTCGCGCTGGAGCAGGCCGTTCCCGGCGAGCACCGGATCTACAACCTGGGCAACGGCGCCGGTTTCTCGGTGCTCGACGTCGTCTCGGCGGTACGCCGGGTGACCGGCCACCCGCTGCCCACGGCCGTCGCCGCCCGCCGCCCGGGCGACCCCGCCGTGCTGGTCGCCGCCAGCGCCCTCATCCGGGAGGAGTTGGGCTGGAAGCCGGAGAAGTCGGCACTGGACGACATGGTCGCCGACGCCTGGCGGTTCGAGCGGGCCCGGCGTCGTTGACCGAGCACCGGGCACCGAGAACCTGGGCCGCCCCGGGCCGGGTGAACCTGATCGGCGAGCACACCGACTACAACGACGGCTTCGTGCTGCCGATGGCGCTGCCGTACCACACCACCGCGACGGTCGCCGCGCGGGCCGGCGGCCTGGTCCGGGTGCGTTCGGCGCAGCGGCCTGGCGAGCAGGTCGAGGTGCCGGTCGCCGACCTGCGCCCCGGCACCGCGCCGGGCTGGGCCGGGTACGCGCTCGGTGTGCTGTGGGCGCTGCGCGAGGCCGGCCACCTGGGCGCCGCCGGGGTGGACATCTCGGTGGACGGGCTGGTGCCGGAGGGCGCCGGGCTGTCCTCGTCGGCCGCGCTGGAGTGCGCGGTGGCCGCCGCGCTGGACGACCTGCTCGACCTCCGGCTGCCGCCCACCGACCTGGCCCGGCTGGCCCAGCGGGCCGAGAACGAGTTCGTCGGCATGCCGAGCGGGATCATGGACCAGATGGCGGCGATGCTCTGCGCCGAGGGAGCCGCGCTGTTCCTGGACTGCCGCAGCCTGGCCGTCGAGCAGGTGCCGCTGGACCCCGGCCGGCACGGGCTGGCCGTGCTGCTGGTGGACACCCGGGCGCCGCACCGGCTGGTCGACGGGGAGTATGCGGACCGGCGGCACAGCTGCGAGGCCGCGGCGGCGGCGCTGGGCGTGCCCGCGCTGCGGGACATCCCGCTGGCCGGGCTCGACGCGGCGCTGGCCCGGCTGTCCGACCCCACCCAGCGCCGCCGGGTGCGGCACGTGGTGCGGGAGAACCAGCGGGTGCTGGACACCCTCCGGCTGCTGCGGGACGGGCGGGTCGCCGAGATCGGCCCGCTGCTGTCCGCCTCGCACGCCTCGCTGGCCGACGACTTCGAGGTCACCGTGCCGGAGCTGGACGTCGCCGTGCAGGCGGCGCTGGACGCCGGCGCGCTGGGCGCCCGGATGACCGGCGGCGGCTTCGGCGGCTGCGTGCTGGCGCTGGCGCCGGCCGGCGGGACGGAGCGGCTGAGGGATGCCGTGCGCCGGGCGTACCAGGGACGCGGGTTCGCGGCACCGGAGTTCCTTGCGGCCACCCCGTCCGCGGGCGCGCATCGGGTGACCGACTCGGGCGCCGGCTGACCCGAATGGAAATTGGATGACGGGGGCGGGCCCGGCAGTGGGAATCCGCCCCCGTCGTGTGGGGAAGCCTGCGCGCCAGGACGGCGGACAGCCGTCCCGCGCAATGACGGGTAGCCTGCCCTGCCTACGTCGGAAAGTAAAGTCTTGACTACGCGAAGTGCGGTGGGTAGAAATCTCAGCCCGGTAATACACCTGGCTACAATTTTGCGACGTCGGCCTGCTTGGATCGCACTGCTTCTGCCGCCTCGTGCAGCGCTGCCCGTTCCCGCTCGGAAAGCTCCCGCTCGACCACCCGGCGCACCCCGCCGGCCCCTATCTCGGCCTCGACCCCGAGGTACACACCGGAGATGCCGTACTCGCCGTCCATCCAGGTGCACACCGGCAGCACCGCACCGCTGTCCTCGGCCACCGCCCTGGCCATCCGGGCCGCCGCCGCCGACGGGGCGTAGTAGGCGGAGCCGGTCTTCAGCAGCGCCACCACCTCGGCGCCGCCGTTGCGGGTGCGCTCGACCAGCGCCTCGATCCGGTCCGGCGGCAGCATGTCGGTCAGCGGCTTGCCGTCCACCGAGCAGGCGGACGGCACCGGCACCATCGTGTCGCCGTGCGAGCCGAGGGTCAGGGTGCGGACCGCGGCGACCGGCACGCCCATCTCCTCGGCGACGAAGTGGCTGAACCGGGCGCTGTCCAGCATCCCGGCCTGGCCCATCACCCGGTGCCGGTCCACGCCGGAGACGGTGGCGGCCAGCGCGGTCATCTCGTCCAGCGGGTTGGAGACCACGATGAGCACCGCGTCCGGCGAGCCCTGCATGACCTTCTCGGTGACCTCGCCGACGATCTTGGCGTTCGTCTCCAGCAGGTCCATCCGGCTCATGCCCGGCTTGCGCGGCAGCCCGGCCGTGATGATCGCGATGCTGGATCCCTTGGTCACGTCGTAGTCGTTCGACCCGAGCACCAGGGTCTCGAAGCCCTCGATCGGGCGGGACTGGTTGATGTCCAGCGCGACACCCTGCGGCCGGCCCTCGATGATGTCGACGAGCCCGATCGCCTCGAAGATGTCGTACTCGGCCAGCCGCTGGGCGGTGGTCGACCCGTAGAAGCCGGCGCCGATCACCGACACCTTCCCGCTGCGCGTCATGGTGCCGGCTACCCCCCTAGCCTCTCGATGACCGCGTCGGCGTACTCGCTGGTGCCCACCGCGGTCGGGTCGGTGCGGGTCGGCTTCAGGTCGTAGGTCACGCTCTTGCCCTCGGCGATGACCCCGGCGACCGCGCTCTCCAGGGCGCGGGCCGCCCGGTCCTCGCCGAGGTGGTCGAGCATGAGCATCCCGGACAGGATCATCGCGGTCGGGTTGACCTTGTTCTGGCCCTTGTACTTCGGCGCCGAGCCGTGGGTGGCCTCGAACACGGCCGCGTCCGGGCCGATGTTCGCCCCGGGCGCGACGCCCAGGCCGCCGACCATGCCGGCGACCAGGTCGGACAGGATGTCGCCGTAGAGGTTCGGCAGGACCAGCACGTCCCACTCCTCGGGCCGCTGCACCAGGCCCATGCAGGTGGCGTCGACCAGGTTCTCCCACGGCTCGATGTCCGGATAGTCCTTGGCCACCTGCCGGAACACCGCCAGGAACAGCCCGTCGGTGAACTTCATGATGTTCGCCTTGGTGATGCAGTGCACCTGCCGGCGGCCGTGGCTGCGGGCGTACTCGAACGCGTACCGGATGATCCGCTCTGCGCCGTACTCGGAGATCGGCTTGATCGAGATGCCCGACCCGGACCGGATCTGCTTGGGCTGCAGCCCGTTCAGCGTCGCGATGACCTGCTCGGCCTTCTCGGTGTGCGCCTCGTACTCGATGCCGGCGTACAGGTCCTCGGTGTTCTCCCGGACGATCACCACGTCGACCTTGTCGAACCGGGACCGAACCCCCGGGTACGTCTTGCACGGCCGCAGGCAGGCGTAGAGCCCCAGCTCGTGCCGCAACGCCACGTTGACCGAGCGGAAGCCGGTGCCGATGGGGGTGGTGATCGGACCCTTGAGCGCGACCCCGTTCCCCTTGATCGACTCCAGCGTCTCCGGCGGCAGCGGGGTGCCGGCGGTCTCCATGACGTCCACGCCGGCCTGCCGGACATCCCAGTCGAACGAGGATCCGGCCGTCGCCGCGGCTGCCTCCAGCACCCGGCGGGTCGCCTCGGTGAGCTCCGGGCCGGTGCCGTCACCGGGGATGAGCGTGACGCGATGGGAGGTCATGGGCGGAGGCTATCCCAGTCGGCGGCGGACCCAGTCGGCGGCGGACCCAGTCGGCGGCGGACCCAGTCGGCGGCGGACCCAGTCGGCGGCGGACCCAGTCGCCGGCGGACCCAGTCGCCGGCGGACCCAGTCGCCGGCGGACCCAGTCGGGGGGGCCCATCGCCGGCGGGCGCGGCCCGCGGCTGGCTCAGGCCGGCAGGGCGAGTCCGAGGGCGACGATCGCGACTCCGGCGCCGCAGTAGCAGAGCACGTCGAACGCCCGGCTGCGGACCGCGAGCAGGCCGGCCTGGCGGGCCGGCAGCAGCAGCCGCAGCAGCCCGGCGATCACCATCGAGCCGGCGAACACGAGCACGCCGCGCAGCCAGTGCGGCGGTACCGCCGCCGAGTACCCGATGCCGGTGCCGGCCAGCGCGAGCACCAGGACCAGGGGCAGGTTGCGCAGGTCGACCGTGCGTAGCCGGCTCTGCCTGGTCCGTAGGTGAGCCATCAGGGGTTGGTGACGTTGGGCCGCAGGTCGGGAGTGGGCGCGCCGCGGAGCACCGCCACCGCGACCTCCGCCTGCGCGCTGCGGACCAGCACGTGGTCGGTGGTGAAGCCGGACAGCGAGGTGAACGGGATGCGGGCACCGGCCAGCCGGGTGGCCACGTCGGCCAGGAACCCGACCAGCTCCCAGGGCAGCGGGCCGGCGAACGTGATCCGCTGCCAGCCTCGCTCCACCGCCTCCGGGGCGGGCAGGCCGGCCAGCACGGGCTCCGCGGCCACCACGGTGGTCTCCCCAGGCTCGACCACGACGCCCAGGAAGCCCTGCACGGTGACCGGCGGAGGCCACCAGCCGGCCGGGTAGCGGGCGACCGCCAGCGGTGTCGGGTCCAGGATCGGCCCGAGGTCGGACCGGACCGCGCGGCCGGGCTCCCCCGCCGCGCTCGCCACCGGCGTGCTGCTCTCCATCGGAAAGCAGGGTAACCGGCGGCCGGTCAGCCGGCCGAGACGTCGGCGGCGTCAGCCGCCGGCGGCCGGACTCGGCTGCCGCGGGCGGTCAGCCCGGCGGTGGCCGGGTCCCAGGGGCGTCGGCGGCGTCAGCCGCCGGCGGCCGGACTCGGCTGCCGCGGGCGGTCAGCCCGGCGGTGGCCGGGTCCCAGTGGCCGGGTCCCAGGGGCGTCGGCGGCGTCAGCCGCCGGCGGCCGGACTCGGCTGCCGCGGGCGGTCAGCCCGGCGGTGGCCGGGTCCCAGGGGCGTCGGCGGCGTCAGCCGCCAGCGGCCTCGATCACGTTGCGGAGCAGCATCGCCCGGGTCATCGGCCCGACCCCACCGGGCATCGGGGCGAGGTAGCCGGCGGTCTCCCGCACCGCCGGGTCGGCGTCCCCGACCAGGCCGGCGTCGGTCCGGGTGATGCCGACGTCGACCACCGCGGCTCCGGGCCTCACGTCCTGCGCCTGCACCAGACCGGGCGAGCCGGCCGCCGCCACGATGATGTCGGCCCGGCGCAGGTGCCCGAAGAGGTTGCGGGTGCGGGTGTGACACAGCGTCACGGTGGCGTTCTCCGACCGCCGGGTGAGCAGCAGCCCGAGCGGACGCCCGACCGTGATACCGCGGCCCACCACGACCACGTCGGCTCCCTCGATCGGCACGTCGTACCGGCGCAGCAGCTCGAGGATGCCGAGCGGGGTGCACGGCAGCGGGCCGGGCTGGCCGAGCACCAGCCGACCCAGGTTCACCGGGTGCAGGCCGTCGACGTCCTTGGCCGGGTCGACCCGCTCCAGCACCCGGTAGGCATCCAGGCCGGCGGGCAGCGGCAGCTGGACCAGGTAGCCGGTGCAGGCCGGGTCGGCGTTCAGCTCGTCGACCACCGCCTCCACCTCGGCCTGCGTCGCGGTGGCCGGCAGCTCCCGCTGGATGCTGGCGATGCCGATCTCGGCCGAGTCCCGGTGCTTGCCGCGCACGTAGGCGGCGCTGCCCGGATCCTCGCCGACCAACACGGTGCCCAGCCCCGGGACGACGCCCCGGTCCCGCAGCGCGGCGACCCGCACCTTCAGCTCCGACTTGATCGCGGCTAGGGTGGCCCTGCCGTCCAGGATCGTCGCCGTCACGCGCTCGATCCTGTCACGGTCAATGGGCGAAGTGCCGGGTGCCGGTGAGGTACAGCGGCAGCCCGGCGGCCGCCGCAGTGGCGATCACCTGGTCGTCCCGGACCGAGCCGCCCGGCTGCACCACGGCCGCCACCCCGGCGTCGAGCAGCACCTGCAGACCGTCCGGGAACGGGAAGAACGCGTCGCTGGCGGCGACCGCGCCCTTCGCCCGGTCCCCCGCCCGGGACACCGCCAGCCGGGCGGCGTCAACCCGGTTGACCTGGCCCATGCCCACCCCGACGGTGGCGCCGTCGGCGGCCAGCAGGATCGCGTTCGACTTCACCGACCGGACCGCCCGCCAGGCGAAAACCAGGTCGCGCAGCGCCTGCTCGTCCACCGGCTGCCCGGCGGCGAGCCGCCAGCCGCTCGGGTCGTCGCCGGGCGCGTCGATCCGGTCCGCGGTCTGCGCCAGGACGCCGCCGTCGATCTCCCGGAACTCCACCACGCGCGGTCCGGGCGGCGCGACCACCAGCAGCCGCAGCGACGGCTTGCCGGACAGGATCTCCACCGTCCGTTCCAGGTAGGACGGTGCCACCACGACCTCGGTGAACACGTCGGCGATCTGCTCGGCGAGCTCGACCGTCACCGGCCGGTTGGTGGCCACCACGCCGCCGAAGGCGGACACCGGGTCGCTGGCCAGCGCCTTGCGGTAGGCCTCGGCGAGGTCCGGGGCGATCGCGATCCCGCACGGGTTGGTGTGCTTGACGATCGCCACGCACGGGTCGGCGAAGTCGTACGCCGCCCGGTGTGCGGCGTTCGCGTCCACGTAGTTGGTGAACGACATGGCCTTGCCGTGCAGCTGCTCGGCCCGGGCCAGCCCGCCGGTGGCGTCCAGGTCGAGGTAGAGCGCGGCACGCTGATGCGGGTTCTCCCCGTACCGGAGGATCTCGGCGCGTTCCAGCGCCATCCCGTCGTACGGCGGCCACCAGTCCGGGTCGGGCACCATGTCCCGGCCCATCCAGCTGGCGATCGCGGTGTCGTACGCCGCGGTGTGCGCGAACGCGGCCGCGGCCAGCCGGCGGCGGGCGTCCAGCTCGAAGCCGCCGGACCGGACCGCGTCCAGCGCGGCCGGATAGCCACCCGGGTCGGTCAGCACGGCCACGCTGGCGTGGTTCTTCGCCGCGGCCCGGACCAGCGCGGGACCGCCGACGTCGATCTGCTCGAGCAGCGCGTCCCCGGTCACCCCGGCGGCCCGGGCGGCCCGGAACGGGTACAGGTTCACCACGACCAGCTCGAACGGGGCGATGCCCAGCCGCTCCAGCGCGGCGGTGTGATCGGGGTTGCGCCGGTCGGCCAGTACACCGGCATGCACATTCGGGTGCAGCGTCTTCACCCGGCCGTCGAGCAGCTCGGGGAAGCCGGTCAGCTGCTCGACCGGCGTCACCGGAATGCCGGCCGCGGCGATCACGGCCGCCGTCGAGCCGGTGGACACCAGCTCCACGCCGGCCTCGCGCAGCCCGCGGGCCAGCTCCGCCAGGCCGGCCTTGTCCGACACGCTGACCAAGGCGCGCCGCACCGCGATGCGGGTCATCGACCCAACCTCACCTTCCGGTCCTGCACCGACCAGCCGTCGCGGGCCATCCGGCCGACGGTCTCCACCAGCAGCGCTCGCTCCACGCCCTTCACCCGCTCGTGCAGCGTCGGCTCGTCGTCGCCGTCCAGCACCGGCACCGCCGCCTGGGCGATGATCGGCCCGCTGTCCACCCCGCCGTCCACCACGAACAGGGTGCATCCGGTCAGCTTGACGCCGTGCGCGAGCGCGTCGCGCACCCCGTGCATACCCGGGAACGACGGCAGCAGCGCCGGGTGCGAGTTGACCGTCCGGCCGCCGAACCGAGCCAGGAACGCGGGTCCGACCAGCTTCATGAAGCCGGCCAGCACCACCAGGTCCGGGCGGTGGCCGGCGACGGTCTCGGTCAGCGCGGCATCCCAGCCGGCCCGGTCGGCGAAGTCGGCGACCCGGCAGACGAAGGTCGGCACGCCGGCCGCGGCCGCCCGGTCCAGCGCGGTGATGCCGTCCCGGTCGGAGCCGACCGCGACCACGGCGGCGCCGTACCGGTCGTCTGCGCCGGCGGCCAGGAGCGCCTGCAGCAGCGTCCCGCTGCCGGACGCGAGCACCACCAGGCGAGCCGGCACGCTGGGCACCCTATCGTTCGACCAGCTCCGCCTCGGGCTGCGGCCCGGTCGAGCGGGCCGGCACCAGCGTGGCGGCCAGCGCCGCGGGCACGCCCACCTCGACCAGCACGGCGAGCCCGACCTGCCACGGGCTCGGGCCGACCGCGACCAGGTATCCCCCGCCGACCGGCCCGCCGGACAGCGCGGCCAGCACGGCCAGCACGGCCGCCGCGGCCGGACCGGCGGCGGCGCCGGTGGCCGCCGCCCACCGGGTCGGGGTGCCTGCCGGCAGCCGGCGCCCGACCAGCACACCGGCCACCGCGCCGGCGGCGACCGGGACGAGGAGGATCGCGCGCAGGGCCGGCGGCGTGGTCGCACTCTGCGGCAGCGCGGCCAGCAGCGGCAGCGCGGGCACCGGGCCGAGCGTCGAGCCGAACAGCGAGATGCCGGTGCCGGCGCCGACGGCGAACCCGGGGCCGACCGCGTAGCCGGCCCCCCACACCACGGCGTTCGGCGCCAGCACGACGTTCACCAGCAGCAGCACCGCGGCGCCGACCAGGCCGGGGTCCAGCGCCCGGGTCAGCGCCACTCCCTGGCCGGCGTGCACCGCGAGGCCGAGCACGACCAGCGCCGCGCCGGCGGCCAGCAGCATGCCGACCGCGGCCGCCGCGGCCCGGGCGACCACCGGCACGGCCGGGGGCAGCAGCTCGGCCAACGCCGGCCCGAGCCGGGCGGCGCGCAGCAGCCCGACGCCCCCGGCCGCGGCGGCCAGCAGGGCCGCGCCGGCGCCGGCGGAGAACGGGCCGACCGCGACGGTCGGGGTGCCGGCGATGCCGGCCACGATCGCGGCCAGCACGCCGTATGCGGCGGCCAGCGCGGCCACTGCCCGGGCCGCCTCGCGCAGCGCCGGCCGGCCGGACGCGGCCGAGCCTCCGGTCGGCGCCGACTCGGCGGGTCTGCGCCGGCCGGGAGCGCGGTCGGCGAGCCCGAGCGTGCGGGCCACCGACACGCCGGCCCGGTGCAGCAGCACGGCCGGCAGCACGGTCAGCCCAAGTGGCACGACGGCGACGGTGCCGGACGGCAGCCGCAGCGTCCCGCGGTGCGCCAGCAGCCAGGCGTCGGCCGCGGTGCGCAGCGCGTCCCGGGCCGAGGCCCCGGTGCGCGAGTCGGTGGCCCAGGCGACCAGCACCACCGCGGCGATCAGGGCCACGCCGGACAGGGCCGCGCCGGCCGCGGCGACGGTGCCGGCGAGCACCGTCCCGGTCCCCGCGCCCGACCCTCCGGCGCCGCCGCCCGCCCGCCGGATATCCCCCACGGCAGCCCACTCTGTCAGCCAGCCGGCCGCCGGCCGGTCAGGCGCGCCGCGGTCTCAGCGCGAGCGCATCACCTCGCGCATCAGGTGCGCGGTCTCGCTCGGGGTCTTGCCGACCCGGACGCCGGCCGCCTCCAGAGCCTCCTTCTTGGCCTGCGCGGTGCCGGAGGAGCCGGACACGATCGCGCCGGCGTGGCCCATGGTCTTGCCCTCCGGGGCGGTGAACCCGGCGACGTAGCCGACCACCGGCTTGGTCACCGAGGCCCGGATGAAGTCGGCCGCGCGCTCCTCCGCGTCCCCGCCGATCTCGCCGATCATGACCACCGCGTCGGTCTCCGCGTCGTCCTGGAACGCGGCCAGGCAGTCGATGTGGGTGGTGCCGATGACCGGGTCGCCGCCTATCCCGACGCAGGTGGAGAAGCCGATGTCGCGCAGCTCGTACATCATCTGGTAGGTCAGCGTGCCGGACTTCGACACCAGCCCGATCCGGCCCGCCTTGGTGATGTCGGCCGGGATGATGCCGGCATTCGAGCGGCCGGGGCTGATCAGGCCGGGACAGTTCGGCCCGACGATCCGGGTGCCGCCACCGGCGTGCTGTGCGTACGCCCAGAACCCGGCCGTGTCGTGCACCGGAATGCCCTCGGTGATCACCACGCAGAGCGGCACCCGGGCGTCGACGGTCTCGACCACGGCCGCCTTGGCGAACCGGGCCGGCACGAAGATGACCGAGACGTTCGCCCCGGTCGCCGCGACCGCCTCGGCCACCCGGTCGAACACCGGGATGCCGTCGACCTCCTGGCCGCCCTTGCCGGGGGTGACCCCAGCCGCGATGCGGGTGCCGGAGGCGACCATCCGGCGGGTGTGCCGGCGGCCCTCGGCCCCGGTGATGCCCTGCACCAGGATCCGGGACGACTCGTCGAGGAAGATCGCCATGGTCAGGCCCCCTGCCCGCTCGCGGCCAGTTCGGCCGCCCGGTCGGCGGCGCCGTCCATCGTCTCCACCTGCTCCACTCCGGCCAGTGCCGCGTCGGCCAGGATCCGCCGGCCCTCCTCGGCGTTGTTGCCGTCCAGCCGGACCACCAGCGGCAGGGTCACCGCCTCGCCGCGCGAGTCGAGCAGCCGGAACGCCTGCACGATGCCGTTGGCCACCTCGTCGCATGCGGTGATGCCGCCGAAGACGTTCACGAAGACGCTGCGTACCGCCCGGTCGGACAGGATGATCTCCAACCCGTTCGCCATCACCTCGGCCGAGGCGCCACCGCCGATGTCCAGGAAGTTGGCCGGGCGGACGCCGCCGTGCCGCTCCCCGGCTCCGGCGACCACGTCCAGTGTGGACATCACCAGCCCGGCGCCGTTGCCGATGATGCCGACCTCGCCGTCCAGCTTGACGTAGTTGAGGTTCTTCAGCTGGGCCTGCCGCTCCAGCGGGTCGGTCGCCTCGACGTCCGCATAGGACGCGAACACCTCCGGGTGCCGGAAGCTGGCGTTGTCGTCCAGGGTGACCTTGCCGTCCAGCGCAACCAGCCGCCCGTCCGGCGTGCGGACCAGCGGGTTCACCTCGACGAGCGTCGCGTCCTCGGCGACGAACACCTCCCACAGGTGCACCAGCAGGTCGGCGGTGGCCTCGGCGATCTCGACCGGGAACCGGGCCGCCTCGACGATCTGCCGGGCGATCGCCCGGTCCACCCCGCCGGTCGGGTCGATCGGGATCTTGGCAAGTGCCTCCGGCCGGGTGGCGGCCACCTCCTCGATCTCCATGCCGCCTTCCCGGGAGGCCATCGCCAGGAACGTGCGGTTGGCCCGGTCCAGCAGGAACGAGACGTAGTACTCCGCGCCGATGTCGCTGGCCTCGGTCACCAGCACCCGGCGCACGGTGTGGCCCTTGATGTCCATGCCGAGGATCGCGGCGGCCTTCTGCTCGGCCTCGGCCGGGTCGGCGGCCAGCCGCACGCCACCGGCCTTGCCCCGCCCGCCGGTCTTGACCTGGGCCTTGACCACCACCGCCGTGCCCAGCCGGTCGGCCACCGCCCGGGCCTGCTCCGCCGTCTCGGCCACCTCGCCGGGCAGGACCGGCACGCCGTGCGCGGCGAACAGCTCCTTGGCCTGGTACTCGTTGAGATCCACGGCCGCAGCGTATCGAGCACCCCGCGGCGTACGAAGCGCCACCATCCGTCGGGCGGCCCGGTCAGGAGGTGGTCACGGTCAGGGTGGCGGTCCCGGAGCCTCGGCGACCGGCGTCGGCGACCGCCTCCAGGCCCCGGTTGGTCTGCCGGACCTCGTACGGGACCGGGCGCCCATCCAGCAGGACCTGGTCGATGCGCGCGCCCAGCGGCACGGTCGCGCCGAGGCGGAGCCGGACGGTGAGACCGACCCGGACTGCGGTGGTGTACGTGTGCCCGCTGCGGGCGGCACGGACGTCGACGAAGCCTGACCCGAGCCGGATGTTGGCTCCGGACAGCTCGGACTCGTACGGCGGGATCTGCGGGGTGACCTCCAGCCGCTGGTTGCCGATGTCCGGCCGGACGCCGAGCTGCTGGTGCACCACCGACCACGCCGCCCCGTAGGCACCCCAGGCCTGCATCACCATGGCCCGATCCCAGAATGCCTTGTCGATGGAGCGCCCGTAGTCCGGCGAGGGCGCGATCTCCGGCATGGCGCCCGGCTGCTCGTCCGGACCGAGCTGCAGCCGCGCGTTCGCCTCGGTGTAGCGCTGCTGCTGGTCGCGGTCCAGCCGGCCGTAGTTGCCCTCGCCGACGGCCATGATCGACGTGTTCAGGGTGAAGATCGAACGCTCCGACGGCCGGTCCGACACCCAGGGGTCGCAGCTCGGTCCCTGGTTCCCAGCCGGATCGGTGGTCGGGCCGGTGCCGGTGTGGTAGAGCCCGAACGCGCCGCTGTAGCAGGGCTGCTCGCGAAGCCCGAGCGCGGCCGACCCATGCTCGCGGCCGGCGATGCCGGGCACGGTGCGACCGTGCTGCACGGTCTCGGACTCCATCGGGGTGACCCCGATCCAGTGCCGCTGGAACACCTTCACGTCGCCCGGGTCGCGCAGCGAGTCCGCGTACTGCGGCACGTTCCCGGAGCTGGTGGGGCCGAGCCACCACGCCGACTCGAAGCGCATCTGCATCGAGCGGGCCCGGGTCTCGGCCCACACCGCGGTGGCCACGTCGCCCTTGCTGCGGGCCATGTCGGCCAGGTCCCACAGGCCGCGGATCGTGTAGATGGCGACGTCGAGCTTCTCCTGGCCCATCCCGGGCCGCTCGACGTTGCCGAGGCCCTCGGGCCACCGGTCCCCGTCCGCGTCCAGCTCGCGGAAGATGTACTGCATGTTCCGCGTGGTGAAGTCGTACATCTCGTCGCGGAACGCGTTGTCCCCCGACCAGCGCCAGACGGTGGCCACCGCCATCGGGAACTTGGCCGTCTCATCGGTGTTCCCGGCGGCGGCGAGGTCCCCGAAGTACACCGAGCCGTCGGTGACCACCTCGTGGGCGACCTTGCCGCTGTCGCCGTTGAGGACGAGGCTCACGTCCCGCAGCGCCCGCATGTGGTCCTCGATCGGCCCGAACTGGCCGAGGGCCACCGCCGGGAACGCGGTGTACTCGCCGTCGGTGGCGAACAGCCACGGGTAGTCCGGGAACCCGGCTCCGAAGAAGCGCACGTGCGGCACCGTGCCCTGCGGGGCCGGGTAGGCGGTGCCCTCCCGGACGTCCCGGACCTGCAGGTTGCGCGCCTCCTGGACCGAGTCGGCGAGGTTCTGCTTGCTCCAGTCGATGCTCGCGGCGACGTCCGGGTCGCCGGGCAGGGTCAGCTGGGTCTGCGCCGCGAGCGCCTGCCGGGTGCGCTGCTTGGCGGCCAGCTCACCGTCTGGATCGGCCAGGGCCGCGGTCAGCTCCGTCCGGGCGGCGGCGAGGCCCTGGTCCGACCCGGCGACCGCGAACCAGACGGTGCGGTCGCCGGTGGCCGGGAGGTCCACCCGGTAACGCAGCTCGCCGCCCGCGCCCTTGCCGAACCCGGTGTCGTCGCAGCGTAGGTGCCTGTCGGCGATGTCACCGGCGGCCGGGCAGATGACCGGCGGGTCCTGCGGGCCGCGGAACCCGCTTCCGGTCGCGTGCGCTGTCGGCGCGAGGGTCGACCCGACCAGGGCGGCCCAGTCGTGCCGCTCGGCGTTCGCAACGGGCGGGGTGCCGACCTCCGAGAAGACCAGATGCCGGCCGTCGAAGCCGGCCGTGTCCGGCAGGTTGTAGTCGGCGGCGTTCGGTGTGGTCCAGCCCCACGGGTAGGCCTGCATCAACTCGGAGTGCGCGTCGACGTCGACGTCCACGGTCCGGGCTCCGCCGGGCGAGCGGAGGGTGAGACCGACGAGCACGGCCCGGGGACCGTCCGGCGCGAACTCGGTGCGGGTAAGGCTCACCCCGCCGGTGTCCGGCAACTGCATCTGCACGTAGCCGGACCCGCTGGTGAAGCGGGTGGCCGGCCCGACCCACTGGCCGCCCACCCCGAACCACAGGCCGTCCAGCATCTTCAGCGGCGGCGTCCAGAAGCCGCCCATCTCGCCCCGGGTGTGCCAGCCGCTGGCCGGGAAACGACCCTCCTCCGAGCCGACGACGTAGGCACGCGGGCCGCTGGCGAGGTAGCGCCGATCCTCCAGCCGGTCGGTGACCGACCCCGTCGGTGCCGCCGAGGCAGCCGCCGCGCCGTCGGGCGCGGCCGACGCGGCCAGGGGCGGCGGCGCGGCCAGCAGCGACGCGACGCACAGGGTGACCGGCCAACGCGTCATGAGCCCCTCCTCGGGCCTGCCGTGCTCGACGGCCTCGAAGCACCAGTTCGCGGTCCCGGCGTCCGAGGCCAGATCGCCCGGATCGGCACAAGACCACCTCACAGTCTTCCAACCCACTGAAGCGGTCAATCCTCGCTTCATCCATTCAGCCCTGCGGGCTTCGGCGGACGGTGCAGCGGCCCGCCGACGAAGGGCTCCGGGAGGCGGTGACGCCGACCGCGTCGCTACCCTCGCCAGCCGTGGGTGTCGAGCTCACCGGCGCCCGCGCGCCGGTGCCGGAGTCCCCGCTCGAACCGGAGCGGGAAGCCAGCCCGCCGGTCGGAGCCGACCACGGTGCCGGCGGCCGGTCGGGCGGGTCGGGGCGTACCGCCGGGCGCACCGCGGGCCTGGTGCTGGGCCTGGGCAGCGCGCTGCCGGCGCTGGTGCTGGCCGGCTGGCTGGCCGCGGTCTACCCGCTGGCCCGCGCCGGGATCGCCACCCCGCTGCCGGCGCTCGCGGTCGCCGTGCCGGTCATCGCCACCCTGCTGGGCCTGGCCCGGCGGGTGCCGGCGGTGTCCCGCACCCCGTGGTGGGCGGTGGTCGCCACGCTCGCGGTGGTGGTGGCGTTCGCCGCGCTGGCCGTCAGCAGGCACGGCGAGCACGTCGTGGTGCGCCGCGACCCGGGCGTGTACGCGCTGGTCGCGCACTGGCTGGCCGGTCACGGCGGGCTGACCATCCCCACCGATCTGGCGGCGGCCGGCGGCCCGAGCCCGACGTTCACCGCCGTCAGCCCCGGCTTCTACCTGGCCGGGGCCGCCCTCGTCCCGCAGTTCATGTCCGGAGCGGTGATCGCGCTGCTGCCGGGTGGGTGGCTGGGTGGCTGGACCGGGATCCTCAGCACCCCGGCCCTCTACTCGGCGTTGGCCTTGCTGGCCGCCGCCGGGCTGGTCGGCCGGCTGGTCGGCCCGCGGTGGGCGCCGATCGGCGCGCTCGTCCTCGGCCTGTGCCAGCCGGTGATGCTGTCCGCCCGGAGCACCGCGAGCGAGTCGACCGCGCTGCTGCTGCTGCTCGGCGGGCTGTGCCTGCTCGTCGACGCGGTGCCGGTCCGGCCGGCGGTGCCGGCCGGCGGGCCGGGCGGCTCAGCGCCGCGACCGGCGGCGGCCAGCACGCGCTCCGGGGTGGGCCTCGCCGCGCTCGCCGGGCTGGTGGTGGGCTTCGGCCTGCTGGTCAGGATCGAGGCCGCCCGCGACGTGATCCTGCTGGTGCCAGTGATCGGCTGGCTCGCCGCCCGGCGGCGGCCGCAGTGGCTCGGGCTCGCCGGCGGGCTGGCCGTGGCCTCGGCATACGGGGTGCTGGACGCACTCGGCCCGAGCCGGCGCTATGTGTCCGACCTGCAGGCGGCGCTCCGCCCGCTGCTCGCCCTGGGCGCCGCGCTGGCCGTCGGGACCGTGGTGGTGGCCGTCGCCCTCCGCCGCGGGGCGCTCCGCGGGTACCGCACCGCGCTGGCGGCGGCCGGTGCGGTCGCGATGGTAGGGCTCGCCGTGTTCCTGTTCGCCCGGCCGTGGCTGCAGACTGCGCGGTTCGCCAACGGCAGCGCCCGGACCCTGCCCGGGCTGCAGCAGGACCAGGGGCTCGCCGTCGACGGCACCCGCAGCTACGCCGAGCAGAGCCTGCGCTGGGTGAGCTGGTACGTCGGCTGGCCGGCGCTGATCGCGGCCGGAGTGGTGGCGGCCGTTCTGGTGTGGCGGATCGTGCGGTCCGGCGACGACCGGTGGGCGGTCGCGCTGCCGGTGCTGGTGGCCTCGGCCGCGCTGGCGCTGTACCGGCCCGGCATCACGCCGGACCATCCGTGGGCCGACCGGCGGCTGGTGGTTACCGTCCTGCCGGCCGTCGTGCTGCTGGCGGTGTGCGGGCTGGCGTGGGTGACCCGGGCGGTACGCGGCCGGTGGGCTCGCCCCGGCAGGGCCGCGCTGACCCTCGCGGTGGCCGCCACCGGGGCGACGGTGCTGGCGGTGCCGGCGGCGCGGGCGTCCTGGCCGCTGGCCGGCGACCGTACCGAGACCGGCGAGCCGGCCGCGGTGGCCGTGGCCTGCGCCGCGTTCGGCCCCGGGGACGTGGCCCTGCTGGTCGACGCCCGCACCCGGCAGGAGTGGATGGCGGCGCTGCGCCAGGAATGCGAAATTCCCACCTTCGGCGTGCCCGCGCAGCCGACCGACGACGACGCCACCCCGGCCGAGGTCGAGGCGGTGGCGGCCCGGGTCCGCGCGGCCGGCGGCCACCCGGTCCTGGTCGCGCAGTCCGCCAGCCCGCTGCCCGGCCTGGCCCGAGCCCCGCAGCGGCAGGTGGTCGGGCTGGCCACCGAGGAGCAGTCCCGGCTGCTGACCAGGCCGGCCACCGACCTGGTGCCGCTGTCCATCGAGCTCTGGATCGCGCCGGCCGACTAGGACCCGGCGCGCTTCCCGCTGCGGCCGGCGGCGGTCAGGCGGACGCGCGGGTGCCCACGTGCTCGCGTACCCAGTCCACGATGGACTGAGTGGTGGCGCCGGGGGTGAAGATCTTGGCCACGCCCATCGCGGCCAGCTCTGGGATGTCGTCGTCCGGGATGATGCCGCCGCCGAAGACCACGATGTCCTCGGCGCCGCGCTCCTTCAGCAGTTCCAGCAGCCGGGCGAACAGCGTCATGTGCGCGCCGGACAGCACCGAGAGGCCGACCGCGTCGGCGTCCTCCTGGATGGTGGTCTCCACGATCTGCTCCGGCGTCTGGTGCAGTCCGGTGTAGACAACCTCCATGCCCGCGTCGCGCAGCGCCCTGGCCACGACCTTGGCGCCCCGGTCGTGGCCGTCCAAGCCGGGCTTCGCGACGACGACCCGAATCCGTTCGCTGCTGGCAGTCATGCCCGCTCCTTCGATCCGCACGGTGGCGCCGGCGGCACTGGACCCGAGACTACCGCCGGGCAGGCTCTGCGGGGTCGGCCGCGGGCGCCCTCGACAGTCGCCAGGCGGCCAGCGCGAACAGCGCGAAGACCAGCGCGGCCAGCAGGGTCCCGATGCCGCCGGCGCTCGGCGCGATCACCGGCGACCGGGCCGCGAGCAGCGCGGCGGCGAGGCCCTGGGTGGCCAGCACCGCGGCCAGCCCGGCGTACCCGCCGACCGCGGCCAGCCGCGGCTGCAGGGTCGCCGCGATCACCGCGGCGGCGCCGACCGCCAGGCACAGCAGCGCGCCGCCGGCCAGGTCCCAGCCGGCCCGCTCGGGCACCGGGGCCGGCGCGAGGTGTGCCCGTGACGAGGCGAACGGGGACATGCCCAGCACGATGGCGGCGAAGATGCCGGCCAGCAGGCCCCAGGCGGCCATCCGGGGACGCAGCCGGTCCAGCCTGCCGTCGTCCTCCATCACGGTCCGCGGCCAGCCGAGCTGCGCGGCCAGCAGGGCCAGGACCAGCAGGCCGTACCCGACCGCGAGCAGCGCCAGGCCGGACCCGACCGAGTACCGCAGGCTGGTGCCGATGCCCAGGGGGAGGTCGATGGTGGTGCGCCGGCCGGCCTCCAACAGGTAGATCGTCTCGGCTAGCAGCGCGGCCGCGGCCAGGCCGGTGGTCCGGATCGCGGCCAGGCCGAGCCGGGGCAGCCGGCCGAGCAGGACCAGCAGGCCGGCCGCGCCGACCACTGCGGCGAACGGGAGCACGACCAGCCAGTCGAACAGGTTCGCCGCGCCGCCCACGCCGCGGCCGCGGACGTGCGCGACGGGGAGTCCGACAGCGATGAGCCGGCACAGCGCGCCGGCCAGGGCGAGGCCGCCGGCCACCCGCGCCGCGATCGGCACCGGGCCGACCACCAGCCCGGTCACCGGGGCCGCGGCCCTCCCCGCCGGGAGCCGCCGACCCTTCCCGGCGGTCCCCTTCCCGGCGGTCCCCTTCCCCCCGGCGGTCCCCTTCGCCACGGTTCCCGCCCGCCCGGCCTGCCGGTCCGCAGCCCCGCCCCGACCCGGCGCCGCCCGGCCCGGCTTCGCCGGTGTGCCGGTCCGGGACTTGGTGCCGGCGCCGGCCCTGCCCGCGCCACCGGCCTTCGCCCCGGACCGCGCGCTCTTCTTGGCGGTCGGCCTCGGCCGGCCCGAGGCGGCCGGGCGGTCCTCCGGCGCCCCCGCCTTCGCTGCCGCCGCGTTCGCCGCGGCGGGCCTCGCCCCGGCCGCCCGCGCCGGCTTCCCCGTCGCCGCCTCGCCGTCCGGCGCGGCGGCGCTTCCCCGGGCACCGCTCGGCGCGTCCCCGCCGGTCGCGGCCGCCCGCTCCACGGCGCCGCCCGGCGGAACCGCGCCCGGAGCATCGGCTTCGGCCACGCCGGCGCTCGCCCGATCTGCGCTCGGCGCATCCCCGCCGGTCGCGGCCGCCCGCTCCACGGCGCCCGGCTCGTCGCCGTCCGGCGCGGAGACGGTCGTCGTCCCGCCGTTCGGCTCGTCGCCGTCCGGCCCGGAGGCGCTTCCCCGCTCCGCACTCGCCGCGTCCCCGCCGGTCGCAGCCGCCCGCTCCACCGCGCCCGGCTCGTCGCCGTCCGGCCCGGCCGTGGTGTGCGGGTACTTCCGGGACGCAGTCACGGGCGCCGACGGTAGCAACTGAAAATCCTCACGTCGGCGTCGGTTGTGACGTATCAACCACATGCGGGTCGCGCCTCGTCTACCGTGCCGAAGCTCACTGCTTACCGGTCGGCTCGACGGGTAGACGAGTGGGACAAAAGTACGCACAGGAGGTCAGGACGGTGTTGCAGGCCGCGCAGCGCCTCCGCCGGGCAGCCAGTGGCGCCGGCGCGGAGCTGGCGTGCCTGGCCGCGCACGTCGCCCTCTACCCGGTCGGCTTCCTCGGCGAGCGAGACCGGGACGAGACCCAGCGGTACCGCCTCGACAGCGTGTCCCCGGTGCACCGCGGCCTGACGATCGGCGACGTCGAGGCGGCCGCCACCCCGATCCTGCTGGTGCATGGCTTGGTCGACAACCGCTCGGTGTTCACGGTGCTGCGCAGGGCGCTGCGCCGGCGCGGCTTCGGACGGGTCCGGACGGTGAACTACAGCCCGTTCACCTCGGACATCCGGGAGGCGGCCCGGGTGCTCGGGCGGTACGTCGAGGCGCTCTGCGCGCAGACCGGGTACGAGCGGATCCACGTGATCGCGCACAGCCTGGGCGGCGTGATCGCCCGGTACTACGTGCAGCGGCTCGGCGGCGACGCCCGGGTCCACACCCTGGTCACCCTCGGGTCGCCGCACGGCGGCACCGGGGTCGCCCGCCTGCTGCCGTTGCCGATCATTCGGCAGCTTCGGCCTGGATCCGACGTCGTCGCCGAACTCGCGCGTCCGGCGTACGAGTGCCGCACCCGGTTCGTCGCCGTCTGGACCAACGTCGATCAGCTGATCTATCCGAAGGCGAACGCCCGGATCGATCATCCCGACCTGACCGTTCGCAACGTCCTGCTGCCGGACGCCGGGCACTTCTCGCTGCCGATGGACCGCCGGGTGGTCCAGGAGGTCGTGCAGACCCTGACCTACCTGCACACCGACGGGTCCACGGCGACCGCCGCGGTCACTCTGATCGACGCGGCACGGTCGCCCGGCGCGGCTGGTCAGCCGACCCGACCCAGCCGAGGCGACTCCTCCCCCGGTGCCGGCGCGGTGCGGCGGGTGCGGTTCCGGCGTTCGGATCGAATCGCCCATACCGACGAGACAGCTGCACGTTGAGGCACGGAGCCAGGGGTGTGCGGTAGCTCTGGGCGCCACCGGCGACCTACCGCACACCCCCTTGGGCCACTCGGGTGACACTGTGTGCCGACATTTGCCTTCGTCGCTGCTCTTGGTTACGGTCCCGAGTCGGTGTTCAGCCGGACGCCGCTTACCTGGGACTCCCCGCTTCGGGAGAAGCCGGCGGGGACCGGGGACCACGCAGCGCCGCCGCACGAAGGGTTGATACGTGTCGCGACACCGCCGGCCGGAAGGTCGACATCGCGTGCACCGGCCTCCAGCGAAGGCACCCGCCGTCCTCGCCTCTGCCGTCATCGGGGCCACCGCGGCCGCGCTGTCGACCGCCGCGGCCTCCGCCGACGGCGGCCTCGGCGCGCTGGCCGCGAACGTGACCGCGCTGCACGCCCCGGTGCCGGAGAAGATGCTCGGCGTCGGCGGGCCGGACGCGCTCCCCGATGACGTGCCCGCGGAGGAGCCGATGTCCGGCCACCAGCTGCTGTCCGCGGCCGAGGCGCAGGGCCGGCTGGCCGACATCCGGGCCACCCGGGAGGCCAAGCGCCGCCAGATCGCCCTGATCGAGGCGGCCCGGCCGAAGTGGGTGGACCCGATGCGGCGCGGCAGCTACGTCATCTCGTCCTGCTTCTGCTGGCGCTGGGGCACGTTCCACTACGGCGAGGACATGGCCGCTCCGTGGGGCACCCCGTTCTACGCGGCCGGCGACGGGATCGTCGTCCACGCCGGCCCCGAGGGGGGCTACGGCAACGCGATCATCATCCAGCACGCGAACGGCGACGTGACCCTCTACGGCCACGAGGAGAAGGTGCTGGTCCGGGTCGGCGAGCGGGTCAAGGCGGGCCAGCTCATCGGCCTGGTCGGGTCGCTCGGCAACAGCACCGGCCCGCACCTGCACTTCGAGGTGCGGGTCGGCGGGGAGCACGGCAGGCCGGTCGACCCGGTGCCCTGGATGGCCGACCGCGGCGTCTCGATCGCCTGACCCGCCGCGTCGGCCAGCCCCCGCCGCGACGCCGCCGGTGTTGCCCGGCAGGATGGGTCGGGTGAACCGAGGTACGACCGTGCCGGCCGAGGAGCCGGTGGCCCCGGCGGACGGTGGTTCCCCGGACGGCGACTCCATGGGCGGCCCCGGCCCGGTCGCCGCCGGTCCATACCCGGCCGGCCCAGCCGCTGCCGGCCCAGCCGCTGCCGGCCCAGCCGCTGCCGGCCCGGCCGGTGTCCTGGCCCGGCTGGCCGCCGGGCGCCCGGCCGGCGACCACCGCGTGCTGCTGTATCCGTGGCTGGTCTCCCGGCTGGTCGCGCTGCTGATCCTGATCCCGGAGAACGACATCCTCCGGGACGTCATCTACTACGGGCGCGGCGCGCGCGCGGTGGCCGGCCCGCAGGGGCTGCGGGACGTGCTGCCGGAGTACCCGGCGCCGTCGTTCGCGCTGTTCGGCCCGCTCTGGTGGGCCACCCGTGGCAACTGGTACGCGTACCTGACCGGGTTCGTCGTCATCATGATCGCGCTCGACGCGGCGTTCACCCTGGCGCTGTGGCGGGCCGCCGGCCGCCGGCCGACCCCCGGTCTGTGGCTGTGGATCCTGCTCGTGCCGCTGCTCGGACCGCTCGCCTACGCTCGCTTCGACCTGGTGCCCGCGGTGTTCGCGGGCGGCGCCCTGCTCGCCGTGGCCGCCCGGCGACCGGCGACCGCGGGACTGCTGACCGGCGCCGGCGCGGCGATGAAGCTGTGGCCGGCCGCGCTGCTGCCGGCCATGCTGCTGCGCCGCGGCGGGCGAGGTCGGGTGGCCGCCGGGTTTCTGGCCGTGGGCGCTGTCGCGGTGCTCGCCACGCTGGCCACCGCCGGGGTCAGCCGGCTGGTCTCCCCGCTGACCTGGCAGGGCGACCGGGGGCTGCAGATCGAGTCGCTGTTCGCCGTCCCGCTGCTGTGGGCCCGGCTGGTCAGCCCGTCGACCTGGGGGACCCCGTACACCCGGTTCTCCGCGTTCCAGGTCGAGGGACCGGGCGCCGGGATGCTCGCCGACCTGTCCACCGTGGCGACCGCGGCCGGGCTCGGCCTGCTGGTGTGGCTGTGGTGGCGGGTGCTGCGGTGGCGGCAGCGACCGGGCGACGTCCTGCCGGTCGCCGGCCTGCTGATGATCGGCACCGCGAGCCTGCTGATCATCACAAACCGGACGCTCAGCCCGCAGTACCTGTTCTGGGTCGGCGGCCTGCTGGCGGCGCTCGGCTGCCTGACCCCGGCGGAGCCGACCGTCCCCCGGCTGGTGCGGCTGCTGCTGGTCGGCGGCGCGGTGACCCAGGTGATCTACCCGATCGGGTACGCCCTGCTCACCAACGAGACCTGGGCCACCTGGATCGGTGTCGGGCTGCTCACCGCGAGAAACGGCGTCCTGGTCGCGATCACGGTGATCGCGGTCCGCAGGGTCGTGGCCCTCACCGCTCGCTCCGCAGTCCCGGCGTGAGCGTCACGCCCGCCCTGGCCGCCAGCCCGGCCGGGTTGTGGAATCGGTGGACCGCAGGCTCGCGGGCGGCCGACGCCGCGCTGGTCGCCGCGGTGGTCGTCGCCGGCTCGGTGAGCCGGCACGCGGTCTACACCGGCTACGGGGTGGCGATCCTGGTCGGCAGCGTGGCGGTGCTGGCGGCGGCGGTCTGGCGCGCGGCAGGCGCCGAGGGTCCGAGCCGGGCCGGGGTGCTGGTCGCCCTGGCCGGCGCGGTCTTCGCCCAGGTCATCAAGCCGCCGTACATGAACGTCGAGGCGGGCACCTGGCTGCTGCGGGCCGGTGTCTGGGTCTGCCTGGGCAGCACGGTGCTGGCCGCCGCGCTGCTGCTGGACGCGGTGGGGTCGGTGCCCCGGCGCCGGGTGGCCGTCGCCGGGCTCGGGCTGGTCGGCGTCCTCAGCGCGTACCTGCTGGTAGCCAGGGGCAGCACCCGGCCGCTGATCGACGTGTGGGCGATCCTGCAGGGCGCCTCGCTCGGCGTCGTACACGGCCAGAACCCCTACGACATGGTCTTCGCGAGCGTGCCGCGCGGCCAGGTGAACGACGTGTTCAACTACCTGCCGGCCACGTTCCTGCTGCCGGTGCCGTCCCGGCTGCTGCTCGGCGACGTGCGGTACGCCGAGGCGGCCATGCTGGCCGCCGGAGTCGGCGCGCTGGCCTGGTGGACGCTGCGGTGGCCGGTCCGTCCGGCGACCGGGCCGGCGCTGGCGTTGCTGGTCGGGGTGCTCCCCGGCGCGCTCTACGACGTGCAGCAGGCCTGGAACGAGACGATCCTGGCCGGGGCGCTGATCGCGGCCGCGGTGCTGCTGGCCGCCGGGCGAGCTGGCTGGGCCGCGGTCTGCCTCGCGCTGGCGCTGGCCACCAAGCAGCACATCGTGCTGCTGCTGCCGCTGTGGGCCTGCTGGCGAACGTTCGGCTGGCGCCGCGCGGCGGCCGCCGCGGCCGGCGCGGCCGCGGTCGCCCTGCCCTGGGCGGTGGCCGACTTCGACCGGTTCCGGTACGGCGTGCTCGACTTCTTCGTCGACCTGCCGGCCCGGCCGGACTCGCTGTCCCTGTGGCACCTGCTGCCGAGCCCGCTGCGGGCCGTCACACTGCTGGCGCTGACCGCCGCGGCCTACGTCCTGGCCCTCGGCCGCCTGCCCCGCACCCCGGCCGGCCTGCTCGTCGGCAGCGCCCTGGTGCTGGCCGCCTTCGACCTGGCGAACAAGCAGAGCTTCCTGAACCAGTGGCTGCTCGCCGCCCAACTCGTCGTGGCCGGCCTCGCCCTGGCCGGCTCGGGCCAGCCCGACCGGGGTCAGAGCTTTTCGACCGGGGCGTAGCGGAGCAGCAACCACTTGGCACCGATGTCGGCGCCGAAGTCGATCTGGGCCTGGGCGCGCTCGGCTTCGCCGCGGATGGCGAGCACGGTGCCCAGGCCGAAGGCGTCGTGGCTGACCCGGTCGCCGATGTCCAGCGCGGGGATCGGCCGGTTGCCGACGCCGCCGCGCAGGGTGCCACGGGCCAGGCCGGTCGCGGCGACCCTGGCCTGCGCCGGCGGCTGCCGGCGAGGCTCGGTGCGCTCCCAGTCGACCAGGCTGTCCGGCACCTCGTCCAGGAACCGGGACTGCGGGTTGTACGAGGGCTGGCCCCAGGTGGACCGGGTGACCGCGCGGGACAGGTACAACCGACGCTGCGCCCGGGTGATCCCCACGTAGGCCAGCCGCCGCTCCTCCTCCAGCTCCTGCGGGTCGCCGAGGGTGCGCAGGTGCGGAAACACGCCGTCCTCCATGCCGGTGAGGAAGACCACCGGGAACTCCAGCCCCTTCGCGGTGTGCAGGGTCATCAGGGTGACCACCCCGCCCTCCGCGTCCGGCACCGAGTCGGCGTCGGCGACCAGCGCGACCTGCTCCAGGAACTCGGTCAGCGAGCCGGTCTCGGCCCGCTGCTCCTCGTACTCCCTGGCCACCGCGACGAGCTCCCGCAGGTTGTCCACTCGGGACTCGTCCTGCGGGTCGTCGCTGCGCTCCAGCTCGGCCAGGTAGCCGGTGCGGTCGAGCACCGCCTCCAGCACCGCGGCCGGCCCGTTGCCCTCACCGGCCGAGACCGCCCGCAGCTCGGCCATCAGCGCCATGAAGTCGCGGATCGCCGCGACCGACCGGGTGGCGATCCCGGGCGCTGCCTCGCACCGCTCCAGCGCCTCGCCGAACGTGATCCGGTCCCGTGAGGACAGTGCCTCCACGCACGCCTCGGCCCGCTCCCCGATGCCGCGGCGGGGCGTGTTGAGGATCCGGCGCAGGCTCACCACATCGGTCGGGTTGGCGATCACCCGCAGGTACGCCAGCAGGTCGCGCACCTCACGGCGCTCGTAGAAGCGCACCCCGCCGACCACCTTGTAGGGCAGCCCGACCCGGATGAACACCTCCTCGAACACCCGGGACTGCGCGTTGGTCCGGTAGAAGACCGCGACCTGGCTGGACGTCACGCCCTCGCTGTCGGCCAGCCGGTCGATCTCGCCGGCCACCCAGGCGGCCTCGTCGTGCTCGTTGTCGGCGACGTAGCCACGGATCTTCTCCCCCGCGCCGGCGTCCGACCACAGGTTCTTCGGCTTGCGGTTCGGGTTGTACGCGATCACCGCGTTGGCCGCGGACAGGATCGTCTGGGTGGAGCGGTAGTTCTGCTCCAGCAGGATGGTCGTCGCGTTCGGATAGTCGCGTTCGAACTCCAGGATGTTGCGGATGGTGGCGCCGCGGAAGGCGTAGATGGACTGGTCGGCGTCGCCGACCACGCACAGCTCGGCCGGCTCCACCGCGGAGCCCTCCCGGACCAGGTCCCCGTCGACGGTGTGCTTCTGCGCGGTCCCGGCCGGCGTGCCGACCAGCTCGCGGATCAGCGTGTACTGCGCATGGTTGGTGTCCTGGTACTCGTCCACCAGCACGTGCCGGAACCGCCGCCGGTAGTGCTCGGCCACCGCCGGGAACGCCTGCAGCAGGTTGACCGTCGTCATGATCAGGTCGTCGAAGTCCAGCGCCTGCGCCTCCCGGAGCCGGCGCTGGTAGAGCAGGTACGCCTCGGCGAGCACCTTCTCCAGGCCGCTGGTCGCCTTCTGCGCCCAGGTCTCCGCGTCCACCAGCTCGTTCTTCAGGTTGCTGACCTGCGCCGCCATGGCCCGGGCCGGGTAGCGCTTCGGGTCGAGGTCCAGGTCGCGGCAGACCATCGCCATCAGCCGCTGCGAGTCGGCCTGGTCGTAGATGGAGAAGCTGGACTTGATCTGGAGCGTCTTCGCCTCGGCCCGCAGGATCCGCACGCACATCGAGTGGAAGGTGGACACCCACATCGCCCTGGCCCGCGGCCCGACCAGGGCCACGACCCGGTCCCTCATCTCGCCGGCCGCCTTGTTGGTGAAGGTGATCGCGAGCACCTGGCCGGGGTGCACCTCGCGGTGCGCCAGCAGGTAGGCCACCCGGTAGGTGAGCACCCGGGTCTTGCCCGAGCCGGCGCCGGCGACGATCAGCAGCGGCGAGCCGGCGTGGGTGACCGCGGCACGCTGCTGCGGGTTCAGCGCGTCCAGCAGGGTGTCGGGGTCGACGGCGAGCCGCACCGCCCGGCGCGGGCGCCGCTCCGGCTCGACGGCGTCCGGGTCGGGCAGCGCGCGGACGTCCACGCCGTGGGTGTCGACCTGACTGCTCATCTCACAGCCAGCCTAGGCCGTGTGGATCGGGTCTTGGTGGATGCGGGCGGCGTCCAGCCGGCGTCCGGCGAGGCGGAGGCCGAAGCCGCTACTGGAGGTCGTATCGGCGAGGCCGACAACGCCGCCGGTCGTCGGCTGGACGTCGATCCGCGCCGCCAAAGACTCGATCCACACGGCCTAGGCCGTCGCAGCGACAGATTGCGGACGGTCCGGCGACGGGCGGCTGTACCCGATCGGTGATCACTGCTACGCTTCGTGCCGTGCACCTCGCGACGGCGTACGAGTTTTTCTACGGGTACCGGAGTCCGGTATCCGTCGCCGTCGTCTGACCCAGACCACACCGACGCCCCGGGCTCGAAGGCCCGGGCGTTGTGCGTTCCGGGGCCAGAAGGACCGGGCGGGACAGCCAGGAGCCCGCCATGACCAGCACCCTCAGCCCGGACACCGCCACCCTCGGCCCGGCAACCAGCGCGCTCACCCCGGCAACCGGCCCGGCGCCGGCCCAGGAGGCCGAGCTCATCCCGCTGCTGCGGTCCCAGATCGACGCGATCGACGCCGGCATCGCCAGGCTGGTGGCCGAGCGGGCCCGGCTGTCCCGCCGGGTGCAGACCGCCCGGATCGCGGCCGGCGGGGTCCGGATCGAGCTGAGCCGGGAGCGGCGGATCCTGGAGCAGTACCGTGACTCGCTCGGCGACGGGGGCGTCGCGCTCGGCAACGCGGTGCTGCGGGTCTGCCGCGGGCCGGTCTGACGCTCCGGCGGCCGACCCGCCGCTGCGTACGTACGATCGAGAGTTGTGACCCTGCCCGGAACCGAGCCAGCCGCCCGCGTCGACCGCGTGCTCGCGGTGGCCGCGCACCCGGACGACATCGACTTCGGTGCGGCCGGCGCGGTGTCCTCCTGGACCGACGCCGGCATCGAGGTGGCCTACTGCATCGTCACCTACGGCGACGCCGGCGGCTACGATGAGACACCCCGAGCCGAGATGCGGATCCTCCGCGAAGCCGAGCAGCGGGCCGCTGCCAAGACCGTCGGGGTGAGCGAGGTCACCTTCCTCGGCCACCCGGACGGCCGGGTCTACGTGACCCACGACCTGCGCCGGGACCTTGCCCGGGAGATCCGCCGGTTCCGCCCGCAGCGGGTGCTCACCCAGTCGCCGGAACGGAACTGGGAGCGCATCTACCCGTCCCACCCCGACCACCTCGCGGTCGGCGAGGCGACCCTCTGCGCGGTCTACCCGGACGCCCGCAACCCGTTCGCGCACCCCGAGTTGCTGGCCGACGAGGGCCTGCAGGCTTGGACGGTGGCCGAGGTCTGGATGATGGGCGGCCCGCAGCCCAACCACTACCTGGACATCACCGACACGTTCGACCGGAAGGTCGCCGCGCTGCGCGCGCACACCAGCCAGACCGCGCACATGGACGACCTGGACGGCATGCTCCGCGGCTGGAACGCCGCGAACGCCGCCGCCGGCGGCCTCGCCGAGGGCCGGCTAGCCGAGGCCTTCCAGATCATCTCCACCACCTGAGACCCGCGAACCCGAGCCCCGCGCCGGTGCGGTGCAGAGCAGGGCGGTCGGGGCTCCGGCGACCCGGGTGAGGACGACGATGGCGTGCTGGTCGCCGGACAGGCGCAGCTCCCGGCGGAGCACGGCGGGGTCGACCGCGGAGCCCCGCCTCTTGACCGTGACCCGGCCGACGCCGCGGGCCCGGAGCAGCCCGCGCAGCCGCTTCAGCGAGAACGGCAGCACGTCGGTGACCTGGTAGCCGCGGGCGAACCGGGTCGGGGCGGCGCGGTCGGCGGCGACGTACGCGATCGTCGGGTCGAGCAGCCGCCCACCCGGCAGCGCCGCAGCCACCTCGGCCACCAGCCCGGCCCGGATCACCGCGCCGTCCGGCTCGTACAGCCACCGCCCTGGCCGGCCGACCGGAGGGGCGCCCGCGCCCGAGCCCACCAGGGTCGCGCCAGAGGGCAGCAGCGTCGCCCGCCGGACCGCGGTCGCCAGCGGGCCGAACCACAGCGCGGCCTCCTTCACCTCGCCGCCGACCGACACCCACTCCGCCTCGGCACCGGCCGGCACCAGCTCGTGCGGGATTCCCGGCGCCACCTTCGCGCCGGTCAGCGGGACCGCGGCGGCCAGCGCGGCGACGAACGAGAACGGCGGCGAGTAGCCCCGCGGGTCGAAGACCCGGCGCCCCCGGGACGGCTGCCGGCGGCTCGGGTCCACGAACGCCGCCGGCCACCCGGCCAGCGGCGCCGCGGTCGCGTCCGCGCAGTCGATGGTGACCAGGTCGGCCAGACCCAGCGCGGCGACGTTGGCCATGGCCACCTCGACGGTGAGCGGATCCCGGTCGACGCCGTGCACCCGCAGCCCGGCCCTGGCGAGTGCGACCAGGTCGCCGCCGATCCCGCAGCACAGGTCGAGCACCCGGTCCACGCCCGCGGCGGCATACCGCCGGGCGTGCCCGGCTGCCACCACCGCCCGGGTCGCCTGCTCGACCCCGTCCGGGGTGAAGAACATCCTGTCCGCGTCGGCGCCGAACTTCGTCCTGGCCCGGCGCCGCAGCCGCACCTGGGTCAGCGCCGCGGAGACCAGGCCCGCGTCGTACGACTCGCGCAGCGCGGTGAGGGTGGCCAGCATCGTCCGCTCGTCGGCGCCGCGCGCCCCGACCTCGCCGAGCAGCCGCTCGCCGTCGGCCGACAGCAGGGCCCGGAACGCCGCCAGCTCCACCCCGCACACTCTGCCGCAGCCGGACCCGGGGGTGTGTTGAGTCGCTGGCACTCGACGGTCTAGAGTGCCAACTGCAGAGCGATGGTGCCGGTCCGACCCCGCGACGGCGGACCGGTGCGGGCGCTCGACCCATCACGCATTCCGCGACCCCACAGGAGGGGGAGAACGACCGTGACGACGGCCACCAAGGTCACCATCAAGCCGCTCGAGGACCGCATCGTGGTGCAGGCCAACGAGGCCGAAACAACCACCGCGTCGGGCATCGTCATCCCGGACACCGCCAAGGAGAAGCCGCAGGAGGGCACCGTCATCGCCGTGGGCCCAGGCCGCTGGGACGAGGACGGCGAGAAGCGCATCCCGCTGGACGTCAAGGTGGGCGACACCGTTCTCTACTCGAAGTACGGCGGCACCGAGGTGCGGTACTCCGGCGAGGACTACCTGATCCTGTCCGGCCGGGACGTGCTCGCGGTCGTCGAGCGCTGAGGAACCGCCGATCGGTCACCGCCCCGGGGGTCCGGATGCCGGGCCTCCGGGGCGACCCACGCATCGGCGGGTCCGGAGGGTAGGAGCGATGTCGAAGATCATTAGTTTTTCCGACGAGGCGCGACGCGCACTGGAGCGCGGCGTGAACACCCTCGCGGACACAGTGAAAGTGACGCTCGGCCCGCGCGGCCGCAATGTCGTGCTGGACAAGAAGTTCGGCCCGCCGACGATCACCAACGACGGGGTGACCATCGCCCGCGAGGTCGACCTGGTCGACCCGTACGAGAACCTCGGCGCGCAACTGGCCAAGAACGTCGCCACCAAGACCAACGACGTAGCCGGCGACGGCACCACCACCGCCACCGTGCTGGCCCAAGCGCTGGTCACGGAGGGGCTGCGCAACGTCGCGGCCGGCGCCAACCCGGCCGCCCTCAAGCGGGGCATCGACGCCGCGGTCACGGCGGTCGGCGACGAGCTCACCAGGGTCGCCACCCCGACCGAAACCCGGGACGAGATCGCCCACGTGGCCACGATCTCCGGCCAGGACCCGACGATCGGGGCGCTGATCGCCGACGCGATGAGCCAGGTGGGCAAGGACGGTGTGATCACCGTCGAGGAGTCCAACACGCTCGCGACCGAGCTGGAGTTCACCGAGGGGATGCAGTTCGACAAGGGCTACATCTCGCCCTACTTCGTCACCGACCCGGAGGCGATGGAGGCGGTGCACGAGGACGCCTACCTCCTGCTCACCTCGCAGAAGATCGGCTCGTTGGCCGACCTGCTGCCGCTGCTGGAGAAGGTCATCGAGGCCGGGAAGCCGCTGCTGGTGGTGGCCGAGGACGTGGAGGGCGAGGCGCTGTCCACGCTGGTGGTGAACGCAATCCGGAAGACCTTCCCGTCGGTCGCGGTCAAGGCTCCGTACTTCGGGGACCGGCGCAAGGCCTTCCTGGACGACCTCGCGGTCGTCACCGGCGGCCAGGTCGTCTCCCCCGAGGTCGGGCTCAAGCTGGACGAGGTCGGGTTGGACGTCCTGGGTCGCGCTCGTCGGGTCACGGTCACCAAGGACGACACCACCGTCGTCGACGGGGCCGGCGAGGGCTCGGCGATCGAGGCGCGGATCGCCCAGATCCGCAAGGAGATCGACGCGACCGACTCCGACTGGGACCGGGAGAAGCTGCAGGAGCGGCTGGCGAAGCTGGCCGGCGGCGTGGGCGTCATCCGGGTCGGCGCGGCCACCGAGGTCGAGCTGAAGGAGAAGAAGGCCCGCATCGAGGACGCGATCTCGGCCACCCGGGCGGCGGTCGAGGAGGGCGTCATCACCGGAGGCGGTGCCGCGCTGGTGCATGCCGCCGCGGTGCTGGCCGACGGTCTCGGCCGGTCCGGCGACGAGGCCACCGGCGTGCACGTGGTGCGCAAGGCGCTGGACGAGCCGCTGCGCCGGATCGTGGCGAACGCCGGGCTGGAGGGCTCGGTGGTGACCGCCAAGGTGCGCGAGCTCGGACCGGGGCACGGCTATGACGCGGCCACCTTCGAGTACTGCGACCTGGCCTCGCACGGCGTGGTCGACCCGGTCAAGGTGACCAAGGCGGCGCTGCAGAACGCCGCCTCGATCGCCGGCATGGTGCTCACCACGGAGAGCGCGGTGGTGGACAAGCCGGAGCGGGAGGAGCCGGACCACGGTCACGGCCACACGCACGGGCACGGACACGGTCACCGGCACGGTCCTGGCTTCTGACCCCGGTTCGCCGAGTCGCGGCGGCCGGCCCCAAGAAGGGGGTCGGCCGCCGCGTTCGTCCGGTATGCTCCGGTCGTCGTAGCGGGTGCCTCCGAAGGAGGGAACGGTGCGTAGGTCTGTTCGGGCGAAGACCGGCCGAGCTGCCGTCGCGATGGCCGGCGCCGGGCTCGTGCTGCTGCCGACGGCGCCGGCGCTGGCCGCCGGCCTGCAGGCGGTCGACGACAGCGCCACGATCGGGTCGATCGACATGATCGCCCCGATCGACCTGCTGGCGAACGACATCGGCCCGGACGGCCAGCCGGCGACTCCGGGCACCGTCGGCGTGGACACCACCCCGGTCCGCGGGCCGGCCAACGGCCAGGTGCAGATCAGCTCGGACGGCACCGCCGTGTACACCCCCGGCCGCTGCTCGGCCGGCACCGACTCGTTCGTCTACCAGATCATCGACCCGCAGCAGACCAGCTCGACGTCGAGCGCGACGGTGACCATCACCATCCGGCCGGCGGCCGCCGGCGTGGACGCCCGCCCGGACCGGTTCCGGGCGAACGCGGCCGGTGTCGCCCAGGGCAACCTGCTGGCCAACGACTGCGGCCCCGGTCCGCAGGCCTCGCCCAGCACCGTGCTGGTCAACCCGGCGCCGGTGGGCCAGCCGGCCAGGGGCACCGTCCTCATCGACCCGGGCGCCGGCACGTTCAGCTACCAGGCGAACCCTGGCGCGACCGGGACCGACTCGTTCGGCTACCAGATCAGCAACCCGGAGGCACCGGCGCTCACCGACACCGCCCAGGTCACCATCGTGCTGCCGGCCCGCGCGGCGCCGCCCCCGGCGCGCGGGCTGAACCCGCCGCCGGGCGGGGTCGCCCCGGCACCGCCGGAGAACAACCTCAACCCACCGGCCGAGCAGAGCCACCCGGCGGAGCAGACCCAGCCGGCCGCACAGCAGCGACAGCTGCCGGCGACCGGCGCCGCTCGGGTCGTCCCGGCCGCCGTGCTCGGGTCGGTGCTGATCGGGGTCGGCGCGCTGCTGGTGATCGGAGCGATGCGGCGCCGGGCCGCCCGGGATTAGGGCCCAAGGCCTGTCCCAGCCTGCCTACCCGACCCCGGCTCGGCTCGGGGCGCTGGGTCCCTGGTCGGCCAGCGCCTCCTCGCGCTCCGACTCCGACATCCCACCCCAGACGCCGTACGGCTCCCGGGTGACCAGTGCGTGCTGCAGGCAGGGGTCCAGCACCGGGCAGCGCATGCAGACGGCCTTCGCGGCGGCCTCCCGTGCGGCCCGAGCGGGGCCGCGCTCCCCCTCCGGATGGAAGAACAGGCTGCTGTCCCCGCCTCGGCAGGCGCCCCGCAGCTGCCAGTCCCACAGATCCGCGTTCGGACCGGGAAGCCGACGGATGTCAGCCATCGAGTCGCCCTCTCGCTGCTGGGTCAGGGGAATGTTCACCGGCGATGTAATTGACCGTACAACTGCCCGCACAACTGCCCGTGCACACGGGGCATCCGGTGACGCCGAGCGTGGCCGGGGCCTACCCCGACCGGGGCGGGTACACACCGGCTGTTGCTCACGCGGTGCGATCAGCGTCGTGCCCCGACCGGCCGAGGGCCCCGCCCGCCGGACTGCGCCCGGAAGCGACCCCCCGCAAACGCGCTGCGATCGATGGTGTAGTTTGCGCGCTGCTTGCAGGGCTCGCGGTTGCAGAAGCCGCTAGGCTGCTTGCCCGACCGGACAATCGTCCGCTCGCGAGATGTACCCGAAGTCCCGTTCGGAACCGGCCCACGAAGTCACCCGGACGGACTACATTCTGCACGAACGAGTCTTCATCACGGGGGGTGAGGGACGAGGGCCCGGCGTGGGCTGAGGAGGATGACCGTGACCAGCGTGCTCATCTGTGACGAGCGACGTGGAGTCCGTGAAGGCCTGGCACAGTTCATGTCGGTAGTGCCCGGGGTCGACCGGGTGGACACCGTGGTCAGCGGCGAGGACCTGCTGGAGCGGTACCCACGCGAGCGGCCCGACGTCGTCCTGGTCGGCACCCAGCGCGCGGTGGACACCGGCATCGTGCTGACCCGCCGCCTGGTCTCCCGGCATCCGCGGGCCTGCGTGCTGGTCTTCGGCGCGGCCGACGACACGACCAACATCGTGGCGGCGGTGGCCTGCGGGGCCCGCGGGTACCTGCGCTGGGACGCCTCGCACGCCGAGGTGTGCGCCGCGCTGGCGCACGCGCTGGCCGGCGTGGAGTTCGGCGGTCCGCGCGGCGGCCGGTCGGAGAGCGACATCCGGCTGACCGAGCGGGAGAAGCAGGTCCTGATCGGAATGACCGAGGGCAAGAGCAACGGCGAGATCGGGCGGGAGCTGTTCCTGTCCGAGGACACCGTGAAGACGCACGCCCGCCGGCTGTTCCGCAAGCTCGGGGTGAACGACCGGGCCCAGGCGGTGGCGCACGGCTTCCGCCGCGGACTGGTGTCCTAACCGGGGCTCCGCCCCGCACTCCGGCCGGGTCTCCTGGCGGGGGCTCTGGCCCCGGCAAGCGCCGGGCTGTCGCGGCGCTCCGTCCGGGCCGACGGCGATTTCCGGCGCGCGGCTGGCGCTACGCTTCTTCCTCCGCGGCGGCGAACGCGCCGTCCGCGAAGCCGCGGGCGTACTCCCAGCTGACGTAGCGGGTCGGATCCGGCCCGTACGCGGGTTCGTGCACCCGGGTACGGCCGGCATCCAGCAGGTGGCGCAGGTTGCCGCGCATCAGCTCCCAGCCGAAGTAGTGCGACTCGCCGCAGTCCTCACACTCGACCACGATCCCGCGGACCCCGCGGGCGGACAGCAGCGTCTGGAAGATCTCGAGATCCTCGAGGTCGGCAAGCACGTCCTCGCGCTCGGCCGGAGTCAGCGGCTCGCCGCCGACCGGCGGGTCGTCGAGGTCGTCGAGCGTGGCGGCGGGGTCGCTCGGGTCACCGAGGAACGGGTCGAGTGGCGCGTCGTCGGTCACGCCGACCACGGTAGACGCTCCGGCCGCCGGTGCGGTAACCCCGTAGGCGAACGCCGGTACCATGAGTCACCGGCGGAGTGTCACTCGCCACCCGCCGGGCGACCTGCCCGTGACCCGAAGAGGTGCCATGAACCCCGCCGCCTTTCCGGACAAGTTCGGGCCGCTCGGGTTGACGTTCGACGACGTCCTGCTGCTGCCGGCGGCGTCGGAGGTGCTGCCGAGCGAGGCCGACACCGGCGCGCGGCTCACCCGGCGGCTGTCGGTCCGGGTGCCGTTGCTGTCCTCCGCGATGGACACCGTCACCGAGGCGCGGATGGCGATCGCGATGGCCCGCCAGGGTGGGGTGGGCGTGCTGCACCGCAACCTGCCGAACGACGACCAGGCGTCCCAGGTGGATCTGGTGAAGCGGTCGGAGGCCGGCATGGTCAGCAACCCGGTGACCTGCTCGCCGGAGGCGACGCTGGCCGACGTCGACCGGCTGTGCTCCCGGTACCGGATCTCCGGGGTCCCGGTGATCGACGCCGACGGCGTGCTGGTCGGCATCGTGACCAACCGGGACATGCGATTCGAGCAGGACTCCCGGCGCCCGGTGCACGCCGTCATGACGAAGATGCCGCTGGTCACCGCGCCGGTCGGGGTGTCGTCGGCGGATGCGCTGCTGCTGCTGCGCCGGCACAAGGTGGAGAAGTTGCCGATCGTGGACGACGCCGGCCGGCTGCGTGGGCTGATCACGGTGAAGGACTTCGCCAAGAGCGAGGCCTACCCGCTGGCTACCAAGGACGCCGACGGCCGGCTGGTGGTCGGCGCCGCCGTCGGGGTCGGCGAGAACGGCTACAAGCGCTCGATGGCCCTGGTGGACGCCGGGGTGGACGTGCTGGTGGTGGACACCGCGCACGGCCACGCGGCCGCGGTGCTCGACATGGTCGCCCGGCTGAAGCGGGCCACCGCGGTCGAGGTGGTGGGCGGCAACGTGGCCACCCGGCAGGGCGCGCAGGCGCTGGTCGACGCCGGCGCGGACGGAATCAAGGTCGGGGTGGGCCCCGGCTCGATCTGCACCACCCGGGTGGTGGCCGGGGTCGGCGTGCCGCAGGTCACCGCGATCTTCGAGGCCGCCTCGGCGTGCCGCCCGGCCGGGGTGCCGGTCATCGGCGACGGCGGCCTGCAGTACTCCGGGGACATCGCCAAGGCGATCGCGTCCGGAGCCGACACGGTGATGCTCGGCAGCCTGCTCGCCGGGTGCGAGGAGAGCCCGGGCGAGCTGATCTTCATCAACGGGAAGCAGTTCAAGTCCTACCGCGGGATGGGGTCGCTGGGCGCGATGCAGAGCCGGGGCCGGATGGCGCCGTACTCGCGGGATCGGTACTTCCAGGACGACGCGCTGGCCGAGGACAAGCTGGTACCGGAGGGCATCGAGGGCCAGGTGCCCTACCGTGGCCCGCTGTCGGCGGTGGCCCACCAACTGGTGGGAGGGCTGCGGGCGGCGATGGGCTACGCCGGCTGCCCGACCATCGCCGACCTGCAGCAGCGCGCCCGGTTGATCCGCATCACCTCCGCCGGGCTGAAGGAAAGCCACCCGCACGACATCCAGATGACCGTCGAGGCGCCGAATTACACCGAGCGCTGAAGCGTCCGATAAGGACAGTTGAGGGAGGACAGTCGCGTGCGCGACGTGGTCGAGATCGGCATGGGGAAGACGGCCCGCCGAGGTTACCACCTGGACGACGTGGCGCTCGTCCCATCCCGGCGCACCCGCGGCTCGGCGGACGTCTCGATCGCCTGGCAGATCGACGCGCACCGGTTCGACCTGCCGCTGATGATCGCGCCGTCGGACGCGCTGGTCTCGCCGGAGACCGCGATGCTGGTGGACAAGCTCGGCGGCCTGGCCGTGCTGAACGGCGAGGGGTTGTGGACCCGGTACGAGGACCCCGAGCCGGTGCTGGCCGAGCTGGCCGGGGGGGACGAGCCGCCGCCGCAGCAGCGGGTGACCGAGATCTACGCCCAGCCGGTGCGCCCGGAGCTGGTGGCCGCCCGGATCGAGGAGGTGCACTCGTCCGGCGCGCGCACCGCGGTCCGGCTGTCCCCGCAGAACACGCTGGTCTTCGCGAACACGGTGATAGACGCGGGCGCGGACGTGCTGGTGATCCAGGGCACGGTGATCTCGGCCGAGCACGTGGCGGTCGGGCGGGAGCCGCTGAACCTGAAGACGTTCATCGCCGACCTGGACGTGCCGGTGGTGGTCGGCGGCTGCGGCAACTACCAAACCGCGCTGCACCTGATGCGCACCGGCGCGGCCGGGGTGATCGTCGGGTACGGCGCGCACCGCGGCTCGACCACCCACCGGCTGCTCGGCATCGACGTGCCGATGGCCACCGCGCTGGCCGACGCGGCGGGTGCCCGGCGGGACTACCTGGACGAGACCGGCGGCCGGTACGTACACCTGATCGCGTACGGCGACATCGGCACCGGCGGGGACGCGGCCAAGGCGCTGGCCTGCGGGGCGGACGCGGTGATGCTCGGCGAGCCGCTCGGCGCCGCGGCCGAGGCGCCCGGCGGCGGGCGGTACTGGGACCCGACCGCGTCCCACCCGAAGCTGCCCCGGTCGGTGGTGGAGCAGGTCGCGCTCCCGGACGAGCGGGCGCCGCTGGCCGAGCTGCTGCTCGGGCCGACCTCGGACGCATCGGGCGGACGGAACCTGTTCGGCGCGGTGCGCCGGGCCATGGCCAAGTGCGGCTACTCCAGCGTGAAGGAGTTCCAGCGGGTAGAGCTCACCCTGGCGTTCCGGGGTTAGCCGGATGCCGGGTCGAGCCGCCGGTCGAGCCGCCGGGGTCTGTGTCGCCGTGCTCCTGCTTGCGGGCTGCCGGCCCCCGGGCGGGCCGGCCGCTGCGGCGCCGGCGCGGGCGACCAGTACGCCCGCCCGCACCGGCTCGCCGCCACCGTCGGCCGGGACCACCTCGCCGGCCTCTGCGCCGGCGTCGCATCGGACGGCCCGCCCGGACCCGCCGGCGCGGCTCGCGGGGCTGCCCACCCTGCCCCGCGGCGGTCGGACGCTGCTGCCCGGCTGGCGGCTGGTCGCCTACTACGGGGCCGCCGGCACGCCGGCGCTCGGCGTGCTCGGCTCCGGCCCGCCGGACCAGGTCTGGCCGCGGCTGGCCGCGGCGGCGGCCCGGTTCGGCACAGCCCGCACCCGGGTGCTGCCGACGTACGAGCTGATCAGCGCGATCGCGAACGGGTACCCGGGCCCGGACGGCGGGTACCGCACCCGGGTCGACGGCGCGACGATCGACCGCTACCTGGACTCGGTGCGCCGGCACCACGCGCTGCTGCTGCTCGACATCCAGCCGGGGCACTCGGACTTCCCGACCGAGGCGCGCCGGCTGGAGCGCTGGCTGCGCGAGCCGGACGTCGCGCTGGCGATCGACCCGGAGTGGCGGATGAGCGCCGGCGGGGTGCCGGGACAGCGGATCGGCACGGTGTCCGCGGCCGAGGTGAACGCCGTCTCGGCCTGGCTGGACGAGCTGACCGTCCGGTACCGGCTGCCGCAGAAGCTGCTGCTGGTGCACCAGTTCACGGTCGGCATGGTCACCGACAAGGACGACCTCGCGCCGCGCCGGCACCTCGCGATGGTGTTCAACATGGACGGCTTCGGTGGCCGGGCGGCCAAGCTGGCGAAGTACCGGATGCTGGCCGCCGACCGCCGGTTCGGCCTCGGGCTCAAGCTGTTCCTGCGCCAGGACATCGCCATCTTCCAGCCGCCGGAGGTGCTGGCGCTGCAGCCCGCTCCGGACGTGGTCGAGTACCAGTGAGCCGGCCGGGCCGGCCCTACAGCCAGCCGGCCCTGCGGAAGCCGAGGTAGATGCCGCTGGCCAGGATGACCGTGACCAGCGTGCTGGCCAGGAAGCCGTGCCACTGCCCGTACCCCGGGTACGGCACGTTCTGGCCGTAGAAGCCGGTCACCGCGGTCGGCACCGCGATGATCGCCGCCCAGGCGCTCAGCTTCTTCACGATGTTGTTCAGCCGGGCGTCCTGCAGGGACAGGTTCGTCTCGAAGATCGTGGTGACCATGTCGCGCAGGCTCTCGGTCCACTCGCTCGCTCGCAGCACATGGTCGTAGAGATCCTGGTAGTACGGCGTTATCGGCTCGGACATGAGCTTGAGGTCGCGGCGCATCAGCGTGTTGACCACCTCCCGGGTCGGCAGCACGACCCGGCGCAGCTCGACCAGGCTCTTGCGCAGCGCGAACGTCCGCCGCTGCACCTCGCGGGAGTGCGGGCGCTCCTCGAACAGCGCGTCCTCCAGCCGCTCGATCTCGTCGTCCAGCCCCTCGACCGCCGCGAAGTGGCCGTCCACGATGACGTCCAGCATGCCGTACAGCAGCGCCGACACCCCGGTGGCGAGCAGGTCCGAGTTCTCGTCCCAGCGGTCGAGCATCCGGTCCACCCCGAACCACTCGTCCTGCCGGACGGTGACCAGCGCCCGCGGCAGCACGAACGCGGAGACCTCATCGGTGCGCAGCACCCCGGTGTCCCGGTCCAGCTCGACCGCGTACGAGTTCACGAACAGGTGCGACCGGTACCGGTCGGCCTTGGGCCGCTCGCCCCGGCTCACCGCGTCCTCGACGGCGAGCGGGTCCAGGCTGAGCTCGCCGGCGATCGCCAGCAGGGTGGGGCTGTCCGGGGAGCACACGTCGGCCCAGACGACGCAGTCCCCCTTGTCGAGGTAGTCGGAGATCTCGGCCAGCGGGAAGTCCTCGGCCACGAGCTCGCCAGCCCGCCAGGCACGGGTGCTGGCCGGTGCCCGGGGGGCTGCGTCTGCGACGCCACGGTCGGTCACGCCGGTAAGTGTCGCGTCGTCGGGCGACTGGGCAGCATCGAGGGCCGCCTGGGCGGATGCGTCCCTCGGGGTACGGGGTTAGGCGCCAGGCTCGTCGTAGGTCCGGCGCTCCTCGATGATCTCTTCCTCCGGTTCGCCGTGTTCCTCCCAGATGCGACGGGTCACCACCGTGCCGCGCCGCCGGTTCTGGTAGATGACCAGTCCGAGCAGCAGTGACGCGCCGCCCACCAGCATGAGCACGACCCCCATGACGTCCAGCCGGAGCCAGGAAACCTGTGCGGTGACCGCGAACTTGAAGATCGCCCCGAGCGCGATCAGTAACAGACCTGCGCCGATGCCACCCATTGCTGCACCTCCAGGACGCCCTTAGTGCTCTGCCGGAAACGGTACGCGATTTGGCATCGCCGGGCTGATCACTATGTACCCAGTAGGAGACGGACCCAGTCCGCAGGCAGGCTACCGGCAGTCACGGCCGGTCCGGCGGGCTGGCCCCGGGCGTTCGTACACTGCCCAAGTGGGCGCCGACGCGACCGACCCGACCGCCGATCTGGTACTGGTCGTCGACTACGGCGCGCAATACGCCCAGCTCATTGCGCGACGGGTGCGCGAGGCTCGGGTGTACAGCGAGATCGTCCCGCACGACCTGCCGGCAGACCGGATCCTGGCCCGCCGGCCGAAGGCGATCATCCTGTCCGGCGGCCCGGACAGCGTGTACGCCGAGGGCGCGCCGCAGGCCCCGGTCGACCTGATCACCGCCGGGGTGCCGGCCCTGGGCATCTGCTACGGCTTCCAGGCGATCGCGCTGGCACTCGGCGGGGTGGTCGACCGCACCGGGGGATCCGAGTTCGGCCGTACCGCGCTGACCGTGTCCTACCCTGGCGTCCTGTTCCGCGGCCTGGCCGGCGACCAGTCGGTCTGGATGTCGCACGGGGACGCGGTGTCCGCCGCTCCCCCCGGCTTCGCGGTGGTGGCGTCCACCGCCCGCAGCCCGGTGGCCGCGTTCGAGGACCCGCAGCGGGCGCTGTACGGGGTGCAGTTCCACCCCGAGGTCCTGCACACCGAGTCCGGGCAGCGGCTGCTGGAAAGGTTCCTGTTCGACGGCGCCGGCTGCCGCCCGCTGTGGACCGAGGCGAACATCATCGAGGAGCAGGTCGCGGCGATCCGGGCCCAGGTCGGCGGCAAGCGGGTGATCTGCGGGCTGTCCGGCGGGGTGGACTCGGCGGTGGCCGCCGCGCTGGTGCACCGCGCCGTCGGCGACCAGCTCACCTGCGTGTTCGTGGACCACGGGCTGCTGCGGGCCGGCGAGGCCGAGCAGGTGGAACGGGACTACGTGGCGGCCACCGGCGTGCGGCTGCACGTGGTGGATGCCGCGGATCGGTTCCTTGCCGCGCTGGCCGGGGTCGCCGACCCGGAGCAGAAGCGGAAGATCATCGGCCGGGAGTTCATCCGGGTCTTCGAGGCGGCCGCCCGGGAGGTGGCCGCCGACCCCGGCGGGCCCGGGGAAACGGTCGAGTTCCTGGTGCAGGGAACGCTCTACCCGGACGTGGTGGAGTCCGGCGGCGGCACCGGCACGGCGAACATCAAGTCCCACCACAACGTCGGCGGTCTGCCGTCCGACCTGCGGTTCTCCCTGGTGGAGCCGCTGCGCACGCTGTTCAAGGACGAGGTGCGCCGGGTCGGTGAGCAACTCGGCCTGCCGCCGCAGATCGTCTGGCGGCAGCCGTTCCCGGGACCCGGCCTGGCGATCCGCATCATCGGCGAGGTCACCGCCGACCGGCTGCGGCTGCTGCGGGCCGCCGACGCCATCGCCAGGGCCGAGCTGACCGAGGCCGGCCTGGACCGGGACATCTGGCAGTGCCCGGTCGTCCTGCTCGCCGAGGTCCGCTCGGTCGGCGTGCAGGGCGACGGCCGCAGCTACGGCCACCCGGTCGTGCTGCGCCCGGTCTCCTCGTCCGACGCGATGACCGCCGACTGGACCCGCGTCCCCTACGAGATCCTGGAACGCATCTCCACCCGGATCACGAACGAGATCCGCGAGATCAACCGGGTGGTGCTGGACCTCACCAGCAAGCCACCCGCCACCATCGAGTGGGAGTGACGCGGGTCTCAGCCGGTGTAGGGCGCGCAGGCCGGTTCGTCGGCGAGCGTGGTGCGGATCTCCGAGGGGGTGCCGGCGGGAGGGCGGGCCACGGCGGTGATCACCGCGGTCACCGAGGCGCTCTCGCTGGTGAGCAGGCTCTGCAGGGAGATCCGGAACAACCTCGTGCTCGATGTGTCCAGCCGGTCGGCCCGGGCGGCGGAGTCACGCAGCGCGGCACCTTGGGTGGCGACCGTGCGCACCAGGGTGTCGGCGTAGGCCCGACCGCCGGGAAGGTCGGGGACGCCGGCGCCGACCAGTGCCGTGTGCAGCGCGTCGGTGCGTGCGGCGAGCTGGGTGTAGTAGTCGGCGACCGCGGTCCGGACGGTCTGCGGGTCGTCGTGCTGGGCGATCGACCGGGCCAGCGCGCCGGTCCGACCGTCGAGCTCCTGCTGCCAGTCCCGCACGCTGCCGCAGACCGCGCTGGCGTAGACCGCCGGCTCCACCACGGTCTTGCGCAGCACGAACCACCAGACTCCGGCGCCGGCCAGCGCGGCGGCGAGCAGGAGGGAGGCGAGCACGGCGAGCAGCCGCGGTCCCCGGCGGGCCCGGCCCGGCCGGCGGGCCGGCGCCTCGGCGGGCTCCACCTCGCGCCTGGTGGAACGGTCCGGGCGCACCGCCGGCGTGGGCCCCGACGGCGGGCCGGACCGTGCCTGGGCCTGGGCCCGCGCCGGCCCGGACCGGTCGCGCCGGACCACCGGAACCGGACCGGACGATGGGCCGGACCAGCCCCCACGTGTCGCGCGGGGGCCGGACGGCAGGCCTGGCCGGCCCTCGGGTGTCGCCGGCGGTGGACCGGACGGCGGACCCGACCAGCCCTCGGGTTTCGCGGGCGGGCCGGACGGCGGGCCTGGCCGGCCCTCGGGTGTCGCCGGCGGTGGACCGGACGGCGGACCCGGCCAGCCCTCGCGTGTCGCCGGCGGTGGACCGGACGGCGGACCCGACCAGCCTGGGTGCTGCGGCGGGGCGGCGTGCGTGGCCGGGCGCCGGGGACGGGGCGGCGAGTCGAGATGCGCCGACCTCGGCGGCGGTCCGTCCGACGCGCCGTCCCGGGCATGCCGGGGGCCGGTCCGAGGTGGGATCGACATCCTCGCAGGGGCCGGCGCCGCGACCCGCGGCGGCGGTGCCATCGGCGGTTGCGCCGTCGGAGGGGACCCCACCGGCTGTTGCGCCATCGGCGGTTGCGCGGGCGGAGGCGGCGCCAGCGGCGGTGGAACCGGGCCCGTGGGTGGCGGTGGCATCGACAGGGCCGGTGGCGGATCGTCCACCAGGTCGGGCAGCGGGGTCCCCCACAGCACGTGCCGGCGCAGCACGTCGTACTGCTCGTCGGTGATCTCGCCGCGCTGGTACATCTGCTTGAGCAGGGCCAGGTCGTCAGACGCCATCCCGACCCTCCCTCCGCGGACGCACCGGCGACACGCCCGGCCGCCGGTCCCAGCGTAGGGCCGCGGGGCGAGCCGCCGGAGCGGTGGTTCAACCGGGAGGGAGGTCCGACTCGTCCCGCCCGCGCTCATGCTGCGGCCGGGGCCGGCGCTGGGTCACCGCCGTGAGCAGGCCGATCACACCGACCGCGATGAGCAGGGTGGGCAGCGGCCAACCCCACGCCGCATGCACCGGGTCGCCGGCCAGCCCCCAGATCGCCGCCGCGCCGAGGAAGAACAGGCCGAACACGAGGGATGTCACGTCCACCTCATGCCGCCGCACGGTGCACCTCCAGATGCCCGACGCCCACGTCCAGGATGAGATCCAGGTTCCCGCCGCCCGGCCCGTCCGGCCCGGGGTCCTCCACCCGCCGATCGATACCGGCACCGCTGTAGTGGCTGCCCAGCAGGTCCTCCGCGCCCGCCCCGGTTGTGGCATGCACCCGCACGTCCACGTTTCGCGGCACCACCACGGTGACCGTGCCGAGTCCAACGTGGACATCTGTGCCGAGCTTCTCATCGGTGAAGTCGAGATTGGACAGATCGAGGTAGAGGCTGCCGGCGCCGAGCTCGTAGCGGGGTGCCACGTCGGCGACGCTGACCGGGTAGAAGTGCCGTTCCCCGGTTCCGCCGCGGAACGTGTCCTGCGCGGTGCTGACCCCGATCAGCGCGACGGTCAGCGGCACCCCCAGCCAGATCAGCCAGCGCGCCCGGCCGAGGAACGCGCCGACCAGCAGCGCGGCACCGAGCACGGCGGTCGCGAGCGCCAGGTAGTGCCGGGCGTCGGGATGCAGCACGCCGGCGCGGTCCAGGATGCCGAGCACGCCGAGCCCGACCAGCATCGCGCTGAGCGCCACCCGGCCCAGGATGGAGGGTGCGCGCCGGGCCGGCCGTGCCGCCGGAGGCGGCGCCGGGTAGTAGCCGTATGGGTCGGGCGGGAGAACGTCGGCGGTCGCCCCAGTCGGGGTGGTCGCCGTGGCGGCAGTGGTCCCGGTGGGACCGCTGGCCGGCCCGCCCGGGCCGGGCGGGGCGTATGGGCCGGGCGGGGCGTATGGACCGGGCGGGCCGTACGAACCGGACGCACCGTAGGGACCGGGCGGGCCGTAGGAACCGGGCGGGCCGTACGGGCCGGGCGGCGGGTAGGGCGGGCCGTGCGCCGGCACCGCCGGTCCGGACGACCGGCGCTGATCGATGTGGCGCACGATCAGCGCGAGCCCGACCACGACGACCGCGAGCAGCGCCAGGTCGCCGGCGTCGCCCCGGACCACCAGCAGGCCGAGCAGCAGAGCGGCGACCGCGAGCAGCGCCGCCTCGGCGGCCGAACCGCCGCCGCGGCCCCGGCCGATCAGCGACTCGGCCGGTGAGAACTCCTGACCCTGGTCCGGCAGGAAGAGCCACCCGATCAGGTAAAGCAGCAGCCCGGCGCCCCCGAACAGGCTGAGCACCGCGAACAACACCCGGAACAGCACCGGGTCCAACCCCGTGTACTCGGCCAGCCCTCCGGCAACCCCCGCCAGCACCCGGTTCCGCCGGCTGCGCCGCAGCCGCCGCTCACCCGGCGGCGGACCGTACGCCGGCGGACCCTCCGGCGGCGGGCCCCCAGGCGGCGGGCTGCCAGGCGGCGGGCTGCCAGGCGGCGGGCTGCCAGGCGGCGGGGCAGATCCAGGCGGCGGGGCAGATCCAGGCGGCGGGGCAGATCC
>WNGE01000331.1_pt1 | contig 81503 bp, 77 predicted proteins | sample 5400651 | NCBI WGS metagenome assembly WNGE01 (sample SAMN13153370, study PRJNA577476) | soil metagenome | isolation source: 60 cm soil or saprolite under grassland replicate 2 | place: USA:California | collected 2016-06-15 | reverse complement strand
GATGACCGGCCACCGCAGCCGCGTCCAGAAACTGCCGATCCGCCCGCTCGAAACCCTGCACAAGAAGATCATCCCAGGACGACGATCAAGAAGCGGGCGAACACACCGTCCTGCCGGCCCCTTTTCAGCGGGCTCCTAGGGACGCCAGGGGTGTCCCGGGGCACCGTCGCGGGCCAGCCGTCGTGCGGGGCCGGCAGCCCGATGGTGTCCGCGGCCAGCCGGACCAGGCTGGCGAACAGGCCGTCCCGGTAGGGGTCGGAACAGAACTGCAGCTGCCCGTACACCTCCAGGGACACGAACCCGTGCAGCGCCGCCCAGGTGTGCATCAGCGCCTGCATGGTGGCCGGCGGCAGCGGCGGCAGGTCCTCGTCGCCGGGCTGCTCGGTGACCGCCACCTCGGTGAGCCTGGGCTGGCCGAGCACCCCCGCCGCGATCGCGTCGTAGGCGATGGTCTTCATCGCGAGCATCGCGCGGTGCGCGGCCTGGGCGGCCGGCCCGGCCTCGGCCGGGACGTACCCGGGCACCGGCGGGCCGAGGGTCAACGCGAACCGCTGCGGCTCGGCCAGCCCCCAGGACCGGAATGCGGTGGCCACGGCGAGCAGCCGGCCGCCGACGTCGTCGGCCGGCACCCCGTCCCGGGCCTTCTCCACCGCCTCGGCGAGCCCGGTGAAGGAGTCCGCGATCAGCGCGGTGAGCAGCCCGTCCCGCCCGTCGTAGTACCGGTACAGGCCGGCCGGCGACATCCGCATCTCGCGGGCGATGTCGGCGATCCGGACCTCGGTGGTGCCGGACTCCCGCATCTGGGCAAGCGCGATGTCCTTGATCTCCTGGATCGTTGCCTCGCGGTGGAGTTCCCGCCTGGTCTGCTGCACCGCTGCCTCCATCCGCCGGGCGGTCCCTGAGACCGTCCTCAGCTTCGCTCACGCTGCTCACAGTGTCGCTCGTGTAAACCATCTTGACAATGCGACGGAGCCTCGCGCTAGCTATGGTACGTCACAAAGTGAAGAGCATTCACTAAACGACCGGCGGGAGAGCGTCATGGCAGTCAGCACCGAGCAGCGTCGGGATCGTGCTCCGGAGGAGGCGGATCAGGCGCCCAGGGTGGGCGTCCTGGGCCGGCTGGCCGACCTGTCCCAGCGCCGGCGCAGGCTGGTCGTGCTGGTCTGGATCCTGGCCGTGGTGGCCACCATCGGGCTGTCCTCGGCGTTCGCCGGCGACTTCAAGGCCGACTACACCGCCCGCGGCTCGGACTCGCGCACCGCGCAGGACCTGCTCGGCCAGCGGTTCCCGGCGCTGGCCGGGCAGGGGATCGACCTGGCGGTGCGCTCCGACGGCCCGGTCACCGACCCGGCGGTGCGCGCCGCGGTCACCGACCTGCTCCGGCAGGTGCGCACCGTGCCGCACGTGACCGGCACGACCGACCCGTTCAGTTCGCCCGGCGACGTCGCGGCCGACGGCCGGACCGCCCGGGCCACCATCCGGCTGGACGTGGCGAACCCGCAGGACATGCCGATCGCCGACACGCAGCGGATCATGTCGCTGACCGACCAGTCGCAGCGGCCCGGACTGACCCTGGCGGTCGGCGGGCAGCCGGTGCAGAGCGCCGAGCAGGGCAGCATCGGCTCCGAGGGCCTCGGCCTGGCCGCCGCCGCGGTGATCCTGCTGCTGGTGTTCGGCTCGGTGGTGGCCGCGGGGCTGCCGATCCTGGTCGCGGTGACCGGCCTGGGCATCAGCGGCGCGCTGGTCGGGCTGATCGCCGCGGTGATCGACGTGCCGGACTGGTCCACCTCGCTGGCCGCGATGATGGGCATCGGCGTCGGAATCGACTACGTGCTGCTGATGGTCACCCGGTACCGGGAGTTCCTCGGCCGCGGGCTGGCGCCCCGGTCGGCGATCATGGCGACCGCGGACACGGCCGGGCGGGCCGTCCTGGTGGCCGGCAGCACCGTCGTGGTGAGCCTGCTCGGCCTGTTCGCGATGGGGCTGTCCGCGATGCGCGGCGCCGCCGTCGTGACCATCGCCGCGGTGGCCGTGATCATGCTGGCCTCGGCGACCCTGCTGCCGGCGCTGCTCGGCTTCGTGGGGTACCGGATCGACCGGCTGCATACCCGGGATGCGTCCGCGGAGCGCGGGCGGCTCGCAGCGGTGGTGGCGGTGGAGCCGGCTGGTGGAGCGTCGGCCGTGGGCCGTCGGGTTGGCCGGGGTCGCCATCCTCGCGGTGCTCGCCGGTCCGGTGCTCGGCGTCCGCTTCGGCTTCCCGGACGCCGGCAACGACCGGGCTGGCACCTCCAGCCGGCAGGCCTACGACCTGCTCAGCAAGGGCTTCGGGCCGGGCGCGAACGGGCCGCTGCTGCTGGCCGCCGAGCTCGACCGGCCCGGCGACACCGCCGCGCTGGCCAGCCTGCGCGGGCAGCTCGAGCAGACCGCCGGGGTAGCCGCGGTCAGCCCGACGCAGCTCAACCCGGCCAGGGACACCGCGGTGCTCACCGTGGTGCCGACCACCAGCCCGCAGTCCACGGCCACCGAGGACCTGGTGCGCACCCTGCGCAACCAGGTGGTCCCGGCGGCCACCGCGGGCACCGGCACCCAGGTGTACGTCGGCGGGGCCACCGCGGCCGCGATCGACAGCACCGCGGACACCACGTCCAGGCTGCCGATGCTGATCATCGGCGTGATCGGGCTGTCGTTCCTGCTGCTGCTCACCGCGTTCCGCAGCCTGGCCGTCGCGGTCAAGGCGGCGCTGCTCAACCTGCTCTCGTTCGGCGCGGCCTTCGGGGTGGTGGCGTACGTGCTGCAGGGCGGCTGGGCCGGCCGGCTGATCGGCATCGACACCCCGACCCCGCTGCCGGCGTTCATCCCGGTGCTGATGTTCGCGATCCTGTTCGGGCTGTCCATGGACTACGAGGTGTTCCTGGTGTCCCGGATCCGGGAACGCTGGGTGCGCTCCAGGGACAACCGGACCAGCGTCACCTCCGGGCTGGCGGCGACCGCCCGGGTGGTGACCGCCGCGGCCGTGATCATGGTGGCGGTGTTCGCCGCGTTCGTGCCCAGCCCGGAGGTGATCCTGAAGGTGGTCGGGGTCGGCATGGCCTCGGCGATCCTGATCGACGTCCTGGTGGTGCGGATGATGCTGGTGCCGGCGGTGATGCACATCCTGGGCCGGGCGGCCTGGTGGCTGCCGGGCTGGCTGGACCGGCTGCTGCCGCGGGTCCAGGTGGAGGGCCGGGGCGACCACGAGGTGCTGGTCGCGCCGGACCGGCGGGTGCCCGAGTTGGCGTTCGAGCCGGTGGGCTGAGTCGGTCCACCGAGCGAGTGCCGCCTCCCGCGGCGCGACGATCCCGGCCGGCTGCCGGCTACCCCGAGCGGCCGGCCGGGATCATCGGCGGATAGCGGCCCGGGCCCGGGGCGACCGCCGTGCCCGCGCCGCGCCCGCCGTGCCGCGCCGGGCACGGCCGCGGAAGCGGAGTGTGTCCCCCCGCCCGGCGGGTCCCCGTCCGGTGTCCCGCCGGGTGGATCGCGGATCGGTGGGACCGCGCCTGCCGGCCCGGCGGCGGACCGCCAGCCCGGCCAGCACCCCGCCGATCACCATGCCCGCCCCGAGCGCCGTCGGCACCCCGATCCGGGCGGCCTTGCGGCCGGTGCGGAAGTCCCGGATCTCCCAGCCGCGGCTGCGCGCCTCCATCTTCAGCGCGCCGTCCGGGTTGATCGCCACCCCGCGCCCGACCAGGGACAGCATCGGCAGGTCGTTGATCGAGTCGCTGTACGCCGTGCACCGGTCCAGGTCCAGCCCCTCGCGCTCGGCCAGCGCGCGCACCGCCTCCGCCTTGGCCTCGCCGTGCAGCGGCTCGCCGACCAGGTATCCGGTGTAGGTGCCGTCCCGGATCTCGGACACCGTGCCCAGCGCGCCGGTCAACCCGAGCCGGCGGGCGATTATCGAGGCCAGCTCGACCGGGGTCGCGGTCACCAGCCACACCCGCTGGCCGGCGTCCAGGTGCATCTGGGCGAGCGCCAGGGTGCCGGCCCAGATCCGCTGTGCCATCAGGTCGTCGTAGATCTCCTCGCCCAGCGAGACGATCTGGGCGACCGGCTTGCCGGCGACGAACGCCAGCGCCGCCTCCCGGGCCTCGACCATTCCCTCCCGCGACTCCTTGCCGCCGATCCGGAACTTCACCTGCTGCCAGGCGAACGCGGCCAGGTCGCGGCCGGTGAAGAAGTGCCGGGCGGCCAGCCCACGGGCGAAGTGGTAGATGGAGGCGCCCATCATCACGGTGTTGTCGACGTCGAAGAAGGCCGCCGCGGTCCGGTCCGGCGGCACCGTGAGCGCCGCCTCCACCTCGGCGGCGGCCGCCGCGGCGGTGCCGGCGAGGACCGCGCGGGCGTCGCGGCCGTCCCGCGAGCGGAGCTTGCGCAGCTGCGGCACGCGGTCCCTACCCCCTCACGTTCGCGCCTGACGTTCGCGCCCGGACGTTCGCGCCCCGATGTTCGCGTCCCGACGCTCGTGCCTCGACCCGAGCCTAAAGGCAGTGGCTGCGGCGCGCGGGCTCAGGGAGTCGCCTCGGCCTGCCGTAGCTCGTGCTTGCTGACCTTGCCGGTGGCCGAGTGCGGCAACGCGTCGACGAACTCCACGGCGGCCGGCAGCTTGAACCGGGCCAGCGACCCGGCCGCCCAGGCCACCAGTTCCTGGGCGGACAGCGGGTGGTCAGGGCGGGGCACCACGTAGGCCTTGACCGCCTCGCCGGAGTGCTCGTCCGGCACCCCGATCACCCCCACCTCCGCCACCGCCGGGTGCTGGCCGAGCACCGCCTCGACCTCGGCCGGGTAGACGTTGAACCCGCGGACCAGGATCAGCTCCTTGGTCCGGTCCACCAGGTGCAGGTCGCCGTCGTCGTCGGCGAACGCCACGTCCCCGGTGCGGAACCAGCCGTCCTGGTCGGGGCCGTCGGCCCGATCCGGCCAGTAGCCGGAGAACAGGTTCGGGCCGCGCACCACGATCTCGCCGTGGTCGTCCTCGTCGACCTCCTCGCCGTCCTCGTCCAGCAGGGTGAGCTCGACCCCGGGGATCGGGCGGCCGACCGAGCCGGGCTTGGGCGCCCCGCCCACCAGCGTCGAGGTGAGCACCGGGGCGGCCTCGGTCAGCCCGTAGCCCTCGAAGATCTGCACGCCGAGCTCGGCGAACCGGGTCAGGATCTCGACCGGCAGCGGAGCCGCCCCGGACAGGCTCAGCCGGACCGTGGCGAACCCCTCTCGCAGGCCCGGCTGGTCCGACCAGCCGTGGTACATCGTCGGCGCGCCGGGCACGTTCGTGACCTTGTGTCGGGCCATCAGCGCGAGCGTCTCGGCCGGGTCGAACCGGTCCACCAACACCGCGCTGGCACCGGCCCAGGCCGCCATGCCCAGGCCCGGGTTCAGCCCGTAGACGTGGAACAGCGGCAGCACCAGCAGCATCACGTCGTCCGGCCGCACCACCGGCGGTGTGATCCGGCCGCACTGGTCGAGGTTCGCCAGCAGCGCGCGGTGGGTGAGCATCGCGCCGCGGGGGCGGCCGCTGGTGCCGCTGGTGTAGATCAGCGCGGCGAGGTCCTCGCCGCCGGTGGTCGGCCGCCGGGGCTCGCCAGGCGCGCCATCCAGCAGCGTCTGCAGCGGGACGGTGCGGTCCGGCCCGGAACGGGCCGCCACCACCACGTGGGCGAGCGTGCTCGCCGCGGCCCGCAGCCGGTCGGCCGCCTCGATGGCCGCCACGGAGGAGGTGACGAGCGCGGCGGCACCCGCATCGGCGAGCAGGTAGCTGAGCTCCGGCTCGGTGTAGCCCGGGTTGGTGGGGACCGCGACCAGGCCGGCGCGGAGCGCGCCGAAGTAGACGATCGGGAAGTCCGGGGTGTTGCCGAGCTGGACGGCGATCCGGTCGCCGGCGGACAGGCCGAGTCCGACGAACGCGGCGGCCGCGCGGTCGACCGCGGCGTCCAGCTCGGCCCAGAGCAGCGCGCTCGACTCGTACAGGAGCGCCGGGTGCTCGGGGGCGCGCCGGGCCGCTCGGCGAACCAGGTCGGCGAGATTGGCCGGCACGTCGACGTCGTCGTGCGGACCCTGTTGCTCGCTCATAGGCTCCTCCCAGAAACCCTCGGAGGCCCTGGGCCCGGCAGTCTCGCACACCGTCCGTGGTCCTGCCGGCGGGTGCCGGGAACCGGGCGACGACCATGTGCCGTACGCTACCGAGGCTCAACCGACTGCAACGGGACGCGATGACCTCGTACGCCGCGCCGTACCTGGGCGACCGGCACCTGCCTGACCGGCACGTGGCCGAGGGGCACTTGGCCGACCTGGATCTCCGCGCACTGCGCGCCGCGGTCGGGCTGGTGCTCCGCGCCGGCCGGCCGGCCGAGGCCGGCGCCGTCGGACCGGGCGCAGCAAGGCCGGTGACCGCACCGGTCACCGCGGACCTCCCTGGGCCGCCGGAGCCCGCGCCCACGCCCACGCCGGACGACGGTCCGGCCGAGGGCACCTGGCGGTTGGTCAGCGCCGCCCAGGGCGGCGACCCGGAAGCGTTCGGTCGGCTCTACGACCGGTACGTGGACCTGGTCTTCCGGTACGTGCTGCACCGCCTCGGCGACCGGGCCCTGGCCGAGGACATCACCAGCGAGACTTTCCTGCGGGCGCTGCGCCGGATCGGCTCGCTCAGCTACCAGGGCCGGGACCCGGGGGCGTGGTTCCTGACCATCGCCCGGAACCTGGTGCTCGACCACCTCAAGTCCGGGCGGCACCGGCTCGAGCTGGTGACCGGCGAGCTGCCGGACGCCGACCGGGTCACCGAGGGCCCGGAGCCCGCGGTGCTCCGCCAGGTCACCAACGCCGAACTGCTGCGCTGCGTCCGGCGGCTGCCGGCCGAGCAGCAGGAATGCATCGTGCTCCGGTTCCTGCAGGACATGTCGGTGGCCGACACCGCGCGGGTCATGGGGAAGAACGAGGGCGCGATCAAGGCGCTGCAGCACCGCGCGGTCCGCCGGCTGGCCGCCCTGCTGCCCGAAGGGTTGCGATGACCTCGGGTCGGGGCGGCCGCGTCACCGCCGGGCCTGGACCCTCGTTGACCGGGGCGGGATTGGGCCATGTCCCATAGATCTATGGGACCCGGCCTGGGGAGGGGTAGGCCATGAGGTGGCCGGGTCAGGCGCGGGCCGTGGAGCGGTTCGCCCGCGCTGTCGACCCCGACGCCGGCCGCCCCGAGGACGGCCGCCCCGAGGACGGCCGCCCCGAGGACGGCCGCCCGGACGCCGGGCGCCCGGACGCCGGCCGCCCCGACGGCGAGCCGGACCGGCTGGTCGCCGTGGTGGACCGGCTGCGAGCGGTGAACGGGACCAGCGACCCGGACCCGGCGTTCCGGGTCGGGTTGCGGGAGCGCCTGGTGGCCACGGCCGCGGCCGAGTGGGCCGCGCAGCCGCCGGCCGAGACCGCTGAGGCCGCCGGACCGCCCGCTCGGCCACCGGGCCGGCTATGGGTCCGGACCCGGTACGCGCTGGCCGGCGCGTTCGCCGCGGTGCTGGTGGTGACCGGGTTGGTGCTGGCCAGCGGGTCGGCGCTGCCCGGCGACACGCTGTACCCGGTCAAGCGCGCAACCGAACGGGTCGAGCTGGCCTTCACGTTCGGCCAGGAGGCCAAGGGGCGGCGGTGCCTGGCCGAGGCGCGCACCCGGGCGCAGGAGATCCGGGCGCTGCTGGACCGGAGCGAGCCCGGCCCGGGTGGCGGTCCGTCGACCCGCACCGACGCGGCGGCCCTGTCCGGCGCGCTGGACGCGATGGACGCGCAGACCACCGCGGGAAGTCGGCTGCTGACCACGGCGGCGGTGCGGCGTACCGCCGACGGACCGCTGGCCGAGCTCGCCGGCTGGACCGCCGACCAGCGCACCCTGCTCACCTGGCTGCTGGACCGGCTCCCGGCAGCGAACCGGGCCCGGGCCACCGACTCGCTCGACCTGCTGCACCGGGTGGCCGACCGGGCCGCCGCGCTGCGGACCGAGCTGTCCTGCTCGTGCCTCGGCGCCGCTACCGTGGACGACCTCGGCCCGCGGCCATGCCGGCCGTGCGCCGCCGTGCCGGCCGGCACCCCGGTGACCGGGTCGCCCGGGTCGCCGACGTCGAGCGGCAGCGCTGGCCCGGGCGGCGGCTCGGCAACCGGCAGTGCGGCGACCGGGAGCGGCGGCACCGGGCAGGGATCCGGCGCGCCGGGCGCCGGACCGGGCGGCTCGCCGGCCGGCGGCAACGGGCTCCCGCTGCCCACGGTGCCCGGCCTGCCGCTGCCCACGAACACGCTGCCGCTGCCTACCAACACGCTGCCGCTCCCGCTGCCCACCCTGCCGCTGCCCACCTGATCGGGGGGACCGCTGGCCGCCCGCGGTGGCCGTACCCTCGTCCGGTGCCCGCTGCCGACCACCGCCTCACCTTGCTCACCCGGGTTGGCTGCCACCTGTGCGCGGAGGCCAGGGCGGTGCTGAGCAGGGTGGCCGCCGAGCTCGGCACGCCGTGGCAGGAGGTCGACGTCGATGGCGACCGGGAGTTGCGGGCGGAGTACGGCGACCGGGTGCCGGTGATCTTGCTGGACGGGGCCGAGCACGGGTACTGGCGGGTCGAGGAGGACCGGCTGCGTCGAGCCCTCCACGGCTAGCGGTGTCTCCACGAGACACCCCTACGGCAGGCCCTGGTGCGGATGATCAGTTCGGCCGGCCGTCGGGCCGCGTTCCGCCTGGTAGCAGGCGAATTTTGTGAAGCCATTCACAAGCCGATAACGTAGTTGAGTCGTAGCCGATACCACAGCGCATCGACTGGCCATGACCCGGGGGTCGTCGCCGGGCGCGGGCGGGAGCTGGATGACCGACCAAGGGGACGCCTCGGGAGCCCGCGCCGAACGCGCCCCCCGCGCCTCCCGGGCGGTCCGGGCCGCCCGCGCGGTCGGTGCCCGAGCCGTCCGAGCGGCCGGCGTGCGGGCCTCCGGCGGAGCCCGCGGCGCCGGACTGGACGGCGCCACGGCGGGCCCGGACGGGATCCAGCCCACTGGCGGCTCACCGGACGCCAAGGTCGAACGGCGCGCCATCCCGGAGGCGACGGTGGCGCGGCTTGCCCTCTACCTGCGGGTGCTGACCGCGCTCGCCGAGCAGGGCACGGTCACCGTCTCGTCCGAGGAGCTGGCCGTGGTGGCCGGGGTCAACTCCGCGAAGCTCCGCAAGGACCTGTCCTACCTGGGCTCCTACGGCACTCGCGGGGTGGGCTACGACGTTGGCGTGCTTGTGGAGCGGATCAGCCGTGGGCTCGGCCTGACCCAGCACCGGGCCGTTGCGCTGGTCGGCATCGGAAACCTCGGGCATGCGCTGGCCGGGTACGCCGGCTTCGCCAGCCGCGGTTTCCGCATCGCCGCGCTGCTGGACGCCGACCCGAGCCGGGTCGGCGAGCGGATCGCCGGGCTGACCGTGCGGCACATCGACGACCTGGACGCGGTGGTGCGGGCCGAGGACGTGTCCATCGCGGTGATCGCCACCCCGGCGCAGGCCGCGCAGGAGGTCTGTGACCGGCTGGTGGCCGCGGGCGTGACCAGCATCCTCAACTTCGCGCCGGCGGTCCTGGCGGTGCCGGACAACGTGGACGTACGCAAGGTGGACCTCGCCGTGGAGCTGCAGATCCTGTCCTTCCACGAGCAGCGCAAGGCGCTCGGGTTGCCCACCGCCCCGTTCGCCTCCGAGCTCGGGGGTTTCGGATGAGCCTGCTGGTCGTGGGTCTGTCCTATCGCACGGCTCCGGTCCCGTTGCTCGAGGGCGCTGCGGTGAGCCACCACGAGCTGCCCAAGACGCTGCACGAGCTGCTCGGCGGGCAGCACGTGTCCGAGGCGCTGGTGCTGTCCACGTGCAACCGGGTGGAGGTGTACGCCGAGGTCGACCGGTTCCACGGCGGGGTGCACGACACGTCCTCGGTGCTGGCCCGGCGGGCCGGGGTGGACCTGCCCGAGCTGGGGCGGCACGTCTACGTGCACTACGAGGACCAGGCCGTGGCGCACCTGTTCTCGGTCGCCGCCGGACTGGACTCGATGGTGCTGGGCGAGTCGCAGATCCTGGGCCAGCTGCGGATGGCCTACGCCGCCGCGGTCCGGCAGGACGCCATCGGCCGGGCGCTGCACGACGCCTGCCAGCAGGCGCTGCGGGTGGGCAAGCGGGTGCACGCCGAGACCGGCATCGACCGGGCCGGCGCCTCCGTCGTCGCGGTCGGGCTGGCCGAGGCGGAGCGGGTGCTCGGCCTGCCCACGCTCGCCGGCCGGCGGGCGCTGGTGGTCGGCGCCGGCTCGATGGGCGCCTTGGCGGCGGGCACGCTGCGCCGCGCCGATGTCGGCGAGCTGGTGCTGGCGAATCGGTCGGTGGACCGCGCGGAGCGGCTGGCGAGCACGCTGCGGGCCACCGCGGGCCGGCCGGCGACCGTCCGGGCGGTGCCGCTGGACGCGCTGCCGGCCGAGCTGTCCCGGGCGGACCTGGTGGTGACCTGCACCGGCGCGATCGCGCCGATCATCCCGTACGACATGGTCGAGGCGGCGGTCGAGCAGCGGGCCGGGCGGCCGCTGGCGCTGCTCGACCTGGCGCTGCCCCGGGCCGTCGACCTGGCCACCACGGTCCTGCCGGGGGTGCGCTACCTCGACCTGGTCGCGCTGCACGGGCCGGCCCGCGCGGCGGCCCACGAGGGCGACCTGGCCGAGGCCCGACGGATCGTCTCCGCCGAGGTCAGCGGGTACCTGGGCAGCCAGCGCGCGACCGCGGTCGGGCCCACCGTCGCCGCGCTGCGGGCCAGGGCCGCTCAGGTGGTGGAGACCGAGCTGGTCCGGCTGGACGGCCGGCTGCCCGGTTTGCCGAGCGAGGTACGGGACGAGCTCGCGCATTCGGTGCACCGGGTCGTGCAGGCGCTGCTGCATGCGCCGACGGTCCGGGTCAAGGAGCTCGCCGTGCGGCCGGGCGGGGACGCGTACGCGGTGGCGCTGCGCGAGCTGTTCGGCCTGGACCCGGCCGCCCCTGACGCGGTGACCTCGGTGCCCGAGTCGCCGGAGGCGCCGGGGTCGGTGCAGCCGACCCGGCTCGACGCCGCCCTGCTGGAGGCGGACGAGTGACCCTGTTGCGAATCGGCACCCGAGGCAGCGCGCTGGCCCGCGCGCAGGCCAACTCGGTCGGCACCACACTGGCCGACCTGGACCGCAAGACGGAGCTGGTCGAGATCTCCACCGCCGGCGACCGGTCCACCGCGGCCATCGCCACCCTGGGCGGCACCGGCGTCTTCGTCTCGGCGCTTCGGGACGCGCTGCTCGCCGGCAGCATCGACCTCGCCGTGCACTCGTACAAGGACCTGCCGACCGCCCCCGCCGGCGGGCTGCTGCTGGCCGCGGTGCCGCTGCGGGAGGACCCGCGGGACGTGCTGGTCGCCGGGGACGGGCGGACCCTGTCCGACCTGCCGACCGGGGCGCGGGTGGGCACCGGCTCGCCGCGCCGGATCGCCGCGCTGCTCGGCCTCGGACTGGGCCTGAAGCCGGTGCCGGTACGCGGGAACGTGGACACCCGGCTGGCCAAGGTGGCCCGCGGTGAGCTGGACGCGGTCGTGCTGGCCAGGGCCGGGCTGGCCCGGCTGGATCGGCTGGACGCGGTCACCGAGGTGCTCGACCCGCTGCAGATGCTGCCGGCACCGGCCCAGGGTGCGCTCGCGGTGGAGTGCCGGGCGGACGCCGACCCCGAGCTGGTCTCCCTGCTGCGCCGGCTGGACCACCCGGACAGCCGAGCGGCCGTCTCCGCCGAGCGGGCGCTGCTCGCCGCGCTGGAAGCCGGCTGCACCGCGCCGGTCGCGGCGCTCGCCGAGGTGGCCACCGGCGACGACGACCAACCCGAACTCTTCCTCCGTGGCTCGGTCGCGGCCGCCGATGGCTCCGACGCCATCCGGCTGTCCCTGACCGGCCCAGTCGACGCACCCGAGGCGCTCGGCCGGCGGCTGGCCGCCGACCTGTTCGCCGACGGTGCCAGCACTCTCCTGGGGAGCCCGCGATGACGCGCGCGCGCAAGACAGTCGGTCGGATCACGTTCGTCGGGGCTGGACCCGGCGACCCGGGCCTGCTCACGGTCCGGGCCGCCGACATCCTGCGCACCGCCAAGCTGCTGCTGCTCGACCCGGACGTGCCCGCCGCCGTCGCGGCCCTGGCCGGCCCCGAGGTGGACGCGCGTCCCGCGGTCGGCGACCCGGCCGAGGTGGCCAAGGCGATGGTCGCCGAGGCGCGCTCCGGCCACCACGTGGTCCGGCTGGTCGCCGGTGACCCGCTGTCCGCCGACGCCGTGGTACGCGAGGCGGCCGCGGTGGCCAGGACGGCGGTGCCGTTCGACATCGTGCCCGGGGTGCCGGCCAGCGTCGGCGTGCCGGCGTACGCGGGCGTCCCGCTCGGCTCGGCGCACACCACCGCGGATGCCCGCGGCGACGACCTGGACTGGGCCTCGCTGGCCGCGGCACCCGGGACGCTGGTGCTCACCGCAACCTCCGGGCACCTCGGCACGGTGTCCACCGCGCTGGTCGAGCACGGTCGGGACCCCGCGGTTCCGGTGAGCGTGACCGCCGACGGGACCGGCCCTGGCCAGCAGACCATCGCCACCACGCTGGCCGAGCTGGAGCCGGCGGCCGCCGGGCTGGCCGGGCCGCTGGTGGTCGCGATCGGTGCCGCGGTGCCGCAGCGGGACCGGCTGTCCTGGTGGGAGAGCCGCCCGCTGTACGGCTGGAAGGTGCTGGTGCCGCGGACCAAGGAGCAGGCCGGCGCGATGAGCGACCGGTTGCGGCAGTACGGCGCGATCCCGGTCGAGGTGCCGACCATCGCGGTCGAGCCGCCGCGCACCCCGGCGCAGATGGAGCGGGCCATCAAGGGCCTGGTCACCGGCCGGTACGAGTGGATCGTGTTCACCTCGACGAACGCGGTGCGCGCGGTGCGGGAGAAGTTCACCGAGTTCGGGCTGGACGCCAGGGCGTTCGCCGGGGTGAAGATCGCCTGCGTGGGCGAGGCGACCGCGGCGGCGGTGCGGGCGTTCGGCATCGAGCCGGAGCTGACCCCGTCCGGGGAACAGTCGTCGGAGGGCCTGCTGGCGGACTTCCCGCCGTACGACAACGTGCTCGACCCGATAGACCGGGTGTTGCTGCCGCGGGCCGACATCGCCACCGAGACGCTGGCCGAGGGGTTGCGCGAGCGGCGCTGGGAGATCGACGACGTGACCGCGTACCGGACCGTGCGGGCCGCGCCGCCGCCGGCCGAGATCCGGGACGCGATCAAGTCCGGCGGGTTCGACGCGGTCTGCTTCACCTCCTCGTCGACGGTGAGGAACCTGGTCGGCATCGCGGGCAAGCCGCACGCGCGCACCGTGGTGGCGTGCATCGGCCCGCAGACCGCGGCGACGGCTCGGGAGTTCGGGCTGCGTTCGGACGTGGAGCCGGAGGCCGCGCAGGTGTCCGCGCTGGTCGACGCGCTGGCCGGGTACGCCGAGGAGCGGCGGCACAGCGGGGACGCGACCCCGCCGCCGAAGAAGACCCGCCGGGCCACCGGGCGCCCCCGGTGAGCGAGCCCGGCTTCCCCACCGCCCGGCCGCGCCGGCTGCGCCGGACGCCGGCGCTGCGCCGGCTGGTCACCGACGTGCGGCTGCACCCGGCCGACCTGGTGCTGCCGCTGTTCGTGAAGGAGGGCATCGCCGAGCCGGCCCCGGTGCGGTCGATGCCCGGTGTCGTCCAGCACACCCTCGAGTCGCTGTCCAAGGCCGCGCACCACGCGGTGCAGGCCGGGGTCGGCGGGCTGATCCTGTTCGGCATCCCGGCGGTGAAGGACGGGCGCGGCTCGGCCGCGGACGACCCGGACGGCATCGTGCAGCTGGCGCTGCGCCGGTTGGCCGCCGAGCTGGGCGACGCGACGGTGCTGATGGCCGACCTGTGCCTGGACGAGTACACCGACCACGGCCACTGCGGGCTGCTGACCGGGACCGGCGAGGTGGACAACGACGCGACGCTGGACCGGTACGCGTCGATCGCGGTCGCCCAGGCCCGGGCCGGCGCCGAGGTGGTGGCGCCGTCCGGGATGATGGACGGGCAGGTCGGGGCGATCCGGGCCGGGCTGGACCGGGCCGGCTTTCCCGAGGTGGCCATCCTGGCCTACTCGGCCAAGTACGCGTCGGCGTTCTACGGCCCGTTCCGGGACGCCGCCGAGTGCGCGCCGCGGTCCGGCGACCGATCCGCCTACCAGCAGGACCCGGCCCGCTCCCGGGCCGAGGCGCTGCGCGAGGTGGCGCTGGATCTGGCCGAGGGCGCGGATGCGGTGATGGTCAAGCCGGCCCTGCCGTACCTCGACGTGGTGGCCGCGGTGCGCGCCGCGGTGGACGTCCCGGTCGCCGCCTACCAGGTCAGCGGCGAGTACGCGATGGTCGAGGCGGCCGCCGCGAGCGGCTGGATGGACCGCGACCGGGTCATCCGGGAGACGCTGACCGCGATCCGGCGGGCCGGGGCCGACGTGATCCTGACCTACTGGGCGGCCGAGGTCGCCCCGACCCTTCGCTGACCGCTCCGGCGGCTCCTGACTCTTAGCTCGGGGTGGGCGAGCCGGGGGTGGCGCCCGACGCGCTGGCCGACGCCGACGCGCTGGTCGTCGGGCTGGGTGTCGGCGTGTCGCACGGCCCCGGTGTCGGACTCGTCGTGCCGGTGGGCGTCGGCGTTTGCGTCGGCGTCGGCGTCGGACAGGTCGGCGTCGGCGTTGGGGTCGGCGCCGTGGTGGGCGGTGCGGTGGTCGTCGGCGGGCTGGTCGTCGGCGGCGCCGTCGTGGTGGGCGGTGCGGTGGTCGTCGGCGGGCTGGTCGTCGGCGGCGCCGGCGTGGTGGGCGCCGGCGTCGGCGCGACCGCCGGCGGCGGGGCCGGGTTGACCGGCGGCAGCGGCGGCTTGCGCGGCGCCGGCAGCTTGCCGCCCTGCGCGACCGGTGCCGGCAGCCGGTCCACCCGCACGCCGCGGGCGTACTCGGTCATCAGGTCGAGCACCAGCCGGACGTAGTCCTCCGAGTTGTTGTAGCTCAGCACCGCCGCGTGCAGGCCGGCCGGCGTGCGCAGGTTGCGACCCGCGTCGCAGAGGTAGTCGCCGGCGGCCAGCGCGGCGTCGTTGATGTCGTACGGGTCGGCCACCCCGTCGCCGTCGCCGTCCACCGCGAACATCCGCCAGGTGCTCGGGATGAACTGCATCGGCCCGACCGCGCGGTCGAACGCGGTGTCGCCGTCCAGCCGACCGGCGTCGGTGTCGACGATGCGCGCCGAGGTGGCGCGGCCGTCCAGCGCGACCCCGACGATCGGCGGCTGGGACCGTCCGTCCTGGAGCAGCTGCGCGCCGGCGAACCGGCCGTGGTTGGACTCCACCCGGCCGATTGCGGCCAGCAGCGACCAGCTCAGGCCGCAGCCGGACAGGTCACGGGCCAGCCGGCGCTCGGCGTTCCGGTAGGCCATCAGGGCGACCAGCGGGATCCCGTTCGAGGCCGGCCCCTGCGCCGTCGCCGCGTCGCTGCCGCCCGGCGCCGGCCCGGAGCTGCCGGCCGGGCTGGTCGGGACCGCGACCACGGAGCCGCCGGGCAGGTACGGCACCTGCGGGAAGCCGGCGTACGGCACCGGCGGGTAGACCGGCTGCGCGCTGTGGCCCGGCTCCGCCGCTTGGCCGGAGGAGCCGGTCGAGGCCGAGGACGCGGCGGCGGCGACGGTGAGCGCGAGCAGCACGAAGACCAGGGCGCTCCGCCCTTCCCGCAGCCGGCCGGGCAGTGCCCGGGCGGCCGCGCGCCCGCGACCGAGCCAACCGCGAGTCGGTGGACGGCCGGCGTCGTCGGCTCGGCGCCGCCGTCGCACCAACCTCATGCCCGGGTCTCCGCCGGTCTGGGCTGGCGCGCCTCCGGTCGGACAGCAGTCCTCGCCTCACGCTCGCGCCGCGCGCCCTCGTTCACACCCCACTCCCTCCGCCGTGCCCAGACCGGAACGACCGACCCTAACCCGCGGGCCGGCGATTTCGCTCAGCCAGTGCCCGACCTACCCCAACCTTCCCGCAAACATGCCCCTCAGTCCGCTGGTTCCGGACCGGCGTCATCGGACTCTCATCTGGCGCCCTGACAGACTGGGGTGGTGACCTACCCCTACGCCGCGCCGGCGTCCGAGCGGCTGTTCGAGCGGGCGGGCCGGGTGACCCCGGGCGGGGTCAACTCGCCGGTGCGGGCGTTCCGGGCGGTCGGCGGCACCCCTCGGTTCATGGCCAGCGGTCGCGGCCCGTACCTGGTCGACGCCGACGGCCGCGAGTACGTGGACCTGGTCTGCTCCTGGGGCCCGATGATTCTCGGGCACGCCCATCCGGCGGTGGTCGCCGCGGTCCGGGACGCGGTGGGCAACGGAACCAGCTTCGGCACCCCGACCGAGGGCGAGGTGCGGCTCGCCGAGGAGATCGTCGCCCGGGTCGCCCCGGTCGAGCAGGTCCGACTGGTCAACTCCGGCACCGAGGCGACCATGTCGGCGATCCGGCTGGCCCGCGGGGTGACCGGCCGGACCAGGGTGGTCAAGTTCGCCGGCTGCTACCACGGCCACGTCGACGCGCTGCTCGCCGCCGCCGGCTCCGGGGTGGCCACCCTCGGCCTGCCGGACACCCCCGGGGTGACCGGCGCGCAGGCGGCGGACACCATCGTGCTGCCGTACAACGACCTGGCCGCGGTCGAGGGGGCGTTCGACCGGTTCGGCACCGAGATCGCCTGCCTGATCACCGAGGCGGCCGCCGCGAACATGGGCACCGTGCCGCCGCGCCCGGGCTTCAACGCCGCCCTGCGCCGGATCACCGCACGGCACGGTGCGCTGCTGGTGCTGGACGAGGTGATGACCGGGTTCCGGGTGACCGAGGCCGGGTGGTACGGCCTGGAGCCGGTGGACGCGGACCTGTTCACGTTCGGCAAGGTGATGAGCGGCGGGCTGCCGGCGGCCGGGTTCGGCGGGCCGGCGGACCTGATGGGCCGGCTGGCCCCGGCCGGGCCGGTGTACCAGGCCGGCACGCTGTCCGGTAACCCGGTCGCGGTCGCCGCCGGGCTGGCCACCCTGCAGGCCTGCGGCCGCGAGGTGTACGCCGCGGTCGACCGGGCCGCCGCGGCGGTGGGCCGGCTGCTGGACGAGGCGCTGACCAAGGAGGGGGTACCGCACCGGGTGCAGTCGGCCGGCAACCTGTTCTCGGTGTTCTTCACCGCGGAGGAGGTCGTCGACTATGCCGGCGCCCGGGCCCAGCAGGCCTTCCGGTACCCGCCGTTCTTCCACGCCCTGCTCGCCCGCGGCGTTTACCCGCCGCCGTCCGCGTTCGAGGCGTGGTTCGTCTCCGCGGCGCATGACGAGGCCGCCATCGACCGGATCGCGGACGCCCTGCCGGAGGCGGTCCGCGCCGCCGCGGCGGCTGAGCCGGCGGAGGGCGCGTGACCGGCACGACCGTGCACCTGGTCCGGCACGGCGAGGTGGACAACCCGCAGCATGTCCTGTACGGACGGCTGCCCGGCTACCACCTGTCCGCCGCCGGTCGCCGGATGTCCGAGCGGGTGGCCAAGGTGCTGGTCGACCACGACGTCACCTATCTGGTGTCCAGCCCGCTGGAGCGGGCCCAGGAGACCGCGGAGCCGATCGGCGCCGCCCTCGGCCTGCCGATCCACCTGGACGACCGGCTGATCGAGGCCGGCAACGCGTTCGCCGGCCACTCCTTCGGCCCCGGCGACCGGGCGCTGCTGCACCCGCGGTACTGGCCGCTGCTGCGCAACCCGTTCCGCCCGTCCTGGGGCGAGCCGTACCGGGCGATCGCGCAGCGGATGCTGGCCGCGGTGGCCGACGCGCGGGCGGCCGCCGAGGGGCACGAGGCGGTCTGCGTGAGCCACCAGCTGCCGATCTGGGTGCTGCGCCGGTACGTCGAGGGTGGCCGACTATGGCACAGCCCGCGCAACCGGCAGTGCGCGCTGGCCTCGCTGACCAGCCTCACCTTCGACGGCGAGCGGGTGGTCCAGGTCCGGTACGCCGAGCCGGCGGGACCGCAGCCGGCCGGCGGGACCCGGGGGGCATAGGCCCGGCCGTCGCCGCGCCGCCCCGGGTGCGGCACCCGGCGCGCGTCGGGTGAGACTGTCCGGGTGACGCGGTGCTGCCGGTCGGCCGTTCTGGGGTGCTGCGCCGTGCTGGCGATGCTGCTCGCCGGCTGCACCTCCGGCACCGACGCGGTGGACCAGTCGGCCGGCGGGGAGTTCCGGTTCGTCGCCGGCACCGGGAAGGGGCAGACCATCCCCGCCGGCGACCGCCGGTCGGCCCCGGAGGTGCGGGGCGAGCTGCTCAGCGGCGGCGAGCTGGACACCGGGTCGCTGCACGGCCGGGTCGTGCTGCTCAACTTCTGGGCCTCCTGGTGTGGCCCGTGCCGGGTGGAGTCGCCCGACCTGGACGCGGTATACCGGCAGACCAGGGTTCGCGGGGTGCAGGTGGTCGGGGTCGCGGTCAAGGACGACGAGCAGGCGCTGCGTGCGTTCGTGGCCACCAAGAAGATCAGCTATCCCAGCCTGTTCGACCCGAACGGCAAGGTCACCCTGCGGTTCCGGGACTTTCCGCCGCGCGGGCTGCCGTACACGATCGTGCTGGACAAGCAGGGTCGGGTCGCCGCGGTCTATCTCAGCCCGCTGCTGCGCCAGGACATCGAGCCGGTGGTGCTGCGGTTGGCGGCCGAGTCGTGACACCGATGCTGGCCAGCGGGGTAGGCGACACGTTCGCCCGGACCGTCACCGACGGTCCACTGCTGGTCGCCGCGCTGGTCGCCGCGCTGGTCGGCCTGGTGAGCTTCCTGTCCCCGTGCGTGCTGCCGCTGGTGCCCGGCTACCTGTCCTACGTCACCGGGCTGGCCGGTGCGGACGCGACCGACCCGGGCGCGGCGGACGCCGGCGAACCGGGCGAGGCCGGTGGCGGCACCGCGCTGGCGACCCGGGCCCGGGCCGCGCGGGGGCGCACGCTGGCCGGCGCGGCCCTGTTCGTGCTCGGCTTCACCGCGGTCTTCGTCTCGTTCGGGGCGTTCTTCGGCGGGCTTGGCGCCGGCCTGGCCCGGCATCAGGAAATCGTGCAGCGGGTGCTCGGCGGTGTCGTCGTGGTGCTCGGGCTGGGTTTCCTGGGCCTGGTGCCCGGGCTGCAGCGGGAGATGCGGATCCACCGGCTGCCGGCCGCCGGGCTGGTCGGCGCGCCGCTGCTCGGGGTGGTGTTCGGGCTGGGCTGGACGCCCTGCATCGGCCCGACCCTGGGCGCGGTGCAGACCCTCGCCTACTCCTCGGCGAGCGCCGGCCGGGGGGCGCTGCTGTCCGCCGCGTACTGCCTCGGCCTCGGCGTTCCGTTCCTGCTCGGGGCGGCCGGCTTCCGCTGGCTGGTCGGCGCGCTGGGCGCGGTGCGCCGGCACGCCGCCTGGGTCAGCTACACCGGCGGCGCCCTGCTCGTCCTGCTCGGCGTGCTGCTGGTGACCGGCCAGTGGGACCACCTGATGAACGAGTTGCGCTCCTGGGCCGGCAACACCGGGCTGGGGACATCGTTGTGAGCGGCACTGGCGCACGATGGCCCTCTCGGCCGGTGCCGCGAACCGGCGAGCGCGGGCGTCGTACCACGACCGCGCGGGCGGCACAGTGACGACGGTGGACGTGGGTGCGGCCCGGGAGGAGACGCCCGACGTCGCCACCCTGTCCACCCAACCCGCGCCGCCGGACCGGGACGGTCGCCGAGTCGCCGGCCCGGCGGCCGCGTTCCGCCGCGGCTGGCGGCGGCTGACCAGCATGCGCACCGCCCTGGTGCTGCTGTTCCTGCTCGCGCTGGCGGCCGTGCCCGGCTCGCTGCTGCCGCAGCGCCCGCTGAACCCGATCAAGGTCGACCGCTATCTCGCCGAGCATCCGGCGATCGGGCCGCTGCTGGACCGGCTGGGACTGTTCGACGTCTTCGGCACTCCCTGGTTCGGCGCGATCTACCTGCTGTTGTTCGTCTCGCTGGTCGGCTGCCTGGTGCCGCGGATCCGGCTGCACCTGCGGGCGCTGCGCGGCGCTCCGCCGGCCGCGCCGCGGCACCTGGACCGGCTGCCGGAGTCGGCCTCGTACCAGGTCGACGGAGCACCCGAGCAACTGGCCGGGCCGGCCCGGGGCGCGCTGCGCGCTGGCCGGGCCGGGGTCGGCTGGCGGGTGGTGCGCCGGGACGAGCCCGGCGGCGTGGTCACCTTGGCGGCGGAGAAGGGGTACCTGCGGGAGACCGGCAACCTGATCTTCCACGTGGCGCTGACCGTGTTGCTGGTCGGCATTGCCGCCGGACGGCTGTGGGGTTACCAGGGCACGGTGCTGGTCGAGGAGGGCAAGGGCTTCTGCAACAGCGTGGCGCTGTACGACGCGTTCCGGCCCGGCCGGCTGGTGCGCGGCGGCGGGCTGGCCCCGTTCTGCGTCGATCGGCTGGACTCGTTCACCGCGACCTACGACCCGGACGGCACGCCGTCGCTGTTCCGGGCCGACCTCACCTACTCGGAGGGCACCGACGGCGGGGAGCGTCGCTACCCGCTGGAGGTGAACAAGCCGCTGCGCATCGAGGGTGTCCGGATCTACCTGGTCAGCCACGGGTTCTCGCCCCGGTTCACGGTGCGGACGACCAGCGGGCAGGTCTTCGCCGACTACTCGGCGCCGTTCCTGCCGCAGAATGGCGACCTGCTCTCCGAGGGGGTGGTGAAGCTGCCGGACGCCCGGCCGCAGCAGTTGGCCCTCTTCGGGCTGTTCGCGCCGACCGCGGTGGACGTCGGCGGCGGCGTGCTGGCCTCGTCCTCGCCCAAGCCCGACCTGCCGGCGGCGGCGATCGTGGTCTTCCGCGGCGACCTCGGCCTGGACAGCGGCCGGCCGCAGTCGGTGTACGCAGTGGACCAGACCCAGATCGACCGCGGGGCACTGGTCCCGGTGGCCAGGGCCACCATGGCTCCGGGCGACACCCTCCGGCTGAAGGACGGCACCCGGATCACGTTCGACGGCTACCGGCAGTGGGCGACGATCCAGGTCTCCCGGGACCCCGGGCAGCCGGTGGTGCTCGGCGCGGCCGGGTTCATCGTGCTCGGCCTGCTGCTGTCGCTGTCGGTGCGCCGCCGCCGGGTGTGGCTGCGGATGAGCCCGTCGGACGGCGGGCCGGACGGCCGTCGTACGGTAGTCGCCGTCGGCGGGCTCGCCCGGACCGACGCCGGCAGCTTCACCACCGAGTACGCCCGGCTGGTCGGCGAGCTCCGACGGACTGCCCCCGCAGCCAGGGAGGACTGACCGTGCCGGTCGAAGCGGGACTCGCGCACCTCTCCGACACCCTGTTCACCACCGCGATCGCGGTCTACACCGGCGCGCTGGTCTCCTACTGCGGCGAGTACGCGTTCGGCCGCCGCGGTCGGGTCGCCGAGACGAGCGCCGCGCCGGCGCCGGTCGGGGCGGCGGCCGGCGCTGGCGGCGACCCGCAGCCGCCGGTCGCGGTGGCTGCTCCGCCGGCCGCCGCGGTGGCCGGCGAGCCCTCCAGGGCGGAGCGGCTCGGCCGGCTCGCGGTCACGCTCACCGTCCTCGGCCTGCTGCTGCACACCGGATCGGTGGCGCTGCGCGGCGCGGCGGTGGGGCGGCTGCCCTGGGGGAACATGTACGAGTTCTCCTCGGCGGTCGGCGCGGTCGCGGTGACCGCGTTCCTGGTCGTGCTGTTCCGCCAGCCGCAGGCCCGCCACCTCGGGGCGTTCGTCATGCTGCCGGTGGTGCTGCTGATGTTCCTGGCCGGCACGGTGCTGTACGCCAAGGCGGGCCCGCTGGTGCCGGCGCTGCGGTCCTACTGGCTGGCCATCCACGTCTCCGCGGCGATCATCGCCACCGGGATCTTCATGGTGAGCTTCGTCGCCACCGTGCTCTACCTGGTCCGGGACCGGTGGGACCGGGCGGTGGCTGCGGGCCGGCAGCCCACCCGGTTCCCGGTCACGCTGGGCTGGCGGCTGCCCGCCGCGCCGGTGCTGGACCGGGTCGCCTACCGCACGGTCGCGTTCGGCTTCCCGATCTGGACCTTCGGCATCATCGCCGGGGCGATCTGGGCCGAGGCTGCCTGGGGCCGCTACTGGGGGTGGGACCCGAAGGAGACCTGGGCGTTCATCGCCTGGGTGATCTACGCCGCGTACCTGCACGCCCGGGCGACCGCGGGCTGGCGCGGGGTCAAGGCGGCGCGGATCAACCTGCTCGCGTTCGGCGCGATGACGTTCAACTTCTTCGTCGTCAACATCGTCGTCTCCGGGCTCCACTCGTATGCCGGACTGGGATGACCTGTGACGGTCGGACACCAAGCGATTACTCTGGAGAACTAGTTCGGTCGGCGCTTCGACCGCGACTGTCCGGAGGGAGGTGCGGGTGAGCCCTCGGCGGAACGGTCCGGACGACGACCGCGACGGCATCGCCGGCGCGCTCGCCCGCTGGGACTCCGCGCCGGGGATGATGCGGAGCCACCCGGACGCCACCCCGCCCCGGCCCGCACCCGACAGCTGGGAGGCCATCCTGTCCGCCGAACCGCGACCCGCCCCGTCCACCGACGATCCATGGGCCCCCGGGCCGGTGCCGGTCGGCGGCGCCGACACCGACCCACCGGCCGGCACCGCGGAGGAGGGGGCGCCCGCCGGCCCCGCCGAGAACGGCGCACCGCCCTCGCCGCCGACCACCGAGACTCCGGTCGAGGACGTCGACGTCACCTCGGATCCGGACCGCGCGGCGGCCGAGGACCGGCCGGCCGCGGACCCGGTGGTCGGCACCGTCGACTCGGCATCCGACGCCGAGGGTGCCGACCAGATGGAGTGGGCCGACCCGGAGCTCGATGTGCCGGACACGGAGGACCGCGAGGTGGTCGCGGACTGGGCTACGGAGGCCTGGGGCGGTGCGGTCGATCCCGGTGCGGTGCGGTCGCCGGAGGCCCTGCCGAGCCGGCAGCCCAGGCCCGAGGTCGGCGGTTTCGACCTGGGTGACCGACCGGCGCGGTGGCGGCGTGCCGACCTCGAGGACAGGAAGCCGGTGCCGGAGCGATGGGCTCGGCGGGAGCCCGCGATCGAGCCCGAGGAGCGCGACGCGGCCGAGGACTGGCCTACCGCGGAGCCGGTGGCAGGCGCGGTCGACACCGGGCCGGAGCCGCCGCCCATGCCCTGGCAGCTGGCCGACGCCGAGGGGCCTGACCCGGAGCAGGGGCCCGGCGGGGACCCTGCGGCGGCCGAGGTCGAGGACCGCGAGGCGTCGGGCGAGGAGCCGCCGGCGCCGTGGCAGGCGGGCGAGCCGGTGGGCGGCGCCGGCGAGTCCGGTGGGGAGCGGCAACCGGCGCCCTGGCAGGCGCCGTGGCAGGCGGGCGAGCCGGTGGGCGGCACCGGCGAGTCCGGTGGGGAGCGGCAACCAGCGCCGTGGCAGGCGCCGTGGCAGGCGGCGCCGGAGCAGCGACCGCCGTGGAGCCGGGGGTGGCAGGAACGGTCGGCACGGCCGGCGCCGTGGGGGAGCGGCGTGGCGCCGCCCGGGCAGCCGGCGACGCGGCCTGCGCCATGGCCGGAGGCCCCGGCTCGGCCGCCGGCGTGGCCGCCTGGACCGGTCCCGCCCGAGCAGGCCGCCGAGCGGTCCTGGCAGTCGCCGCAGGCGCCCGGCTCGGTCTCCGGCGTTCCTGGGCCGGACGGCTGGCGGCAGGCGCCGCCGCGGCACGGTGCACCGCCCGGACCGCCGAGCACGCCACCACCGCCCACGCCCGGTGGCCCGTGGGTGACCTGGCAGTCGGCTCCGGCACCGCCGCCGGCGGCCGGCCCGCCGGCGCCCGAGCGAGCGTCGGACGAGCCGGCGTCGGACGAGCCGGCGTCGGACGAGCCGGCGTCGGACGAGTCCTGGCTCGCCCAGCTCCGCGGCGCCGGTCCGGACCAGGAGACCAGCTCGGCCCCGGAGTGGGTGGAGCAGTCCAGGGCAGCCCGTCCGGACACGCCGGCCGCCCAGGTCGCGGCGGATGGCGAGCCCGGCGCCGTGCCGCCGACCCGATCCTGGCCGCCGACACCGGCTCAGCCCGGGCCACCGCGGCGGCCCGACTCGTACCGTGCGCCGTACCAGCAGCCGAGCGGCGGGTACCAGTACCCGCCACCCGGCCCCGCCGGCTACCCACCATCCGCGTACCGGCCGCCGCAGTACCGGGCCCAGCCGGACGACACCGGCCAGCGGGCGGACTCGCTGCCCGCGCCGACGGTCGAGGACCTGACCGCGCACTCGCTGCTCCGCCAGCGCCGGCCGGCCCCGCAGGCCGGGTGGCGCCGGGCCGTCTACACGCTGTCCGCGCACGCGGTCAACCCGGGCCGATCACCGTCCGAGCTGCGGCGACAGGCGATGATCGCGCGAGCCATCGTCCCGGTACGCGGCTGCTACCGGATCGCCGTGATCAGCCTGAAGGGCGGCGTCGGCAAGACCACGATGACGGTGTGTCTCGGCGCCACGCTCGCCTCGCTCCGGGGCGACCGGGTGATCGCGGTCGACGCCAACCCGGACCGGGGCACGCTGTCCGGCAAGATCCCGGTGGAGACCGTGGCCACGGTCCGCAACCTGGTCAACGACGTGGACCGCATCCACCACTACTTCGACGTCCGCCGGTACAGCTCGCAGTCACCGGACCGGCTCGAGGTGCTCGCGTCGGACAGCGACCCGGCCGTGTCGATCGCGTTCAGCGAGCAGGACTACCGCACGGTTGCGGCGATCCTGGACCGCTTCTACAACATCGTGCTGACCGACTGCGGCACCGGCCTGCTGCACTCGGCGATGGCCGGGGTGCTGGCGCTGGCCGACCAGATCGTGCTGGTCAGCTCCGGCTCGGTGGACGGCGCGCGCAGCGCCAGCGCGACGCTGGACTGGCTGGAGGCGCACGGGTACGACGAGCTGGTCCGGGACTCGGTAGCCGTGATCAACTCGGTGCGGCCGAAGTCCGGCGGGGTCGACCTGGACAAGCTGGAGGCGCACTTCGCGGCCCGCTGCCGGGCGGTGGCCAGGATCCCCTACGACCCGCACCTCGAGGAGGGCGCCGAGGTCGACCTGGGCGAGATGGGCGCGGAGACCCGCGGCGCGCTGCTGGAACTGGCCGCGGCTGTCGCGGACGGGTTTGGCGCCGGAGCAAGCACCCGTGGCAACTAGGGGGTGTCCCGTGGATCTTCGGCGGCGCCCAAGACGCCCAGACGCCGACCGGCTGCGTTCTCGTCGTCGCCGATACAAGCCCAGTATCGGCTCCTCCTCCGCCTTGCCGGACGCCGCCTGGATCGCCGTGGGCATCCACCAAGATCCACGGGACACCCCCTAGCGTCCTGTGCTGGGGAGCGCCCGGGTCAGGTCTGCTCGTCGTCGGCCCGCCGGGTGCGACGCCAGAGCTCGTGGATGAAGTCCGGATCGTCGTCGGGGGCGACAAAGCGGTAGCCCGGCCTGGCGGAGCGGGTGGCACGGCGGGTGGCGAGCGCGCGCCACCCGGCCACCGTCAGGATGGCCGCGAGGAGCAGGAGAACGACTGGCACCCGAACAGAGTAACGGTCACCCGGGGGTGCTCGTCGGGGTACCAGTCACTCCGCGCGCGGGCATGATCGCTTACGGTGGATCATGTCGGGGCGGATCCTCCGGATCCGGGTCGTCGCCGTCCCCGTCTCGCTTCCGGCGGCGCAACTCCTCCTCCCGGCGGCGCAGCTCGGCCTCCCACCTGCTGAGCATCCGCCGTTGCTCCTCGTCCTGCCGCCGGCCCAGGGCGGCCAGGAACTCGGGGTCGTCGTCCGGCGGCAGCGGCGCGCGCCGGGCCGGCGACCTGGCCGGCCCGCGCCGACCGTTCGGACTGTTCCGGTACGGAGGCGCGGCCCGGTCCCGGCGCGGCCGGCCGGCGATCAGCCAGAGCAGCGCGCCGACCTCGAACAGCAGCAGCACGATCAGCACCCAGGCCACCTTCGGCAGGTGCCTGACCCGGGACTCGTCGGTCGTGATCGCGTCCAGCAGGCAGTACAGCCAGATCGCGAGCGTGATCACCAAGGCGATCCCGCCGAATCTCAGAATCACCCCGGACACCCCCTGCCCGATAGGTCGGGCGGGCCGCTCGGTCGCGTGCCTGCCGCTGTCGCGAGGGTAGTCCGCGGCGGGTCGTGGTGGAGGAAACCGGCTCGCGGGAACCGCCGCGCCGCAACCGGAGGCGGCCGGGCGGGCTACCCCCCCGCCCACCCGGCCGCACCCGGGGTGGAACGACGGCGCGCTGACTACCCGACCATCGTCGGCCGCCGTCCGTCCCCCGTTGCCACACCGTGGCCGGCGCCTCAGCCCCCGTCCCGACATTCCCCCGAGGTTGTCGCCGAGGTCCGGCCACCAGTACCGAGCCGCGACCACGGTCCCTGATACCGGCACCGGCCGTTCCGGGCCCGGGTTCACTCCTCCGGGGGAACTCCGGCCGGTCCGGCCCTCCCACCTGGTCGACGGCGCCACCGTGCTGCGCCTCCGAGCAAGACCGCGACCCCGGGGTCGGCGCAACGCGGCTGGCGGTACCGGCGCGTGCTACCCGGTGATCACTCCGGTAGTCTCCGCGGACGCGAGCTTGGCCACCCGCTCGTGGCGGTCGACGCGGACAGCCCGACCGTGCGGCCGAGCCCTGCATACGTCGCGCGGCCGCCCGCCGGCAGCGCTTGGAGCAGGCGGCGGTCGATTTCGTCCACACGGCGCAGTGAACTCACGCTCCGGCTACAGCGTCAAGCCTGACATTCCGACATTGGAGTGTTGACAGGACAGGCGAGGCGCGAAGTGGTTCACTAAGCGTTAGCACGCGCGGTCCTTGACCCAGCCGCGCGGCTGATCCCAAAGGGGGGATGAATGGACCCACGCGAGCGACTGCTCACGCCGGGCGAGGTGGCCGCACTCTTCCGAGTCGACCCCAAGACCGTCACGAGGTGGGCCGCGGCGGGACGCATCCACAGCATCCGCACGCCCGGTGGGCATCGGCGCTTCCTCGAATCCGAGGTGCGCGCGTTACTCCACCAGCTCTCCAACGAGAGTCCGGTGTCACGCAGCGACAACTAGTGATCATCGGGCCGTGACCGCGGCCCGGGCCGTTCTCTGCGGAGCGCGGTCTACCGCTCCGGATCCCGGCCCGCGGGTGACCCCCTGTGGCGGTCTGGTGCAAAGCTGCTGCTCGGCGCGGTTCGGCCGGCGGAGCCACCGCCGCGCCGGGCCGCGCCGAGTTCGCCTGTCCAACGCCGGAACAGGTCGTGCTCGACGCCGAGCGAGTCCAGCACCTTGCCGGCCACGAAGTCGACCAACTGCTGCACCGCATCCGCCCCCGGGTAGAACGCCGGGCTGGCCGGCAGCACGGTCGCGCCCGCGTCGTGCAGGGACAGCAGGTGCTCCAGGGTGGCCCGGGTGTACGGGGTCTCCCGCGGCACGACCACCAACACGCGCCGCTCCTTGAGGGTCACGTCGGCGGCACGCTGGAGCAGGTCCTTGGACAGGCCGACCGCGATGCCGGCGACCGCCGCGGTGCTGGCCGGCACCACCACCATGCCGCGGGTCGGGTAGGAGCCGCTGGACGGCGCCGCGGCCAGGTCGCCGGCCGGCCAGTGCACGACGTCGTCGCCGGCGAGGTCCCGGTGCAGCCAGCCGGCCAGGTCGTCCTTCCAGTGCCCGTCCCGGAACGCCACCCCGGTCTCGTCCAGGATGGTCAGCCTGGCCGCCCGGGACACCACCAGGTCGACCGGCAGCCCGGCGTCCAGCAGTCCGGTCAGCACGGCCCGGGCGTACGGCGACCCGGAGGCGCCGGAGACGCCCACCACCCACGGCCGCCTGGCGGCCGCCTCGTCCCGCACCCTGTCGATCCTGCCGGACGGAGCCGGCCGGACTCCCGCCGGACCCGCCGGTAATACTGGCCGGCGTGGCGTACCCCGACCTGCGCGACTTCCTCGCTCGGCTGGAGCGGACCGGCGAGCTGCGCCGGGTCGGCGTTCCGGTCGACCCGCAGCTCGAAGTCAGCGAGATCGTCCAGCGGGTGGTGCGGGCCGGCGGGCCGGCGCTGCTGTTCGAGAAGCCCACCCGCGGGACCATGCCGCTGGCCATCAACGTGTTCGGGACCGAGCGGCGGATGGCAGCCGCGCTCGGCGTCGACCGGCTGGACGAGATCGGCGAGCGGATCGGGGCCCTGCTCCGGCCCGAGCTCCCGGTCGGCCTCGGCGGTCTGCGGGAGGCGCTCGGCAAGGCTGCGCAGTTGCGCGCGGTCCCGCCCCGGCGGGTGCGCACCGCGCCCTGCCAGGACGTCGTCCTGCGCGGCACCGACGTCGACCTCGACCTGCTTCCCGGCATCCAGTCCTGGCCGCAGGACGGCGGAGTGTTCCTCAACCTCGGCCTCACCCACACCAAGCACCCGGTCACCGGCGGCCGCAACCTGGGCATGTACCGGCTGCAGCGGCACGACTCGCGCACCGTCGGGCTGCACTGGCAGATCCACAAGGACTCGAACGCGCACCACGCGGTCGCCGAGCGCCGCGGTGAGCGGCTGCCGGTCGCGGTCGCGTTCGGCTGCGACCCGGCGGTCACCTACGCGGCCAGCGCCCCACTGCCGGCCGACATCGACGAGTACCTGTTCGCCGGCTTCCTCCGCCGGGACCGGGTCGAGATGGTCGACTGCGTCACGGTGCCGCTGCAAGTGCCGGCGAACGCGCAGCTCGTGCTGGAGGGCTGGCTGGAGCCGGGGGCGCGCCGGCCGGAGGGCCCGTTCGGCGACCACACCGGCTTCTACACCCCGGTCGAGCCGTTCCCGGCGCTGACCGTGGACTGCATGACCATGCAGCGGGAGCCGGTGTTCCAGACCATCGTGGTCGGCCGGCCGCCGCAGGAGGACGGCCCGATCGGCAAGGCCACCGAACGGATCTTCCTGCCGCTGATCCGGCTGACCGTGCCGGACATCGTCGACTACGACCTGCCGGTCGAGGGCGTGTTCCACAACTGCGTGCTCGTCTCGATCGAGAAGCGCTACCCGAAGCACGCGCAGAAGGTGATGCACGCGATCTGGGGCGCCGGGCTGCTCTCCCTGTCCAAGCTGATCGTGGTCGTGGACGCGGACTGCGACGTGCACGACTACCGCGAGGTGGCCTGGCGGGCGTTCGGAAACGTCGACTACGGGCACGACGCCCTGCACACGGTCGGCCCGGTCGACCATCTCGACCATGCGTCGTACGAGCAGTTCTGGGGCGGCAAGCTGGGTCTGGACGCGACCCGCAAGCTGCCCACCGAGGGCTACCGGCGGTCCGGCGGGTGGCCGGCCGAGGCCGTGATGACCGCGGAGGTGGTGTCGCTCGTGGACAGACGCTGGCCGGAGTACGGGCTTTGAGCGAGCGCGAGCGCCCGCAGCGCGAGCGGGGAGCGACGACGCCGGTGCGGCCGGAGGGACGAGGGGGGCGCCGGCGGGAGGAGCGGGAGTTGAGCGAGCGCGAGGGCCCGCAGCGCGAGCGGGGAGCGACGACGCCGGTGCGGCCGGAGGGACGAGGGGGGCGCCGGCGGGAGGAGCGGGAGTCGACCGGGCAGGGGGTGGCGCTCCGGCCCGGTCGGGCGCGGGCGTTCCTTCGGCTGGTGGTGATCGAGCACTCGATCTTCGCGCTGCCGTTCGCCTACGTCGCCGCGCTCACCGCGATGGCACCGGACGTCCGCTGGGTCGACCTGCTGCTGGTGACCGTGGCGATGGTGGCCGGGCGGACCTTCGCGATGGCGGCCAACCGGGTGATCGACCGCAAGATCGACGCCCGCAACCCGCGGACCGCGCGGCGCGAGCTGGTCACCGGCGCCGTCTCGGTGCGTACCGCCGTCGTCGGCGCACTGGTCGCGCTCGCCGTGATGCTCACCGCGGCCGGCCTGCTCAACCCGCTGTGCCTGGCCCTGGCGCCGGCGGCGGTCGTTCCGCTGGCGGCGTACCCGTACGCCAAGCGGGTCACCAACTACCCGCACGCGGTGCTGGCGCTGTCCCAGGCGGCCGCGCCGATCGGGGCGTGGCTCGCGGTGACCGGGTCGTTCTCCCGGCCGTCGGTGCTGCCGGCGGTGGTGCTCGGGCTCGCGGTCGGCAGCTGGATCGGCGGCTTCGATCTCATCTACGCCTGCCAGGACGCCGAGGTCGACCGGACCATCGGGGTGCGCTCGGTGCCGGCCCGGTGGGGGGTGCGGGTCGCGCTGCGGGCGTCCGCGATCACCCACCTGGTGACGTTCGGGCTGCTGGTGTGGTTCGGGGCGCTGGCCGGATACGGCTGGCTGTGGTACGTGGGCCTCGCGGTCGCCGCGCTGGCGTTCGGCTACGAGCACGCGATCGTCCGCCCGAACGACCTGTCCCGGGTCAACCGGGCGTTCTTCACCGCGAACGGCGTGGTCGGGCTCACCCTGTTCGCCTTCGCCCTGGCCGACCTCGTGGTCCACGCCGGCCTGCACCTGTAGTGGCACCCGCCACGACCGGTAGCGGCGGGCGTCAGCCGGCGCCGTAGCAGACGAACCCGCCGGCGGTGGCCATCGCGGTCGGGTCGTCCGGGTCGCCGGCGGACTGGGCCCGGACCAGTGCGTCGGCGGCCGGCAGCCCGGCGCGCAGGCCGTCGTGCAGCGCGACCATCAGCGGCCGGGTCGCCTCGTCCGGCACCGGGACGACGGTGGCCACCGCGGTGCGGGCGCCGAGCGCGAACAGCGCCGAGGTCAGCCCCATCACCTCGTCGCCGGCCAGCTCGGAGCCGACCCCGGACTGGCAGGCCGGCAGCAGCACCAGCCGGGGCGCCTCGGACAACCGCTCCAGGTCGTACACGGTGAGCGGCCCGTCGGCCAGCTCCAGCGCGGAGAACAGCGGGTTGTCCCGGCGCAGCCGACCGTGTGCTGCCACGTGCGCCACGTCCGCCCCGTCCAGCGCCTTCAGCGTCGCCTCGACGGTGGCCTGCGGCCCGGAGAGCCGCACGGCCCTCGGGTAGCCGGCGTTCAGCTCGCCGATCTCGGCCGCTGCGCCCTCCAGACCCGGGCCGGAGACGAGCACCACCCGGCCCACCCCGGAACGCTCCCGGGGCAGCCCGGCCGCCCGCAGCCAGATCGCCGCGGACGGCGCCACCGTCACCGAACGGCCGCGGCATCCGGGCAGCAGCGACCACGGGGTGGAGCGCAGGGTGCCCATCGGCACCACCACCAGCGGCCGGTCGGCCAGCTCGCCCGCCAGCGGGGCCAGCAGGACCTCGGCCAGCCGGCCCGCCGCGGTGCCGATCGACTCCCGGGCCGAGCGCAGCGACCCGGCCGAGCCGTGCCCGCGGGCCAGCCGGCGCAGCGCGAACAGCAGCGCTTCCAACGACCGGCGGGCGGCGCTGCTGGGGCCGAGCTGGTGCATCCGGGCCACCCCGTCCCGGACGGTCACGGCGAGGATGTATCCCCGGTGCCCGACCAGCTCGAGCAGCACCCGGTCGCCGAGCCCGGTGGCCAGCTCGTCGGCCGGCGGCGGGTCGGCAGGGGGCTGGAACAACGCCCCCGCGGCGCGCCGGGACAGCCGCCGCACCCGGTCCTCCAGCGCGCTCTTGCGGGACAGCAGCCGGTCCGCCGGCGCGCCGTCCAGCAGCGCCGCCTCGGCCTCGCTGGTGATCCCGCGCAGCTCGGCCAGCGCCCTGGCCAGCGGCGCGTCGTCCGGCGGCCGGATCGGCCGCAGGCCCAGCGAGCCGGCCCGCCACCGCTCGATCCACTCCAGCAGCTTCTCCGGCGAGCCGCTGCCGCCGGCCAGGTCCAACCCCAGGTTGGCCAGGTCGCCGGCGTGGCCGGCGACATGCACTCGCAGCTCGGTGGCGCCCAGGGTGGCCCGGCGCCGCTCCATCACCCGAAAGCCGGCCCGCAGCGCGGTCTCCGCGCCGGCCTGCCGGCCGGTGGCCAGCCGAAGCAGCGCCTCCGCGTACCAGGCCCGGATGCGCAGCTCGGTCGGCCCGCTGGTCCGGGCGCTCGCGGTGCGCTGCAGCTCGCGGCGGGCGGTGGCCAGCTCGCCGTGGGCCAGCGCGACCCGGGCGGCCATCAACCGGGCGTCCAGCTCCTGGGCCCGCCAGCCGAACCCGGCCAGCTGCTCGGCGGCCCGCAGCGCGCGGCGGCGCAGCGCCGGGGTGAGCAGGTCGGCCCGCTCGTCCGCGCGCAGCCCGACGTACCGAGCCACCGCCGCCCAGCCCGGCCGGCGCTGCCGGGCGAACGTCCGGGCCGCCCGGTCGGCGGCCTCCCGGGCCGCCTCGGTGTCGCCGGTGGCCAGCGCCGCCTGGGCGAGCATCAGCAGCGCCTCGGCCAGCAACGACCGCAGCCCGGCCGCGGTGAAGGTGGCGACCGCCCCCTCGGCCGCCTCCCTGGCCTCTCCGGCCAGCCCCACGGACAGCAGCAGCTCGCTGCGGGTGAGCGGGATCTCCCTGGTGGACAGCTCGTGCTTCTGGTAAGTCGCCTCGGCCGCGTCCAGCAACTCCAGCGCCGCCGGCACGTCGCCGCGCCGGGAGGCGATGTAGCCGAGGTTGAACAGCGCGTCCGCGGCGTGTACCTCCTGGCCCTGCTCCTGGTACAGCGCGGCGGTCCGGCGCAGGTCCGCCTCGGCCGCGGCGTAGTCGCCAAGATCCACGTACAGCAGCCCGCGATTGTTGTACAGCCGGGCCTCGGCCAGCCGGTCCGATCCCCGCCGCAGCGTCGGAAGCGCCCGCCGGTAGGCGGCTAGCGCCTGCCCGGTGTGGCCGGCCCGCCACAGGACCAGGCCGCGCTGCATCTGCAGCCGCGCGGCGTGCTCGCCGGTCAGGTGCGGTGCCGCCGTGTCGATCTCGGCGAGCGCGTCGGCGGTGCGGCCCTTCTCGGCCAGGACATAGGCGAGCGTCATCCGGGCTTCCGCCGCGACCACCGGGGAGGCCGCCTGCTCCGCCCGCCGGATCGCGGACCGCAGCATGCCGATGGCCTCGTCCGGCCGGCCCAGCTCGAACGCGGCCCGTCCGTTGACCCGCCGGGCCCGCGCCTCGGCCAGCCCGTCTCCGGCCGAGCGGGCGAGCTCGGCCGCGTCCAATGACACCCGGTACGCACTGCGCGGGTTCGTGCCGACCAGGCGGGCAGCCTCATCGGCGAGCGCATCGGCGTCCCGCCCGGTCATCGCCGGCCGGCTCCGGCGGGCCGTCCCGGAACGCTGCCCGGGCGAGCGTGTATCAGTGCCCGGACGACCCGACTCTCTAGGTCGTGGCCTACCGGCTCGAGGGGGCGTCCATGAGCAGTGTGACCCGCGTCCGCGTGCGGGCATCCGATCCGGTGTCCGAGGCGGGCGTCGCCAGCCAGCTCCGCTACCACAGCGACTTCGAGATCCTTTCAGGGGACGCGCACCCGACCCCCGACGTGGTCGTTCTCGTCGCAGACCGCGTTGACGAGGGTACGGTGCGCACAGTCCGGGAGCTGCGTCAACCGGGCGGTACCCGGGTGGTGCTGGTCGTTGGGCTGATCGACGGCGGGGCGGTGCTGGCCGCGGTCGAGGTCGGGGTGGCCGCGATCGTGCGCCGCTCCGAGGCAACCACCGATCGGCTGGCCACCGCGATCCACGCGGCCGCCACCGGGGACGGGCACCTGCCGCCGGACCTGCTCGGCCGGCTGCTGCAGCAGGTCGGCGAGACGCAGCGGCACCGGTCGCTGCCCCAGGGCCTGACGTTCGGCGGCCTGACCCAGCGCGAGTTGACGGTGCTGAGTCTGATCGCCGAGGGTTACAGCACGAGCGAAATCGCGACGAAGATGGCCTACTCGGAGCGAACGATCAAGAACGCGATCCACGATCTGGTGTCGAGGTTCCAGTTGCGCAACCGGTCCCATGCGGTTGCGTTCGCGGTTCGACAGGGATTGATCTAGGCAGGGAGGACGACGTGACGGACCCACAGGGTGGCAGCAGCACCGAGGGTGGACACCCGCAGCCAGAGGCACCGCCGACGAGCAAGCTGATCGCGGACCCCACGACGGCGAGCGGCGGTAGCAGCACCGAGGGCGGTCACCCGCAGCCGGAGGGTGAGCCCACCGAGTGACCTGACTCGAACGGCCCGGTTCCCTCCGCGGACCGGGGCCGTTCCTATACCCGCACCCAGCTGGTGACCAGCTCGCGACCCTCGGCGGTGTGTACGTGGACCCGCAGGTGCCCGGCCGGGACGCCGTCCACCGAGATCAGGCTGTCGTCCAGCTCCGCCGGATAGAGCGCGCTGGGCGTCTGCACCTCGGCCCGGCGGACGTCCACGCCGGAGATCTGAGCCACCAGGTCGCGCATCGGGCCGCGCTCGGTGACCTGCAACTCGACCACGATCTGCCCGGTCTCGAACGAGATCAGCCGGGCATCGCCCTCACCCCGCACCGCGATCAGACTGCCGCGCTCCTCCTCCGCGGAGTCCCGCACCAGCTCGGCCAGCTCGGCGTCAAGGCGGCGCAACCCGAACGCCGCGCGCGCGTTGACCAGCACCGCCTCCGGCATCGGGTCGACCTCGTCCACCACGATGCGCAGCCGCTGGAACAGCTCCTCGCCGTCGATGCTGCTCATCACTGCGCCCCCGCATCTGCTCCGTCGGCCAGCCCGGTGCCGTCCAGCAGGGTGCGCAGCTGGGTCAGGCACCGCTTCCGGGTCGGGCCGATGCTGCCGACCGGCATCTGCAGGGCGGCCGAGACCTCGTCGTAGGCCTGCGGCATCGCCACCGCGATCCGCAGCAACCGCTGGCAGCGCTCCGGCAGCCGCCGGAACGCCCGCCACAGCTCCGCGTTCCGCTCGTCCACGATCAGCCCGGCGTCCAGCGGCTCGGCGGCCTCGTCGACGATGTCCAGCGCTCCCTCGTCGGCGGCCACCAGCCGCTCCCGACCGGACCGGCGCAGCACCCGCAGGCACTCCCGGCGGGTCGTGGTGACCAGCCAGCCGATCAGCCGGGTCGGGTCCTCGATCCGGTCCAGGTGCTCGACCAGCCGCAGCCAGGCGGTCTGCACGATGTCGGCGGCATCCGCCTGATCCAGCCGGTACGACCGGGCGACCGACCACAGCAGCCGGCTGTGCTGCTCGACCAGCGCGTCCCAGGCCCGCTGATCTCCCGCAGCGGCCTGCGCGAGCAGCACCGCGGTGGCCTTGAACGTGTCGGTCATGAGCCCCTCGACGACGGTCGTCCTCTCCGGCCAGTGTGCCCGATCGGTGACGGACGTGGATGCCGACCCCATGCGTCGACGTTAGGCCGTCGGGACGCCGGCGGCATCGGTGGACGGGATACCCGATCGGGCACGCCGGCTGCCCGATGGGGCAGTCCCGTACGCTCGACGCCATGGACCGGGCGGCCAGGCAGGCGATCGAGGAGAAGGTGCGGTCCGGCCGGCGGCTGAGCTACGACGACGGCGTGGCCCTCTACGGCTGCGGCGACCTGGCCTGGCTCGGCGGGCTGGCGCACCAGGTGCGCACCCGGAAGAACGGTGACCGGGTGTTCTTCAACGTCAACCGGCACCTCAACCTGACGAACGTGTGCGCGGCCTCCTGTGCGTACTGCTCGTTCGAGCGCAAGCCAGGGCAGAAGGACGCGTACACGATGCGGGTCGAGGAGGCGGTCGCGCTGGCCACCGCGATGCGCCCGGCCGGGATCACCGAGCTGCACATCGTGAACGGGCTGCATCCCACCCTGCCCTGGAAGTACTACCCGCGAGTGCTCCGCGAGCTGAAGGCGGCCGTGCCGGAGGTCGCGCTGAAGGCGTTCACCGCCACCGAGATCCACTGGTTCGAGGAGATCTCCGGCCTGCCCGCGGACGCGATCCTGGACGAGCTGATCGATGCCGGGCTGGAGTCGCTGACCGGCGGCGGCGCCGAGATCTTCGCCTGGGAGGTCCGCAAGCAGATCGTGGACCACAAGACGCACTGGGAGGACTGGTCCCGGATCCACCGGCTTGCCCACTCGAAGGGCCTGCGCACCCCGGCGACCATGCTGTACGGGCACATCGAGGAGCCCAGGCACCGGGTCGACCACGTCCTGCGGCTGCGCGAGCTGCAGGACGAGACCGGCGGGTTCACTGTGTTCATCCCGCTCCGCTTCCACAACGACCACAACCGGCTGTCCCACCTGCCGATGGCCACCCCGGTCGAGGCGCTCACCACGTTCGCGGTGTCCCGGCTGCTGCTGGACAACGTCGATCACCTGAAGTGCTTCTGGGTGATGCACGGCCTGTCCACCGCGCAGCTCTCGCTGAACTTCGGCGCCGACGACCTGGACGGCTCGGTGGTCGAGTACAAGATCACCCACGACGCGGACGGGTACGGCACGCCGGACACGCTGACCAGGGAGGACCTGCTCGAGCTGATCCGGGACGCCGGGTTCCGGCCGGTCGAGCGGAACACCCGGTACGAGGTGCTGCGCGAGTTCGACGGGCCCGACCCGGCCCGGCGGGACCAACCGCAGGCAATCTGGGCTTAACGGGCAATCTGGGCTTAAGGAGTGTCTCCGTAGCGTGCGGGCCTTCCTCGTCTACACCGCCGGGCGGCTGCTGGTGCTGCTCGCCATCGCCGCGCTGCTGTATGCGATCGGCCTGCGCGACCTCCTGCTGGCCGCGGCCGCTGTGCTGCTCAGCCTCCCGCTGTCCTACATCCTGCTCAGTCGGCAGCGGCTTGCGCTCGGCGCCGAGGTGGAGCGCCGGGTGCAGGCGCGCCGGGCCCGCCAGGACGACCTGCGCAGCAAGCTCCGCGGCGACGACGAACCCACGGACCAGCAGTGAGCGTGCCCTCGCCGGCCGCCATCCGGCGCCGGCCGCGGGTCGGCCACATCCAGTTCCTGAACTGCCTGCCGCTGTACTGGGGCCTGGTGCAGAGCAGCGCGCTGCTCGACGTGGAGCTGCGCAAGGACACCCCGGACCGGCTGAACGACGCGCTGGTCGCCGGCGAGCTGGACGTGGGCCCGATCAGCTTGGTCGAGTACCTCCGGCATACCGACGAGCTGGTCCTGCTGCCCGACCTCGCGGTGGGCAGCGACGGGCCGGTGCTGTCCTGCAACCTGGTCTCCCAGCTGCCGCCGGCCGGGCTGGACGGGGCTCGGATCGCCCTCGGCTCGACCAGCCGCACCACCGTGCTGCTGGCCCAGCTGTGGCTGGCCGAGGTGCACCGGGTGCACCCGGTGTACTTCAGCTGCCCGCCGGACCTGGGCGCGATGATGCAGGAGGCAGCCGCCGCGGTGCTGATCGGCGACGCCGCGCTGCGGGCCAGCTACGACGCCCCCGACCGCGGGCTGGTGGTGGCCGACCTGGGCGCGGCCTGGCGGGACTGGACCGGGCTGCCGATGGTGTTCGCGGTCTGGGCGGCTCGCCGCGAGTTCGCCGCCGACCACCCGGGGCTGGTCAAGGAGGTGCACGCGGCGTTCCTGGACAGCCGGGACCGGGCGCTGGACCGGATCGACGAGGTGGCCGCCCGGGCGGCGCGCTGGGAGGTCTTCGACGCGGCGACCCTGGCCGCGTACTTCCGCCGGCTGGACTTCTCCCTCGGCCCCCGCCAGCTTGCCGGCCTGGCCGAGTTCGCCCGCCGGGCGGCCGAGCACGGCGCGGTGCCGGCCGCGGTGCAGCCGGTCTTCGCCGAGGTGTGAGCCCGGCCGGACGGAACGCCGCGGGCCGCGCGAGCGTCCCTACTGGTCGGGACCACCAACGATGCCCGATGCACTGGGCCGCATACTGCGGGACAGGGAGGGACGTTGAGCGCGCTCGGCACGGTCGCGCCGCTGCAGCCCGGGGACCCGCGGGAGGTCGGCCGGTACGAGCTGCTCGGCCGGCTCGGCGCGGGCGGGATGGGCTCGGTGTACTTGGGACGGCGTGCCGCGCCGGCCGGCCCGGCACATGCAGCTGGTCCGGAAGCTACTGGCGGCCCGCGAGGTATCGGCGGCCCCGGAGGTGCTGGCGGCCAGGGAGGTGCTGGCGGCCAGGGAGGTATTGGCGGCTCCGGAGGTGCTAGCGGCCCGGGAGGGACAGCGGGCCCGGCTAGCGCGGGCGGTCCGGCCGGCGAGGGAAGCACCGGCGGCCCGGCCGGTGCTGCCGGGTCGTCCGGTGGGGTGCTCGCCGCGGTCAAGGTGGTGCACCGCGACCTGGCCGCCGACCCCGCGTTCCGGGCCCGGTTCGCGGACGAGGTGGCGGCGGCCCGCCGGGTGGCGCCGTTCTGCACCGCCCGGGTGCTGGACGCCGACCCGGCCGCCGACCCGCCCTACCTGGCCACCGAGTACATCGACGGCGTCCCGCTCGGGCAGGCCGTCGCCGAGGGTGGGCCGCTGGACGAGTCCACGCTGCACGGCGTCGCGCTGGGGGTCGCCGCCGCGCTGGCCGCCATCCACTCGGCCGGTGTGGTGCACCGCGATCTCAAGCCCGGCAACGTGCTGCTCTCCCGGTCCGGCCCGCGGGTGATCGACTTCGGCATCGCCAGGGCGATGGACCTGGCCGCCAGCCACACCATGGCCGGGACCGTCCTCGGCACCCCAGGATGGATGGCGCCGGAGCAGTTCAGCGGTGGGCCGGTGGGCCCGGCGGCCGACGTGTTCAGCTGGGCCAGCCTGGTCGGGTACGCCGCGACCGGCCGCAACCCGTGGGGCGATGAGGGTCCGCCGGCGGCCCTGGCCTACCGGATCATCCACCGGCAGCCGGACCTGACCGGGCTGCGCGGCCCGCTTCGCGGTCTGGTCGAGGCGGCGCTGTGCAAGGACCCGGCCCACCGGCCGGCGGCCCGGGACCTGGTGCTGGCCCTGCTCGGCGCCCGCATGGTCCCCGGGCCGGGCGCCGACCCGACGGTCTCCGCGACCAACCTGCTGCAGCGCACCTGGGCCGGCGCCCCCGAGGCGCAGCCCGCCTCCGCCGGCTCGCCCGGCGGGGCCGCACCGAATGCCGGAGGCCCGCCGGCGCCCCGGGTCCCGCGGCCGCCGGCGCCGGCTCCGACCGCCGTGGTGCCGCCGCGGACCGCCGTGCTGCCGCCGCGGACCGCCGTGCTGCCCCCGGGTACTGCGGCCTTGCCGGCGCGTACCGCGGCGCCGGCCCGGCGCACCGCGGCGCCGCCCCCGCGGACCGCCACCTTCGCACCCCGGGCCGCGGCGCCGGCCCGGCCGGTGGACCCGCGGCGGCCCGCGGCCGTCCCGCACCAGCCGGCCGGCCCGGCCCGCGCGCGCTCACGCCGGCGGTGGTACCGGAAGAAGCGGTACGTGATCCCGCTCGCCCTGGTGGTCCTGCTGCTGGTCACCTCCTCGTCCGCCGGCCGCCGGCTGACCAACGGCTCGACCGGCCGGTCGCCCGGCTCGACGTCGAGCGCCCGCCCGCAGATCGGGGTGCCGGTGCGGGACGGGCAGCTGGAGTTCGTGCTGACCAGGTGGCAGTGCGGGGTCCCGGAGATCGGCCAGGGCATCTGGGCGCACCCCGCGCGCGGCCAGTTCTGCCTGGCCGACCTGACCGTGCGGGACATCGGCCGGGAGTCGCGGACCCTGTTCGAGCCACTGGTGAAGCTGTACGACACGGACGGGAAGCGGCACGACCCGGACGTCTCGGCCCGCTTCTACCTCGGCCAGCAGAGCCTCTGGGGCGGGGTCGACCCGGGTCAGACGATCTCCGGCACCGCCGCGTTCGACATCCCGGAGACGGCCCGGGGCGACCGGCTGGAGCTGCACGACGGGGTGCTCTCCGGCGGGACGCGGCTGCTGCTCTGAGCCGGTCCGCGGCAGAGGGCGTCCCGTGGGTCTTGGTGGATGCCCGCGTCGTGGGCGCCGCCGAAGATCCACGAGACACCCTCTACCCTCGGACCGTGAGCGACCCAGGAGCGAGCCGCGAGCGCGGGCGTCGTACCGCGACCGCGCGGGAGGCACCGTGAGCGACGAGTCAGAGATCCGCGCGGTTCTGGACCGAGCCGCCGACGGCGGACGGCTGACTCCGGAGGAGGCGCTGCAGGTCTACACCAGGGCGCCGCTGCACGCGCTCGGCGCCGCCGCCGACGCGGTGCGCCGCCGCCGCTACCCGGACAACGTCGCCACCTACCTGATCGACCGGAACATCAACTACACGAACGTGTGCGTGACCGCGTGCAAGTTCTGCGCGTTCTACCGGCCGCCGAAGCACGAGGAGGGCTGGACCCACTCCCGGGAGGAGATCCTGCGGCGGTGCGGCGAGGCGGTCGAGCTAGGCGCCACCCAGATCATGCTGCAGGGCGGGCACTCGCCGGAGCTGGGCATCGAGTGGTACGAGCAGACGTTCGCCGCGATCAAGGCCAGCTACCCGCAGCTGGCGCTGCACTCGCTGGGCGGCTCCGAGGTCGTGCACATCGCCCGCACCTCCGGGCTGGACTTCCGGACCGTGATCGGCCGGCTGCATGCGGCCGGGCTGGACTCGTTCGCCGGCGCCGGCGCGGAGATCCTGGTGGCCAGGGCGCGTACCGCGATCGCGCCGCTGAAGGAGTCCGGCGAGATCTGGCTGCGGGTGATGGAGACCGCGCACGAGCTGGGCGTCGAGTCGACCGCGACGTTCATGATGGGCACCGGCGAGTCGAACGCCGAGCGGATCGAGCACCTGCGGATGGTCCGCGACGTGCAGGACCGCACCGGCGGGTTCCGGTCGTTCATTCCGTGGACCTACCAGCCGGAGAACAACCACCTGAAGGGCCGCACCCAGGCCACCACGCTGGAGTACCTGCGGCTGGTCGCGGTGGCCCGGTTGTTCTTCGACAACATCGCCCACCTGCAGGGGTCCTGGCTGACCACCGGCAAGCCGGCGGGCCAGCTCACCCTGCACTTCGGTGCCGACGACCTCGGCTCGGTGATGCTGGAGGAGAACGTGGTGTCCTCGGCCGGTGCCCGGCATCGCTCGAACCGCCTCGAGCTCATCCACCTCATCCGGTCCGCCGGCCGCGTCCCGGCCCAGCGCGACACCCTCTACCGGCACCTGCGGGTGCATCACACCCCTGCCGACGACCCGGTCGACGACCGCGTCGTCTCGCACTACTCGTCGACCGCGCTCCCGCTCGTGCAGGCGTCGTAGCCTCAGCGCAGGGCGACGACGGGCCGCAGGCTTTGCATGAAGTCGGCGACCGCGAGCATCTCCGCGCGGTCATCCCCGTCGTCCTCCAGTGCGGCCACCTCCGCCCGCACCAGGTCGTCGTCCGGCGCCCGCGCGGGCTCAGCCAGCGCCGGTGACGTGCGGCGGCGGGACTCGCCGGGTCAGGAGGAGTGAGCGCGGGTGTTCGAGCGCCGCGTCCGCGAGGATGAGGCGGTGACACCGACACTGCACGCGGCGCCGGTGGTTCTGCCGGTCTGCGCGCCGCCGGTCCGCGACGGGGCGGTCGTGCTGGACGGCGACCGGGTCGTCTGGGTTGGCCCGCGCCGGGACTGGGCCGGGCCGGCGGCCGAGGTCGAGTGGCCGGGCGTGCTGACGCCGGGGCTGGTGAACGGGCATTCGCATCTGCAGTACTCGGCGTACGCGGACAAGTGCGTCCCAGGGGTCGACTTCCTGGAGTGGATTGCCGACCATCCGCGGCGGAACCGGAGCATGACCGAGGAGGACTGGCGGCGGTCCACCGCGGACGGCGTGGCCGCGCTGCTGCGCGCCGGCTGCACGGCCGCCGCGGACATCTGCGCGTATCCGGTGGTGGTCGACGTGCTGGCCGAGTCCGGGCTGGCCGGGATCAGCTACGTGGAGACTGTCGGGGTGGACGACGCCCGGTGGCCGGTCCGCCGCGCCGACCTGCTGGCCGTGCTGGACCGGCCGACCCGGCGCCGGCTCGGGGTCAGCCCGCATGCGCTGTACACGCTGGGCACCGCGGTGCTGCGGGAGTGCGTGGCGCTGACCAGGGGCCGGGGGCTGCGGCTGCACCCGCACGCCGCCGAGTCGCCGTACGAGGTCGAGTACGTGGCGACCGGGAGCGGGCCGTTCGCCGAGGCGAACCGGGGCTGGGGGCTGGCGATGGAGCTGCTGGCCACTCGCGGGTCGGCCCGCACTCCGGTGGCCGAGCTGGCCGCGCTCGGCGCGCTCGGCCCGGACTCGCATGTCGCGCACGGCGTGCAGTGCGACGCGGCCGACCGCGCGCTGCTGCGCGAGCACGGCACGACCGTCGCGCTCTGCCCGCGGTCGAACGCCACGCTAGGGGTCGGCGAGGCGCCGGTGGCCGCCTACCGCGCGGAGGGCAATCCGGTCGCGGTGGGCACCGACTCGCTGTCCTCCGCGCCCAGCCTGGATCTTCTCGCCGACCTGGCCGCGCTGCGGGAGATCGCGGCGCGCCAGGGCAGTCCCGAGCCGGGGCTGGACCGCTGGCTGGTCGAGGCGGCCACCGTCGGCGGGGCCTGGGCGATGGGACTGGACGACATCGGCGTGCTGCGCCCGGGCGCGCGCGCCGACCTGGCCGCCTTCGACCTCGACCCGGCCGCCGACCCGTACGCCGAGCTGGTCCGGCACGGCGCCGGTCGCTGCATCGGCACGGTGCTCGCCGGCCAGGTGGTGCACCAGGTCGCCGGGCTCCCATGACCGGCCCCAGCGGGACCGGGCGCACCCAGCGAGCCACGCTGGCGAAGCAGCCGCACGAGGTGGCGGCGATGTTCGACGGGGTCGCCAGGCGGTACGACCTGACCAACACGGTGCTGTCCTTCGGGCTGGATCGAGCCTGGCGGCGGGCCACCCGGGCGGCGCTGGGCACCGGCCCCGGGCAGCGGGTGCTCGACCTAGCCGCCGGCACCGCGGTGTCCACTGTCGAGCTGGGCCGGTCTGGAGCGTTCGCGGTGGCCTGCGACTTCTCCCTGGGCATGCTCCGGCAGGGCCGCCGCCGCGGCGTCCCGCTGGTAGCCGGCGACGCGCTGCGGCTGCCGTTCCAGGACGCCGCGTTCGACGCGGTGACGATCTCGTTCGGGCTGCGCAACGTCGCCGACATCGACCTCGCGCTACGCGAGCTGGCCAGGGTCATCCGGCCAGCCGGCCGGCTGGTGGTGTGCGAGTTCAGCCGCCCCACCTGGGCCCCGTTCCGGGCGGTCTACCTCGAGTACCTGATGCGGGCGCTGCCCGCGGTGGCCCGTCGGGTGGCCAGCAACCCGGACGCCTACTGCTACCTCGCCGAGTCCATCCGGGCCTGGCCGGACCAGCCGGCGCTGGCCGCCCGGCTGGCCGCCGCCGGGTGGCGGGACGTGGCCTGGCGGAACCTGACCGGCGGCATCGTCGCCCTGCACCGGGCCTCTCGACCGGGCTGATCGGCAGCCCGCCCGAGAGGCCCCGCTGCACAACCGAGTGATGCCGGCCATACACTGTCAGCGGCAATTCGTGAACGCGTTCACAAGCTCCCTGTCGACCAGCAACGGAGCCGCGATGAGCAGCCAGACGTACGAGGCCGAGGTGGCGGTCGTCGGCGCCGGTCCGGGCGGCTCCACCACGGCGTACTACCTGGCCCAGTGCGGGCTGGACGTGCTGCTGGTGGAGAAGAGCGCGTTCCCGCGGGAGAAGGTGTGCGGCGACGGGCTGACGCCGCGGGCGGTCAAGGCGCTGGTCGCGATGGGTGTGCCGATCGACCCGGAGCAGGGCTGGATCCGGAACCGGGGCCTGCGGGTGATCGGCGGCGGGGTGCGGCTGGAGCTGCGCTGGCCCGACCTGGCCAGCTACCCGGACTACGGCCTGGTCCGTCCCCGGCTGGACCTGGACGAGATCCTGGCCCGGCAGGCCGAGAAGGCCGGCGCCCGGCTGCTGGAACGGACCACGGCGACCGGGCCGCTGCTGGACCCGGCCGGCCGGGTCCAGGGGGTGCTCTGCCGCGCCGAGCCGGACCCGGGCGCCGACCCGGACGGCGTCCCCATCACGGTGCGGGCCCCGCTGGTGGTCGCGGCCGACGGCGTGTCCAGCCGGCTGGCCGTCGCGCTGGGCATCGGCAAGCGGGCCGACCGGCCTATGGGGGTCGCGGTCCGCCGCTACTACACCAGCCCGCGCACCGACGACGACTACCTCGAGTCCTGGTTGGAGCTGTGGGACGGCGACCGGCTGCTCCCCGGTTACGGCTGGATCTTCGGGGTCGGCGACGGCACCTCGAACGTCGGCTTGGGGATCCTCAACTCGTCGGCCGCGTTCGGGCACACCGACTACCGCCGGCTGCTGGTCCGCTGGCTCGGCGGCCTGCCCGCGGAGTGGGGCTTCGCCGAGCCGAACGCGACCGGGCCGATGCGCGGCGGCGGCCTGCCGATGGGGTTCAACCGGACCCCGCACTACACCCGCAACCTGCTGCTGGTCGGCGACTCCGGCGGCGCGGTCAACCCGTTCAACGGGGAGGGCATCGCGTACGCGATGGAGACCGGCCGGCTGGCCGCCGAGCACATCGCGCAGGCGCTGGTCCGTCCAGCGGGCCCGGCCCGGGAGCGGGTGCTGGCCGGCTACCCCGCGGCGCTGCGCGCCGAGTACGGCGGCTACTTCCGCCTCGGCGCGGTGTTCACCCGGCTGATCGGCAACCCGCACGTGATGCGGGTCGCCACGAAGCACGGGCTGCCCAGGCCGGTGCTCATGCGGTTCGTGCTCAAGCTGCTCGCCAACCTCACCGACCCGCGCGGAGGGGACGCGGCGGACCGCGTCATCACGGCGCTGACCCGCCTCGCCCCCGCCGTCTGAGTCGGCCGACCCACCCCATACCCTGCACAACGCTGAGCCGGCACGAGGAGGACGCCCGCGATGCTCACCCCGTATCTGCCCATCGTGGTGCTGTTCGCGCTGGCCGCCGCGTTCGCGCTGTTCTCGGTGACGGCCGCGCCGTTCATCGGGCCGCACCGCTACAACCGAGCCAAGCTGGACGCCTACGAGTGCGGCATCGAGCCGACCCCGCAGCCGGTCGGGGCCGCGCGCTTCCCGGTCAAGTTCTACCTGACCGCGATGCTGTTCATCGTCTTCGACATCGAGATCATCTTCCTGTACCCGTGGGCCATCGCGAACAAGGCGCTCGGCCTGCTCGGGCTGGTCGAGATCGTGCTGTTCATCGGCACCGTGTTCATCGCCTACGCCTACGTGTGGCGGCGCGGCGGCCTGGACTGGAACTAGAGGGCGGAGGCGGTGTCGACATGGGACTAGAGGAGAAGCTGCCGAGCGGCATCGTGCTGTCCAGCGTGGAGAAGCTGGTCAACTGGACCCGGAAGTCCTCGCTGTGGCCGGCCACGTTCGGGCTGGCCTGCTGCGCGATCGAGATGATGTCCACCGGCGGGCCGCGCTACGACCTGGCCCGGTTCGGCATGGAGGTGTTCCGCGCCTCGCCGCGGCAGGCTGACCTGATGATCGTGGCCGGGCGGGTGAGCCAGAAGATGGCGCCGGTGCTGCGGCAGATCTACGACCAGATGCCGGAGCCGAAATGGGTGCTCTCGATGGGCGTCTGCGCCTCCTCCGGCGGCATGTTCAACAACTATGCGATCGTGCAGGGCGTCGACCACATCGTGCCGGTCGACATCTACCTGCCCGGCTGCCCGCCCCGGCCGGAGATGCTCATCGACGCGATCCTCAAGCTGCATGACAAGATCATGCACGAGCCGCTCGGCGCCAAGCGGGCCAAGCAGATCGGCGACCAGCGGCACGACCTGGTCGCCTCGTCGGTGAGGTTTGGACGGTGACACCGAGCCGGAGCGGATGCGGAGTCCAGCGATGACGGAGCAGGGTCCGGCCTCGCTGCCGGAGCAGCGGCTGCCCAGCCCGGCCGAGGCCGGGCCGGGTGAGGTCGAGCGTGGCGCGTTCGGCGTGCACGGCAGCGGCGACACCTCGGGTTTCGGCGGCCTGGTCCGCCGGCCGTGGGCAGCGCCGGCCGCCGAGCGCCCGTACGGCGAGTGGTTCGACGACGTGGCGGACGCGCTGGCCGAGGCGTACCCGTCGTTCGGCGACGCGGTGACGACGGTGGTGGTCGACCGCGGCGAGATCACCTTCCACGTCCGGCGGGAGCACCTGGTCGGGCTCTGCCGGACGCTGCGGGACGACCCGGCGCTGCGCTTCGAGCTGTGCTCCAGCGTGTCCGCAGTGGACTATCTCGGCTCGCCGAACCGGCTGCACTCGGTCTACCAGCTCACCTCGATGACCTACCGGAGGCGGATCCGGCTGGAGGTGTCGGTGCCGGCGGAGGATCCGCACGTGCCGTCGGTCACCGCGGTCTACCCGACCGCCGACTGGCAGGAGCGGGAGGCGTACGACATGTTCGGGATCGTCTACGACGGACACCCGGCGCTCACCCGGATCTTCATGCCGGACGACTGGGACGGCTTCCCGCAGCGCAAGGACTACCCGCTCGGCGGTGTCCCGGTCGAGTACAAGGGCGCCTTCATCCCTCCACCGGACGAGAGGAGGGACTACACGTGACCGAGACGGAGACCTCGACGGATCCGTACGCCTCGGCCCGAGAGACCACCGAGGGCACGGTCTACACGGTCACCGGCGGGGACTGGGAGAGCCTGCTGTCCGGCGACCCGATCAGCGAGGAGCGGCTGGTCGTCAACATGGGCCCGCAGCACCCGTCCACGCACGGCGTGCTCCGGCTGGTGCTGGAGCTGGAGGGGGAGACCGTCACCCAGACCCGGCTGGTCGTCGGCTACCTGCACACCGGGATCGAGAAGAACTGCGAGTACCGCACCTGGACCCAGGCCGTCACGTTCCTCACCCGGGCCGACTACCTGTCGCCGATCTTCACCGAGGCCGCGTACTGCATGGCGGTGGAGAAGCTGCTGGGCATCGAGGTGCCGGAGCGGGTCACCGTGATCCGGGTGCTGACCATGGAGCTGAACCGGATCGCCTCGCACCTGGTGTGGCTGGCCACCGGCGGCCTGGAGGTCGGCGCGCTGACCATGATGACGATGGGCTTCCGGGAGCGGGAGAAGGTCCTCGACATCCTGGAGATGATCACTGGCCTGCGGATGAACCACGCCTACATCCGGCCGGGCGGACTCGCCCAGGACCTGCCGCCGGGCGCGGTGGAGAAGATCCGCGAGTTCCTCGTGGACATGCCCACCCGGGTGCAGGAGTACAAGGACCTGCTCGCCGGGCAGCCGATCTGGCAGCTGCGGCTGAAGGACGTCGGCTACCTCGACGTGTCCGGCTGCATCGCGCTCGGCGTCACCGGACCGCTGCTGCGGGCCGCCGGGCTGGCCTGGGACCTGCGCAAGGTCATGCCGTACTGCGGCTACGAGACGTACGACTTCGACGTGCCGACCTCGAACCGGGGCGACTGCTGGGCCAGGTTCGAGGTGCGGGTGGCCGAGATCGGCGAGTCTCTGAAGATCATCGAGCAGTGCCTGGACCGGCTCCGGCCCGGCCCGGTCATGGTCGAGGACCGCAAGATCGCCTGGCCGGCCCAGCTCGCGCTCGGGCCGGACGGGCTCGGCAACTCGCTGGACCACGTGAAGAAGATCATGGGCCAGTCGATGGAGGCGTTGATCCACCACTTCAAGCTGGTCACCGAGGGCTTCCGGGTGCCGCCGGGGCAGGTGTACGTACCGGTGGAGGGCCCGCGCGGCGAGCTCGGCGCTCACGTGGTCAGCCAGGGCGGCACCCGGCCCTGGCGGGTGCACCTGCGCGAGCCGTCGTTGGTCAACCTGCAGGCGGTCCCGGCGCTGACCGAGGGCGGGCTGATCGCCGACGTCATCGCGTCGGTCGCCTCGGTGGACCCGGTGATGGGCGGGACGGACCGATAGATGGCGACGCATACCGGCCCCGGCGACGGAACGGGCGGAGACGTGGCGAGCGGAGACCGAGCGAGCACGGTGGCACTGTCCGAACAGACCCGGCTGCGTGCCAGGGAGATCGTCGCGCGCTACCCGCGGCCCCGCTCGGCGCTGCTGCCGATGCTGCACCTGGTGCAGGCCGACCAGGGCTACGTCAGCCCGCAGGGCATCGCGCTGTGTGCCGAGGAGCTCGGCCTGACCATGGCCGAGGTGGGCGCGGTCGCCACGTTCTACACGATGTACAAGCGCCGACCAACCGGGGACTGGCTGATCAGCGTGTGCACCAACACGGTGTGCGGTTTCCTCGGCGGCGACGCCATCTTCGAGGCGCTGTCCGAGCACCTCAGCGTCCGGCACGACGAGACGACCGCGGACGGCACCATCACCCTGGAGCACGCCGAGTGCCTGGCCGCCTGCGACTACGCGCCGGTGGTCACGGTGAACTACGAGTTCTTCGACCAGCAGACGGCGGAGACGGCGCTGCGGCTGGCCCGCGACCTGCAGGGCGGGCAGCGGCCGAGCCCCAGCCGCGGCGCGGCGCTGTGCACGTTCGCCGAGATGTCCCGGCAGCTCGCCGGGTTCGCCGATGACCGGGACGGCGCGGTGGCCGCCGGCCCGGCCGGCGAGCCGACCCTGGTCGGCGCCCGGCTGGCCGAGCGTCGCCGGGAGACCGCACCGCCCTACCCGGACGGCTCGCCCGGGGCGGCGGCCGCGGACCAGCGGAAGGGGGACTGAGTCGTGCCGCTCACCCCGGTGCTGACCAAGCGCTGGCTCTCCCCGGAGTCCTGGACGCTGCACACCTACCAGCGGCTGGAGGGCTACCAGGCGCTGCGGCACGCGCTGGGCCTGCACCCGGACGCGATCATCCAGCTGGTGAAGGACTCCGGGCTGCGTGGCCGGGGCGGTGCCGGGTTCCCCACCGGCATGAAGTGGGGGTTCATCCCGCAGGGCGACGGCAAGCCGCACTACCTGGTCGTCAACGCGGACGAGGGCGAGCCGGGCACCTGCAAGGACGCCCCGCTGATGATGGCCGACCCGCACTCGCTGATCGAGGGCATGGTGATCGCGTCGTATGCGATCCGGTCCAACTTCGCGGTCATCTACGTCCGCGGCGAGCTGGTGCACTGCCTGCGCCGGCTGCAGAACGCCATCCGGGAGGCGTACGACGCCGGCTTCCTCGGCGCCGACATCCTCGGCTCCGGGTTCGACCTGGACATCGTCGTCCACAGTGGAGCGGGCGCGTACATCTGCGGCGAGGAGACCGCGCTGCTGGACTCGCTGGAGGGGTACCGCGGTCAGCCTCGGCTCCGCCCGCCGTTCCCGGCGGTGGAGGGGCTGTACTCCTGCCCCACCGTGGTCAACAACGTCGAGACGATCGCCAGCGTGCCGTACATCGTGCTCGGCGGTGCCGACTGGTGGCGCTCGATGGGCACCGCGAAGTCGCCCGGCCCGAAGATCTTCTCGCTGTCCGGCCACGTGGTCCGGCCGGGGCAGTACGAGGCGCCGCTGGGCACCACCCTGGGCGAGCTGCTCGAGCTGGCCGGCGGAGTCCCGGACGGACGGCAGCTGAAGTTCTGGACCCCGGGCGGGTCGTCCACGCCGTTCCTCACCGCCGCGCACCTGGACGTGCCGCTGGACTTCGAGGAGGTGGTGAAGGCCGGATCGCAGCTCGGCACCGCGGCGCTGATGATCTTCGACAAGACGGTGAACATCGTCCCGGCGGTGCTCCGGTTCACGGAGTTCTACGCACACGAGTCGTGCGGCAAGTGCACGCCCTGCCGGGAGGGGACCTACTGGATGGTGCAGGTGCTGGAGCGGTTCGTGCGCGGTGAGGGCACCGCGGAGGACTTCGACACGATGCTGGACACCTGCGACAACATCTTCGGCCGGGCGTTCTGCGCGCTCGGTGACGGGGCGACCAGCCCGATCGTCAGCTCGATCCAGCACTTCAAGGACGACTACGTGGCGCTGCTCAGCGAGTCCGAACGGGCCAAGGTGGACGGTCGCGAGAGGGTCGTGGCATGACGATCGCGCCGGACCGCCCGGCCCGGCCCGTCCGGCCGGCCGCGGACCTCGTCACCGTCACGGTGGACGGGTTCGAGGTACGGGTGCCGAAGGGCACGCTGATCATTCGGGTGGCCGAGCAGTTGGGCATCGAGGTCCCGCGCTTCTGCGACCACCCGCTGCTCGACCCGATCGGCGCCTGCCGGCAGTGCCTGGTCGAGGTGGAGGGTCAGCGCAAGCCGGTCGCCTCGTGCACCACGACGGTGTCCGACGGGATGGTGGTCAAGACCCAGCTCACCTCGCCGGTCGCGGACAAGGCGCAGCAGGGCAACATGGAGATGTTGCTGATCAACCACCCGCTGGACTGCCCGATCTGCGACAAGGGCGGCGAGTGTCCACTGCAGAACCAGGCGATGTCGAACGGCCGGGCCGACTCCAGGTTCCGGGACGTCAAGCGGACCTACCCGAAGCCGATCGCGATCTCCTCGCAGGTGCTGCTGGACCGCGAGCGGTGTGTCCTGTGTGCCCGGTGCACCCGGTTCTCCCTGCAGATCGCCGGTGACCCGTTCATCGAGCTGTTCGAGCGGGGCGCGCTGGAGCAGGTGGCGATCTACACCGACCAGCCGTTCCAGTCCTACTTCTCCGGCAACACCGTGCAGATCTGCCCGGTCGGCGCGCTCACCGGCACCGCGTACCGGTTCCGGGCCCGGCCGTTCGACCTGATGTCCACGCCGAGCGTGTGCGAGCACTGTGCCTCCGGCTGCGCGCAGCGCACCGACTGGCGGCGGGGCAAGGTGACCCGGCGGCTGGCCGCCGAGGACCCGGCGGTCAACGAGGAGTGGAACTGCGACAAGGGCCGGTGGGCGTTCAGCTACGCCACCCTGCCGGACCGGATCACCACGCCCCTAGTCCGGGGGGAGTCCGGGGAGCTGGTCGAGGCGTCCTGGACGGAGGCGCTGGAGCGGGCCGCCGCCGGGCTGCGCGAGGCCCGCGACGCCGGCGGGGTGGGAGTGCTCCCCGGTGGCCGGCTGACCCTGGAGGACGCCTACGCCTACGCGAAGTTCGCCCGGGTGGTGCTCGGCACGAACGACGTGGACGCGAGGGCCAGGGCGCACTCCGCGGAGGAGCTGGACTTCCTCGCCTCCCGGGTGGCCGGCGTGACGCCTGCCCTCGGCGGGACGGCCGGCGGGGTCAGCTACGCCACCCTGGAGGCGGCGCCGGTGGTGCTGCTGGTCGGCGTGGAGCCGGAGGAGGAGTCGCCGATCGTCTTCCTCCGGCTGCGCAAGGCCGCCCGCACGCGCGGCCAGAGGCTGTTCGCGGTCGCGCCGGTGCTGTCCGAGGGGGTGCGCAAGGCGTTCGGCACGGTGCTGCCGGCCGCACCCGGCGCCGAGCCGGCGCTGCTGCGCCGGCTGTCCGGAGCCACCCGCGCGGACACCGAGGAGCAGCGGGCGGCTGCCGAGGCGCTGCGGGCCGGCGGTGCGGTGGTGCTGGTCGGCGAGCGGCTGGCCGAGATCCCGGGCGCGTTGAGCGGGGTGGCCGCGCTGGCCCGGTCCACCGGCGCCCGGCTGGCCTGGGTGCCGCGCCGGGCCGGCGAGCGGGGCGCGGTCGACGCCGGCGCGCTGCCCACCCTGCTGCCCGGCGGCCGCCGGGTCGGCGAGGACGGCGCCCGGGCGGAGGTGGAGCGGGTCTGGGACACCGCGCTGCCGGCCACGCCGGGCCGGGACACCACAGCCATCCTGACCGCGGCGGCCGACGGCGCGCTGTCCGCGCTGCTGGTCGGCGGCGTCGACCCGGCCGACCTGCCGGACCCGGCCCTGGCCACCCGGGCGCTGGACTCGGTCGGCTTCCTGGTCAGCCTCGAGCTGCGCCGCGGCCCCGTCACCGAGCGCGCGGACGTGGTGCTGCCCGTCGCGCCAGCGGTGGAGAAGGCCGGCACCTACCTGGACTGGGAGGGCCGGCGGCGGCCCTTCGGCGCCACCCTGACCGGCACCGGCGCGCTGTCCGACGGCCGGGTGCTGCACGCCCTGGCCGACGAGCTGGACGCCGACCTCGGCCTGCCCGGCCCGGCCGCGGCGCTGGCCGAGCTGGACCGGCTCGGGGTCACCGGGCTGGCCCGCGGCGCCGACCCGGCGGTGCCGGCCCTCGCGCTGCCGGCCGTCTCGAGTGGACGCGCGGTGCTGGCGACCTGGCGGCTGCTGCTGGACAACGGCTCGCTGCAGGACGGCGAGCCGTATCTGGCCGGCACCGCCAGGCCGCCGGTGGCGATGCTGTCCTCGACGACCGCGGCGGAGATCGGCGCGGTGGACGGCCAGCTGCTGACGGTGCGGTCCGACCGCGGCGCGATCACGCTGCCGCTGCGGGTGGCCGAGATGCCGGACCGGGTGGCGTGGCTGCCGGCCAAGTCGCCGGGCTCCGAGGTGCGCGGCACGCTCGGGGTGGGCGCCGGCGCAGTGGTCGATATCTCGTTCGGAGGTGTCCGGTGACGACGACCCTGGCGGACGCGCCGGCGCTGGAGGACTTCGGCCGCGACCCGTTCTGGCTGATCATCATCAAGGTGGTTGTCGTATTCGCGTTCCTCGTGGTGATGACGCTGTTCTCGATCTGGTACGAGCGCCGCGTCGTGGCCCGCATGCAGAACCGGGTCGGCCCGAACCGGGCCGGCCCGTTCGGCTTGCTGCAGAGTCTGGCGGACGGCCTGAAGCTCGCGTTCAAGGAAGACATCATGCCGGCGCTGGCGGACCGGCCGGTGTACTTCCTGGCCCCGGTGCTGTCCACGGTGCCGGCGTTCCTGGCCTTCTCGGTCATCCCGTTCGGACCGACGGTCAGCATGTTCGGCCACCGGACCCCGCTGCAGCTGACCGACCTTCCGGTCGGGGTGCTCATCGTGTTCGCCTGCAGCTCGCTCGGGGTGTACGGGGTGGTGCTGTCCGGCTGGTCATCCGGGTCCACCTACCCGCTGCTCGGCAGCCTGCGCAGCGCCGCGCAGATGATCTCCTACGAGGTCGCGATGGGGCTCTCCTTCGTCGCGGTGTTTCTCTACGCGGGCAGCGCGTCCACCTCCCACATCGTCGACGCCCAGCGGGACTGGTGGTACGGGGTGCTGCTGCTCCCCTCGTTCCTCATCTACGCGATCGCCGTGGTGGGCGAGACGAACCGGGCCCCGTTCGACCTGCCCGAGGCGGAGACCGAGCTGGTCGGCGGCTTCCACACCGAGTACTCGTCGCTGAAGTTCGCCCTGTTCTTCCTGGCCGAGTACATCAACATGGTCACCGTCTCGGCGCTGGCCACCACCCTGTTCCTGGGCGGCTGGCGAGCGCCCTGGCCGCTGTCGGCCATCGACCACGGGGTGCTCAACACCGGCTGGTGGCCGATGCTGTGGTTCACCGCGAAGGTGCTGATCGGCATCTTCGTCTTCGTCTGGCTGCGCGGCACGCTGCCCCGGCTGCGGTACGACCAGTTCATGCGGTTCGGCTGGAAGGTGCTGGTGCCGGTCAGCCTGCTGTGGATCATGGTGATCGGTGCGTTCAGCGTGCTGCGGCAGCAGGGCTACGACACCGCCCGGCTGCTGATCTACGTCGGGCTGCCGCTGGCGCTGCTGCTGGCGATCGGCTCGTTGCTGCTGCCCGAGTGGGGGGCCGACGAGGCCGAGGAGGCCGCCGAGGCGGCGGCCGCTCAGCCGGCCTTCCCGATCCCGCCGATGGATCTCGTCGTGCCGCCGTCGCCGCGGATCCCGGTGCGCGCCGGTGCCGGCCCGCCACCCACCCCCCACCCGACCATCGAGGGAGAGTCTCCCGATGCTTGATGCGGTGAAGGGTTTCGGCCTGACCTTCTCCACGATGTTCCGGAAGGTCGTCACCGAGAAGTACCCCGAGGTGATGCGGCCGACCGCGCCCCGGTACCACGGGCGGCACGTGCTCAACCGGCACCCGGACGGGCTAGAGAAGTGCGTCGGCTGCGAGCTATGCGCCTGGGCCTGCCCGGCCGACGCCATCTACGTCGAGGGCGCGGACAACACCGAGCAGGCGCGCTATTCGCCGGGCGAGCGGTACGGCCGGATCTACCAGATCAACTACCTGCGCTGCATCTTCTGCGGGCTGTGCATCGAGGCCTGCCCGACCCGGGCGCTGACCATGTCCAACGAGTACGAGTTGGCCGACGACAACCGGCAAGACCTGATCTTCACCAGGGAGCGGCTGCTGGCGCCGCTGCTGCCCGGGATGGAGGCGCCGCCGCACCCGATGCGGCTCGGCGACAGCGAGCAGGCGTACTACGCGGCGGGGCCGCAACGCGCCGCAGGCGCCAAGGGGCCAGCAGAGCGGGGCCGGTCCCGGGCCGCCGACGCGACCCCCGGCACCGTCGGGCCGGCGGTGCCCTCCGCGGATGCGGCCAGTGCCGGTGCGCCACTGAACGTCGGCACCGACCCGGAGGCGTCCAGCGTGCGGGACTCCGGAGGTGCCCGATGACCGGCGCGCTCGCGCTGGCCAGCACCGTCCCGACCGGCGAGGCGGTCGCGTTCTGGATCCTCGCGCCGCTCGCCCTGGGCGGCGCCATGGGCATGGTGCTGGCCCGCAATGCCATCCACTCGGCCCTGTTCCTGGTGCTGACCATGGGCTGCCTGGGCGCGTTCTACTTCATCCAGCAGGCTCCGTTCCTCGGCGCGGTGCAGATCATCGTGTACACCGGCGCCATCATGATCCTCTTCCTGTTCGTGCTCATGCTGGTGGGCCGGGACTCCAGCGACTCCATCGTGGAGACGCTGCGCGGCCAGCGGGTGGCCGCGACGCTGCTCGGCATCGGCTTCGCCGGGCTGGCCGCGACGGCGGTCGGCCGGGCGCTGCGGAACACCACTACGGCAGGGCTGTCCGGCACCAACGCCCAGGCCAACAATGTCAACGCGGTGGCCGAGAAGCTGTTCACCGACTACCTGTTCGCGTTCGAGCTGACCAGTGCGCTGCTCATCGTCGCCGCCGTCGGCGCGATGCTGCTGGCACACGTGGAGCGGGAGCCGGGCAGCCGGGTGACCCAGCGGCAGCTCGCCCGGGAGCGGTTCCGCGGAGCCCGGCCGCAGCCGCTGCCCGGCCCGGGGGTGTTCGCCACCGGCGACTCGGTCGCCACCCCGGCCCTGCTGCCGGACGGCTCGGTGGCCGACGACAGCGTCTCCCGGCTGGTCGAGCCGTACCTGCCGCTGCCGTCCGGGCCGCGGACCGGCGGAGAGGGGGGCGAGCGGTGACGCCTACGTACTACCTGGTGCTGTCCGCGGCGCTGTTCACCATCGGCGCGGTCGGCGTGCTGGTCCGGCGCAACGCCATCGTCGTGTTCATGTGCGTAGAGCTGATGCTCAACGCCACCAACCTCACGCTGGTCACCTTCTCCCGGATCAACGGCACCCTGGACGGTCAGATCATGGCGTTCTTCGTCATGGTCGTGGCCGCGGCCGAGGTGGTCGTCGGGCTGGCGATCATCATGTCCATCTTCCGCACGCGCCGGTCCGCCTCGGTGGACGACGCGAACCTGCTGAAGTACTGAGGGGTCCGGGTGGAGAAGTACCTCCCCGCCGCCGGCGCGGTCCAGAGTGGAGCGTGGCTGCTCGTCGCGGTGCCGCTGGCCTCGGCCGCGGTGCTGCTGCTGGGCGGCCGCCGCACCGATCGGTGGGGCCACCTGCTCGGCGCGCTGGTGCCGGTCGCCCTGTTCGGCTACGTGCTGGCGCTGTTCTTCTCGCTGCACGCGCTGCCGGCCGCCGAGCGGGCGCGGGACCTGCGGATGTTCACCTGGATCCCGGTCGCCGGGTTCCAGGTGGACGCCGGGCTGCTGCTCGACCCGCTGTCGGTGACGTTCGCCCTGCTGATCACCGGCGTCGGCGGCCTGATCCACATCTACTCGATCGGGTACATGGCCGCCGACGAGGGCCGGCGCCGGTTCTTCGGCTACTTCAACTTCTTCGTCGCGGCGATGCTGCTGCTGGTGCTCGGCGACAACTTCCTGTCCCTGTACGTCGGGTGGGAGGGCGTCGGCCTGGCCTCCTACCTGCTGATCGCGTTCTGGTTCGGCCGGCCGGCCGCGGCCACCGCGGCGAAGAAGGCGTTCATCGTCAACCGGGTCGGCGACGCCGGCCTGTCGCTGGCCATCATGCTGATGTTCGCCACCCTCGGCACCACGTCGTTCGCCGGGGTGTTCGGCAACGCCAACCGGCTGTCCTCGGGGGTCGCGCTCGCCCTCGGGCTGCTGCTGCTGCTCGGCGCCTGCGGCAAGTCCGGGCAGTTCCCGTTGCAGACCTGGCTGCCGGACGCGATGGAGGGCCCGACCCCCGTGTCCGCGCTGATCCACGCGGCCACCATGGTCACCGCCGGGGTGTACCTGATCGCCCGGTCCAGCCCGATCTTCAACCTGACCGAGAACGGCCGGACCGCGGTGACCATCGTCGGGGCGGTCACCCTGCTGCTCGGCTGCATCATCGGCTGCGCGTACGACGACATCAAGAAGGTGCTGGCCTACTCGACGGTGAGCCAGATCGGCTACATGTTCCTCGCCGTCGGCCTCGGCACCGGGGTGTACGCGATCGGCATCCTGCACCTGCTGGCGCACGGCTTCTTCAAGGCCGGGCTGTTCCTCGGCGCCGGCTCGGTGATGCACGCGATGAACGACGAGGTGAACATGCGCCGGTTCGGCGGGCTGTGGCGGCTCATGCCGGTCACCTGGGCCACCTTCGGGCTGGGTTACCTCGCCATCATCGGCTTCCCCGGGCTGTCCGGCTTCTTCACCAAGGACAAGATCATCGAAGCGGCGTACGACAAGGGCGGTACCTCCGGCTGGATCCTCGGCACCGCTGCGCTGGTCGGCGCCGGCATCACCGCGTTCTACATGACCCGGCTGTTCATGATGACCTTCCACGGCCATCGCAGGTGGACCGACGAGGTGCACCCGCATGAGCCGCCGCCGGTGATGACCTGGCCGATGATCGTGCTCGCGGCGGGCTCGGTGCTGGCCGGCGGGCTGCTCGTCTACGGCGGGGGGCTGCAGAACTGGCTGACCCCGTCGGTCGGCGAGTCGGTCGAGGTCGGCGTGCACACGGTCAGCCCGACCGTGCTCACCCTGCTGACGCTCCTGGTGGTGGCCGGCGGGTCGGCCGGCGCGATCGTCGCGTTCGGACTCCGCGACGTGCCGGTGACGCCGCCGACGGAGGTCAGCCCGGTGACGGTGGCGGCTCGCCGGGACCTGTACGCGAACGCGTTCAACGAGTCGGTGTTCATGCGCCCGGGCCAGTGGCTGACCCGGGCGCTGGTGTTCCTGGACGCCCGAGGGGTGGACGGCGTGGTCAACGGCACCGCGGCGCTGTTCGGCGGCCTTTCCGGTCGGCTGCGCCGGCTGCAGACCGGGTTCGTGCGCTCCTACGCCCTGGGCATGCTCGGCGGGACCGTCCTGGTGCTCGCCGCCCTGCTGGCGGTGAGGTTCGCATGATCCTGCTCATTCTCGGGTTGATCCCGCTGGTCGGCTCGACCGCGGTGGCCCTCGTGCCGGCCGGCCGGGACGCCCTGGCCAAGCAGCTGACGCTGGTGTTCTCGCTGGCCACCCTCGCGGTGACGATCGGGGTGTGCGCGGCGTTCGACCCGCACTCGACCGCCCGGTTCCAGTTCACCCACTCGACCTCGTGGATCCGGTCGTTCGGGGTGAGCTTCGCGGTCGGGGTGGACGGCATCTCGTTGGTCCTGGTCGCGCTGGTGGCGGTGCTCACCCCGGCGGTGGTCATCGCGTCCTGGAACGAAAGGGCGCCGGGCGGCGGCAGACCGCCGAAGGTCTTCTTCGCCCTGCTGCTGGTGCTCGAGGTCATGCTGATCGGCGTCTTCACGGCCACCGACGTGCTGCTGTTCTACGTGTTCTTCGAGGCGATGCTGGTCCCGATGTACTTCCTGATCGGCAGCTTCGGCGGACCGCGCCGGCAGTACGCGGCGATCAAGTTCTTCCTGTACAGCCTGCTCGGCGGGCTGCTCATGCTGGCCGCGGTGATCGGGCTGTACGTCTCGGCGAACAAGGGCACGTTCTCGTTCGAGACACTCATCGGCGCGATCTCCGACCCCGGCACGCAGAAGCTGCTGTTCCTCGGCTTCTTCATCGCGTTCGCGATCAAGGCGCCGCTGGTGCCGTTCCACACCTGGCTGCCGGACGCCGGCGCGGAGGCCCCGGTCGGCGGCGCCGCGCTGCTGGTCGGGGCGCTGGACAAGGTCGGCACGTTCGGCTTCATCCGGTACTGCCTGCCGCTGTTCCCGGACGCCTCCCGCTACTTCGCCCCGCTGGTGCTGGTGCTCGCGGTGGCCGGGATCCTGTACGCCTCGCTGCTGGCGATGGGCCAGAAGGACATGAAGCGGCTGGTCGCCTACACCTCCGTGGCCCACTTCGGGTTCATCGGGCTGGGCATCTTCGCGTTCACCACCCAGGGGCTGACCGGCGCCACCTTCTACATGGTCAACCACGGGCTGTCCACCGGGGCGCTGTTCCTGGTGGTGGGGGTGCTCATCGCCCGCGGCGGCAGCCGGCTCATCTCCGACTACGGCGGGGTGGCCAAGGTCGCGCCGTTGCTCGGCGGGGTGTTCCTGTTGACCGGGCTGTCCTCGCTGGCGCTGCCCGGGATGTCCACCTTCGTCAGCGAGTTCCTGGTGCTGGTCGGCACGTTCACCCGGCATCGCTGGTACGCGGTCGTCGCGACGCTCGGCATCATCCTGGCCGCGCTGTACATCCTGATCCTGGTGCAGCGGACCATGCAGGGGCCGGTGATCGAGAAGGTGCGGGCGTTCGCCGACCTGACCGGCCGGGAGGTGTGGGCGCTGGCCCCGCTGCTGGCACTGGTGATCTTCCTGGGGATCTACCCCAAGCCGGTGCTGGACGTGATCACGCCCGCGGTGCAGCGAACCATGCAGGACGCCGGGCAGACCGACCCGGCGCCCGCGGCGGGAGTGGCGGCGGTACAGGAGGCGGGGAACCGGTGACCGGGCTGCTGGCCCACGCGGCGTTGGCGCACACCGTGCTGGCGCAGGGCACGGTGACGACACCGTCCATTTCGTACGGCGGCCTGTCGCCGCTGCTCATCGTGCTCGGGGTGGCCTGCGCCGGTGTCGTGGTCGAGGCGGCGGTGCCGCGACCGGCCCGGTGGGGCGCGCAGCTGGTGCTGACCCTCGGCGGGCTGGCCGCCGCGCTGGTCGCGGTGGTCCTGCTCGCCGGGCGGAGCACGACGACCGCGGCCGGGGCGCTGGCCGTGGACGGGCCGGCGCTGTTCCTGCAGGGCACCCTGCTGGTGCTGGGCATCCTGTCGGTGCTGGTGATGGCCGAGCGGTCGGTGGACGTCGGCGGCGGCGCGTTCGTCGCCCAGGCCGCGGTGGTGGCGGGCACCGCGGCGGACCGCCGGCTGCTCGCCTCGCAGCGGATGCAGACCGAGTACTTCCCGCTGGCCACGTTCGCGCTCGGCGGGATGATGGTCTTCGTCGCGGCGAACAACCTGCTGCTGATGTTCGTCGCGCTGGAGGTGCTGTCCCTCCCGCTCTACCTGCTCTGCGGGCTGGCCCGGCGGCGCCGGCTGCTGTCCCAGGAGGCGGCGGTCAAGTACTTCCTGCTCGGCGCGTTCGCCTCCGCGTTCTTCCTCTACGGGCTGGCGCTGCTGTACGGGTACTCCGGCTCGGTCAACCTGCCGGACATCCTGCGGTCCGCCGCGGGCGGTGCGGACAAGAGCGACACGCTGCTGTTCGCCGGGCTCGGGCTGCTGCTGATCGGCCTGCTGTTCAAGGGCGGGGTGGCGCCGTTCCACGCCTGGACGCCGGACGTCTACCAGGGCGCGCCCACGCCGGTCACCGCGCTGATGGCCGCGTGCACGAAGGTGGCCGCGTTCGGGGCCATCCTCCGGGTGCTCTACGTCGCGTTCAGCACCACCAGGTGGGACTGGCGCCCGGTGGTGTGGACGGTGGCGATCATCACGATGGTGGTCGGCGCGGTCCTCGGCCTGACCCAGACCGACGTGAAGCGGCTGCTGGCGTACTCCTCGATCGCGCACGCCGGGTTCATCCTGACCGGGCTGATCGCGCTGGACCAGGCCGGGCTGTCCAGCACGATGTTCTACCTGCTGACCTACGGGCTGACCACGGTCGGTGCGTTCGCGCTGGTGACGCTGGTCCGGGACGCCGACGGCGAGGCCACCCACCTGTCCCAGTGGTCCGGGCTGGCCCGCCGCTCGCCGCTGCTCGCCGGGGTGTTCACCCTGTTCCTGCTCGCCCTCGCCGGCATCCCGCTGACCAGCGGGTTCATCGGGAAGTTCGTGGTCTTCCGGGCGGCCTACGCGTCCGCCGGCCCGCTGGTGGTGATCGCCCTGCTGGCCAGCGCGGTCGCGGCGTTCTTCTACCTGCGGATCGTGGTGCTGATGTACTTCTCCGAGCCGGCCGGCGACGGCCCGACCATCGCGGTGCCGAGCGCGCTCACCGTCGTCGCCGTGTCGGTGGGCGCGGCGGCTACCCTCGTGCTCGGGATAGTCCCGCAGGCAGTGCTCGACCTCGCCGACAAGGCCGCGATCTTCGCCCAATCCGTAAGCTAGGGATGCCCGTCATTGCCGCTGACGCTCACCGGCCTCGAGTTCGCCGACCCGGCCCTGTCGGAGTCGGTGCGGGACGGCCTGGATCGCGTCGAGCAGCGGCTGCGGGACGCGGTCGGCAGTGACTTCGACCTGGTCGGCGAGCCGGCCCGGTACCTGGTCGAGGCCGGCGGCAAGCGGTTCCGCCCGCTGCTGACGCTGCTGGCCGCGCACGTCGGCGACCCGTCCGCGCCGGGCGTGGTGGAGGCGGCGGTGGTGGTCGAGCTGACCCACCTGGCCACCCTCTACCACGACGACGTGATGGACGAGGCGCAGGTGCGCCGCGGCGCCGAGTCGGCGAACTCCCGGTGGAGCAACACGGTCGCGATCCTCACCGGGGACTTCCTGTTCTCCCGGGCGTCGAGCGTGCTGGCCGAGCTCGGCCCCGAGGCGGTCCGCATCCAGGCCCGCACGTTCGAGCGGCTGGTCACCGGTCAGATCCGGGAGACCGCGGGCACCCCGCCGGGCACCGACGGCGTCGAGCACTACCTGCGCGTGCTGGACGAGAAGACCGGGTCGCTGATCTCCACCTGCGCGCTGTTCGGTGGCCTGTTCGGGGGCGCGCCGGCGCCGGTCGTGGACGTGCTGCGGCGCTACGGCGAGGCCATCGGGATCGCCTTCCAGCTCTCCGACGACCTGCTGGACGTCGCCTCGGACAGCGTCGAGTCGGGGAAGACGCCCGGCACCGACCTGCGCGAGGGGGTGCGTACGCTGCCGGTGCTGTACGCGCTGCGCTCACCGGCCGCGGACCCACCCTCCGCGCGGGTGCTGGACGACCTGCCCGACGTCCCGGCCCGCACCGCCCTGCTCGCCCTGGCCGACTACGTGGTCGCCCGCACCGGATAGCCCTCTCCGCCGATCCCACGGCCCGCGGCTCAACGGTGGCTGCGGCGGTGGCCCTTCTGGCCTTGCCCGAACCGCCGCTGCCGCTGCTGGCGGCCGGGTGGCGGGTCGCCGGGGGCATCGGCGCCGTCGCGGCTCCAGCGGGCTTGACGTGGGCCGGCGCAGAGCTGGCTGGCTGGGCCGGTGGGGTGGTCCGCGGTTCGCCGGTGGCCTGGGCCCGGTCAGGCCCAGGCGGTCAGCTCGGGTGGCTCGCCAAGCTCGGAGCGCACCGCTGCCGGCCGGCCGACCAGCCAGCACATGACCGCCCAGGACGGGCCGGCCACGGTCACCCGGCGCGGGCCGTCGCCCACCGACCAGCGGTCGCCGTTGTCGGTGGCCTCGATCTCGACGGCGACACCGGCCGGCAGCCGCGGCCCCAGCCGGTCCGCTCGCGCCAATGCCGGCAACTGGCTGGCGACCAGCCTCGGCGACCAGCCGGCGGGTCCGTACCCGATGTCCAGGTCCACCCAGTGGATCTCGACCTCGCGCCACCGCATGGCCAGCGTCCGCCACGCCGGCACCGGGCCGGTGCGGGTCACCGCGTCCACGTCCCACGCCTGCTCGGTCATCGCGGACCAGGCCAGGTCGAGTCGGCCGGCCGCGGCCGTGACATCCGAGATCAGCTCGGCGGCCGGTCTCCCCGCGCCGGCCTCGATCTCGGCCGCCCGGGTGCCCGGCTCGCCCGGGTACATCGGGGCCGGCTCGCCCCGGCGGGCGCCGTCCAGCGCGCGCACCATCGCGTCGGCGTTGCGGGCCAGGTGGCTGAGCACGTGGCCGCGACTCCAGCAGGGCAGCCGGGACGGCTTGCGCACCGCGTCGTCGGTCAGCCCCGGCGCGGGCAGCGCGGCCAGCAGCCGGTCGGTCGAGCCGCGCACGTCGGCGAGTCGCTGCGGCAGGTCGTCGGGCGGCACGGCGTCATCGTGCCATTCGACGCGCGATGCCGGCCCGGCCCCGGATGGGGCCGCCGCCCGGCCACGGGGAAACCGGGACTTGGGCCGGCCCGGTCGGGGAGGTGAACCGGACCGGCAGCTGGGTCACCCTTGGATGATCAGGGTGCCGATTCCGGACATGTTGGCGTGCAGCGTGCAGCTGAACTTGTACGTGCCGGGCTTGCTCGGTGCCGTGATGGTCGCCGACTCCCCCTTCTGCAGGTCCGCGGTCTTGAAGCTGGAGCCGTCGTCGGAGGTCACGTTGTGGGCCACCGAGTCTTCGTTGGTCACCTTGATCGTCTCGCCGGCCTTCACCGTGAGTGGGCTGCCGAAGCTGAAGTTCTTGATGGTGATCGTCGCCGAGGCTGCACCTCCTCCGCCGCCCCCGGTCGTGGTGGACGAGGGGCCACCGGACGAGCCATTGCTCGAGGAACAAGCCGCCACGGCCAGCGCGGCCAGCAACGCTGCCGCGCCCAGCCGGAGGAGTCTCATCATGCTTCGCTATACGTAGCTCGGCCCGGGCCGGTTCACTGTCCGGCAGATGAACTTTTCGGCCCGGTCCACCGTGTCAAGGGTAGTGGGAGGGGTGGTCGCGCTGTCGTCGGAGTCATCCGAGGCACAGCTCATGCGGGCGCTACATGACGAACATGCGCGGGCACTGTGGGTGTACGCGCTGCGGTTGACCGGAGGTGATCACGGCCGCGCACAGGACGCCGTTCAGGAGACGTTGTTGCGGGCGTGGCGACACTCCGACGTGCTCGACCCGGCTCGCGGGTCTCCGCGAGCCTGGCTGTTCACCACGGTGCGAAATGTCCTCATCGACGAGTGGCGGTCCCGCGCCGCCCGCCCCGAGGTGGTCACCGACCAGGTCCCGGAGCGGCCGACGCCGGACGACGCGGACAGCGCCGTGCAGTCCTGGCTGCTCGGCGATGCGATCCGGCAGCTCAGCCCGGCCCACCGGGAGGTCATCGTCGAGTGCTTCTACCAGGGCTCCAGCGTCGGCGAGGCGGCGGAACGGCTCGGGGTGCCGGCTGGCACGGTCAAGTCGCGGACGTACTACGCACTGCGGGCGCTCAAGCTCGCGCTCGAGGAAAGTGGGGTGACGGCGTGAAGGACCAGTACACGTTCGACGCCGCACCCTACGTCCTGGGCGCGCTGTCGCCGGACGAGCGCCGCACGTTCGAGGAGCACCTGAGGGGCTGCCCCTCCTGCACCGCGGAGGTGGAGGAGCTGTCCGAGCTGCCCGCCCTGCTGGCTCAGCTGCCGGCCGACGACCCTGCGCTGACGCTTCCCGACGAGCAGCTGGAGCCGCCGGCCGCGCTGCTGCCGGCCCTGCTGCTCGACCTTCGACGGGATCGGCGGCGGCGCCGCTGGCGGGTCGGCCTGGCCGCCGGCCTGGCTGCCGCCTGCCTCGCCGGGCTGGGCACCGCGGTCGTGCTGCAGCGAGGCACCACCGCCCCGCCGACCAGCCCGCCGGCTGCGCTGCCGGCTGCGCTGCCGTTCCAGCCGATCAGCGACGACTCGGTGCGGGCGACCGCGACGCTGGTCGGCAAGGCTTGGGGCACCGAGATCCGGGTGTGGTGCAAGTACACCGGCGAGGCATGGGCCAAGCCGCACGACTACGCGCTGGTGGCCTACGACAGGGCCGGGGAGCGGTACTCGATCGGCAGCTGGTCGGTGATCCCGGATCGGGACGAGAACCTCACCACCGCCACCGCGGTCAGCCGGAATCATCTGATGCGGCTGCAGATCGTCGACACGAAGAACAACCCCGTGCTGGACCTGCGCCTGTAGCGCGAGTTCCCGACCCGGCGGGCCAGTCGCTGACCGGTCCGCTTGGCGGGCCCTAGTTGATCGTCCAGGTGTCCGGGCCGTGCAGCAGCGCGGCGAGGTCGCCGGTGCCGTTCTGCTGAGCGCGGCCGAGCTGGTCGGACATCAGCTCGTCGTACGACGGCCGCTGCACCGACCGGAACACGCCGATGGGGGTGTACCGGAGGTCCTCGCCGGCCAGCCGGGACAGCCCGAACGCGTACGACGGGTCGTCCGCGTGCGTGTCGTGCACCACCACGGCCGGGTCGTCCGGGCCGACGTCCTCGGCCACCCGCAGGCCGCCCCGGTCCGGGTCCCGCAGCACCGCGTGCTCGCCATCCTTGCCGAACCGTACCGGCTGCCCGTGCTCCAGCCGGATGATCGCCTCGTCCCGGCTGCCGGGCTCCTTGAGCAGGTCGAACGCGCCGTCGTTGTAGATGTTGCAGTTCTGGTAGATCTCGATCAGCGCAGTGCCGCGGTGCTCGGCGGCGGCCCGCAGCACCGAGGTCAGGTGCCGGCGGTCGGAGTCGATGGTGCGGGCCACGAACGTGGCCTCGGCGCCCAGCGCCAGCGAGATCGGGTTGAACGGGTAGTCCAGGGAGCCCATCGGGGTCGACTTGGTGATCTTGCCGAGCTCGGAGGTCGGCGAGTACTGCCCCTTGGTCAGCCCGTAGATCTTGTTGTTGAACAGCAGGATCGTGACGTTCACGTTGCGGCGCAGCGCGTGGATGAGGTGGTTGCCGCCGATCGAGAGCGCGTCGCCGTCCCCGGTCACGACCCAGACGGACAGGTCCGGCCGGGTGGCGGCGATCCCGGTGGCGATCGCCGGGGCCCGACCGTGGATCGAGTGCATGCCATAGGTGTTCATGTAGTACGGGAACCGCGAGGAACAGCCGATCCCGGACACGAAGACGATCCGTTCCTTCGGGATGCCGAGCTCGGGCATGAAGCCCTGCACGGCGGCCAGGATCGCGTAGTCCCCGCAGCCCGGGCACCAGCGCACCTCCTGGTCGGTCTTGAGCGCCTTCGCGGTGAGCGCGCCGGCGCCGCCGCCGTTGGAGGCGGGCCGGGCCTCAGACATCGGTGATCACTCCCTTAAGCACGTCGGCCAGCTCGGTGGCGCGGAACGGCAGCCCGCGCACCCGGTTGTAGCCGATCACATCGACCAGGAACCGCCCGCGCAGCAGCAGGGCCAGCTGGCCGAGGTTCATCTCCGGCACGACCACCCGGTCGTAGCTGGTCAGCACGTCGCCGGTGTTCTCCGGGAACGGGTTGAGATGGCGGAGATGCGCCTGGGCGACCCGCAGCCCCTCCCGGCGCACGCGCCGGCAGGCCGCGCCGATCGGCCCGTACGTCGAGCCCCAGCCGAGCACCAGCACCCGCGCGTCGCCGTCCGGGTCGTCGACGTCCAGCGGCGGGATCGCCCGCGCGATCCCGTCCACCTTGGACTGCCGCAGCCGGACCATGAGGTCGTGGTTGGCGGGGTCGTAGGAGATGTTGCCGGTGCCGTCGGCCTTCTCCAGCCCGCCGATCCGGTGCTCCAGAGCGGGGGTGCCGGGCACCGCCCACGGCCGGGCCAGCGTCTCCCGATCGCGCAGATAGGGCAGGAACGTCCCGTCCGGCCCGTTCGGCGCGGCGGCGAACTCCACCCGCAGGTCGGGCAGGTCGGCCACGGCCGGGATCCGCCACGGCTCGGAGCCGTTGGCGAGGTAGCCGTCGGACAGCAGCAGCACCGGCGTCCGGTACGTGGTGGCGATCCGGATCGCCTCCAGCGCCACGTCGAAGCAGTCGGACGGTGACCGCGGCGCCACGATCGGCAGCGGAGCCTCGCCGTTGCGGCCGAACATCGCCAGCAGCAAGTCGGCCTGCTCGGTCTTGGTCGGCAGCCCGGTGGACGGGCCGCCGCGCTGGATGTCGCAGATCAGCAGCGGCAACTCGAGCGAGACGGCCAGCCCGATCGTCTCCGACTTCAGCGACAGGCCGGGGCCGGAGGTCGTGGTGACGCCGATCGCGCCGCCGAACGCCGCGCCCAGCGCGGCACCGATGCCGGCGATCTCGTCCTCGGCCTGGAACGTCCGCACCCCGAATCGCTTGTGCTTGGACAGCTCGTGCAGGATGTCCGAGGCCGGGGTGATCGGGTACGAGCCGAGGAACAGCGGCAGGCCCGACTGCCGGGAGCCGGCGATCAGACCGTAGGCGAGCGCCAGGTTGCCGGAGATGTTCCGGTACGTGCCTCGCGGCAGCACCGCCGGCTTGACCTCGTAGGACACCGCGAACGACTCGGTGGTCTCCCCGTAGTTGACCCCGGCCCGGAAGGCCGCGATGTTCGCCCCCGCGATCTCCGGCTTGGCCGCGAACTTCGACTCCAGGAAGCCGATCGTGCCCTCGGTCGGCCGGTTGTACATCCAGGAGAGCAGGCCGAGCGCGAACATGTTCTTGGCTCGCTCGGCGTCCTTCTTCGAGATGTCGAAGCTGTCCAGCGCCCGCACCGTCGTCGAGGTGAGCGGGACGGCCTGCACCTGGTAGGCGGACAGCGAGCCGTCCTCCAGCGGGTTGCGCTGGTACCCGGCCTTCGTCAGGTTCCGGGTGGTGAACTCGTCGCTGTTCGCGATGATGGTCGCGCCCGGCGACAGGTCGCCGACGTTCGCCCGCAGGGCGGCCGGGTTCATGGCCACCAGGACGTCGGGTGTGTCGCCGGGGGTGAGTATGTCGTAGTTGGCGAAGTGGACCTGGAACGACGAGACGCCGGGCAGCGTGCCGGCGGGGGCTCGGATCTCGGCTGGAAAGTTGGGCAGCGTCGACAGGTCGTTTCCGAAGGCGGCAGTCTCCGAGGTGAATCGGTCTCCGGTCAGTTGCATACCGTCACCAGAGTCGCCCGCGAATCGAATCACCACCCGGTCAAGCTGCTTGACCTGCTTGGTCATGGCTTCTGGATGACCTCCCGGTGGGGCGCATGCACACCCGATCCTACGGCGGTAGCCGGTCCGAGCGCCGCTCTTTCCGGACGTTCCGGGGATCATTCGATATTACTCCCCGTGATGGCTTGACTTCGGAAGGCTCAGCGTCGGTGTTTCCAGGCGCGTCGCGCCCGCCGGGCCGCGCGGTCCTTGGCCAGCCGGGCGTGCCAGCGGCCGTAGCCGAAGCCGGCGGCCGCCACCACCAGACCCTCGACGACCAGGGGCGCGATCCGGCCCAGCAGCCCGGCCAGCACGATGGCCAAGCCGCCGGCGGCCAGCAGCAGCGAGGGCCAGTGACGGATCTGGCGGAGCCGCCGGTACCGACCGGCTCGGAACGCGTCGGCGAAATCCGGATCATCGTCGTACAGTCCGTGCTCGATGGCCTCCAGCCCGTACCGTTCATGATCATTGAGCACCGCGTTCCCCCTCTCGGTCCCGTCGGCAGTGCCGGGCCGGTCGTGGTTCCAAGCCGGCGTGCCGGCACGCGTCACTAAGCCATACGTGCGAACCCGTCGCCTGGATCAGTGGGCTACCCCCGAGGTACCGCACGCCGGCCGGACGATGCGCCCGATCTGCAGTTTGCGACCCGCTGCCCGGTGAGCGAGGATCGCTTCGAGGGAGTGTGGCGGGTGGCTGGTTACTTCAACGGGTACGGCACGGTCGGCGTCCTGCTCCTGGTCGGCGTCGGCTTCGTCGTGGTGGCGCTGACGGCCAACCGGCTGCTCCGCCCGGCGACCCGCCGCGGCGGTGCGGTCAGCGACGACGGGGTCCGCCCCGGGGCCGGCGGGCCGGCCACCGACGAGACCTACGAGTGCGGGATCGCGATCGACCCGGTCGACCGGGCCTGGGCGCAGACCCAGATCCGGTACTACGTCTACGCGTTCGTCTACGTGGTCTTCGCCGTGGAGACGGTGTTCGTGTACCCGTGGGCGACGATCTTCACCAAGCCCGGGTTCGGCGCCGGGTCGTTCGCCGAGATGGGGGTGTTCGTGGGCCTGCTCGCGCTCGGCCTGCTGTACGCCTGGCGGAAGCGGGTCCTGGTGTGGACCTGACCCTGCTGGACCGCACCCTGCCGGACCCGATCAAGTTCGTGCTCAACTGGGGCCGGCGGTACAGCCTGTGGGTGTTCAACTTCGGGCTGGCCTGCTGCGCGATCGAGTTCATCGCCACCTCGATGTCCCGGCACGACTTCATCCGGCTCGGCGTGATCCCGTTCGCGCACGGGCCGCGGCAGGCCGACCTGATGGTGGTCAGCGGCACGGTGACCGACAAGATGGCGCCGGCGGTGCGCCGGCTGTACGAGCAGATGCCCGAGCCGAAGTACGTCATCTCGTTCGGCGCCTGCTCCAACTGCGGCGGGCCGTACTGGGACTCCTACTGCGTGACCAAGGGCGTGGACCAGATCGTCCCCGTCGACGTGTACGTGCCCGGCTGCCCGCCGCGGCCGGAGGCGTTGCTGCAGGGCATCCTCCGGCTCCAGGACAAGATCGCCGGCGAGCCGGTCTCGCTGCGCGGCGGGTCCCGCGGCCGGGCCGCGCAGGCCGCGGCGCTCACCGCGCCGCTGGTGCGGCCGTAGCGGCAGGCCCGAATGCCCGAGGTCGTACGATCCTCGGCATGACGCCAGAGGAGGTCGCCGACCGCCTCGCCGAGGCGATTCGTGCCGGTGTCCAGCCCGGCGAGCCCGAGCCGGAGATCGCCGGCGGGGTGGACGACGGCCGGGACTGGCGACAGGCGGTGGTGGACGTCCCGGCCGCGGCATGGCGGGCAGCAGCGCGCGCCGCCCGTGACGACCCCGAGCTGGACCTGTCCTACTTCGACTGGCTGTCCGGTGTGGACGAGCAGGACGGCGGGTTCGACGTGGTGGCCCACCTGTGGTCGGTGCGACACCGGCACGGCGTGCTGCTGCGGACCCGGCTTCCCCGGGCGGAGCCGCGGCTGGCCTCGCTGGTGCCGGTGTTCGCCGGCGCGTCCTGGCACGAGCGGGAGACCTACGAGATGTTCGGGGTGATCTTCGAGGAGCACCCCGACCTCAAGCCGCTGCTGCTCCCGGACGGTTTCGCCGGGCACCCGCTGCGCAAGGACTTCGTGCTGGCCAGCCGGGTGGCCAAGGACTGGCCGGGGGCCAAGGAGCCGGGCGAGTCGCACACCGGCGCCACCCGCCGGCGGATGCGCCCGCCGGGAGTGCCGGAGGACTGGCCGCACGATGCCTGAGCTGCTGCTGATCCTGCTGAAGGTGCTCGGGGTGCTGGCGGCGTTTCTGCTGCTGCCGCTGCTGGTCGGGCAGCTCGAGCACAAGGCGATGGCGCACATGCAGTCCCGGCTCGGCCCGATGTACGCGGGCGGGTTCCACGGCTGGGCGCAGCTCGTCGCGGACGGGGTGAAGTTCGTCCAGAAGGGAGAGGTGGTCCCGGCCGCCGCGGACCGGGCGGTCTACCAGCTCGCCCCCGCGGTTTCGCTGCTGCCGTACCTGCTCGTGCTCGTCGTCATCCCGGTCGGGCCCGGCAAGGCCGCGTCCACACTGGACCTCGGGCTGTTCTTCGCGCTGGCGGTCACCGGGATCGGCGTGGTGGGCGTCCTGATGGCGGCCTGGGCCAGCGCGAACAAGTACAGCCTGATCGGCGGGCTGCGCGGCGCCGCGCAGCTGCTGGCCTACGAGCTGCCGCTGGTGCTGGCCGCGGTCAGCCCGGCGATGGCGGCCGGGACCCTGTCGCTGACCGGCATCGCGCAGGCCTGGCAGCCGTGGTGGCTGCTGTGGCAGCTGCCGGCCGCGCTGGTGTTCTTCGTGGCCGGGCTGGCCGAGATCCGGCGGCCGCCGTTCGATATGCCGATCGCCGACTCGGAGCTGGTGTTCGGGTACCTCACCGAGTACAGCGGGCTGCGGTTCGCGCTGTTCATCCTCGCCGAGTACGCCGGCATCGTGGTGATCTCCGCGCTGACCGCGGTGCTGTTCCTGGGCGGCTGGCGTGGCCCGCTGCTGCCGGGTCCGGTGTGGACGCTGATCAAGGTGATGGCGCTGTCCTTCGTGGTGATCTGGATTCGGGTGAGCTACCCCCGGCTGCGCGAGGACCAGCTGCAGCGGCTGGCCTGGCTCGGCCTGGTGCCGGTGGCGCTGGCGCAGCTCGTGCTCACCGGCGCGGTGGCCCTGGCGGTGGCGGCGTGAGCGAACGCGAGGGCCCGCGGCGCGAGCGGGGAGCCGCCGCCGGGCCGCCGGGCGGGGGGCTGGCCCGCGGGCTTGCCGTCACGCTGCGCACCATGAGCCGGCGCTCGGTTACCCGCCAGTACCCGGACGTGCCGCCCGACCTGCCGCCGCGCAGCCGCGGCGTGATCGCACTGTTCGAGGAGAACTGCACGGTCTGCATGCTGTGCGCCAGGGAGTGCCCGGACTGGTGCATCTACATCGACTCGCACAAGGAGACCATCCCGGCCCGGGAGGAGGGCGCCCGGGCCCGCCAGCGCAACGTGCTGGACCGGTTCGCCATCGACTTCGCGTTGTGCATGTACTGCGGGATCTGCATCGAGGCCTGCCCGTTCGACGCGCTGTTCTGGTCGCCCGAGTTCGAGTACGCGGAGTACGACATCCTCGACCTGACGCACGAGAGGGACCGGCTGCGGGACTGGATGTGGACGGTGCCGCCGCCGCCCGCGCACGACCCGGACGGGGAGACGCCGAAGGAGGTCGTCGCCGCCGAGAGCCCGCCGGGTGAGCGGGCCGGGGGTGGCCGGGCCGGCGGTCGACCGGCGCGCGAGCCGCGCCGAGCCGGTGGGGCCGAGGCCGGGGGTGGTCCGGGGCGGGAGCCGCGCCGGGCCGGTGGGGCCGAGGCCGGGGGTGGTCCGGGGCGGGAGCCGCGCCGGGCCGGTGGGCCCGAGGCCGGGGGTGAACCGGACACCGGCGCTGCGCCGGGCGCCGGCGAGGCGGGCGAGTGACCGGCTACGAGGTGGTGTTCACCCTGCTCGGCGTCGTCGCGGTCGGCTCGGCCGTGCTCGTCGTCACCAGCCGGAACGTGGTGCGGGCCGCGCTGTGGTTGGTGGTCACGCTCGGCGCGCTGGCCGGCCTCTACCTGATGCTCACCGCCGAGCTGGTCGCCGTCGTCCAGTTGCTGATCTACGTCGGCGCCGTGGTGGTGCTGCTGCTGTTCGCGGTGATGTTCACCCGGGCGCCGATCGGCGCGGCCGACGACCTGGACACCGGCAACCGGCCGGTCGCCGCGGTGGTCGCGCTGGCCACCGCCGGGCTGCTGATCGCGCTGCTGGTCGACGCGTTCCACGCCGCCTATGTGGACGTCCGCACCGCCGCGCCGGGCAGCGCCGCGACGATCGGCGGCGCCGTGTTCCGGACCTGGGTGCTCCCGTTCGAGGTGGTGTCCGTGCTGCTGCTCGCCGCGCTGGTGGGCGCGATCGTGCTGTCCAGACCGGACATCGGCACCGCGGGGGCGAGATAGGTGCACCTGCTGTTCCCGCTCGTGGTGTCAGCGCTGCTGTTCTCCCTCGGCGTGTACGGCGTGCTCGCCAGGCGCAACGTGGTGCTGGTCCTGATGGCGGTCGAGCTGATGCTGAACGCGGTCAACCTCGACCTGGTGGCCTTCGACGTCCAGCTGCGCGATGCGCTGCATGCCGGCCAGTCGCTCGCGCTGTTCGTCATTGCCATCGCCGCCGCCGAGGTCGGGCTGGGGTTGGCGATCGTGCTGCAGGTTTTCCGGCTGCGGGCCACGGTGGCCGTGGACGCGCTGGACGACCTGGCCGAGCCGGACACCGTAGACCGCTCCCGCCGATCGTGGTCGCGTCAACGCATCGCCGGGTCCGACGAGGTGGACATCACCAGGATCGGCGAGAGCGGTGGGTCGTGATCGGCGCCGCCTGGCTGCTTCCGGCGCTGCCGCTGCTGGCCGCCGTGGTCGGCATGGTCCGGTTGCCGCGGCGGGCGGTGGCGGTGGTCGCGGTCGCCGGCACCGCGGCGGCGACGCTGCTCGCCGTGCCGTTGGCCGTGCTGACCGCCGGGCTCGGCCGGCACGGCGAGACCAGGCACCTGCTGGCACCGACCGGCGGGGTCGGGGTGACCGCGGGAACCCTGGTCGACGGGCTCGCCGGAGTGGTCGCGCTGATGGTCTGCCTGGTCGCGCTTGCCGTGCAGGTCTACTCGGTGGCCTACATGCACGACGACACCCGCTACGGCGGATACGCGGCCGAGGTGTCGCTGTTCACGGCCGCGATGATGACCGTGGTGCTGGCCGCCGACCTGATCGTGCTGCTGGTCGGCTGGGAGGTGATGGGCCTCTGCTCGTACCTCCTGATTGGACACTACCGCGACCTGCCGGAGGCGCCCGGCGCGGCGCTGAAGGCGTTCCTGGTCACCAGGGTCGGCGACATCGGCTTCCTGCTCGGGATCCTGCTGCTGGGACTGCACGCCGGCACGTTCCGGGTCGCCGGGGTGCTGGCAGCGGTCCCGTCGCTGTCGACCGGGACGCTGACCACCGCGACCCTGCTGATGCTGCTCGGGGTGGCCGGCAAGAGCGCGCAGTTCCCGCTGCACACCTGGCTGCCGGATGCGATGGCCGGCCCCACCCCGATCAGCGCGCTCATCCACGCCGCGACCATGGTGGCCGCCGGCGTCTACCTGGTGCTCCGGCTCTACCCGGCGTTCGGCGCCGCCCCGGTCACGCTGGCCGTGCTCGGCTGCGTGGCCGCGGTCACCATGGTGCTCGGCGCGCTGGCCGCGCTCGGCCAGGACGACCTGAAGCGGGTGCTGGCCTGGTCGACGGTGAGCCAGCTCGCGTACATGCTCGGCGCGCTGGCCGTCGGTGGGGTCGCCGCGGGAGCGTTCCACCTGCTCACCCACGCGGCGTTCAAGGCGCTGCTGTTCCTGTGCGCCGGCGGGATCCTGCACGCCACCGGCACCGTGCTGATGAGCCGGCTGGGTGGGCTCCGGCAGGCGATGCCGGTGACGTACGTCGCCACCGTCGTGGGTGGACTCGCGCTGGTCGGCGTGCCGCCGCTGTCCGGCTGGCTGTCCAAGGACGCGGTGCTGGAGTCCGCCTGGGTGGCCGCACGTGGGCAGGCGCCGACCGGGGTGACCCGCTGGGTGGCCATCGTGGTGCTGGCCAGCGCGCTGGGCACGGTCGCGCTGACCGCGGCCTACGTCACCCGGCTGGTGCTGCGGACGTTCCACGGGGCGCCGCGGTCGGATGCCGCGGCGGCCGACCCGCCGGCCCTGATGCGCTGGCCGATCCTGCTGCTGGCCGGCGCCGCCGTGGCGCTCGGGGCGATCGGGGTGCGGCGGACCTGGCTGCCGACCTGGATCGGGTCGCCGAACGAGAGGGTCGGCGCCACCGCCGCGGCGACCCTGGTCGCCGTCAGCCTGGCCGCCGGCGGTGCCGCGCTGGTCGCCGCGGCCTGGCGGCTGGCTCCGGCGGAGGACCCGGTCCGGCTGCTCGGGTCGCGGCTCGCCGCGGCGCTGCTGCACGGGCTTTACCTGGACGATCTGCAGGACCGGCTGGTCGTCCGCCCGGTGCGCCGGCTCGCCCAACTGGTGTCCACTGCGGACAGTGCGCTGGTGGACGGTGCGGTGGAGTCGACCGGCACCGGCTCGCAGCGACTCGGCCGGCTGCTGTCCCGGCTGGAGGCCGGTAACGTGCAGCTCTACCTGACCGGCCTGGCCGCCGGCGCGGTACTGGTCGTGCTCGCCGTGGCGGTGGCCGCATGATCGTGGCGCTGCTGGCCGTCCCGGTGCTGGGCAGCGCGGTGCTCGCGCTGCTGGCGCTCCGGGCGGCGGCACGGGTGCCGGACTCGCCGGTGGCTGCGCCCGGCCCAGGCCGCTCCGGCTCGGATCACGCCGGCGAGCCGGTCTCGTCCAGGTCCGGGACCGACCGGCTGGCCGGCTGGGTCGGCGTCGGGTTTGCCACCGCCGCGTTCGGGCTGGCCCTGGCGCTGCTGCCCGGCACCTCCGCACCGCGCGGCGGCCGGGTCGTCGATCCGCGGCACGAGATCGACTCCTCCTGGGTGGCCGCGTTGAACGTGCGGTTCCACGTCGGCGTCGACGGGGTGAGCGTGCCGCTGGTCCTGCTCACCGCGCTGCTCACCCTGCTGTGCACCATCTACACGCTGCGCTCGCTGCCAGCACCCGGCCGGGCTCCCACGTTCCTGGCCCTGGTGCTGCTGCTGGAGACCGGCCTGCTGGGCACCTTCGTCGCGCTCGACCTGGTGCTGTTCTTCGTCGCGTTCGAGGTCGTGCTCGCGCCGATGTACTTCCTGGTCGCGGTCTGGGGCGGCGGCGAGGCGGCCCGCCGGGCGGCGGTCAAGTTCATCCTCTACACGCTGCTCGGCTCGGTGCTGGTGCTGGTCGGTATCGTCACGATCTACGCCTCGGCCGGCACCTTCGACCTGGTCGAGCTGTCTCAGGGAGCCGGAGCCGGGATCGCCCGGGGCACTCAGATCGCAGCGTTCGCCGCGCTGTTCGTCGGCTTCGCGGTGAAGAGTCCACTGTGGCCGCTGCACACCTGGCTCCCGGACGCGCATACCGAGGCGCCGACGGTGGGCTCGGTGCTGCTGGCCGGGGTGCTGCTGAAGATGGGCACGTACGGGCTGATCCGGGTGGCGCTGCCGGTGCTGCCCGAGGGAGCCCGGACGCTCGCCCCGGCGCTAGGGGTGCTTGCCGTCGCCGGCATCCTGGTCGGCTCGCTGTGCTGCCTGGTGCAGCAGGACGCCAAGCGGCTGATCGCGTACTCCTCCGTCGGCCACATGGGATTCGTGCTGCTGGGCATCGCCACCCTCACCCCGGTCGGGGTCAACGCCGCGCTGTTCGGCAACGTCGCCCACGGGCTGATCACCGGGCTGCTGTTCTTCCTCATCGGCGGCGTCAAGGACCGCTACCACACCGCGGACCTGGACGTGCTCGGCAGCGGCCTGGCCGAGCGGCAGCCGCGGCTGGGCTGGCTGTTCGCGCTCGCCTGCGTGGCCAGCCTCGGGCTGCCCGGGCTGGCCGGCTTCTGGGGCGAGGCGTTCACGCTGCTGGCGGCGTACCAACCGGCCGCGGTGCTGTCCCGGTCGCTGTTCGTCGCGCTGCTGGCGGCCGCCGCAGTCGGCACCGCGTTCACCGCCGCGTACTTCCTCCGCCTGCTCCGCCGACTGGTGCTGGGGCCGGACATCGGCACGGGCGCGGTCAGCGTCGGCGGTGCGCCGGACGTGCACCGGGTCGAGCTGCTGGCCTGGGTGCCGCTCGTCGTACTGACCGTGCTGGTCGGGCTCTACCCGCGGCTGGTGCTCGGTCTCACCGACGGCCCGGTGCGCGCGCTGCTGGGGGCGTACCTCTCGTGATCGGCATCGCGGCCAGTCAGCTGCAGTCGGTGGACGCCACCGCGCTCGCCCCCGTACTGGTCGCCGCGGTCGGCGCGGTGACCGTGCTGGTCGCCGACCTGGTGCTGCCGCTGGCCCGGCGCAGTGCGGTGCTGCCGATCGCGGCCGCCGGTGCCGCCGGCACGCTCGGCGCGGCGCTGGCCCTGGTGGGCGACCGGCGCTCGACGTTCTGCACCCCGCCGACGACGTTGCCCGACGGAGTCCGGGTTGGACAGTCCTGTTCGTACGTGGTGGACGGGTTCACGCTGTTCTTCCTGGTGCTGCTGCCGGCGGCGGCGCTCGGCGTGCTGCTGCTGTCCCTGGCCTACGCGCGGGACGCGGCGCTGCCGCCGGGGGAGTACGGCTTCCTGCTGCTGTCCTCGCTGGCCGGCGCGCTGACCCTGGCCGGCGCGCGGGACCTGATCACCCTGCTGGTGGGGCTGGAGACGCTGACCCTGCCCACGTACGCGCTGGTCGGGCTGCGCCGCCGGTCCCGGGTCGGCGCCGAGGCCGCGGTGAAGTACCTGCTGGTCTCGGTGACCGCATCCGCGCTGACGCTGCTGGGCATCGCGTTCGCGTACGGGCTGACCGGGACCGTCCACTTCGACCGGTTGGCCGCCGCGTTCGCGGCCGGCCCGGAGCTGCGCAGCCTGCCGCTGGCCGCGGCGGCGGTCGGGCTGGTGCTGGTCGGGTTCGGCTTCAAGGTGGCCGCGGTGCCGTTCCACTGGTGGGCGCCGGACGTTTACCAGGGCGCGCCGGTGCCGGTTGCGGCGTACCTGGCCACGGTGTCCAAGGCCGGCGGGGTCGCCGGGCTGGTGCTCGTCACGGTCGGCGCGTTCGAGGCGTTCCGGCCGGTGTGGGGCTGGGTGTTGGCGGTGCTCGCGGTGGCCTCGATGACGCTGGGCAACCTGGTCGCGCTGCGCCAGCGGCAGGCGGTGCGGCTGCTGGCCTGGTCGTCGGTGGCGCACGCGGGCTACCTGCTGGTCCCGCTCGGCGCGCTGGCCACCGCCGCCGGCTCGGGTGCGACCCGCACCGCGGTCGCGGCCACCCTGGGGTACCTGGGCCTCTACGTCGCGATGAACCTGGGCGCATTCGGCTGCGTGACCGCGGTGGCCCGGGTGGTGCCCGGCAACGCGATCGAGGGGTACCGCGGGCTGGCCGCCCGGTCCCCGCTGCTGGCTACCGCGCTGGCGTTCTTCCTGCTCGGCCTGGCCGGCCTTCCGCCGACGCTGGCCGGGCTGGTGGCGAAGGTGGTCGTGGTCCGCGCCGCGCTGCTCGGCGGCGCCGGGTGGCTGGCGGTCGCTGCCGCGCTCAACACGGTGGTCGGGCTGGCGTACTACCTCCGACTGGCGGCCCTCCCGTTCCGGCCGGCAGCCGAGCCGGCGGCGGTCGAGTCGGCGGCGGGGGAGCCGGTTGCCCGGGAGGCGGGTGCGGTCGCGGCTGGGCCGGGCAGGATCCGGCTGGCGCCGTCGCTCGGGGTCGCAGTCGCCGCCGTCGCGGTGGTGACCGTCCTGCTCGGCGTGGTCCCGCAACTGGTGCTCGGCGCGGCGACGGTTCTGCCGTGACCGGGTGTCCAGTGGATCTTCGACGGCGCGGCGCGGGAACGCCGCTCTCCCGGCGGGCGTTGAACCGTCCGACAGCACCCGACTGCACTGAGAGGACACCGTGCACCGCCACTACAACGGGCTGAAGACAGCGGTCCTCCTCGGGCTGCTCTCGGCGATCATCATCTTCGCCGGCAGCCTGTTCGGCCGCGGCGGCCTGGTGATCGGCCTGCTGATCGCCCTGGGCACCAACGCGTTCGCGTATTGGAACTCGGACAAGCTCGCGCTGCGGGCGATGCGGGCCAGGCCAGTGACCGAGGCCGGGCAGCCGGTGATGTACGCGATCGTCCGCGAGTTGGCCACCGCCGCCCGCCAGCCGATGCCCCGGCTCTACATCAGCCCGACCAACCAGCCGAATGCGTTCGCCACCGGGCGCAACCCACGCAACGCGGCGGTCTGCTGCACCGACGGGATCCTGCAGATCCTCAACCGGAGTGAGTTGCGCGCTGTCCTCGGGCACGAGCTGTCGCACGTGTACAACCGAGACATCCTGATCTCCTCGGTGGCTGGCGCGCTGGCCAGCGTGGTGATGTTCCTATCCCACATGGCGCTGTTCGCGTCGTTCTTCGACGGTCGGGACGACGACGACGGCGGCAACGTGCTTGGCGGCCTGCTGCTGATCGTGCTCGGTCCGATCGCTGCGGCGATCATCCAGCTGGCGATCAGCCGCAACCGGGAGTTCCAGGCGGACGCCTCCGGCGCCGAGCTGACCGGGGACCCGCTGGCCCTGGCCAGCGCGCTGCGCAAGCTGCAGTCCGGCACCCAGGCGCTGCCGCTGCCGCAGGAGAGCCAGCTCATCGCGACCAGCCACCTGATGATCGCCAACCCGTTCCGGGCCGGTGGCGGCGGCATCGCGAACCTGTTCTCCACCCACCCGCCGATGGCCGAGCGGATCCGGCGGCTGGAGGAGATGGCCGGCTATCGGCCCGGTCGGTACTGAGCTAGCCTCCGCCGCCCGCCCTGGCCGCCCCAGCTCCCGCCGCCGCCCAGCCTCGGCCGCGCTAGCTCCGCCGCCCCAGCCTCGGCGGCCTCAGCCTCGGCCGCCGAACGACCGGGCGACCTCCATGACGTACCGGCCGTACCCGGACTTGCCCAGCGCCTCGCCGAGCCGGTAGGCCTGCGCCGCGTCGATGTACCCCATCCGCAGCGCGATCTCCTCGAGGCAGGCGATCCGCACGCCCTGCCGGTGCTCGAGCACCTGGACGAACTGTCCCGCCTGAATCAGGCTGTCGTGCGTCCCGGTGTCCAGCCAGGCCATCCCCCGACCCAGCTGGACCAGCCGGGCGCTGCCCTTGTCGAGGTACGCTCGGTTGACGTCGGTGATCTCCAGCTCGCCGCGAGCAGACGGGGTGAGCGAGGCGGCGATGTCGACCACGTCGCTGTCGTAGAAGTACAGCCCGGTAACCGCGGTGCTCGACCGCGGCCGGGCCGGCTTCTCCTCGATGGACAGCAGCCGACCGTCCGCTGTGGCCTCGGCGACGCCGTACCGCTCTGGATCGCCCACCTCGTATCCGAACAGCGTGCAGCCGTCCACCGCGGACGCCTCCCGCTGCAGCAACTCGGCCAACCCGTGCCCGTAGAAGATGTTGTCGCCCAGGACCAGCGCCGCGGACTGCGACCGGACATGGTCGCGGCCGATGATGAACGCCTCGGCCAGCCCGTTCGGCTGCGGCTGCTCGGCGTACCCGATGTCCAGGCCGAGCTCCTCGCCGGTGCCCAGCAGCCGGCGGAACAGCGGAAGGTCGACCGGGGTCGAGATGACCAGGATCTCCCGGATCCCGGCCAGCATCAGCACCGACAGCGGGTAGTAGACCATCGGCTTGTCGTACACCGGCAACAGCTGCTTGGACACCGCGCGGGTGATCGGATGCAGCCGGGTGCCGCTCCCGCCGGCCAGGATGATGCCCTTCACCGCAGTCAGACTCCTCGCGCCGCACTCAGCGGTAGTTGGTGTATCGCGGACAGACCCTACCGACACGCCCATGACCTGCACGAACGGTCTCATGAGCCGCTCGCGGTCCGCAGGGAGTCCGCGCCAGTCCCGAGCGCATGTTCCACCGCCTCTCGCGTCCGATCGTCGGCGTCCGGCCAGAGGTGACCATACGTGTCGAGGGTGATGGCCGCCGACCCGTGTCCCATCCGCGCCTGCACTGTCTTGATCGACTCGCCGTGGCGGATCAGCAGTGACGCGTAGAGGTGCCGGAGCACATGCAATCCTGTCCGAGACGGCAGCCCTACCGCCCGTGCCGCCGGCACCCACACCGCCGGCCAGTCGTGCCGCGCGATGGGCCGGTTGTTGCGGGTGAAGACTAGACGGGCCGACCGGACGACAGGCCGACGAGGGTCGGTTCGATCCTCGATCTCGACCTCGACCACTGGGAACGCCGCCAGATGCGCCGCCAGCTGGTCCAGCGTCACCCGCGCGAGCGGTACCGTCCGCAACGACTCGGCGGTCTTAGGCAGGGCGAGGTACGGCGGTTGACCCGGCAGCGTCACCAGCTGTTGCACCACCTCGACGGACCGGCCGCGGAGAAAGTCGAGCCGCTCGACCTCCAGGCCAAAGACCTCGCCCTGACGGAGCCCGGAACCGGCGACCAGAGCCACCACAGCCCGGAACTCGGCCGGCAGCGCGGCGGTGAGCTTGTCGACCAGGTCAAGCGGCGGTGGCTCCACCTTCCGCCGTCGATGCTCGGGAAGCCGGACGCCCTCACACGGCGACGACGGCACGACCTTGTCTCGGACGGCCGTCCGGAAGATCGCAACCACCACGGACCACTGCACCCGCACTGTCGACGGCGCCAACTTCGCGGACACCCTTGTAACGAGCGCCTGCAAGGTGCTCGGCCGGATACTGCCCATGGCCAGGTCCCCGATCGCCGGGTACACATGCAGTCGCAGGCTTCGCTGCACCCGCTCCTGCGTCGGAGCCCCATGGATGCCCGACAGCCGCCACAACTCGGCGAACTCCCGGAACGTCACCCGACCGGCACGGGGATCGACGTACTGACCGGTGACCACGGTCGCCGTAACCTCGTCCAGCCAGCGCTGCGCATCCACCTTCCGGCCGAGGTGCCGGGCATGCTCCCTACCGGCGGCGTCTCGATACCGAGCCCGCCACGAACCGTTCGGCCGCCTCTTGATACTCGCCACTTCATGCCACCTGCCGCTCAATCCAGGTCCGGACTTCGGACTCCCGATACTTCAACCACCGGCCAGCCCTGTACGCCCGAGGCCCGCGACCGGTGTAACGCCAGTAGTAGAGCGTGTTCACCGGCACACCCAGATACCTAGACACGTCCTTCACCGACCACAGTCGATCTTCCATCGCCTACACCTCCTCTCGGCGGTCACGCAGACACGCGGCTTTCCTCGCGAGCGATCCGACGTCGCTCTCGGGCGAGCGCGGCGGAGGTTTGGGCGAGTAGGGCGTCTCCTGTGGTGCGCCAGCCGATGCCGGCGAAGGCCCAGGAGGTGATGACGACCTCGGCGGCGTTCGTGGCTTCGGTGTCAAGGTCGGCTTGACGGCGGACCCACGTTCTGCGGGCGGCCCGGATGATGCGGAAGGTGGTGGTGTAGCGGCGGCTCTTGGTGAAGAAATGGCCGCCGTAGCCGAGTTGGTGTGCCCATCGCCGCATCCGCTGCCAGTCCGGTCCGGCCGCCGGCGAGCCGAGCCGCCAGCAGGCGTCGACGAGCCGCCCCGGGTGGGTCTGGTCGGTGTAGAGGTCGATAGTGTCGGGCCGGAGCCGCTGGGAGATGTGGCCGGTGTCCTCCGTGGACTTAGTGGCGTACTTGGCGAGGTAGCCGGCGACAGCGGTCCGGTCGATCTCACGCTCGCCGGGGAAACGCAGCGGCCGGATGTCAAGGCTCTCCTCAGCGTCTCCCCAGCCGATGACCCAGCCGGCCGGCCGCTCCGGGTGTGGGGGAGTGACGAACCGGGTCCGGGCGAAGGCATCCCGCAGGGCGTGCGCGAGCACGAAGACACTCGCCCAGTCCGGCGGTGGCACGATCGCCGTCGGGTCTGCAACGTCGACGCCGTCCAGCCGCAGGATCGCGTGGTAGTGCACGACGCCGCGGCGTTGGAACTCGGCGACCTTGCCGAAGGACACCCGAGCAGCCGAGGCGCCTGGCGGGCGATGCCGGGCGACGGCCCGGTTGAGGGCAACGGTGGTGCGCCGCCACAACTCGCGGGCCCAGGCGTTCCACACCGCCTGCCCGGTGTAGTCGTAGCAGTCCGGGCAGAGCGGCCGGCCGAGCCGAGGGTCATGTTCACCGTGGCGCCGGCCACAGGACAGCAACCGGCCGTGCGGGCAGACCGGGCGACGCCGGTCCGGCCGGCACGGACGAATCTTCCCGGAGGCCTTGTCGACGGCCCGGGAGTGCACCGCCCCGAACGACGGCCCGGTGAGGGTGGCGAAGATGGCCGGATGCCCGGCCACGGTGTCCGGGATGCCCTTCCCGCCGCGCAGCCCGGCCAGCACCAGCTGGTACGCGTCGGCCCGGTAGGTCTCGGCGCAAGTGGAGCAGACCGCGGCACGCCGGTTCCCGCACGCCTTGTAGACCACCGCGTCGGGACCGGCATCGTCGAGGAAGACAGGGACCAGCTCGCCGGTCACCTGGTCAACGCGGGCACGGAGGGGGTGAAGCCGGACGGGATGTATACAGCCGCCAGCGGCCGCCGCCAT